>Ga0335398_10001483_pt1 | contig 40191 bp, 38 predicted proteins | sample BON03_FD_205742 | JGI IMG/M metagenome (GOLD analysis project Ga0335398, IMG submission 205742) | Freshwater microbial communities from Lake Bonney liftoff mats and glacier meltwater in Antarctica - BON-03 (spades assembly) (version 2) | ecosystem: Environmental > Aquatic > Freshwater > Ice >... | reverse complement strand
CTATGCCACTACCTTGTCTATGCCACTACCCTGCGTTGTCGTGGTTAACAAAATGAGCCGCAGCGAGATCATCGCCAAGATGTTGGTGATTCGCCACGGCCAGTCGATGTGGAATATTGAGCAGCGTTGGCAGGGTCGCGCCGACATCGATCTCAGCGACGAAGGAACAGCCCAGGCCTACGCCGCAGCCGAAAAACTCGGGACATTTGACATCATCGTTTCGAGTCATCTGCGTCGCGCACTGCACACTGCACAGATAATTTCTGAGTCGCTTGGCATTGGTCCAGTCGAGACCGACGAGCGACTGCAAGAATCAGACATCGGCCCCTGGGAGGGCCTCACGGTCAACGCCATCGAGGCGCAGTGGCCCGGGTATTTGGCGGCGCGGACAAAGCCCGACGGCTTCGAGTCAGACGAATCGATCGCCGCGCGCTTCACCACTGCGCTCACCGACATCGCCCAACGTTGCCATAATGGAACGGCGTTAGTAGTCAGTCATAGTGGCGTAATTCGCACGCTGCGCCACATGCAAGGCGCACATAATCCGAAATTACCGAATCTCGGTGGATGTTGGTTCGATGTGCACAGTGACGGACGAGTTACCGCTGGCGACCTAGTCACTTTACTTTCCAATCTTCCGGGCGGCGACACGCTGTAGCGTGAAAGATCGTGCTCGGCAGACGACTAGATGAATCGTTTGCACCCGAGGTTCGAAACAACATTACGGCGATCACGCTGGCCCGCTTGGTCGCCAACGCCTGCTACCGCTTTACGCCGCCGTTCTTGGCGATAATCGCCAGGGACTTCAAGATCACGCTCCCCCAAATCGGGTTCGCGATGTTCGTCTCTGAACTTTCCGGATTGGCATCGCCGCTTGCGGGGCGATTCGTCGACAAACTTCGGCACCGCACCGCAATGTTGCTGGGTCTCGGCGGCACCGCTGTCGGCGCAACCATCGCGGCGCTGGCACCTACGCCAGTAATTTTTGCAGTTGGCATCACCTTCATGTCCACCACGAAGTTGGGCTTCGATCTCGGCCTCGCCGCCTGGATCGCCGACCACGTTCGATACGAGCAACGCAGTCGCGTCGTCGGGTTTACGGAAACTTCGTGGGCACTGGGCCTGCTCGTGGGTGTTTCGCTAATGGGCATCGTTACCGCGCTCACAAATTGGCGTTTCGGTTACGGCCTAGGAGTGCTCGGCGCCGCCGTCATGACGATCGTGATTGCTAAACGCGTTGGCGACGAGCCGCGCCACGTGCATGTTCGCGCAGTCGGTCACGTGCATCGAGTTACTGGCCGCGGGTGGGTCGCCGTCGGGGTGATGTTTTGCATCATGGCGGCAAGTCAATGCGTGTTCGTAACTTTTGGCGCGTGGCTCGAAGATGTCTTCGGCTATGGCCCAGCCGGTATTGCACTCGTCGGCTTCGGTCTTGGCGCCGTCGAGTTGCTCGCGGCGCTAAATAGTGCGACCAAAACAGACAAATGGGGCAAGGAGCGCAGCATCGCGCTCGGATCTTTCTTAATGTTGCCCGCCGCAATTTTGCTGGCTCTCGGTTCGACCAATATTGTGATCGGGCTTTTTGCCCTTGGCATCTATCTAATGGGGTTCGAGTTTGCGGTGGTCAGCATGTTGCCGATCGGCACGCAGTTAGTCAAGAACAGCCCCGGCACAGGTATGGGTTGGGTATTGGGTGGCGGAACATTGGGCCGCGCTTCGATGTCACTCGTGGCGACGGCGGCGTACGCCAGTCACGGCATCGCGGCGCCGGCATTAATTGGCGGAACATTTGCTGTCGCGGCATCGATCTTAATTTTGTGGTTTCATCGCCTCGGCGGCGTGCAACACAACGATCTCGCTGCGAATTAACTCTTAGCTGCTAAAAATTAAGTTCTCGACCTAGCCGCGATAACCATTAGTGATCGGCAGTCGCCGATCCTTGCCGAAAGCCTTCAGCGTCACGCGCACGCCCGGTGGCCCCTGGCGGCGCTTGTACTCGTTCATATCTACGAGCCGAGCGATGCGCCGCACCAGTGCCTCGTCGTGACCGAGCGCGATGATTTCGGCGGCCGTGCGATCTTGCTCTACATATAAAGTCAAGATCGCGTCCAAAATGTCGTAACTCGGCAGGCTCTGATCGTCGCGCTGATCGGGTCGCAACTCTGCCGAGGGGGGCTTGGTGATCACCGCTGTCGGGATCAATTCTCGACCCGCGCGGCGGTTGATGTGGTGGCATAACTCGTACACGGTCGTCTTCATCAAGTCTTTGATCACGGCGTAACCACCTACCGAGTCGCCGTAGAGCGTGAAGTAACCGACGGCGAGTTCGCTCTTGTTGCCCGTCGTCAAGACCATCCAGCCGAATTTGTTCGACAGCGCCATCAGCGTCGTGCCGCGAACGCGACTCTGCAGGTTCTCTTCGGTTAGGTCCGGGGGTTTGTCGGCGAAACTCGGCGCGCACATCTCGAGATACGACTTGAAGGCTGGCTCGATCGAGATCGTCTGCATCTGGATTACCAAATTGTCGGCCAACAGCGCGGCGTCGGTGCGCGAACCCTCGCTTGAATACCGCGATGGCATCGAGACGCCGTGCACATGTTCGGCCCCGAGCGCACTTACGGCGATCGCGGCGACGAGCGCCGAGTCGACGCCACCAGATAGTCCGATCACGACGTCGGTAAAACCGTTCTTGCGCACGTAGTCGCGCGTGCCGAGAACGAGCGCCGAAAAGAGTTCTTCGAGGTCTTCCTGTAACGGGGCAACTATCGCCTGCTCAACTTCTGTGGCGGGAAACTTAATGTCGCAGACCAGCAGATCAGAGACGAACTGCCCAGAGCGGGCCACGAGGGCGCCGTCGGCGCCGAAGACCATCGAGCCGCCATCGAATACCAACTCGTCTTGCCCCCCGACTTGGTTGACATACGCGATCGCGCATTCATTTTCACGCGCCCGCTCGCCGATCATCTGCTCCCGCTCGCCGATCTTGCCACGATGAAACGGGGAAGCGTTGATGTTGATGTTCAGCGCCGCACCCGCACGAGCCTGCGCGCGCACTGGGCCTTCAGGCGACCAGATGTCTTCGCACACCGTCACGCCAACCGAGACTCCATTGACGACGAACAACTCTGGCTTAGCCTGCGAGTCACCCGCAGCGAAGTAGCGATCCTCATCAAAGACGCCGTAGTTGGGCAACAACTGTTTGTGATAAATGCTTTGCACCTTGCCGTTAGAACAAATTGCGGCGGCGTTGAACAGCCTGCCCCGTACGTCTGAGTCGACGAAACCAATCACTGCGACGCATGTTTTGGTGTGCGCGGCGCAACGCTGCAAAGTCGCGAGATTGTCGGCGACAAAGCCCGGCTTGAGCACCAGGTCTTCCGGCGGATAGCCGACGATGGCCAGTTCTGGAAACGCCACGAGATCGCAGCCTTGGGCACTGGCGATGTCGTAGTCGGCCAAAATCGCTTTGGCGTTGGCGTCGAGATCGCCGACGGTCGGGTTGATCTGGGCCAGGCCAACTCGCAGTTCGCTCGGTGATGCGGCCACCTCGTCAAGGATACGACTATTTATCGGGCGAATAACTTCACGCTCCGTTCACAAAGGGATAACGGCAGTGAAACGGTATGCGACAAGAATGTACCCGGACCCGAGGCGCGTTTTGCGAGTCTCCTAAGTGGAAGGAAATCAGATGCCGTATCAAGCTGAATATATTTGGATCGACGGCCACAAGCCAACACCAACGCTTCGTTCGAAGACAAAGATCATTCCAAACGGCGAGAAGACTCCGCCAATCTGGAGCTTTGACGGTTCATCGACCGAGCAGGCCACGGGCGAATCTTCGGACTGCATCTTGCAACCAGTGTTTCAGTGCCCAGACCCTATTCGCGGCGGCAAAAACATTTTGGTGATGTGCGAAGTGTTGCTGGCATCGACAGGGCTGCCACACCCAACCAACATGCGCGCAGCATGTGCGGCAGCAGCAAAAAAATACTCCGATCACAAGATGATCTACGGCATCGAGCAGGAGTACACAATGATGCGACTCAACGGTCGCCCGCTCGGCTTCCCAGAAACAACAGGCGAGCCAGAGCCGCAGGGGCCGTACTACTGTGGCGTCGGCGCAGGCCGCGTCATGGGTCGCACGATTGTCGAAGAGCATACGCAGGCGTGTCTCGATGCTGGCCTCGATATCTCTGGCACCAACGCCGAAGTGATGCCAGGCCAGTGGGAGTTTCAGATCGGGCCATCGAACGCCTTGGCGTGCAGCGATCACCTCCACATCGCGCGCTGGTTGCTCGCCCGAATCGCCGAAGACTACGACGTAGTCATTTCGTTGGACGCTAAACCGCAAAAGGGAGACTGGAACGGCGCGGGCGCGCACACCAACTTCTCGACGGCAGCGATGCGTCTAAACTTCAAGGCCATCGACGACGCCTGCAAGGCACTCGGCACTCGGGTCATGGAGCATGTCGATCACTACGGTCACGACATCGAGAGCCGCCTAACCGGCAAGCACGAGACAGCGCCATACAACAAGTTCAGTTATGGGGTTTCTAACCGCGGCGCATCCGTGCGCATTCCGTGGCAGGTCGCCCGCGATCAGAAGGGCTACGCCGAAGACCGTCGCCCGAACGCCAACGTCGACCCATATGTCGTGACGCGTCTGATTCTCGAGACCGTCTGTGGCGCCGTCAAGAAGTCTGCTGGCAAAGCCAACTCTTCGGCCAAGAAGAAGCCGGCGAGCAAGATGCAGAACAAACCTGGCAAGAAGAGCGCCAAGACGGGCGCCAAGAAAAAATCCAGCAAGTAAGCACCAACAGTAAACGTGCTGCCCTCGCGGCAGACTGATGAGGTGTCAACCATGAACGAACAGCAGCGTGACTATGTTCTTCGCACCGTCGAAGAACGCGGCATTCGGCTCGTTCGTTTGTGGTTTACTGACGTGCTCGGCAACCTCAAGAGTTTCGCGATCAGCCCCGCCGAAATGGAGAACGCGCTAAACGACGGCATGTCGTTTGACGGCTCTTCGATCGACGGCTACAGCCGCGTGCAAGAGAGCGATGTGCTCGCAATCCCCGATGCCAACACCTTCGAGGTTTTGCCGTGGGTCGACGCCAAGGGCGCCGAGGCGCGAGTGTTTTGCGACATCGCCAGGCTCGACGGCACGCCGTTTGACGGCGACCCGCGCCAAGTGCTGCGCCGCAACCTAGAGAGCGCGCGCAAGAAAGGTTACTCGTTTTACATCGCCCCAGATATCGAGTACTTCTACTTCGCCCCGCCCGTCGCTGGTCAGCAACCAGTTCTTCTAGACGAGGGCGGGTTCTTCGATCTCACAAGCACCGACATTGCCAGCTCGCTGCGCAAGGAAACGATCCGCACGCTCGAGACGATGAGTATCCCTGTCGAGTACAGCTTCCACGAGGACGCGCCGAGCCAACACGAAATCGACCTGCGCCACACAGATGCGCTGGCGATGGCCGACAGCGTGATGACATTTCGTTTCGTAGTTAAAGAAATCGCGGCGCTCCACAACGTGCACGCCACGTTCATGCCCAAGCCGCTCGAGAACATTCAGGGTTCTGGCATGCACCTGCACCTCTCGTTGTTCACTGGCGAAGATAACGCCTTCCATAGCGCCGACGACCCCTACAACTTGTCGCCGACCGCCAAGCATTTCATGGCCGGCCTGTTGCGCCACGCCGCCGAAATCACTGCGGTTACCAATCAAACCGTCAACAGCTACAAGCGGCTCGTGCCTGGCTTCGAAGCCCCAGTGCACATCTCGTGGGCGCGCAACAACCGCAGCGGTCTAGTGCGCGTGCCAATTCCTAAGCGCCAGAACGAATCCGCCACGCGCCTCGAATACCGCTCGCCAGACCCGGCGTGCAACCCGTACTTGGCATTCTCTGTGATTCTCGCGGCAGGTATGCGCGGCATCGAAGAACAATACGAACTGCCGACCGAGGCCGACGCCAACTTATTTGAGATGGACGACGAGATGTTGGCCAAACTCGGCATCGCCCAACTTCCACAGTCGCTGTCAGAAGCTCTGACCGTGATGGAGGGTTCGTCGCTCGTTGCCGAAGCCCTCGGCGATCACATCTTTGAATGGTTCTTGCGCAACAAACGCGATGAGTGGCGCGACTACAAGACCCACATCAGCCAATTCGAACTCGGTCGTTACCTCCGCTCGACATGAGTCAGTCTTCGACGAACGGCGGCAATCGTTCTATGGCAGATAGTTTGCTGGCGGTATTTCCATCGCCAGCGCCAATCGACCTAGCGCGCACACTCGACTTGGCCGGCTACCGCTGGAAGGCCGTCGCCAGCGGCGCCGAAGCCGCCAAGAGCGAGCCAACAGACGGTTGGGCGGGCGCGGTCGTGATGTGCGACGACGACCCAGAGAGCGGTTGGGCTTTGTGCCGCTCGCTGCGCAAGCGCGATGTACCTGTTCAAAGAGTTTTGGTAATGGTCAACGGCACGCAATTGGCGGATCTAGAAATGCGCGACAATTTGTTTGACGAGTTTTGCCTCACTCCGTTTCACCCGCGCGAACTAGAAGCCCGCCTGCGCCATCTATTTTGGACTCAACTCACTGGCAAGCACGAGATGCTCGTTGAATACGGCGGCCTCGTGCTCAACCTTGAGACGTACCAGTCATCTTTCGGAGGGCAGGCACTCGACCTCACGTACATGGAGTACGAGTTACTCAAGTTCTTGGCGCAGAACCCTGGCAAGGTGTTTTCGCGCGAGATACTGCTGTCGCGCGTATGGGGATACGAATACTTCGGCGGCGCCAGAACCGTTGACGTGCACATTCGCCGCCTGCGCGCCAAGCTTGGCGAAGAACACGCCAACTTGATACAAACGGTGCGCAGCGTCGGCTACCGCTTCGGCCAATCGAAGTGGTCTGTCTAGAACAACTGTCGTTAGAGCGTCACACGTTGCATGCGCGCAGCGAGTTTGCGATGCGTTGCGAGCATCTCATCAACGCGAGTGCTCACCAATTGCCCGCCGCGAACGACCTCGCGACCGTGCACGATCGTGTCGCGCACGGCGACGGGCCCGCAACGCAACCACGCTTCGATCGGGTCGGCAATCGCGCCGGCAAACTGAACCCCCTGCAGCGACCACACCGCCAAGTCGCCGACGGCGCCAACGCTGATCTCACCGATCTCGCCGACTCGGCCGAGGCAACCGGCGCCGCCGCGCGTGGCAACTTCGAGCGCCATCCGCGCTGTGCCGGCTGCCGCGCCGCTCTTTAACTTCGCTAACAACATCGCTTGACGGGCTTCCATCCACAGCGAAGCCGAGTCGGCCGACGATGAGCCATCGACACCTAACCCGACGTGCACGCCGGCAGCGCGCAGGTCAACAACGGGTGAAACGCCAGATGACAGAATCATGTTGCTACTCGGGCAATGAGCGACACCGACCTTGGCCTTGCCGAGACGCTGCACCTCTTCGTGATTCGGCATTACACAATGGGCAACCCACGCGCGATCGGTGCACCAACCAACATCTTCTAAATATTCGGTTGGTCGACAGCCGAACGTTGCCAGCGAGAAAGCGTCGTCTTCGGAATTTTCGGCGAAGTGAGTGTGCAAGCGAACATTCAGTTTTTCGGCCAACTGCGCCGACTCGACCATCAGCTGCTTGGTCACGCTGAACGGCGAACACGGAGCCAGCGCGATGCGCACCATCGCCCCGTGCCTAGCGTCGTGGTGCGTCTCGACAGCGCGCTGGGACTCGGCCAAGATCACGTCGTGGTCTTGCACGACATTATCGGGCGGCAAGCCGCCGTCTTTTTGCGATAGCGACATCGAACCGCGTGTGGGGTGAAAGCGAACCCCAAGTTCTACCGCGGCGCGAATCTCGGCAGAAAGTAAATCGCCGGCACCATGCGGATGAACGTACAGGTGGTCGGTCGTCGTCGTACAACCAGAGAGCGACAGTTCGGCGAGCGCGACCCATGCCGAAACATAGGCAGACTCTTCGTCAAGAGTGCTCCACAATGGATACAAAGTTTGCAGCCAGCCGAACAACGCGGCGTTGGTCATCGGTGGAAACGCGCGCGTTAGGTTTTGGTACATGTGATGGTGCGTGTTCACCAAACCTGGAGTGACCAGGCATCCAGAAGCGTCGATCACCGTCGTTGCGGTTGGTTCGGCGCCGCTCACGCCGACGCCGCTAATCATTCCGTTCGTTACCGCAACCCATCCGCCAGGTATTTCGCGGCGCTGATCGTCGACGGTAGCGACCAACAATGCGTTGCGAACGCACAGGTCGGCGTTATTCACGTTCAGTTATTTAACTCGACGAGCTCGCTACCTTGATGACGAATTTCGGCATCTTTGTAAAGAAAGTGACCGAGCAAGGCGGCGATGCCGGCAGTCGACAGACCGACCACGATCGGAAAGCCGATCAAAACCAAGACAACAATTACCCCGCCTGCCATTACTTGCCCTTCGTTGGCTTAAACGCCCACGCCTCGATCTCGACTGCGCCGCCAACGGGCAACGAAGCAACACCAATGGTGCTGCGGGCTGGTCGGCTCGTGCCGAATCCCTCAACGTAAACAGTATTGAATGTTGCAAACGTGTCCATATCGGTTAGAAAGCACAATGTCTTTTTGACATCGTGGATCGTGGCGCCGACCGATGCCAGATGGGCCTTGAGATTTTTAATCGACTGCGCGGTCTGCGCGGCGACGCCGCCCTTGACAATCTTCCCGTCCAGCAGGCCAAGTTGCCCAGAGACAATGATCCAATCGCCCGCGCGCACAACCGGCGTGTACGGGCCGACAGGTTTTGCGCCGGCAGAAGCGGCTGGCTTTTTCTTAGCAACAGGAGCAGTGGACTTTTTCTTTGAAGTGGCCATCCACACATCGTAGACGCTTGCTCAGCCCATACGATAAATCGCATGTCGACACTCTCGCGCCGCCAACTGTTGCTAGGGGCAATCGGCGTGGCTGGCGTCGGTTCGGTTACGCAACTACTCGGGTCGTGTTCATCGAGTAATTCGCAATCTGGCGACGCCGCGGGACTACTCTCGTTACCACCCGATATTCAGATCGTGCAGCGCTTCCCTGGCCTGCTCTCGCCTGGCAATGTGCGCGTACCGATATCGCTCGCCAACCAGCAAGGGCTGTTGACTGTCGACGATGGTCCGCTGCCCGAAGTGCTAACCGCTAAATTGCTCAGCGCCGAGAACAAGGTGGTCGTTGATTCGCTCTCGGCGGCGAAGCACAACAACGGATTGCCGATTCCGTACTGGCCGTTTCGCATTGATATCGCCGAGCCAGGTATCTACACGCTGCTAGTCGACGGTGGTCCTAAGGACGGCGCCGCAATTCAAATACTCCTAGACAGCGAAATATCGGTGCCCCGCGTCGGCACAAAATTGCCGGGCTTCGATACACCAACTTTCAGCGATAACCGCGGCGTTGACCCGGTTTGCACGCTCACACCCGAGCCGTGCCCATTTCACGACACCACGCTGACTGCCGCTCTCGCCCTCGCCAAACCGGTCGCTTATTTGATCGGCACTCCGGCGTTTTGCAGGACGGGCGTTTGCGCCCCAGCACTAGAAGGTCTCATCGTGGCGAGTAAAAAATTTGGTGACGCGATCGCGTTCGTCCACGCCGAGATCTATACAGATAAGACCGCGACGACGGTCGCGCCTGCTGTCGAGTTTTACGCGATGTCTTACGAGCCCGCCCTGTTTATCGCCGACAAAACAGGCGTGATCGTAGACAGGCTCGACGGAGTGTTTGATTCTGACGAAATTATTGAGCGGCTAAGCGCGCTCGTCTAGCAATCAGCTGAAGCTGCTACCGCAACCGCACGTGCGCGAAGCACTCGGGTTGTTGATCTTGAAGCCCGCATCTTGCAGGCCGTCTGAGTACTCGAGGCTCGCGCCGACTAGCAACTGCGAAGAGGCCTGATCGACGACTACGCGCACGCCGCCGAATGTCAGAGTCTCGTCGTCCGCGCCGACATCGCCGTCGAAGAACATTTCGTACGAGAACCCAGAGCAACCACCAGGGCGAACGGCCACTCGTAACGCCATATCTGTGGCGCCTTCGGCTTCGAGTAATTGCTTGACCTTGACTGCGGCTTTTTCGGTAATGGTGATCATATGAGGTTTACCTTACTGCGGCTTAAGGGCTCTGTGGCGAGCCAGGCCAAAAGTTTCAAGCCAATGGCTGTGCGTCGCAAGACTGCCAATTCGAGCCTGGCTATCTAGTTCGCGGCTTCGTAGCCTGGCTGGCCAGGCAGCAAGATGCCGATCACCTTGCCGTCAGAATTGGTGCGCAATTTCGGCAGTATCGCTGTCGGCACTCCGATCTTGGTCGCCGCCATAATCACCTCAGATGTGGAGCGGTGCGGCGCGAGAAACTCGAGGTTGCCGATCGTCGGCGGAAACATTGCCAGCTCGTTGCGCTTGTTTCGAGCCAAAGCCTCATTGGGTTCAACCCACAGGCTGGCGATCGTCTCGCCGTCGTCGTGTAGTGGTTCTTGCGCTAGCGGCGCGCAAGCGACAAAGAACCGCGTATCGAACCGGCGCGTTTCGCCGACCGGGGTGATCCAGTGGCTGACGTAATGAATCGAATCTGTGATCAGGCGCATATTCTCGCGCCTGCACAGTTCGAGCAACGTCAACGTGCCGTCGTAAATTTGCTGGCGCGCGATTGCGTACCGCGCCGCAACATCAGCGTCATCGAAGCGAACGACATCGCCACTTTCGATATGCCGCGCCAGAAGCACGCCGGCCTCTTCGAAGCACTCGCGAATTGCCGCCACCCAATACGACAAGCCTCCGCTCGGCAGTTGCAACAACGCACTGGCCTCGGCGTCGGTCATCCCGTCGCACAGATCTTCTAATTCTTGGGCGTTGTCAACATCATCGACTCGACCTCCCGGAAACACATACATTCCCTTGGCGAACACGGCGCTGTGCGTGCGCTGCAACATGAATACGTCGAAACTTCCTGCAACAAGATCGCGAATCAACATCACTGTTGCGGCGGGTCGCAGCACAACTTCGGTCGGCACCACAGGCATGCTACTTGTTCATACGGCGTCGTCGTCGTGGCGCTTACTGCGGCCCAACACATATGCACCGAGCACGGCGAGCACGCTGCCAACGATCGCCAACACCGCCACATTTTCGTGGCGCAAAGTGACGCCCAGCAACAGCGCTGTTGCTGGCATCAAATACAACCCCGCCGACGCGCGGGTCGAACCGATACGGCCAGCGAGAGTCGCCATCGCCAAGTGGGCTATCGCCGTACCGAACACACCGAGCACGATCACCGCGGCAAACGGGCGCCAAGCAAACTCGCTATCGCGCAGCGAATACACGCCCATCGGCGAGAGCAACACGACGGCAACAAGCTGTGCACGCCACAACACTGGCAAGGCGCCGTACTCGCGTTGCAACGGCCCCGCAACGTTCAGGGCCACGCCGTAAAGCGTTAGCGCCGAAAGCACCAGCACTACACCAAATGTGCTCGACGGGCCGTTGATCGACGGCAGCGCGATGAAAACCACGCCGAGCAGACCTATCCCCAGCCCGAGCACCTGCCCCAGCGGTGGGGCCTTGCGCACTATCGCCGTGGCGACCAGCGCAGTGAACAGCGGTGCGGCTCCGTTGAGCATGCCGATAACGCTGCTCGAAACGTGCTGTCCGGCGAACGGAAATACGCTCAACGGAACGGCCAACCAAACAACGCCGAGCGTGACGATACCACCCCACGCCTTTCTGGGTATTGGAACGCGCGCTTTAGGAAACATCCCCAGCGTAAAAAACCCGATCAGCACGCGCAACGGCGTGATTAACCCTGGCGAAAATGAGTCCAGCGCGATGGCGATGAAATAGAAACTCGAACCCCAAATTAGGCCGGGTACAGCGAGCAGCATCCAGTCGCTGGAATGCAGAGATCTGGTATCTGGCGAGCCTGTTTCAGGCACGTGAATTAAGCACCGTTGTCAGTCCTCTGTTTTGGGTCGCATCTCGCGGTAGTCGCGAGCGCCACCATCTAGCGGCTCGACATCGAGGGTCACGCCGTCGATGCCAACTACGCGTAGCGCGGAACCAGCCGAGAGCGGCGTCGCGCGATTAGTGCGCGCGCGCCACGAGGCTTCGTGCACTTTGACAATTCCGTTGGGCGATATCTCGGTGACGGCGACGCCCTGGGACCCAATCATCCATTCGCGGCCGATAGTCGGAGTGGCGAATCGAGTTCGCATCATGCTCGGCATGCCGACGATAAACGCCAGCGACATCATCGCGATGCCAGACGCCAGCGTCAGCCACGGCAACCGTAAACTCGAGCCGTCGATAGGTCTGAACAAGACAAACGACGAAGCGGTAAACATCGCCACGCCTAGAGCAGTCCAAAATCTGGGGATCCCGACCTGCGAATCAACCGCAAACGCGATCACAGCGAGAACCAGCAACGCGACGCCGATGCCACGCATCGGCAGGGCCGCAAAGCCGTAACAGCCGAGCACTGTGCAGATCGCGCCGACTCCGCCTGCGATACCAATACCAGCAGTGAAGAATTCGAAGATCAGAAGCGACAGACCAATCGCAAACAACAGGTAGGCGACCGGCGGGCTCGCGACCGTGTGCATCAGTTCCGCCAACACATTGAGTTTGAAAAAGCGCGCCGTCGTCGTCTCGCGCACAACTTGGCCGTCGCCGTCCAGGGCTTCAACTGTCGTCGACAAAGTCTTGCCATCGATCGTTAACCCATCCAGGACATCGATCATGTTGCGCACTACTGGCACGCCGGCATCTGATCCCGCATTTTTTAAAACACCCATGCTGTGTGCGTCGGCGAAACCGAGCGAAGAAGTTTGCAACAGGGTTTGGTCCGACACGCTCACCGTACCAAAACTCACGTCTTTACCGCCGACCTGCAGCGCATGGCCAGTGAATCCAATTCGCGCGCCTGGCGCCATCGCCGTGACGTCGGCAACTGCAAGTATTTGCGCGGCAAGACCGTAGGCGCGCGCGCCGCTCGGCCCGACCCACACGGCGATCGGCGTCGGGGATGCGCTGATGCTCTCTAACAACTTCGCCATTTTTTCTGGTGAGACGACCGCACCGCGAGAATTGACTTGAAAGATAATCGCCTGTGCCCCATTTGTCAGTGAGCGCTCAAGGGCCTGCTCAATCTCGTGAATAACCACATCGTCGATTAGACCGCTCACCGCCACCACGTCAACGGGCGCGAGTTCCGATGCAGAACTGCCAGCGTTGGCCTGCTGTGACGAAAAAAACATCGAGCCAGTTAAGAGCGCGATTATTGAAACTGTCAAAACTCTGAGTAACCTGCGCAAGGAAGCCTCCGGAGGGCGCGTGGACCAAACTAAATTCTTCACCGCATCCCGCATCATTATCGTTGCGGGAAAAGGCGGTGTAGGCAAGACAACCGTATCTGCTGGCCTCGCAATGGCAGCAGCGCAGGCAGGCCTGCACGTGCTATTTATTGAGTTGGATGACAAGCCGAGCGCCGAGAAGATCCTCGGTAGCGCTAGCAGCCGGGGTTCTGGCAGTCCGGGTTATGGCAATTGGGGTTATGAGCCGACCGAGATCGCTCTACCTAGTGGCACAGGCCACATCACAGCTCGGCGCATCACTGCCACTAGTGCCCTCACCGATTACTTGGACACGCGACCACTAGGCAAGGTCTCACGAAAATTGATCACCGCTGGCATCGTTGAGCTTATTGCCACCGCCGCCCCCGGCATCGATGACCTGCTGGTACTCGGCAAGATCAAGGCGCTCGAGAGTGAGGGCGTCGCCGATTTGATAATTATTGACGGGCCCCCGGCAGGGCAAGCGATCTCACTGTTGATGTCCGCGCGGGCGCTCAACACTTCGATCAGCGGCGGGCCTATTCATCAGCAGAGTGCCGAGGTGCTCGAACTTCTCGCTGACTCTGCACGCTGTCAAGTAATGCTGGTGACGCTTCCAGAAACAACGCCGGTTAACGAAATGATCGACACCGCATTTGCACTTGAAGACGATATCGGCGTGCACCTCGCGCCGCTCGTGATCAACGCAGTCGAATCAGGTACGACTTTAGAAATACCAAAATCGCTTCCTAGCGCCTCTGGAGTGGTGCAGGCAGCACGCTTTCAAAACGCGCGCACGGCGCGGCAATCACATGAAATTGCACGTCTCAAAGAACGACTGGCGATCCCAACCCTTGAATTGCCATTCCTGACCACGATTGACGCCGCGACGGTCGCGGCAGCAATTCTCCATCAGATCGAGATGATGCCATGACCGTCGGATCAATCATCGCCAACTCGTCGATCATTATCTGTGCTGGTAGCGGTGGAGTTGGCAAGACAACTACGGCCGCGGCGATCGGCGTTGCTGCGGCTCGCGCAGGGCGCCGTGTTGTTGTCGTCACTATCGACCCAGCCAAACGACTCGCCGACACTCTCGGCATCTCTGGAAAACTCAATAACGAGCCGCACCGCATCGAAATTGATGCGGGTGAAACAGGCCAATTGTGGGCGATGATGCTCGACACACAAGCAACTTTCAACGAAGTTGTACGTCTTTACAGCGTCGATAGCGAGCAAGTCAAACGAATCACGAGCAACCGGTTCTTCCTAAACATCTCGAACAATCTCAGCGGTACCCAGGAGTACATGGCTGCCGAGAAATTGTTCCAGTTGCATGCCGACGAACGCTTCGATCTAGTCGTGATTGATACTCCGCCCACACGCGATGCACTCAACTTTCTCAATGCACCGAGTCGGCTAGTGCGATTTTTGGATCATCGCGTATATCGAATGCTGCTGGCGCCGTCTACTGGCGGTCTGCGCATCATCAGCGCTGCTGTGCAGCCATTATTGCGCACCATTGCTGGTGTCGTCAGCGCCAAAGCCCTTGACGATGTGCTTGAATTCTTTCGCGCCTTCGAAGGCATGGATTCTGGCTTTCGGGCTCGAGCGCAAGAGGTAGTGGGCCTCCTCAAATCGCCTAGCACTGCATACTTCGTAATCACTTCGCCGAGCGTGGAAGCCGTGGAAGAGGCAGACTATTTCATCACGCAGCTCGCTGCCGCCCAGCTGTCAACCGCCGCCCTGATAATTAACCGGCTACAGCCTTCGTTTGATGAATCGTTTGCCTACGAAAACCATGACCAGACGTTCGACTATTCGGCGCTTGATGCCAATCTCAAGAATCTAAACGCGCGGGCAGCAATGCAGGTAGCGAGCATCGCCCAACTGGTTAGTCGCGTGTCGCCAGCCCCCGTTACCTTCGTGCCGTTGCTGAGCCAAGACATCGCCTCCCCGGACGCACTCGGAGTCATCGCCGCACATCTCGTTGCTGATCAAACCCAAACAACTAACTAGTAATTCGACTGGTTAGTATTTCGTCGTGCACATTCTGCTCGCCACCGACGCCCAGTGGGTTCTTGACGAGGTCTTGGCCGCGCTCGGCACGCCCGATACATCGTTCAGCGTCGTTCGCAACGGTCGCGACGTGCCCAGCGTGATTGCCAAACGCACCCCAGATCTCGCGATTCTTGATTTACAAATTGGTTCGATGGGCGCGATGGCCGTGACGATGAACTTGCGTCTCGATCACAGCGACGGCCGCATCCCAAATATTGCGGTGTTAATGTTGCTTGACCGTCTCGCCGATGTGCACCTCGCCCGCCGCAGTGGAGCAGAGGGCTGGCTGATCAAACCGCTCGATGCCCTGCGCCTGCGCCGCGCCGCGCTAGCAGTGTCGGCGGGCCAGTTATGGCACGAAGGCGTTCTTGCCGAGACCGTTTCACCCGAAACTGGAAGCAGTTAGGCTTTAAGTCACATAACCGGGGAATAGCGCAGCTTGGTAGCGCGCCACGTTCGGGACGTGGAGGCCGGGAGTTCAAATCTCCCTTTCCCGACTGTGGACAATGTCTAACTTTTCGTAAAATTATCTCGCAACAAACACTGCCACTGCGAAACTACCAATATGCCCCCAGCAGCAAAGATTACTATCCCCCGCAATCTGTTGCCACAAGACGGCCGATTCGGTAGCGGCCCCTCGAAAATAAGGCCCGAGCAATTGGGTGCATTGCAGCGCCAGTCGCTCGACGTTCTCGGGACTTCACATCGCCTCCTCCCTGTGCGCAACATCGTCGGCTCCATCCGCGAACAGATGTGCGCTCTCTTTTCGCTGCCGAGCGACTGGCGGGTTGTTCTAGGTAACGGCGGCGCAACTGTATTTTGGGATGTCGCCACTTTCGGGCTAATCGACAAACGCAGCGAGCACCTAACTTTCGGCGAGTTCTCATCAAAATTTGCTCAGGCCGCGCAACGGGCGCCGCACATCGGAGAGCCAATTATCGTTGAAGCCCCAGCAGGGCAGGTACCTAACGCCCAGATCGCCGACGTCGACACATACTGTTTTACACACAACGAAACTTCAACAGGTGCGGCCATGAAATTGGTGCGCCCAGTTGCGCCAGCAAACGCGCTCGTCGTCGTCGACGCCACCTCGGCCGCGGGCGGGATCGCATTTTCTACAGACGAAGTAGATGTCTACTACTTCTCACCACAGAAATGCTTCGCCTCAGAGGGTGGTATCTGGTTCGCGTTGTGCTCGCCCCGCGCACTTGAGCGCATCTCGCAAATCGCCGCGTCCGGCCGCTGGTGTCCGGCCTCGCTCGACATCAGTCTGGCCCTCGAAAACTCGGTCGCCAATCAAACCCTGAACACGCCTTCCATCGGCACTTTGATTCTGCTGAATGAGCAACTGCAGTGGATGCTCGGCAACGGTGGGATGCGGTGGTGCGCGGCGCGCACCCTCGAGTCGTCGCAGCATATTTACGACTGGGCAGATTCGCGCGAGTTCGCGACGCCGTTTGTCGCCGACCCCAGTCACCGCTCGCCTGTTGTCGCGACTATCGACATCACCGGCATCGAGGTGAGCGAAATCAACCGCGTGTTACGTGACAACAACATTGTCGACACTGATTCGTACCGCAAACTCGGTCGCAACCAACTGCGCATCGCCACGTTTCCGGCAATTGAGCCATCTGACGTTCGACACCTAACCGACTGCATCGACTATGTAATTGAGGCACTTTCATGAATCGTCCACGCATCGTTATCGCCGAAACAATTGCCGAGACAGGGCTCGAGGCGCTACGGCGAGCCGGCTACGAAGTCGATCTGCAAATCGATCTGAGCGCCAAACAATTAGGCGACGTGCTGGCGGGAGCAAAGGGCTTAATCGTGCGCTCGGCAACGCAAGTGAACGCCGAACTGCTCGACGTCGGACCAGATCTTGTAGTTGTCGCCCGTGCCGGAGTGGGCCTTGACAATATCGATGTGTGCGCGGCAACCGAGCGGGGCGTGATGGTGGTTAATGCCCCGCAATCAAATGTGTTGTCTGCCGCCGAACACACAATGGCTCTAATTTTGGGGCTTGCCCGAAATGTTCCGCAGGCACACCGCGCACTCGTCTCGGGCCGCTGGGAGCGCACGAAATGGGAAGGCATCGAACTCGCCGGCAAGACGCTAGGCATCCTCGGCCTCGGTCGAATCGGTACGCTCGTCGCCCAACGCGCCCGCGCCTTCGACATGCGCCTCATGGCATTTGACCCGTTCGTCTCTCCAGAGCGAGCGCGTGAACTCGGAGTCGAGATGGCGACACTTGAAGAAGTGGTCGAGCAATCCGACGTGTTGACAATCCACTTACCAAAGACACCCGAGACGACGGACATCATCGACGCTGCGATGATGAAGCGTGCCAAGAAAACCTTACGCATCGTCAACGTCGCTCGCGGCGGAATAGTTAACGAAGCCGACCTTGCCGCGGCAATATCTAATGGAGATATCGCCGGCGCCGCCCTCGACGTGTTTAGCGTCGAGCCGACAACTACTTCGCCGTTGTTCGCGTTCGAAAACGTGATCGTCACGCCGCACCTCGGCGCGAGCACACGCGAGGCTCAAGATCGTGCCGGCGAAGTCGCCGCCGACATGGTCTGCCTGGCGCTCAACGGCGACTTCGTGCCGTTCGCAGTCAACGTTCAGTCTGGCGATGCCAATGAAACCATCAAACCGTTTGTTCCACTCGCAGAACGACTCGGTCGAGTTTTTGCTTCGCTCCTTGGCGGCACGCCAAACAAGTTAGAGGTTGTCACGAGCGGAGAGATCGGCGCGTACGACCCGAGCCTGATCACTCTCAGTGCGCTAAAGGGCGCACTGTCGGTGTGGTCGAAAGACTCCGTCAGCCTCGTTAACGCACCCGTGGTAGCACGAAATCTCAACCTAACTTTTGGCGGCACGGCGACAACAACAACGGTTCATCACGACTACATCAACCTGATCACGTTGCGCTCTGGCGACCGCAACCTCTCGGCCACGCTCACCGGTCGCCGCCGCGAGGCCCGGATCGTGATCATTGACGACCACCTCACCGACATCCCGCCATCTGAGCACATGCTGATCGTGACTAACGACGACAGGCCGGGCGCAATCGGCAGAGTCGCCACGACTCTCGGCAATGCCGACATCAATATCAACAACATGGATGTGGGCACGACGGCGACGGCCGGAAGCGCGTTGATGTGCATCGCCACATCGATCGAGGTTCCTGAACAAGTGCTCAATTCTCTGCGCCAACTACCTGGCATCGTCACCGTCGTGGCGATGGGCGCCTAAGCGCGCACAAATCTATACGCGCGAGAATATTACTTGAAGATTACTTAACGAGCAGTTCGGCGATCTGCAGCGCGTTCAACGCCGCGCCCTTGCGCAGGTTGTCGTTAGACACGAATAGCGCCAGGCCCCGATTGCCGTCGACTGATGTGTCTTGGCGAATTCGCCCGACATAACTTGGGTCTTTGCCGGCGGCCAGTAGCGGAGTCGGAATATCGACTACGACAACGCCTGGGGTGGTACCGAGAATCTGCAGCGCCTCGGCGGAAGTGATCGCGCGGGCGAACTCGGCGTTGATCGATAGCGAATGGCCCGTGAACACGGGCACGCGCACGCATGTGCCCGAAACCCTGAGGTCCGGGATATGCAAAATCTTGCGGGTCTCGTGGCGCAGTTTTTGCTCTTCGTCGGTTTCGAGACTGCCGTCGTCGACCACCGAGCCAGCAAGCGGCAAGACGTTGTAGGCAATCGTGCGAGCAAATTTTGCCGGTGCCGGAAACGAGATGGCCTCGCCGTCGTAGGTCAGCTCGTGCGCGCCAGCCGCACCGCTTTGCACTTGGCCATCAAGTTCAGCAACGCCGGCAACGCCAGCGCCACTCACGGCCTGGTATGTGCTGACGATTAAGCGCACAAGTTGAGCGGCGTCGTGCAGTGGCTTGAGCACTGGCATCGCGGCCATAGTTGTGCAGTTCGGGTTAGCGATGATCCCCTTGATGGCGTTGGCGACATCTTGAGGGTTGACCTCGGCGACAATCAGCGGCACATCGGGGTTCATTCGCCACGCCGACGAGTTATCGATCACCATCGCGCCCGCTTGGGCGTACTTTTCTGCCAGCGCACGCGAGGTCATGGCCCCCGCCGAGAACAGCACAACGTCTAACCCGTGCGGGTCTGCCTCTGTCGCGTCTTCAACAGTGATGCTCGTGCCGTTCCAGTCAATCTTTGAGCCGGCAGAGCGCGCCGACGCAAAAAAGCGCAACTCGGTAACTGGATAATTGCGCTCGGCCAGCAACGCGCGCATCACCGTTCCGACCATGCCGGTTGCTCCAACTATACCAATTCGCATTTATTCAGGCTACTTAATCTTGGCTACTAACCACCAGTGACTTAAATTGACCCGCTTCAAAGGCGTGGTTGTTACCAAAACTTCGCGGATCGTTAGTGCTCGCCGCGGAGAATGAAAGACGTGAACTTCGTACAGCGGTGACGACCCGTCAGTTGCGCGCAAATAGTCAAAGATCTCATCGGGTCGCAATCGGTTGGCCTGCCATCCCAGCCGCGTCGCCCAGCGCCACAACGAAAACCTCTTGCCGATAACCGGCACTCGCCATAGTTGCCGCACAAGCAACCCGAGTGGCCTGAGAAAAACATCGCTCAACACGTTGAATCGGTAGTTAAGAACGATAAAGCCACCAGCGCGCGTGACTCGCACCGCCTCGCGAGTCAGGTGCAGCGCGTCGTCGTGATCACAGTGTTGCAGTGTGATGTACGAAAACACAATGTCGACCGAGTCGCCGGCCAACTGCAGCGTCTTGCCATCGGCGACGTAGAGGGTCTGCAGGCGATCGACATTGCCGTGCGTGCTGACGGTCTCGCGACATCGCTCCAAGAACGCGGCATCGACATCGGCGGCAATCACCTTTGCGCATGACTGCGTGAATTCTGACGTCATTCGACCGATGCCGCTACCAATTTCTAGAAGCGTCGAGGCCGCGAGTTGCTCGGGCGTGAACCCAAATTGGCGCATATATCTTTTCACTTCGGCTTCGCCGGTTTTTACGAATGACTCCAGGGTCAGCGAGTCGCCGGTCTTGTTATTGAATACCCAGCCAGTTTCGCGGACCACTTCGTCAGAGTCGATATTTGTTTCGGTGAGGTTTCCCGCGCTGCGCCACGGCACGAAGTGGGCACGGCGATTGGTCATGAAGACGCTTTGACTACTTTCGTTCTGGAAGTGGCGACGAGTAATCCTCGCCACTGTCAAGATCGAATGCCGTGTGCAACGCACGCACGGCGACTTCTAGTTTGGAGCGCTCGACGACTACCGAGATTCGGATGGTGCTCGTCGAAATCATCTCGATGTTCACGCCGTTATCAGCAAGTACGCGAAACATTTTTGCAGCGACGCCCGGACTCGACTTCATACCAGCCCCAACGAGGCTGAGTTTGACGATGTCAGAGTTCTTGGTTACGCCTGTGGCGCCAACTTCGGCGCCGACTTTTTCGACGATTGGCACAGCGGTGGCGACATCGGCGCTCGGCATCGTGAACGAGATGTCGGTCGTGCCGTTGATCGAGGTGTTCTGCACGATCATGTCGACGTTGACATTGGCCTCGGCGAGCGACTCGAACAACAGCGCCGACACCCCTGGCCTGTCGGGCACGCCGAGAAGCGTCAGTTTCGATTCTCCGACGTCGTGCACGACTCCAGAGATAATTGGATCTTCCATTTTGCTCTTCCTCTCATCATCGGCACCGAGTATCCATGTGCCTTCGTCCAGCGTAAAACTTGAGCGAACATGTATCGCAACATTGTGGTTACGAGCGAACTCGACGGCGCGCAACGCCAAGACTTTGCTTCCGGCGCCAGCCATCTCGAGCATCTCGTCGAAACTCAACTGCAGCAGTTTGCGTGCCTGGGGCACGACACGCGGGTCGGCGCTGAACACGCCAGTCACGTCGGTATAGATCTCGCAGACATCGGCGTGTAACGCCGCGGCCAGCGCGACGGCTGTGGTGTCGCTACCGCCGCGGCCCAGCGTCGTGATTTCTTTGGCCGTGCTGACTCCCTGAAAGCCGGCGACAACCGCGACCTTGCCTTCGGCCAGCGCCTCGCGTACGCGATAGCCCTTGACCTCGATGATCTTGGCCTTGGTGTGCGAGGTGTCTGTGATGATGCCAACTTGGCTGCCGGTGAAACTCATCGCCTCGCACCCGACATCGTGCAACGCCATGCACAGCAGCGACATCGAAATGCGCTCGCCGGTTGTCAGCAACATGTCCATCTCGCGACCTTGCGGCGAACTCGAAACTTGGCGCGCCAGATCCATCAAATTGTCGGTGGCTTTGCCCATTGCCGAGACGACAACGACCACGTCGTTACCAGCTAGGCGTGTTTTGGCGACGCGCGCCGCAACGTTGCGCATCCGCTCAGGGTCGGCAACTGACGTGCCCCCGTATTTCTGAACAATCACAGCCACAGGTTCTTAACGCTATCTTGACACCACTATCCTTACGAACTTATGGGTACCGACAAGAGAATGCGCAAGAAAGAAAACCGCCGTAACCGTCTCGACGAATTAGCCACGCAGGCTCACCGCCAGCGCTGGCGCAAGCGAATCACGAAGATAGTGATCGTCGTTGCCATCGTCCTCGGAGTCGCCTTCATCATCAGCGTTTCTCTCGGCGACGACAACACAGACACAAAGACAGACGTGATCGACACGACAGTCTCCGCGGCTACCGACACTCCGATCGCACCGGCCGAGGGCCGCGCGATCACCGGCGAAACACCTTGCCCAGCCGCCGACGGCTCAGAGTCGCGCGCTGCCTCGTTCGAAAAGGCACCACCGACGTGCATCGATACGACCAAAACTTACACCGCTACTGTGCTCACCAATAAGGGCGAATTTACAATCGTGCTCGACGCCATGCAGGCACCGCTGACTGTAAACAACTTCGTAACGCTCGCTCGCTATCGCTACTTCGACGGCACCACTTGTCACCGCGCGATCAAAGACTTCGTGGTTCAGTGCGGCGACCCCACCGCAACCGGCACCGGTGGCCCTGGTTACGCATTCGCCGACGAGTTACCATCTGCGGGCTCGTACAAACTCGGATCGCTAGCCATGGCCAACTCTGGCCCCAACACAAACGGCAGTCAGTTCTTTGTCATCACCGGCGAGCAGGGCGTTGCGTTGCCGCCGAGTTACACGCTGTTCGGCCAAGTAACCAATGGTCTCGACTCAACCGTGCCGGCGCTTAATGCCGCCAGCAACCAAGACCCGGCGGCCAACGGCGTGCCGCCAGCAGAAACACTGCGAATTATTTCGGTGACAATTACCGAAATATAGTTGGACCCCACGGCTTGGCAAACAGAGCCAGATTTACTAGAGTCGTCCGCTATGCCTGACGACAATTCAACAGCGACTTCAGCCGCCGCTTTTTCACGCGTCGGCGTGTGCGGATCGGGGATCATGGGCGCGGGCCTCGCAGAGGTAATCGCCAGGGCCGGCATCGATGTGATCGTACGTTCGCGCAGCACCGAGGCCGCCGAGAAAATGCTCGCCGCCGTCGCGGCCAACCTTGCCAAGCAAGTGGTCAAGGCCAAGATGACGCAAGAAGAAGCCGACAAGGTTCTCTCGCACGTCAGCATCACATCGATGCTAGAAGACCTTGCAGACTGCGAAATCGTAATCGAGTCGGTCGTTGAAGACCTCGCCGCCAAGCAAAGACTGTTCGCCGAACTCGACGCGATCGTTAACAAGAAGGCGATCCTGGCGACCAACACGAGCACGCTGGCGGTTGTCGATATGGCTCGCGCCACCCAGCGCCCCGATCAGGTCTGCGGTATTCACTTTTTCAATCCCGCCGTGATGATGCCCCTGGTCGAGATCATCAAGCCGATCACCTGCAGCGACCAAACAATCGCGCGCGCGGTCGAGTTCGTGCAGGCGTGCGGCAAAGACGGTGTGCACGTTTTGGACCGCGCCGGTTTTATTGTCAACGCGCTGTTGTTTCCGTACCTCAACAACGCCGTGCGCATGCTCGAAGCCGGCACCGCCAACATGCAAGACATCGACACGGCGATGAAGGGCGGCTGCAACTTCCCGATGGGCCCATTTGCCCTGCTCGACCTTGTCGGCCTTGACACTTCTGTTTCTATTTTGGATGCGCTCTACGCTGAGTTCAAGGATGACAACTTTCAGGTACGACCAACGCTGCGAACTCTCGTCTCCGAGGGCAAGCTCGGGCGCAAGACCAAGCAGGGTTTCTTCTCGTACTAAAACGTTTACGCCAACGTTCGTAGTTGCTGATCGACAGCGATGAGCGCCACAACTTGGCAGACCGTACCTGCGGGTCTCGAAGTTTGTCGGTGGGAGTTTCCGCCGAGCACCAAATGGCCCGCTAGTGATCTCGTCGGTCGCGGTGCCGACTTAGACCCAGCGACGATGATCCACAGTTACAGCCGCGGCATCTTTCCGATGCCGGCCGAACCCGACGATCGGGATCCTGATATCGCATGGTGGTCGCCGTTACTGCGCGCCGTTCTACCTCTCGACGGTCTCGCGGTGACGAAATCAATGCGTCGCAGCGCAAACCGTTACAAAGTGCGCGTCGATACTTCATTCGAAAAAGTGATGCACGGGTGTGCGGCGCCGCATCGGCCGGGGGCCTGGATCACCCAACAATTTATTAACGCCTATGTTGACCTGCACGAACTCGGGTGGGCCCACAGCATCGAGACATTCGACGAGAACAACCAACTCGTCGGCGGGCTGTACGGGGTTCGAATCGGCAATTTCTTTGCCGGCGAGTCGATGTACCACCTCTCTCGCGATGCATCAAAGGTGGCGCTAATGACGCTTATTGAGATGATGAACGAATCAAAGATGACGTTGCTCGATGTGCAGTGGCAAACCCCGCACCTACAGTCACTCGGGGCCGTCGAAATTGACCGCGCCGAATATCTAAGTCGTCTTGACGCCGCGATCGCCCCGCCGTTGCGCTCTCCCCGTAACCTTTAACCATGGTCAAACAACCCACCGAGAGCGTCCGTCGCGACGACCCGTGGATGATGCGCACGTACTCAGGCCACTCCAGTGCCGAGGCTTCTAACGAGTTGTACCGTACCAATCTCGCCAAAGGTCAGACGGGCCTGTCGATCGCCTTCGACCTGCCGACGCAGACCGGTTATGACCCCGATCACATTTTGGCGCGCGGCGAGGTCGGCAAAGTTGGCGTACCTGTCGCCCACCTCGGTCACATGCGCACGCTGTTGAGCGAAATCCCGCAAGGGCAGATGAATACGTCGATGACGATTAACGCCACCGCCGCGTGGATGCTCGCCTTGTACATCGTCAACGCGCAAGAGCACGGCGTCGCTGCAACCGAACTTCGCGGCACCACCCAGAACGACATCTTGAAGGAATACCTCTCACGCGGAACCTACATCTTCCCGCCAGCACAATCGCGACGAATCATCGTCGACATGATTGCGTGGTGCGCCAAGAACGCGCCTAAGTGGAACCCCGTCAATGTCTGCTCTTATCACCTGCAAGAGGTCGGCGCCACGCCGACGCAAGAGATCGCCTTCTCGCTGGCGAACGCGATCGATATTTTAGACGCCGTTAAGAAGAGCGGGCAAGTTAAGGACGATGACTTCGCCCAAGTATTCGCTTCGATATCGTTCTTCGTCAATTCTGGCATTCGATTTGTCGAAGAGTTGTGCAAGATGCGCGCCTTCACCAAGCTTTGGGATCGGATCGGTAGCGAGCGGTACGGGATTACAGACCCCAAGGCGCGGCGCTTTCGCTACGGGGTGCAAGTCAACTCGCTTGGCCTGACCGAGGCTCAGCCCGAGAACAACGTGCAGCGCATCGTGCTCGAAATGTTGGCCGTGACGCTTTCTAAATCGGCGCGGGCTCGCAGTATTCAGCTTCCAGCGTGGAACGAGGCGCTCGGCCTGCCGCGACCGTGGGATCAGCAATGGAGTCTGCGGATGCAGCAGGTGCTCGCGTTCGAATCTGACATTTTGGAGTACGACGACATTTTCGACGGCTCGCGCGTGATCGAAGAGTTGACCACGCAACTCTGCGACAGCGCGTGGGCAGAACTAAACGAGATCATCGATCGCGGCGGCGCATTTGACAATGTCGACGAGCTCAAGGGCAGGCTCGTCTCGTCGATGGCCGAGCGCACCCGACGCATCGAGTCTGGAACGCAGATCGTTGTAGGCGTAAATAAGTTCACAGAAAAAAGCGACTCGCCGTTAAGCGGAACCGACAATATTCTCAAGGTCGATCAGGCCATCGAGCATCAGATGGTCAGCGACCTGGCAACTTGGCGCTCAAAGCGTTCGCAGCAGCAAGTTGACGCCGCGCTGAGCGAATTGCGCCAGGCCGCGCGCGACGGCAGCAACCTAATGGATGCCTCGATCGTGTTGGCCAAGGCCGGCGGTACTACCGGCGAATGGAGCGAGGCTTTGCGCACCGAATTCGGCGAGTACCGAGCGCCAACCGGCGTCGGCGCGGCGGCAGGCCGAAGGCTCAGCGAATTGGCTGATGTCGCGGCGTTCGTGCGCACGATTCCCGGTGGTCCACCGAAGTTTCTTGTCGCCAAGCCCGGCCTCGACGGCCACTCGAGCGGCGCCGAACAAATATCTGTCGCCGCCCGCGACTCTGGCATGGAGGTCGTCTATAGCGGAATCCGCTTGACGCCGGAACAAATCGCGGCCTCGGCACGAGACGAAGACCCGGATGTGATCGGTCTGTCAATACTTTCGGGCTCACACCTCGCGCTGATCCCCGATGTGCTGGCGCGGCTTAAAGATGTTGGCGTGGACGCGCCCGTGATAGTTGGCGGAATCATCCCCGAAGACGACAGAGACTTCCTGCGCAAGATTGGCATTGCCGCGGTGTACACGCCTAAAGATTTTGACATCGCTCGAATCATGCGCGAGATCGCAGAGATAGCCAGCGCGCGCCGTCAGGCAACTCGCTAGTTTTTAGAACCAGTTTTTAAAAATTAGGGCGCCATAGTCGTCGACGGTGCGACAGGAAGAAACCCGGTCGCGGTCGGAAAAATCAAGACCTGACCGGCCTCAACGTGATCGGGGTTGGTGATGCCGTTGAGTTGCATCAGTTGCGCCATGTCGAGGTTGTTCAACTTGGCGATTGCGAATAGCGAGTCACCCGATTTCACCGTGTAGTTAATTGGCTCGACGTAGACGGTGGTCGTCGTTGGCGGGACAGTCGAAGTCGTTGTCGTCTCGACAGGAACTTGCACTGACTGCGAGTCGCTACGGGCGATAACCAGCGCGATCACGCCGCTGACGACGCAGATCGCCAACAGCGACCATTGCAGACGGCCGCGTAAGAACATTGGTGATCATGTTACTTGGCAACCTAGCCTGAAGGTCATGCGTGTTCTCGCCGCTGTCGACAAATTTCGCGGCACCGCATCTGCACAAGAAGTTGCCGCCGCAATCGGACACGCTTGCTGGGAAACGGGCCACGAATGCGTCGAGCAACCGATCGCCGACGGCGGCGAAGGAACACTTGAGGTTCTCGGCGGGCCAAACCGCACGACCCGCGTAACAAACCCGCTGGGCGCACCGGTCGAAGCACAGTGGCGTTTTAACCGCGATGTCGCCATAATCGAAATGGCCCGCGCATCTGGCCTGGCGTTGGTCGGCGGTAGCGCCAACAACGATGTGATCGCCGCATCCACCATCGGCACTGGTGAGCTAATCGACGCGGCGCTGAACATGGGCGCGCAAAAAATTATCGTCTGCGTGGGTGGCTCGGCCACCGTCGATGGCGGCCTTGGCGCGGTACGCGCGATTGGTTCGCCGGCGCGACTGCGGGCAGTCGATTTTCTCGTCGCCTGCGACGTGCGCTCGCAGTTCACTGACGCAGCCATACTTTTTGGCAAACAAAAGGGCGCCAGCCCAAAGCAGATCGAGTTTCTAACTGCACGACTCGAAAGCCTGCGCGGCACTTACCTCGCGGAGTACGGCGTCGACGTGCACCTGATTGAAGGTTCAGGCGCAGCCGGCGGTCTCGCCGGCGGTCTCGCCGCCATCGGCGCATCGCTCGTGCCGGGCTTCAACATCGTCGCCGAGGAGGTCGGCTTGTACGAACAAATAAAATCGGTCGACCTAGTGATAACCGGCGAAGGTTTTATGGATGCAGAGAGTTTCGACGGCAAAGTCGTTGGCGGCGTCGTCGAAATCGCCACCGAGTTAAACAAACCCGTCGTGGCCATCTGCGGCGACATCCACGAGGCGGTGCGATCACGCGTCGACTCTGTCAGCCTCATTGACTTGTTCGGCGAGCAACAGGCCTTCGCCCAGCCGTTGCACTGCATCGAGCAGGCGGCGCTACAAATCTTAAAACGTTTGACTTAATTGAGTTGCTGCGGCTCCGCGTAGCATCACGGTATGAGCACTTCAATCCCCGAGGCCTTCGCGCTCGCCCAGAGCGCCGCCGACAAGATCAAAAGCGAGTTCGGCGATCAGCACGATATTGCCGTTGTGCTCGGCTCGGGATGGGCGGATGCCACCACGATGCTGGGAGACGGCCCACAACTGGCGGTGACAGAGATCCCCGGTTTCGTCGCCCCTTCGGCGCTCGGCCACGGCGGAGCAATTAAGTCGATCACGATTGGCAGCAGCCGAGTTCTGCTGCTCACGGGCCGAACACACCTATACGAAGGTCGCGGAGTCGGCGCGGTCGTGCACGGCGTTCGCGCGGCGTACATGGCGGGATGTCGCACTGTCGTGCTCACCAACGGCGCCGGATGTTTGCAAACGAGTTGGCCGATCGGCGACGCGGTTGTCATCAAGGACCACATCAACCTCACGGGGCATTCGCCGCTGACCGGCAATAATCCGCCCGTGCCGTTCGCTGGTCGTTTCGTCGATCTCACAGATGCTTACAGCCCGCGACTGCGCACCATTACCAGCCTCGTGCAACCAACAATCAACGAGGCCGTGTACCTGGGTTTTCACGGGCCACACTACGAAACTCCGGCCGAGATTCGCGCCGCCAAATCTTGGGGCGCGGACATGGTCGGAATGTCGACCGTGCTCGAAACGATCGCCGCGCGCCACCTCGGCATGGAGGTGCTGGCGCTCTCGCTGGCGACGAACCTCGCCGCCGGTATTAACCCCGAGCCGCTTTCTGGCGAAGAGGTGATTCGCGTGGGCAAGGCGGCCGCAGGTAGGGTCGGCGCCTTATTGCGCGAGATTCTCGGCGCCATTGATTCTGCGCAGTGAGTTGCCGCAATGTCCAGAACTAAGGTTGATCTATGACGACGCCGCAAATACCGATTGACTGGCCGGCACTGCGGTTGGCCGCGAAAGATGCGCAAGCCCACGCCTATGTGCCGTATTCGAAGTTTCGCGTTGGCGCGGCCGCTCTGATCGACGACGGGCGCATCGTCAGCGGTTGCAACGTCGAGAATGCCTCATACGGTCTGACGCTGTGCGCGGAGTGCGCCGTACTTGGAGCACTACACATGGGTGGCGGGGGACGCATCGTCGCAATTTGCTGTGTTGGCAACGACCAGCCCGTTACTCCTTGCGGGCGCTGTCGCCAACTGTTATGGGAGCACGGCGGCGCAGAGTTACTAGTCGAAGTTGAGGGCCAGCCGCGGCGGCTGCAAGAACTGATTCCGTTCGCGTTTCCCGAACACTCGGTGTTTGAAAACCCGACTGACTCGAAAGAAGCGTGACGGCGGTGTCGCTATTGTCGCCAGATCAAGTTAGGTCGTTTGACGACAACGGGTTTTTAGTTCTGCCGGGCTTTGTTAGTTCCGACAGTTGCATCGAATTGCGCCAGCGCGCCCTCGAACTGGCCGAGCAACATGTGCCGTCGCCAGAACAAGCGACGATCTTTAGCGCCGACGCCAACGCGCAACACGCCGCAGACGAATACTTTCTCGCGAGCGGCGACAAGATCAGGTGTTTCTTCGAAAAAGACGCGTTCGACGAAGATGGCAAACTGCGTGACGCCGCCCACCTGTGCCTCAACAAACTTGGACACGCCATGCACGACCTCGACCCTGTGTTTGATCGCTTCAGTCGCACTCCAGAAATGGCCGCGGTCGCCGCCGACATCGGCATCACGTCACCGTTGCTGTTGCAATCGATGTACATCTTCAAACAACCGCGCATCGGCGGCGAGGTGAACAGCCACATCGACCACACGTTTTTATGGACAGAGCCGCAAAGCGTGGTCGGTTTCTGGGTCGCGATTGATGATGCAACAACCGAGAACGGATGCATGTGGGCGCTTCCGGGCGGCCACCGCATCCCCATCAAGTCGCGCGCGCGGGTAAACGAATCGCGCACGGCAACGATCACCGAAGTTTTCGACGAAACCCCGTACCCGAGCGAGGGGCTCGTGCCGCTCGAGGCCGAGCGCGGAACCTTGGTGCTGTTAAGCGGTTCGTTGCCGCATCGGTCTGGGCCGAACCTCAGCGACAAACCGCGCCACGCCTACACGGTGCACACGATTGACGGCACGGCTAATTATCCTGCCGACAATTGGTTGCAGCGCGACTCTCTGCCGATGCGCAGTTTCGTGGGCTAGTTAGCCCTGCTCACTAGCCCCGGCAATAATCGCCGCGCTCGCCGACGCGCCGATACGAGTGGCTCCGGCGTCGATCATCCGCATCGCGTCGGAATGGGTGCGAATTCCGCCGCTGGCCTTGACGCCAATTTCTGAGCCCACGGTTTGGCGCATCAGCGCGACCGCCTCGGGCGTCGCGCCGCCAGACTTGTGGAAGCCTGTCGAGGTTTTGACAAACTGCGCTCCGGCGTCGACAGCGGTCTGGCAACAACGAATAATTTCATCGTTCGTCAGCGCGGCCGATTCGATAATCACTTTTAATATCAAGTGCGTGGGTAACACGGCGCGCACCCCCGCGACATCGGCACGAACGCTGACCCAGTCGGCGGCCTTGACATTGGCCAGATTGATAACCATGTCGATCTCGTCGGCGCCGTGCTCAAACGCCTGCTGGGCCTCGGCGGCCTTGATCAAAATGTGATGGGCGCCAGACGGAAACCCGACGACGCTGGCAACCGCGATCTCTGGATCCAAGGAGATATCTGCGAGCGGCAGCATCGACGGCGACACGCAAATTGCCGCCACGCCCAAAGAGTTGGCCTCGGCGCACAGCCTCTTGACATCATCGCGCGTCGCCTCGGGCGCAAGCACCGTATGATCGATGTACTTGGCGAGTTCTGCAGGGGTCATATCGTTTGCCTGGCGCCACTCTAGACGACTGTGTCGCGACGTGGTACGGCGGGCTACCGTTAATTCTCGTAATGGCCACGCTTCGTTTCAGTTTCGGCACCATGGGCTCTGGCAAGAGCACGCTTGCGCTGCAGATTCACCACAACATGTCCACGCGCGGCGTGCCCGGGTTACTGCTGACCAAGCTCGACCGCGACGGTTCGCAGGTAACAAGCAGGCTCGGCGTCTCTGCGCCTGCGATTGAAATGAAACCGGGTCTCAACTTATTCGAGCTGGCGAAGGCGAACATGCCCCTGCAGTTCATTGTTTGCGATGAGGCCCAGTTCTGCACCGTCGAGCAATGCGATCAACTGGCGCAAGTCGTTGACGAACTCAATATCGACGTCTTTGCCTTCGGGCTAATCACCGACTTCAAGGGACTGCTGTTTGAAGGCACTAAGCGGATGCTGGAGATTGCCGATCAACGTATCGAGATGCAAGTCGAGGCTCGCTGTTGGTGCGGTGCGCGTGCTACTAATAACGCCCGACTCGTCAACGGTCACGTCGTGTACGAAGGCGAGACGGTTGTAGTCGGCGACACCGATAAGACGATGAACGAGCCGCTATTTGGTGACGAGATTCGCTACGAGCTGCTGTGCAGGATTCACTACAAAGACGGCAGACTCAGCTAGTTCAGCGGAGCTTGATGGCGCGCTTGACTGGTCTGTCCCAGCCCGGCTGACCAGTTGGTTTCGGGCTCGGCCACAAGCCTGGACCCATCTCGACCATGCCGTGATGCGCGCCGTACTCTCCGAGCAAGTTTAGAAACGGCGCGGCGTCAAACGCTTCAGCGCCGCGCACACCCGTGCCCTTCCAACTGCCGTTACTCAACAACTCAAGCGCGACCACTGGGCAGATTGCTGTTTGCCAGAGCACGGCCTGCGAACCCCAATCGCGCATTGTGGTTTCGTTGTCGGCAACGTGATAAAGGTACAACTCACGTGGCTTGCCGTCGAGGGTGCCGCGTACCCATGTACCCGCACACGTCTTACCATGCATCAAGTGACCAAGTTTTGCTGGGTTTGGTAACACCGCGGCGAGCACGTCACGCGGCGCAACCGAAACATCGCCGACACGAATTCTCTCCTTGCCGTCGAGGCCAAGATATGCAAACGTTTTGAGCCAGTCGATGAACTCGGCGCCAAGACCATATTTAAATGTGACGCGCTTGCAATCAATTTCGCGCGGGATCAAAATTACTTCTTCGTGTTCTACGTTGACGCATTCGAACGGACCAATGCCTGCCGGAAAGTGAAACACCTCTGGCTCGCTGAAGCAATCTGTCGTGTACAGGCCACGCTCGGCCTCCCATACGATCGGCGGATTCAAGCACTCTTCGATAGTCGTCCAGATCGAAAACGTCGGAGCGAAGTCAAGGCCGTCAATTGACAGATTCGATCCGTCGCGCACGCCGATTTCGTCTATCGAGTCGAACAGGTTGTCGGCGGCGTATCTGGCAAAGACATCGCTGAGGCCGGGCTCGACACCCATACCGACGAGCGCCAGCAAACCGCGCTCGCGCCAGCTTTCGTCGGCCGCCAACTGACTCTTACCGAGCGGCACGCCGACCTCTTCGTAAGGGTTGTTGGGATGCGGCTCTGAAAGATTCATTGCCATATCGATGTAGTTGCAGTGCGAGGCGAAAGCGGCATTAAATATTGGCTCGTTGAGGCGCGGGTCGCAGGCGTTGACGACGATATCGATCTTGTGTTCGGCGATCAACACAGCGATGGCTGCCTCGTCGCGGGCATCAACCTGCGCGGCAACGAACTTGTTCGTACTATCTAGCGAGGCGATCGCGTCTTTCGCACGCGACAGCGAAATATCGGCTAGCACGAATGTCGAGAAGAACGACCGGGTCTCGGCAATAGACGCCATGCTGGCACCTACTCCACCTGCTCCGATTACCAAAATTCTCATTACACACCAGTTCTTTGTACGTAAAACAGAATTGTTAAACGTATTGTTCTGTGCAATCAGCCTACCGCTGGATTTATTTAACGCACCTATACGTTTTACGCGTTTTAAAAGCGCGATCAGTAAACGTTTAGTAAATCGACGACGAATACAAGTGTTTCGCCGCCTTTAATAACGCCGCCTGCGCCTTGTCCGCCGTAACCCATTGCGGGCGGAATTGTTAGTCGCCTGCGGCCGCCGACTTTCATACCTGCAACACCGTTGTCCCACCCAGAAATTACCTGTCCCGCGCCGAGCCGAAAATCGAATGGATCATTGCGATCCCATGAGGCGTCGAATTGTGTACTGTTACTCCATGCCACGCCGACGTAGTGAACAGAAACGTTCTTGCCTTTGACGGCTTGTGTGCCAGTGCCGACTGTTAGGTCCTCGATAACTAGCTCGCTTGGCGCCGCAGATGATGGGATCGTGACTTCTGGTTTTGTAGATGACATCGATTCAGATTAGCAAAGGCCCCCTCCGGATGTCCGAAGAGGGCCTTGTAACTGCTTACTACTTGGTGGCGGGGGCAGGATTTGAACCTGCGACCTTCGGGTTATGAGCCCGACGAGCTACCGGACTGCTCCACCCCGCGTCGTAGACGATGTACGGTAGCGAGGACAGTACACGAATAACAACCTCAACAAACATGGCCCTCTTCTCTCGCACACCCAAGGCACTAGCTGTCGACCTCGAAGTGCTGCGCGCCGAACTCACTGCGTTACGCAGCGAGCTGACAAAACGAACTAACGATCTCTCGCTCGTGACCGCGGCAGCCAATGGTCTCGACCAGAGGATCACCGCCATCGACACTCGCCTGACAAATGTGACCGCCGAATTGTCAAACCAATTGCACGAGCTCGGCAGCGACCTAGAAACAATTGCTAATCGCGAGAACGAGCCCGTCGCAGTTGAGGCGTTAGACCAGTTGCGCGTTAGCCAAACCCGAATTGCTAACGAACAGGCCCGATATCAAATTGCATTTCGCCAAGACCTTGCGGCGATCGCAGAACTGCTGCGCAAAGTTAAATAGCGAAGGCCTCAGCCGCCGACAAGTTGCAGGGCTTGGCGAACGAGTTCACGGGCCTGCGCAAGTTTTTGCTGATAATCAGCAAAGTTCGGCGGGGTTGCGGCAAGCGCCGCGTCGGCCTCATTGAACAATACGTCGGCCTTGGCGAGCATCTGTGCTGCTGTCATCGAACCAGTGTCGATGATCGCCGCAGGCACGCTCGTCGACGAACCGGTTGTGGTACCGGCGGTCGAACCAGAAGGCGCGATCGTCGAACTTGGCGCTGAGCCATCGCTAACACGGTCGCCGAGTTGCGTAGTGAACCCAGGGAAAAGTTTGGCGATCGCGCTCGTCAGGTCGTCGCCCATTACGACCTTCTTGTTGTACGAGGCCAAAAATTTACGCACGAAAACTTGTTTTTGATTGACGTCGTCGGGGCGCACATACAACGGCCGCACGTACACGAGGCCCTTAGCGACTGGCACGATCTGCAGATCGCCGAATACAACGCGCGTCCCGGCAAGGTCAAGCAGCGTGATCTGTTGCGCGATGGTCGCGTCGCTGCCGAATTCTGCAGCCACCGTTGCCGGACCGTCTGGCAGTGGGTCGTTGACCTCGTAAACGGTTATCTTGCCGTAGGTCTTTGGGTCGCTCGACACGACCATGAACGCGCGAAGTTCTTTGCGGGTGTCGTCGGATGAAAATGGCGCGAACGGCCGCAGCATCGAGAAGACCCCGGGCGTCTTGGCGCTATCGGGGGCGTGGAAAATCGTGTAGTAAGGCTTAAAACGCGCGAGGTTGGCATCTTGCACGGTGATCTCGTCGGGGTTGAGCGGCGGATCGATGGCAAAAACCGCGCCGGTTGCCGTGTCGACTGCTGAAGGCGCCGCCTGCGAAACGCTCCATGCGGCATCACGGTTGAAGAACAAAGTGGAGTCGTCGAATTGATATCGACCGTAAATGTTTGTTTGCACCCTAAAAAGATCTTCTGGGTATCTGAAATGTGAAACCAATTCTGGCGAGGCTTCACTGATCGGCGTCATCAGTTTCGGAAACACCTTTGCCCATGTCGCGGCGATCGGATCATTCGCATCGACGAGATAAAATTTGGTGCCGCCCGTGTATGCGTCGACTACGACCTTGACGCTGTTGCGCACATAGTTAAAATTGGCGTATAGGCCACTGCCTGCGGTCAGTTGCGCGACGTTGGCCCTCTGGCCGTACGGATAGCGATCGGTGATCGTGTAGGCGTCGAGCACCCATAAAATCTTGCCACCAACAACCACCGGGTACGGATCGGCGTCGTACCTTAAGAACGGCGCAATCTTTTCTACGCGCTGCTTGATGTCGCGGATCCACATGATCCTTGAATCGGCCGTGATCAGGTTCGACCCAAACAGGTTGTATTCGCCGAAGTTCACCGCAAACGCGAGACGACGCAATGTCGAAGATAACTGCACTCCGCCGTCCCCGTTGTAGGCACTTGGCCCTACATCGGGGCACGGTTGCTCGACCTGATTCGTACCGACTATCGAGTACAAGCCGTGGCCTTCGCCCACATACAACTGCGGCTGCTTAACCGCGAGGTCAACGTACACAGGCCGACCGTCAGCTGTCACGATGCTCGCGGGGGCAGCCACAACGCCGCAACCGTGGGTGTACAACAAGTGCTGCGAAACCCATGTGCGGTTCGGAATACCAGCCGTATTCAGTTCGCGAGCGCCGACAATGACCTGTCGGGTGCGACCTTCGATCTCGTAGCGATCAACATCTAGATCACGAATTGTGTAGAACGACTTCAGACCTTCGTCGAGCACGAAACGATCGCGCATCTCGATTGGGTCGAGCTGACGGACGTCGCGCAATGGCCCGTCATCGGCCGTCACATCTTGGGCCGTGATCAAGTCAAACGACAGCGTCACGCGCTCAACTTTTTCGATGCCCATTGCCGACTTGGTGGCGGCAATATTGCGGCTGATATAAGGAAGTTCTTTGGTGCTGACGTTCGGTTGCACAGAAAAACGCTGCACGATTGACGGGTAGATCGTTCCGGCGGCAACAGCGACAACGATCCACATCATCGTCGCTAAAACCGGCAAGCGCCAACCCTTTTGACGCACGTTCCATAGAAACAGCAGCGCCACCGCGATTGAAACCAGGATCATCAAATTGATTGCCGGCAGTTGCGCGTTGATGTCGGTGTAAGTAGCGCCTTCAACGACGCCTCTCCTTGAGCGCGTCAGATCAAAACGCGACAACCAATAGCTGCCAGCGCGAACAAGCGACATTGCCGCGAAAAGCACTGAAAGATGCGCTTTTGCCTGCGGTGTCACACGGCGGCTCGAATCCTGAATAGTAATCGCGCCGTTTAGGTAGTGCGATACGCCGGTAACAAGAGCAATGAGCAGAATCGATCCAAATGCCCAGTCGGCGGTGAACTCGATGAACGGCAGGTGAAAGACGTAGAAACTGAGGTCGCGATCGAAGAGCGCGTCTGTGACCCCGAACTGCTGAGCATTACGAAACAACAACCACTCTTGCCATTGGCTAATCGCGGGCAGGCCGACCATAAACCCGAGCACGATCGACACGACGAGGCGCAATATCCACTTCTTGCGCCCGAGAATCTGTTGATATGTGGCGACCATTCGCTGTTCAGGCGAAGTGCCGGTTACGACCGGCGCCATGCGATCGGCGAGCCACAGGTTTAAGGCCAGAGCGACAACAAAGACCGCGACAAATACCAACCCGAGTAGTGCCTTTGATCCGATTATCCCCCACAACACGTCGCTGCGGCCGAGCGAATTATGCCACAACACGTTGATGTAGAAAGATGCGACGCTGCGCGACGAGACAAACAATGCAACTAGGGCGCCGATAAAAATTATCGCAATCGCCCTGCTCTTCTTTGGGGCATTAATTCGAAAACCGCCTCCGGCAGGTGGTTGGCGGCGGGGAGGTAGATCGGAGGGGTTCCGCATTAAATGAAGGCTAGCCGAGCGAAGGCGTCACTAGGCAGCGACATCCGCCATGCGCGGTTGGATGCAGATCACCAGTTGGAAATTGCGTTCCGAGTGGCATTGCGCCGGCGAGGGCATTATCTTCTGCGTCTGCGCACGCCGGACCATTCGGGTCGACCATCCAACACACCGGAGTGTTCGGATCTAGAACGAGATATGCGCCGCGGCTGTAAGCAAGACGCGCGAGGTCGGGGATGTTCGTCTCGACGCGTTGCATCTTCCACTCTCGGTACACACTGCGCACCAGGCTCGACATCTCTTCGCGACTGCCGCTGCTCTGCTCGACGCAGCGTTGAATGCGGTCACGCAGTGGTCGCACGATGGTCTCGTCGATGCTCTTTGAGAGAACCGACATCACGGCGGCGTTCGTAATCCTTTTGCGCAGATCGGCCTTCATGCTTGACGACAGCGACCTCGCCCCGCCCATCGCTGCCGCCATCAAGTCTTCGACGAGGGCCTCAACATACTGCTGCGTGTGTGTTGCCGGGGCTGGCAAGACCTTCTCGAGGGCGACAACTGACTTCTTGATCTCTAGGTAAGTGAGAATCGAGTTCTCTTCGTCGGCCAGTAAACGCTTGATCTTGCGGTTCAACAGCACGATTAGCGGGTCAATAACCTCTTGGCGTTTGACGAACACGGCACCGTCGACCTTTGGCACCACCACCTTTGGCACCACCACCTTTGGCACCACCACCTTTGGCTTGGCGGTAACTTTTAGCGCCGACTCTTTTGCGGCAGGCGAATCCTTAACAACTTCCAGTTTCCTGACTGGGGCCTTTTTGCTAAAAGCCAATGTCTCGGTGGCGACAGTACTGATGCTCGTCGCACGCAACTTGGCGAAAAGATCGTCGACCGATTTCTTTGGCGCTGGCGTAGAGGGGACCTTTGGCGTTTCGACCGCTGGCGTTAAGACGACCGGGATTTCGACGACCGGGGGTTCGACGACCGGGGTCAGGGCGGGCGGCTCGACTACTTGCGGCGCATTGTCTGAGTCTTGTTGTTTGCGTTTCTTGCCGAACAGTTGCACGACCTCGGCGATGTGCTCGGTTTCGGTTGGCTCGCTGGATGGGTGCTCGGCCATCGACGCCACCGACGACGCTGACGCGATCGGTGTTATGGGGGTCTCAGCTACTTCAACTTCGGTTAGGTCGATTCGGGTTACATGAACTTCGGTCGTTTCGTCAACTATCACGATCTCATTGGCGACGACCACAACAGTTTCTTCCTCGAACTCTGGAATATCATCAGAATGATTATCTTTTTCTTTTTCGTAGTCGAAGGGCATCGACGTAACGCTCTTATCAGCGCTATTAACCCCAGAAACCTTGGCGATTTCGGCCGAAATATCATCAAACTCTTTGAGGTCATCCACCACCTCATTGGCGACTGAACTGGCACGCTCAAAAACTCCCAAGAGGCGGTCGCGGCCGTGAATCAGTTTCTCGATCTGGTCGCGTGCTGCCTCGCGGCGGCGCGCCATCTCGGCGAGAACTTTCTCGCGGTACTCGCGAGCCTCGATCACCATCTCGCGGCCCTGCTGTTTGGCGAGTTCTAACTCGGCTTCGACGTCTACCGCAACATCGCTGCGGTGGCGCGACGATTCGATCTCGGCATCTTCGCGAATTCTGGCGGCATCTCCACCGGCTTCGCGCACTAATCGCTCGGCCGCCTCTGCCGCCCGAGTGCGCATTTGCTGCGCTGCCTCGCGGGCCACTGTCAAGACTCTGGCCGTCTCCGCGCCGAGCAGTGTCGTCACCGTCTCTTCATCGAGCACGCCAGGGCCGGACATACCGCGAGTCTGCAAAGCCCGCAGTTCGCTCTCTAGAAAACGTTCGCGCTCTTGCAGCCTCGCCAGTTCGGCCGAGACCATCCGCAGAAAGTCACGTACTTCTTCTTGCTCGAACCCGCGCCGACCGACGGTGAACTGCGCCGCACCTACGGCGGCGGGCGAAGAGGGGTCAGGGCGCGAAAAGGAAATCGCCATGCACCAAGAATACGCCTGATTTAGAGCGAGATTGTGGCATTGGTCAAACCGCTGCCGCCGAGCGCGGATAATGCCGCGAGTGCTTCATCGAGATTGGCGACGGGGATGATCCGCAATGCCGAACCGGCGACGGCGCGGGCCTCACTTAGTTCTTGCTCACTCTGCGACGCGGGTACCAAAAACACTGTTGCACCTGAGGCTTTGACTGCGACTGTCTTTTGACGCAGGGCTCCAATCGCCCCAACTGACTCGTCTTGCGAGATCGTGCCGGTCACGGCGACTTTTACCCCTCCCGTTAGATCGCCTGGGGTGAGCTCATCGAGCAGCGCGAGAGTGAAGGCGAGGCCAGCGGATGGCCCGCCAATGCTCTCAGTGTTAATGCCAACCTCGAAAGGCAGGTTCACCGTGCGCGTGTCGGCGGGGACGAACCCAATCAGCGCGCGCTTGGCGTCATCTTGGTCGGCGATCAACTGCACGCGTCGCTCAACGCTCGCAGTTTTGCCCTGCGGGACGACCGAAATGTTCACGACGTCACCGGGATTGTGCTTGGCGGTGAGCGGCGTTAAGTCTTCGATCGTTGAGATGATCACGCCCTGGAACCCGATGACCGTGTCGCCGAGATTTAATTGCTTACAGGCGCTCAACCTGGTCGGCAAATCTTGGCAAACCAGTTGTTCTACGATTACCGCACCGAATTCGAATGAAACATCGAGGCCAAGTCTTTTGAACGCGACGTACTCGGCAATCTGCTTGGAGCCCGTCATCGCCTGATACCCGAGTCGGCGCTGCTCGGTTGGTGTAACAGTTCCAAAACGTTGTTCTCGCGTCTTAACTTCAACGTCCGGGTCGATCCAACCGATCGCCGCTTCGAGTGCGCTCAGTTGTCCACCAAGTGCAGTGACAAACAGCAACGGCGTTTTCACTGGATACCGCGTTACCTGGTTGAGGCTTTGAGCGTCGAAAGTAAGCCGATCGGCGACAGGCGCGACCGAGCCTGGCGCGACTTCCCAATACTGAACGGAAACTAAAGAAGAAATCAAAATTGCTGCAATCGCCAGCCACGCCACGCTGAGAATCGGTAAGGCCCACCAAAGTCTGCGATAGATGCGCTTCTCATCGCCATTAATCACGGTGTACCGAGGCGCCGGCGGCGGCAGTACGCTTGGGGTTGCCAACATGTTGTCTTCGCTCATGATTCCACTCGTTGCTCAATCCGTTACGGGCGCGACGATCAGGTCGTTGCTTGTCGTCATCCTTACGCTAGGTGCGATTTTCTTAATCGGTCGTTCTAAGCCTGCCAAACCTAATCGCCCCGCCAACATGCGGCCGGCCATGGTTCGAGTCGTCACGCGCAGCACACCTTTATATACGGACCCAGATCAACAGCGTCGGCTAATGGCTAGCGGCTCGCTCGGCGCTGGCGCGCTAGTGGTAGGGGCCGTCGTGGCCGTCGTCGTGTCGGTCGTTGTCGCCTATCTGGTTACCACCGTTACCGGCCTGCTGCGCT
>Ga0335398_10001479_pt1 | contig 40265 bp, 34 predicted proteins | sample BON03_FD_205742 | JGI IMG/M metagenome (GOLD analysis project Ga0335398, IMG submission 205742) | Freshwater microbial communities from Lake Bonney liftoff mats and glacier meltwater in Antarctica - BON-03 (spades assembly) (version 2) | ecosystem: Environmental > Aquatic > Freshwater > Ice >... | reverse complement strand
TTTTTTTTTTTTTGTAATTCGTAATCTTAATTCGATATACTTATGAAAAAAATTATTGTTCTCTGCTTCGTTGTTTTGTTTTCCTATCAGGCAAAATCGCAGTATGTCGATTGGGAGCATCCATCGTACCCTATAGATTCTTTTACTTTTGTTGATTCAGGCTATTATCCAGCTTATGATACAAATGTCGTCTATACTGGTACAATACCCCAAATGACGGCATTTTCAAAAGTTTTTTATAGCAGTAAGCCAGTCGTTTATTTAAAGGTTGATGAGCAAGATTATTCATCCACTCTTTTTTACATAATGGATTCATTAGGTTCATCTACCTTGATTTTTCCGTCGAGTAATGAATTTACCTTGACAAGCCTTTTATTTAACCGGTCGTACTTGGTGTACGCAGTAAATGAACTCAGTGATTCAGTTCCTATCTATTCTTTCAGAACCGAACGAAATATTGACCCAGATGTGCTGGAAATATCTCGTGGATTGTTTGATTCTTTGCGCTTTTGGTCAAAATATGATACCTTACCACTTGGTACAAAAATTCGGAATTTAAGTGGAGTCCATAATTTAGAAAAAATCTCATTACTACAACAGTTTTACATGGATAGCATGGCCCAGATTCCGGATTTATACCTGACTGGTTTCCTCATTCCAGACAATACGGTATTCAATAAAAAACCAACATGCAATTGTAAAATGGCGATGACAGCTCCAATAAAGGGCGAGATTTCTCCTGGTGCCTTTAAAAATGGTTCAATTTGGGGTGTAGCCAACCCACCCGAAACAGCTGAACAGGATAATGGCATTTGGCAAGATTTGCTTTGGGTAGATGTGGTGGGTCAAGGACCTAGTAAGTTAGTAAATGCAAAATTTAGTGGCAGGGGAGGTACTACCGATCAGAAATATCCAGTTGTAACTAAACTTACCTCAGGAACACCTTATTATGCAAGTCGAGTTATTGGATATTTCTGCACGGATAACAATGACTATTCATCATCCTGTGGGTGTGAGCGAACTATTAATGTTAAATATTTGTATCAGAGCAAGTTAACGGCACATGCTGAAACCAACTGGTGTGCTACATGCTTGGGTAGATCGGCCACTGCGCAAATTGATGATGCTGCGTTTATTATTGTACGGAACGATATTACGGAGGAAACAACCTTTCTTGATGGAGAAGTGCAACAAGCCTATGCTGAAAACAAAGAATCGGTAAATAAGGAGTTTCTGATTGAATTTACCGATGCAACTTTTGACTTTGGAGTACCTTTGGTAATTTCGCTTGCAGCAACATCAGCAACAGGTGTTCCGATTATTACCCCAGGGTTAATTGATTCGGCTAAAAGCTTCCTCCAGGCATTAATAAATTTACCACCTCCATATAACAGTTCTACCTCTGGGGCAAGTTTGGTTTATTTTAATTCCTTGTTTGGTGCTCAAAACTTCACAATAGCTCCAGGCGAGGCTTTGATTGTAACTATGCATTCTTATCATCAAGCATATTTTACAGGAAAGGGAATGTGGAATTCTAATGCAACCATTGCCAGTAATTTTTTAATTTCTCTCCGACATAAGGGAGGTTTTAATGGTCCAACGCAGGAATGTTGTGGTCCGAATGTAGGGTCTTGGGTCTTGTCTACACAAGAAGGAAAAGCCCCTAGCAATTATAATAACCTTCATAATTCAGTAGAACTGCACCTTCAAACCATTCCAGGTTGGTGGTCAACTCCTTCCATTGGTATAGACTACGGTACATTAATAGGTAACCCAGGATGGAGATGTTATACAGAAGTTTTCGGGAAGAAGGATCCGAATTCTGCAACTATTGATGTTCAAATATCAAACGCTAAATTATTTGTCCAGTTAAATGAAGAGGGAGAAGAGAAATCGCTAGAAGGCAATAGCTTTGAAATTATTGATATGACAGGAAAAGTTATTTCAAGCGGAACAATTGAAAAAAATGGATATTTGATTGATTTAAATATCGGGTTTCCGACATTGGTTATTTTACGTGTTTATTCTGGAGAAAAGGTATATTCAGAAAAGCTTGGTATAATTTATTCCGGTCATTAACTTCCTTGGACGCTTGTTTGAAATGCCAGATAAAACGAGCGTCCAATTTTTTTTAGAATTTTTAAATACTTAGTATGAATAAATATTTTATTCTATTCCTTTTCGCCATAAGTATCTGTGGTTGGAAATGCAAAGATTCATGCGATTTTCCAGACCCTTGTGCAGAGTGCAAAGGCGATTATATATGTGTTGACAACAGGTGCGAATGCCCAGAAGGTATGGTGGATATTGGACGAGGATGTATTGACGCTGAGAAAGGAGTATTGAACGCTTCGACAACAGGTACACCGATTGAGTGCCTTGGTGATGTTACGCTTAGCTTTACGCCTTCAATGAAAGATGAAAATTCATGGGCTCAAATGACGTTATACTATCATAATCCCATAAATAATGCCTATACACTCGGTGAGCCAAATTTTTCGGCCAAGTATAAAGTAGGCCCGTTTGCAGACACTATCCGTGATGATTTCTTTTTTTTAACCCATAGAGCATGCGACAGTGTTTCTAGCTTAGGCAGAAACGCAAAGTTTGAAGGGATCTATTACAAAGACATCAATGTTTTTAAGGCAACATTCATTCGTTGGAAAAGTCATCCTCTTGTGCCAATTGACACTTTTGAACTACTATTTAAATAAGCCATTGCAGATTCGTTGTAGAAAAGGGTTATTTTAAAAGCGTTCCGGTCTTCCAGACCGAACGCTACATCCCTCAAGAGAAATTAAGCTGCAAGTCCGCCAACTGCGTGCAATGAGGCCTTAGTGAAGGTGTAAGCTGATCCCGCAAAGCTTCCCGTTAGCGATCCGGAGAGAGAAACGAAGGAGCTTTGTTCATGAACCACTTGCTCACTTATTTTCAATTCTGTATACAGTAATGCCTTCAAAAATGTATACAGTTAGTTCCTTCAAACTGTATGCGGTTGGTACCCTAAACTGTATGCGGTTGGTACCCTAAACTGTATGCGGTTGGTACCCCAAACTGTATGCGGTTGGTACCCCAAACTGTATGCGGTTGGTCCTCCAAACTGTATGCAGTTGGTCCTCTATTTTTGTATACAGTTTTGTTCTAGGGTTTATTCATTTATACCTTCACTTGTTGCGAATGCAATAGACAAAGCGAAAAAGATACGTTAAGATTTTTTCTAGGTTCCATTAGCGCTGCAAGGAATGATGCTCCTTTGATATGCAAACCGTTAAGCTATTTCAGGACAAGACATTTCTCCCCATCTCTTCACTCCACACCCCCTTATCTTGGATCGCACAAAGTCTCATTATGAAATACCACACCATAGATTACTACAGAACCTACATGGTGCATGGTCCTTTTTTGCGTCCCCTTGCTTTCGCCAGCCTAAAATTTCCCGCAGACCTGTGCGCCGTAGCTTTTTTTGCGAAGGTGTAAAAGGCGCAGATCACAGGGTAGTTATTTGATCAATTCTCGTCGAAGCAATAACCTATGGTCCTTTTTTTACCGTCAACCGTGGTCTTTTTTAGCTATGGTCTTTGTGATTTGTGAATGATTATGATGCTTTATTTGCCTAAACAAATTGTGGATTAAGTGGTGGATTAAGTGGTGGATGCTTATATAGTGATATACCATGGTGTTTATTCGTCGAATTAACTTTGATTAATCGTTTTTTTTTTTTTTTTTTATTTTTTATTTTTATTTTTTTTTTTTTTTGTAATTCGTAATCTTAATTCGATATACTTATGAAAAAAATTATTGTTCTCTGCTTCGTTGTTTTGTTTTCCTATCAGGCAAAATCGCAGTATGTCGATTGGGAGCATCCATCGTACCCTATAGATTCTTTTACTTTTGTTGATTCAGGCTATTATCCAGCTTATGATACAAATGTCGTCTATACTGGTACAATACCCCAAATGACGGCATTTTCAAAAGTTTTTTATAGCAGTAAGCCAGTCGTTTATTTAAAGGTTGATGAGCAAGATTATTCATCCACTCTTTTTTACATAATGGATTCATTAGGTTCATCTACCTTGATTTTTCCGTCGAGTAATGAATTTACCTTGACAAGCCTTTTATTTAACCGGTCGTACTTGGTGTACGCAGTAAATGAACTCAGTGATTCAGTTCCTATCTATTCTTTCAGAACCGAACGAAATATTGACCCAGATGTGCTGGAAATATCTCGTGGATTGTTTGATTCTTTGCGCTTTTGGTCAAAATATGATACCTTACCACTTGGTACAAAAATTCGGAATTTAAGTGGAGTCCATAATTTAGAAAAAATCTCATTACTACAACAGTTTTACATGGATAGCATGGCCCAGATTCCGGATTTATACCTGACTGGTTTCCTCATTCCAGACAATACGGTATTCAATAAAAAACCAACATGCAATTGTAAAATGGCGATGACAGCTCCAATAAAGGGCGAGATTTCTCCTGGTGCCTTTAAAAATGGTTCAATTTGGGGTGTAGCCAACCCACCCGAAACAGCTGAACAGGATAATGGCATTTGGCAAGATTTGCTTTGGGTAGATGTGGTGGGTCAAGGACCTAGTAAGTTAGTAAATGCAAAATTTAGTGGCAGGGGAGGTACTACCGATCAGAAATATCCAGTTGTAACTAAACTTACCTCAGGAACACCTTATTATGCAAGTCGAGTTATTGGATATTTCTGCACGGATAACAATGACTATTCATCATCCTGTGGGTGTGAGCGAACTATTAATGTTAAATATTTGTATCAGAGCAAGTTAACGGCACATGCTGAAACCAACTGGTGTGCTACATGCTTGGGTAGATCGGCCACTGCGCAAATTGATGATGCTGCGTTTATTATTGTACGGAACGATATTACGGAGGAAACAACCTTTCTTGATGGAGAAGTGCAACAAGCCTATGCTGAAAACAAAGAATCGGTAAATAAGGAGTTTCTGATTGAATTTACCGATGCAACTTTTGACTTTGGAGTACCTTTGGTAATTTCGCTTGCAGCAACATCAGCAACAGGTGTTCCGATTATTACCCCAGGGTTAATTGATTCGGCTAAAAGCTTCCTCCAGGCATTAATAAATTTACCACCTCCATATAACAGTTCTACCTCTGGGGCAAGTTTGGTTTATTTTAATTCCTTGTTTGGTGCTCAAAACTTCACAATAGCTCCAGGCGAGGCTTTGATTGTAACTATGCATTCTTATCATCAAGCATATTTTACAGGAAAGGGAATGTGGAATTCTAATGCAACCATTGCCAGTAATTTTTTAATTTCTCTCCGACATAAGGGAGGTTTTAATGGTCCAACGCAGGAATGTTGTGGTCCGAATGTAGGGTCTTGGGTCTTGTCTACACAAGAAGGAAAAGCCCCTAGCAATTATAATAACCTTCATAATTCAGTAGAACTGCACCTTCAAACCATTCCAGGTTGGTGGTCAACTCCTTCCATTGGTATAGACTACGGTACATTAATAGGTAACCCAGGATGGAGATGTTATACTGAGGTTTTTGGAAAGAAGGATCCGAATTCTGCAACTATTGATGTTCAAATATCAAACGCTAAATTATTTGTCCAGTTAAATGAAAAGGGAGAAGAGAAATCGCTAGAAGGCAATAGCTTTGAAATTATTGATATGACAGGAAAAGTTATTTCAAGTGGAACAGTTGAAAAAAATGGATATTTGATTGATTTAAATATTGGGTTTCCGACATTGGTTATTTTACGTGTTTATTCTGGAGAAAAGGTATATTCAGAAAAGCTTGGTATAATTTATTCCGGTCATTAACTTCCTTGGACGCTTGTTCGGAATGCTAGATAAAACGAGCGTCCAATTTTTTTTAGAATTTTAAAATACTTAGTATGAATAAATATTTTATTCTATTCCTTTTTGCCTTAAGTATCTGTGGTTGTAAATGCAAAGATTCATGCGATTTTCCAGACCCTTGTGCAGAGTGCAAAGGCGATTATATATGTGTTGACAACAGGTGCGAATGCCCAGAAGGTATGGTGGATAATGGGTGGTGGTGCATAGAAGCAGGAGACGGAGTGATGAATTCTACTACAAAAGGAACTCCAATTGAATGTCTTGGTGATGTAACTCTTAGTTTCACTCCCTCGAAGAAAGATGAAAATTCATGGAGTCAAATGAAATTGTATTATCATAATTCCGTGAATAATTCTAATCCAATAGGCGCACCAAATTTTTCGGCCACGTATAAAGTAGGACAGATCGCAGACACAATTCGAGATGATTTCTTTACTATTGTGAATACTGCGTGCGACAGCGTTTCTAGTTTGGGGAAAAATGCACGATTTGAAGGAATCTATTACAAAGACATCAATGTTTTTAAGGCAACATTCATTCGTTGGAAAAGTCATCCTCTTGTGCCAATTGACACTTTTGAACTACTATTTAAATAAGCCATTGCAGATTCGTTGTAGAAAAGGGTTATTTTAAAAGCGTTCCGGTCTTCCAGACCGAACGCTACATCCCTCAAGAGAAATTAAGCTGCAAGTCCGCCAACTGCGTGCAATGAGGCCTTAGTGAAGGTGTAAGCTGATCCCGCAAAGCTTCCCGTTAGCGATCCGGAGAGAGAAACGAAGGAGCTTTGTTCATGAACCACTTGCTCACTTATTTTCAATTCTGTATACAGTAATGCCTTCAAAAATGTATACAGTTAGTTCCTTCAAACTGTATGCGGTTGGTACCCTAAACTGTATGCGGTTGGTACCCTAAACTGTATGCGGTTGGTACCCCAAACTGTATGCGGTTGGTACCCCAAACTGTATGCGGTTGGTCCTCTAATTCTGTATGCAGTTGGTCCTCTATTTTTGTATACAGTTTTGTTCTAGGGTTTATTCAATTGTGCTTTCTCTTGTTGCGAAAGCAATGGGCACGTTGAAAGCCCTTCGTTAGGTGCATAACTCCGCGAGCTCTCGGGGTGTCGCCGCATTAATCTGCGCCTTTTCTGCGTAATCTGCGGGATATAATTAGCCGGCGAAAGCAATACGCCGCAACGAAACCTACTCTGGCGAAAGCAATAATCCGAATCGATCGGTAACTCCAACGATTATTAGTTGCAGGAAGCTGAAGCATCCAGCCAGAATTTTTCTGTTGCACCTCCAATTTTTGTTGAAAGCAATGGACACAACTAATACGATACACGCTAGAACAACAAGCTATGGTCCATGGTCCTTTTTCCCCGTCGACTTTTTTCTATGGTCCATGGTCCATGGTCCATGGTCTTTCGCTAGATTTGCTCAATGAGCCTCTTCACGCTAGAAAACCTATCTATTTCATTTCGCACTTCTGAGGGAAGCTTCGATGCAGTGAAGAGAATGTCCTTTTCGCTCAATGAAGGGGAAAGCATCGCCATTGTAGGGGAGTCGGGCTCAGGAAAATCAGTGAGCATGCGCGCGGTAATGGGACTATTAGACCCGCGAAGTATTGCTAAAATGGAAGGCTCAGCACGTTTCCAGCTGGGAGAAAAATCCATCGACCTATTAAGTGATGCCAGCAGCCTCCAGCATATTCGGGGAAAGGAAATTGGAATGATCTTTCAAGAACCCATGACGGCCCTCAACCCAGTAATGCGTTGTGGAAAGCAAATTATGGAAGTGGTAGAAACCCATTTATCCCTAAATAAACCAGGCAGAAAGGCCCATGTACAGCAACTGCTCGAAGAAGTTCAGCTGACAGATATTCCACGGATGTTAAAGTCGTACCCGCATGAATTGTCGGGGGGACAAAGACAGCGGATCATGATTGCCATGGCCTTGGCGGCGAATCCAAAATTACTGATAGCTGATGAGCCAACAACGGCACTCGATGTTTCTGTTCAAGCCGCTATCTTAAAATTGATTCGGCGCCTGCAAAAAGAAAGGAATATGGCCCTCATATTCATCTCCCACGATTTGGGCGTGGTCAAAGAAATTGCCGATCGTACCTTGGTGATGTTTCGTGGCGAACAATTGGAAACGGGGGAGAGTGGAAGTCTATTTGCCAATCCGCAGCATATCTATACAAAGGCCTTAATAAAATGCCGTCCCTCCGCCCATAAAGCCAATGAGCTGCTCCCAGTTATGAGTGATTTTTTTGAGCTTGATGCAGACGGGACCTTCATTGAAAAGCCCTCCAAAGAACCCACCCAACTATCCATACTTGAAAAGAAAAAAGAAGTATTGATTGAAGTTACCGGCTTAGATATAACCTATAACCGACTCGGCCTCTGGGGACCTACCGGCGAAAAGAACCATGTAATTCAAGGGCTCGACCTCCAAGTATTCAAAGGAGAAACCTTAGGCGTTTTGGGCGAATCGGGTTCTGGGAAATCAACCACCGGTCGAGCCATCATGCAATTGATTCGTTATGTGGGAGAGGTGAAGATGAATGGAGAAATCCTCCACCCAGCAAAAGCCCGCGATAGAAAGGTATTGGCCAAAAAGATTCAGATGATTTACCAAGACCCCTACTCATCGCTGAATCCCAAATACCGCATTGGCGATTCTTTTATGGAAGTGATGGAGTGTCATACCATAGGCATAAACAAGGCAGACCGCAAAGAGCGAGGGAAAGCATCCTTGGAGAAAGTAGGATTAAGTCCAGATGCATGGAATAAATACCCCCACGAATTCAGTGGCGGACAGCGACAGCGCATTGCCATAGCCCGGGCCTTATTGGTAGAACCTGAATTTATTGTCTGTGATGAAGCAGTGTCGGCATTGGATGTATCCGTGCAGGCGCAGATATTAAATCTCTTAAAATCCCTGCAGCGTGAAATGGGCTTGAGCTATTTATTTATTACCCACGATTTGCAGGTTGTCCGAAATATATCGGATCGGGTATTAGTATTAAACAAAGGAAAGATTGCTGAGCTTAAGGAAACAGAAGCCTTATTTGCACATCCAGAAGATGAATACACGCAGGGACTTTTGGCTTCTTATTCCTCGCTCGACTGAAGCAAATATGTGTTGACTCAGCTATTCCGACGATGCCCTCGCTCAATGAAGATGCAGATTTCGTAGAAGAGGTTGTTTGAGACTTAATAGAATTGCTTAATTTCCGAAAAATTCAATTATGAACCTTTTCCTACGGGCCAAACATTGGCAGATTTTTATAGTGATTTTTGCAATTCCACAAATTGCTCAGGTGGTATGGATGAACTTGATTTTTACGGATAGGGGGAATATGCAGCTTCAATCCGAAGTTGACGCCGAAGCATTTTTAGCCAATATTTTTTCATACATGCCTTGGCTCATTGCTCTTGGCATTTTAATATCCTTCGTGCAATTTGCTTGGTATATCTCTGTATGCTTAGGCTTGCGGAAATACACGCCAGAATCTGTGCGATTAAATAAAACGCCTTTTTCAATTGCCTTAAGTTTAGTGGTGGTCTATATTTTATGCATGTTTTCTGGTTTGGCTTATGTATTCCAAGACCTTGAAAATATGGAGCGTTGGATGCATCCTCAATTCATCCTTGGCTTTGTGGGTTTTTCAGTATTCGGTGGATTGGCCATGCTTTACCTCCTTTACTTTACCGCTAAGACTTATAAAACAGCTATAGTAAAAAGAAAAGTAGCGAGGGAAGAAGTTATTGGTGAATTCTTTATGTCTTGGTTTCTTTTTGTAGGAATCTGGCTCATGCAACCGAAAATAAATGAAATGATTGAAGGGGAGGAGAACCCGACTTTAGCGGAACCCGAGTCAATAAATTTTAATACTTACTCCAATTAATATTCATGGAACAAGAAAATAGCGAAGAGCTTAATCTCCAAGCAAACGATCCTCAAAGCAAGCAGCTGATAGGAATGCTCGGACATCCTCTCAGATTGCTCCGAAATTCGGGTAAAGAAGGACTGCGTGCACTGCGAAATTTTTTTATCATGCTTGTGCTTTTTGTGCTGAGCAATATGATTTTTTTTGCACTTGGACTCTATAGTTATTTCACTGGAGATGCAGAAACCGGTGCTATCGGTTGGGTGTTTGTGCTGGTGCTGATTGGAATTGTTTGTACTGCTCTTGCAGCTTATCGAGGGTACCAATACTTGATTATAGAGATGATGCATCAAATCTATAGAACCATGGATGGCGTGATGAGAAAATTATGCAACTCAATCATTGATAAAGTGCGTGTTTTGCTTAATAATAGCCATGAGGTAGGACAGGAAAAATTCGAACAACAGATCAATTTAACGGTGATTGTACGTGAGCGCTACCGTTCAAGTCCGCGCTTGTTTCGCAAAGGCTTGATTATGATGCTGAGCAGAATTCCTTTGTTTCCCTTTGTTCAAGAATTGCATGATGAGATTGAGGCAGGCGATAGAGCAGCATCATCCAAAAAATTACATTTGAAGCTAGATGGATTTATAGAAGAGAAGATATTCGGTACGAATTCCAATCAAATGATGCTCATTATTCTACTTATCAATGTGCTCGGATCCTTGCTCATCATCACGTATAAATTAGGCTAATTCCTCATGAATTATTTGACACCTGATCTGAAGATATATTACCAAAAGGATTTAGAAGAAGCAGTCATTCCTCTCTCGGATGATTTTTGGCGCTTCGATGAAGAACTCCATGATTTGGTTAACCTCGTCAATTCGCATGAAGGCATGCAAACTATCTATTCACGGGCCTATTCACCAGATCGCTCGGGATTGGACCTTGACCCAACGAGCTATCTGAAAATTGCCTTCGCAAAAGACAAGCGCATGGAACTAGGCCGAAAATTGATGCAGGTATATGATGCGGTGAATGGAGAACATAGCCCTGTAACCTTGAGCGAAGAAGCTCCGCAAGAGAATAAAAATTTCACCCCCGACAGTGCCATCAATATCGGCTGCCTAACAAACCCTAACTATTTTCGAGTTTGGCATTTTCACCTGTCCTTAAGAAGCACAGACTTGAGTCATCATACCCAATTTTGGAATCTATTAGAAGAGGCATTTCAGGTACAGAATTCCATCCATAGCAAATAGAAGGAAAAACATGACCTTTGCGGCGCATGATTGAAGTTGGAAAATACAATGAACTTGAAATCCTTCGCTCCACTAGCGTAGGTCTCTACTTGGGTGATGAGGCAGGGGAAGACATTCTATTGCCCCTCAAATACAGTCCGGAGGAGTTTGAAATTGGCGATATGCTCAAGGTCTTTGTTTATAGAGATTCAGAAGACCGCAAGATTGCCACTGACCTCGTTCCAAAAATTCACATGCATGAGTTTGCTCTCTTGGAGGTAAAAGAAATGACCCAATTGGGCGCTTTCCTCGACTGGGGTTTAGAAAAGGACTTAATGGTTCCTTTCTCCGAGCAAAAAGTAAATATGCAAACCGGTCGCTGGTATGTGGTATGCCTTGATTTAGACGAAAAAACAGACCGTTTATATGGTTCAGCCAAGCTGGATAAATTCTTGGATAGCAAGAACCTCACTGTTGAACAAGGCGAAGAAGTGGACTTGGTCGTTTATCACCACAGTGAATTGGGGTATTCAGCCATTGTCAATAATATCCATAACGGGTTGATTTACGATAATGAGGTATTCCAACGCCTTCATGTCGGTCAAAAGCTTCGTGGTTTCATCAAATTGGTGCGTCCAGATAATAAGCTTGATATTTCGCTTCAACCCATCGGCTATGAAAAAGCCAAGGAGGTGAATACCGATATGATTATGCGCCTATTGAAGGAAGATCAAGGTTTCCTTCCATTCGGTGATAAAAGCACGCCCGATGAAATCTACGAGACCTTTGGCATTAGCAAAAAGGCCTTCAAAAAAGCCATTGGAGCCTTGTATAGCGCGAAGTTGATTAGCCTGGATGATGAAGGTATTCGGTTAGTGGAAGATACTTCTGACTCTTAGTCTTTTACCACCTTCGCAGTGAAATTGCCCTTATCTGTTTTTATCATTAAGGTATAGCTACCTCTGCTGACTGCCTGCAAATCCATGCGGTACTTGGTCCCATTTTGTTCCATCTCCATCTTAATTTGTTGTCCGAGGGCATTGATGAGATAGACTTCGCTTACCAGAATTTCCTGATCAAACTGAATCATCATTTCCTTATGACTGGGGTTTGGATAGATTTCCATCGACAGGCCATGAGGCACTTGCACTGAGTTTACAATTATATTGATGACTCCTGTGGCGGTATCGCTTAAACATCCATAGCTATTTTCTATATGCAGTTTGGCGAAAAACACTCCAGTGATTGTGCTCGATACCTGCAATTTATTCACGGAATCACCCGGTGCAGACCAATCCGTATTGGTACTCCAATGGTAAGTATTACTTGAGTCAAAGGCTTGTTGGTCCTTGATGATTCCAATTTTATTGATAACTAGGTTAGTTGGAATAAGTATGGGGCGTGGAGGCCGAGGAGCAATAAAAAAGCTGCTGCTATCTATTATTTGACAAAGGCCAGTGCTATCCGATAAATAGAGTTTTTGATGATAGCTACCCCGCTTCCAGAAAGTGCTATTTGCTTGAAAATGGGAGGAGCCAGAATAGGAAATTGCTTGGCTGCTATCTCCCCAATAGAAGAGTAGATTGGCGTTGCTCGGTCCGAATATGGCTAATATATTTATCTTGTTAGACTGACTATCACAGGCGATACTTGGAAATTGAGTGCTCGTTTTTAGTGTGTCAAAATACAAGCGAGGTGCAGCATAGATAGGCAGCGCAGCAATAGATAAACACTGATTGCTGTCAATTATTTGCAAGGCGAGTAACTGATTGCCTGGGCTAATAAGGTAACTGCTGTCTTTCGCAGTGCTGATTAATTGTCCGTCTAAAGTCCAAAAGTTTTGGTGGCCACTGCTTGTGCTGCTATCGCTAAAGTATAAGGTATCGCCAAAGCATAAGGCTTCCGTTGCTGAGAGCTTGGCAATTGGCGCATATTTAGAAGTAAAAGCTATTGCGATTGGATGACTCATTACCGGAAAATTTCCTGATGGATTCCGCTCCCACCGTTTACTGCTAAGTTTCGCAGTATAGTCGCCAATTGGAATGGTAAAGGCATAACTACTATCGCTGGCTGGAAATAGCACGGAAAAAGTAGAAGTAGTCTTAATATTGGTAACACTAAGGAGCACGGAATCGGCTCCGGTTTCGCTCGTACTCCAATGCAGCGCCACATTCCCGGATACACAATTCGAGCTATCGCGAATAAACAACGGGGGTTCATGAACATATAAGCGAAGACTTGGGTCGCCCATTAAAGCAATATGCACGTAGGTTCCAGAATAGCCAGCATCGTAATCGGGATACGCATTTTGCGATTCCATGGCCGCTCTTCCAACAGGCACGTTTAAAGCAGCGTGATGGAACATCCAAAGTGGCCTTCCTGCCCAGGCGGAAATGAGTCCCCAACCTTTCGAAGCTAAGGGAGCACGGAGGAAATTATTTTGATTATCCCAATCACCAAAATAGCTACCGAAGAGCATCGTAAAAGGGTTGAGCAGGCTGTCGCTCACAAAATTACTACTACTACCAACACCCGATGCTGAGGTATAGGTTCCACCGCCACATGCATAACTAAAAAGAAAGGAGCTATCTTTCATCGAGCTGAAGTATTTCTGTGGATAGATAGCCGTATCAAAAATGGGAGTAAATGCACGCCATCCGTTGGATGCAAAGGCTTCTCCACCGAAATAACCGAAATTATCATCGATTAAAGAGCGATGTTTCGCCTGTAATTTCCCTGTTCTATAGAGATGGTTTTTATTCAGATATTGACGCATTAAGAGCGTATCATTTCCAAATGCTGGCATATCATATAAGTCGACCCGACCGAGTGGTATACGCGCCCGAGCTGGCCAGATATAGTCTTGATCAAATTTATTGTCGCCAGGAATATTTTGATTGGCCGTTCGAGTGGCTGAAGTTGTATTGACAGTTTGGTCCGTCCAAGCGAGGTCAAAAGTCACATAATAAACATCGGCAGGCCATGCTCCTTGGTGGTCGGGATGTCCATCTGGATTAATGTTCCCTGAATATGGAACGGGCACATGGCCTAAAAGTAAAACCGATTGAATTTGGGTGGAGTCGGAAACCCATTGGTTTTCTATCCAATTTTTTACCTGCTGAACAGAATCCGTTCTTTGCACTACATGACTGCGAACGAGCCAATTTTCATTGGTCAAGTCTTGCACCAAACGCGCAATTTCTGATGATAATGGCTGCACATAGTTACTATCAATAAGCAATAAAAGGATGTCTTGATTTATCCCTGAGTTTACATTCTCTCCAGTATGAATATACCCACTCGCTGAATCGATTTGCCATTTTTTAACTACCCAAATATCAACTGCCTGACCTTGTGTATAGGAAGGAATAGTCACAAAGCTATCTGTCTTAGAAAGCACACTTATGAGGTTCCAAGTCTCCGTTGCTTGATCACGAATAAAGGCCTTATAAGAAGAGGCACTTGTATCTTTGGGCCAGTAGACGGTTAAAGTTTCAGTACCGGAAATTTTTGTATAATGAGAACGTAATTCAACGGCTTTTGTTCGCACATTTTGGGCGAATCCTGAAAGTGCAAATAGGAGAAAAATGGCGGAGCTAAGGGTTCTTTTCATAGGTTCTTAAGCGAATATACAGATTGCTTGATGAACTATTCAAGTATGAATCATCCTATCCCATACCGGACAAACTAAACTTTTGAATCCAGCTACTATTTTGGCCGTTATACCACTATTTTCTTGCCTCATTTTAGCTTTCATGTAAATAGCTTGAATTTCCGAATATTCGTTTTACCTTTGCAGCGGTTTTTTGGAAGCCGGTCTATCAAGTAAAATATGTTGGCTGGCTTGAACAGACATATATATTTTATGAATCCATTTATTCAATTGGGAATTTCTCCGGAGCTGGTGGCTGCGGTTGAGACTCTTGGGTTTGAAAATCCAACTCCCATTCAGGAAAAAGCTATTCCTGTGCTACTCGACACCAAAAAAGACTTCATTGGCTTGGCTTCTACCGGAACCGGTAAAACTGCAGCCTTCGGACTTCCACTTCTTCAACAAATCGATGTTGAAGATCGCCGTACACAAGGACTTATCCTTGCCCCAACGCGTGAACTTTGTAATCAAATTGCTAAGGACTTAAGCTCGTATGCCATCAACCTACCGAAGATTGATGTTGTAGCGGTTTATGGTGGAGCAAGTATTGATCAACAAATGCGCGAATTGCGTCGTGGCGGACAAATTATCGTTGCCACTCCTGGTCGTTTGATTGACTTAATCAAACGTGGTTCGGCTAAAATTAACGATGTTGACATTGTGATTTTGGACGAAGCGGATGAGATGCTCAATATGGGCTTCAAAGACGATATCGACTTTATCCTTGAAAACGTATTGAGTGAAGAGCGCCGCACCTGGTTGTTCTCTGCAACAATGCCTGCTGAGGTTAGAGCCATTTCTAAGAAATTTATGGAAGAGCCTTTCGAGCTCACCATGGGTAGCAAAAACGCTACAAATACCAATATCTCTCACGAATTCTATATGGTTCGGGCGAAACATCGCTACGAAGCATTAAAACGTGTGGTGGATTTAAATCCTCAAATTTTCGGAATCGTGTTCACGCGTACCAAAATTGAAGCGCAAGAAATAGCTGAAAAATTGATGAAGGATGGATACGATGCCGATGCATTGCATGGTGATCTATCCCAAGCACAACGCGATAAGGTAATGGCTCGTTTTAGAGAACGTTCTTTGCAATTACTTGTAGCAACCGATGTGGCTGCCCGTGGTATCGACGTGGATAATATAACCCACGTAATCAACTACGGTTTACCTGACGAATTGGAGGTATATACTCACCGTTCAGGAAGAACTGCCCGTGCAGGAAAAACAGGGATTGCCATCTCTATTGTACATAGCAAGGAGCAAGGACGTGTTCGTCAGCTAGAAAAATTCACGAAGGCAACTTTTGTGAAGAAAGAAATTCCTAGTGGGAAAGAAATTTGCGAACAGCAATTGTTTAGCTTGGTAGCGAAGGTGCATAAGGTAGAAGTGAACGAAGAAGAAATTAAAAGCTATTTGCCCCATATCTTCGATGAACTGAAAGACCTGAGCAAAGAAGACGTTATCAAAAAATTTGTCTCTATTGAGTTCAACCGATTCTTGAGTTATTACGAAAACGCAGGAGACTTGAACATGAGTGAAAGTGAACGCAGCGAAAGAGGAGATAGAAATGAACGTTCAAATATGGAACGCATTTTTGTAAGCCTTGGAGAGCTCGATCGCATAGATAAAGCCGGTATGTTGAAATTCATCAATAGTCTTCGTTTGGGCAGAATTGAAGTAGGACGTATTGATATCAAACGTTCTTTCTCTTTTGTACAGATTGAAAGCAGCATGGTGGATGAATTCATGGATACCATCAATAATTGGGTATATGAAGGCCGCGAATTGAAAGCTGAAAAATCTGCTGGAGACCATGATGGAGGAGGAGATGATCGTCCGAAAAGAAAGTCATTCAGAAAAGAGGGTGGCGGAGACCGCGGCGATAGAAAGCCACGTGGCGACCGTTCTGATAGACCACGTAGTGACCGCAGTGATCGCCCGGACCGAAGTGACCGTAGTAGCAGCAGTGATCGTAGCGATCGCAGTGAAAGAAGCTCAGAAGGTGCAGGAGAGAAAAAATCATACGGAAAAGATTTCTACTTCCCAGACTTTGACTCATCTCATAAAAAGGAGAGCAAAAAAGCCAAGGAGGATTCTCCAGCTCCGAAAAAAAGAAAAAGATCAAGCATCTAATTAGCTAAATCGAATGGAACAAGTAACGAAAACAATTGAAGCTGCTTTGCTAACTCTTGGAATTACCCCGGAGCAAGCGCGCAATGAGGACGAAGGTCAGTGGACTGTTTATCGCGAAAGCCTTGAAATCTATTTGGACGCCTGGAAATTGGGTACAGAGCAACAAGCTTTGTTCTACTTTCAAGCAGACGATCAAGCTGTTTTTCAAGTAATTTCTCCATTCTGCCAAGTGCCTGCAGACCAGTACGAAGAGTTTTTAGAAGAAGTACTTGATGTAAATATAGCCTTGTATAAAGTTTCCTTAGGTATACGTCAGGATGGCGGGGTAGTTTGCGTGAAATACCGCTCTATTGCCACGAACATTAGTCAAGACGAAGTTCTCGAGGCACTAGACGCAGTGGCGTATTATGCGGAATTGTTTAGTAAGGTTTTTGCTGAAAAATATGGAGTAACATTATTAGAACGCCAAGACTAAACGATAGCAAATAATTTAAAGGAAACCGGGAAGAGATTCTCGGTTTTTTTTATTCTAATTTGAAGTAAAATCCTCCTTTACTAGGCAAGGGAGCCAGCGCTTCACCGCGCGCATATACTGAATCAATTCGCCAGTAACCAGGACAACATTCAAACTCTGAAGCAGCATAACTTTGATAAACGGCCAAGTCAACATTCTCCTCATTTTGGATTGACATGGTATAAAGGCCGAGATCCCTATTAGTGCGCACGTTGAAAGTGCCCTTTTCGGAATCGACTGCGCCATACAAGGTGTCGTTGCTTGGGCTAATAAGATGAATATCTGATGAGCCAATTAAATTTGCTCCTGTAATAATCTGATTGCTACTATCGATAAAAACAATACGTAAGTCTTGGTCTTCCACGCATACCTCATTCTCGCATTTCTTTCCACAAGAACTGCCGCTCAGCAGAATGCTGAGAAGAATCGGTGCAATATAGCGAGTACCTAAGCTGCTCATGGAACTAATATTGATAAGATGCATTCTGCTCCTATTCCGTCGCCTCGTCTTTAACGTGACTGAGAATGGTAAAAGAGTCACCTATTTTTTGAAAGGTATCCCCGAATTTCGTCTTTTTTTCTTTAGAAGTATAACTCATCACAAAATAAATTTTCTCATTTGCCAACACGCAGGTGATAAAATAGGCAATATCCATCCCATCGATACGGCCTTCCATCCAAACTTGTGAGGCCGGATATTCGTCGATTTCTTTGAGGTGTATTTCGCCAAATTCTGGATAGAGTAATCCTTCAGCAATCAGATTCAGTTGGATATTGGTATAATTTTCAATGAAACTTGAACTGTCACTGTATCCATCCATATAAGGAAGGGATTCTTTAATTTCACTGGTATATTCATCCAAAACCAAGGTTGCTACTTCTTTGACGGCATGCTGGTAGGCAAGGCTGGCATCTGGATGAAGGGCTGTGTCGGCCTTCATATAGGAGGGTACTTTTAGGCTATATTCCCCTTGTACTTCGATGGTTTGGAAGTCCTTATTGATGTCTAAGTTTTCTGCTTTTTGACTCAATAAATTCATCAATCCTTCGCCATTATTGCAGGAAATCATACCCAGAACAAGGGAGATACAAAAGGAGACTGTAATTATTTTGGCTGTTTTCATAGAGCAGGTAAAGTTAAATATTCTCTCTAAGTTACCTCTAACAGCTAGCTCTTTGTTTTACCTTCGTACCATCGTGAAAAAGATAATTATCGCTGTCGACGGGTTTTCATCGTGTGGAAAAAGTACCATGGCACGTGCTTTGGCAGCCAAGCTCGGGTACCTTTATATAGACACAGGAGCAATGTACCGCGCCGTGGCTTTATACTTTCTGCGCAACGACGTGCCCTATAAAGTGGATGAACGCAATGATATGGCTGTGGCAGATGCTATTGCTCATGTAAAGATTGAGTTTCGCGAAACGCCTTCTGGAAAGGCCACCTTTTTAAATGGAGAGAATGTGGAGGAAGAGATTCGCCAAATGTTTGTCGCCAAACAGGTAAGTAAAGTCAGTACTATTAGTGCCGTACGCCGTTTTTTGGTAAAGCAGCAACAAGCTCTCGGAAAAGATAAAGGAGTGGTAATGGATGGAAGAGATATAGGCACGGTGGTTTTTCCCGATGCCGAACTCAAAATATTCATGACCGCCGATCCAAAGATTCGCGCAGAACGCCGTTTATTGGAACTGAAGTCCAAGGGTATGGAGATGAGCTTCGAGGAAGTCATCCATAATTTAACAGAAAGAGACCGTATTGATTCTTCCCGGGCAGACAGTCCATTGCGTCAGGCGGAGGATGCAATAGTGATTGATAATTCACATATTACACCAGAAGAACAACTCGATTTAGCCCTTGATTTTACCCAGAAAATTCGAATTCCGAATAATTAGTTGAGCATTCCTTATGATTTATTCAGTAGCCTGTGATAATTTAGGCGAATGAATAAACTACTAGGCCTTTGTGTTTTGCTGTCAATTCTTGCATCAAGCCTACCCTTGAATGCTCAGGATGAGTCGTCTACAAAGAAATACCCAAGCCTATTATGGGAAATTAGCGGCAATGGATTGGATAAGCCATCCTATCTTTTTGGAACGATGCACGTAAGTGAAAAGCTTGCCTTCCATTTAAGCGACTCTTTTTTTATGGCGCTGCAAGCAGTAGATGCAGTTGGTCTAGAATCGCGACCTGATGAATGGTTACCTGAAATGAAACGACTCGGTCTATTAGATATGGGGAGTTATTTTAGAATGGGCAATGACTATTATTCAAATCAAAAGTCCTTTGAAATAAAAAAGGGGAAACTCAATGATGCCAAGCAAGGTATTGCCAAGGAACATTACTTGCTCAATTCGCTTTTATATCGAAGCAGCTCTAGCAATAAAAACTTCGAGGAACAAACCTATCTTGATATGTTCATCTTTCAAACGGGGATGAAATTGAATAAGGAGCTTGTTTCGATGGAAGACTATGAGACATCCCTCTATTATGTATCGAACTCAAGGATAAATCAATACAAGACTTTTGATACAGATGCAGGCGATGTGTTTGAACCTGCTGCGAAGAAAGACTATAGCGGTTAAGGTGCCTATGGTTTAGAGGCAACGGTGGTTGAGGCTGAAGCAGCATACCGCCGAGGAGATTTGGATGCGATTGATTCATTGGAAAACGTGCTCATGCCAGAATATAATCAACGCTTGAATATGCTTTAGGCGCGGAATATTCTAATGGTAGATAAAGCGATAGAAGTAATGAATACCAAGCGCCTATTTATGGCAGTTGGAGCGGCTCATCTCGCAGGAGAAGAAGGGATAATCGAATTATTAAGGGCAAGAGGCTATACCCTTCGTCCGGTGATGCAAAAAGGGCGAGATGAAAAGTCGAGAAAGAAATATGAAAACACGCAGGTCTTTCATAAAGTAGAACATTTTCAAAGTGCCGATGGAATCATTGAAGGAGATTTTCCAGGTCCTACCATGGAGCTCGGATATCAAGGAAACAATGGCATTATAGTTTGTCCAGATATGGTCAATGGCGCCTATTATTTGATTTCTCGCTTCCCATACCACCATACCATGTTTAAAGAATCGGGTAAGTATGTTTTGGAAAGGATAGACAGCTTTCTTTATGAATTTGTTCCAGGCGACATTATTAAAAAAGCAGTAATTAGTGGCGATGGATATAAAGGCTATGATATTCTTAATAAAACGCGAACAGGCGATTATCAGCGCAGTTGGATTATTGTGATGCCGGATGAATTGCTCTTGATTAAGTTCTCAGGTCATGCCGATTATGCCAAAACTAAACAGGTAAATAATTTCTTCAAAAGCCTAAAAATCAATGTGAAGACCAATACATGGAAAACTACAGTGATGAACGATATTGCTTTGCAAGTGGATTTCCCAGGTCCACCAACCTTAAATTTTCTTCCGGATGCTACAAAGCGTGCGGAGGGTCGGAGAGACTATTTTTATTCCGGTGATTTAAAGGATAATGGATATTTCGCTCTGAGTTATCCCGTTGCAAATGATTGGCGTTTTTATCCCGATACCGCACATTTGCGATTTGCGCTGAGCAGTCATGTCGGATCGCGAGATTTTAAATTGAGCTCAAAAAGGTATATCGATACACTCGGTCAATATTTTCTGGAATGGACAGGCATTTTAGAAGAAGAATCGGTTATCCTTCGCTCTACATATAGTTCTGGAGCTATCGCACTTTTTGGAGCCGTAGTGCGCGATAATCCGCAGCAAGCTTGGCAGTACTTTGCTTCAATCAAACAATGGAACGTGCCGAATCCAAGGTATGAATTGGTTAATGATAGCTCCATTAATGCTTCTTATTTAGCTCCTAAAGGGGCAAAGCTTTCAGGTTTATTAGCAAGTATTATGCTAGCGCAACAACATTATGGCAGGTATTTAAATTCCTCCATAAGCCATCCATATACAGGGGAAACAATCAATATCTCGCTAACTCAAGTAGGAGATTATCAACCAAGCTATGATACGAGCGTCTATTTTAAAAGCATAAACGATTGGAATGAAACGGATGACATGCACTATTTCTTAGAAATCAAAAATGAGCATAAGGTTGGTGACTTCGTTCGTAAGGACTTTTTATATTCAGATACCAACTCGTCGAGAGTAATTATGCTCAGAGAAATGTGGTCGCCACTTGCCGTATATCGAATGAGTATAAGCTATGATCTAAATTTAGGAAGAAGCGCTATGGTCGATTCTTGTTTGAATAGTTTCAAGCCATTTGAAACAAAGATAGAACAGGCGCAAGGTCGGCGTGGAAAAGCTCTCTTTCTTGAGGATTTGGGTAGCAAGGATTCAATTAGACTGCAAAGGGCATTATTGAATTTTGATGAAGTTGAGTTTAAGGAGGAGGACATGGCGCTACTTGTGAGCATTCTTGATACCTGTGTATCCAATAAAGTGCTTCGGGTATTATTGCGTGCGGAAATCGGAACAACGTCGAGCCAAGCTTCTTTAGGTTACTATCTCAAAAAATATGACCAAGTGGGAGATACAACGAGCATGCAATTGAAAGCCTTGGAATACATTTTTCATCAAAAGAACGAAGAGGCTTATAAACAGGCAAAAGAGCTGATGCTTAAAAAGACACCCTTTCCTAAAAATTCCTACTCCTTGTTTCCGGTTTTTAATCGTCTTGATGATAGTTTGCAATTGGCCCAGCTACTCTTGCCAGAAATTTCTAGCCTATTAGACTATGATGAATATAAAAATATGGTTTGGTCATTGATGGCTGATTTGGCAGACTCAGGTATACTCACTTCAGAGTCGAATTATAAGTATGAACCTCTGCTTAAACAGGCGAAGATTGAGCTAAGAAAAGCAAAGAATTCGGCCAAAGGAGAAACTACCACAGGATATTATCGCTCTAATTATGGAGGATCAACGGAGTCTAATTCTGAACTCAAATTGCTAATACATGCCTTATACCCTCTGAGAAAAATAAATAGTGAAGTGAGTCAACTTCTAGAGGAAGCAAAACAATTAAGTGATGATAAGCTTCTTTATAATCTGCTGACTTTACACTATGAAAAGGATAGCAGCATCGATACATCTATTGTTCGCAGATTAGCTGAAAAGGAGATGGAGCGTTTCTATGTGTATGGATGGCTAGCAAGGATCAATCAGCTCAATCAATTCCCACTTGCCTATGCTTCGGTAGATAGTTTGCGAATTCCTCTGCTTTATGTACTAACGAAGAACAACCTGAATCCAACAAAAGACAGCATTGTATGGCTGACAAAGGACTTGGTTATACTGGATAGAGACACGGGATATATACAGTATTTCCGCATGTATAACAGTTATTCCAAGTCGTGGAACTATGCGAGTGTAGGACTTATTTTAGAAGATGGTTCCATAGATCCCAATCGTGTGAGATACTTTAAAAATATGGGTAAATGGACCGAAAAGGACGACGAAGGGGCGAAAATATCTCGGTTTTCTGAAGAGTTAGCTATACAGTATTATGGAGGGTTCCCACGGAAATCAAATAGCTCAGACTATTATTCGTCCGATTACGATGAAGAAGTGTATGAGTCGTATGAAGAAGAGTATTAGCTGAAAGTTTTATTGCTTCTTGTTTGACAGGCCTTCCCTAGGGGAGGCCTGTCCTAATTTTTAATCTCTGGCCTTTATTTCTCAGTAGGATATTGATTTACATTTGTTATTTTAATATATCCCTTTTACCTTTGCACCCTTCGTAAAGGAGGACTTAACATTTGACAGAACAAACACACACACCGCAAGAGCAAAATGAGGTAGAAAATGTAGCTACCCAGGTTGCCGAGGAGGCACCGAAGAAAGTTTCTAAAAAAGCTTCTGACACTGCCGACTCCACACTCGAACCACCCGCGTTCGACTGGTCTATGGACGACCAAGGCTTTGGTAATTATTCCGAAGACGAAAAAAAGGAACTGGAAAAACTCTATGATGGTACCTTATCTGAAATCAACGAAAATGAGTTGGTTAAGGGTACAATCGTTTCCATTACCGACAAAGACGTTGTATTGAACATCGGGTTTAAATCCGACGGTTTGGTTGCACGTACTGAATTCCGCGACTTATCATCCATCAAAATTGGAGACGAAGTGGAAGTGATGATTGAAGCCAAAGAAGACCGTCTAGGTCAGTTGGTACTTTCCCGTAAAAGAGCGATTTCTGAAAGAGCTTGGGAAAACATCGTAGCAGCTAATGAAAACGATACAATCGTTGAAGGTTACGTGAAAACAAGAACAAAAGGTGGACTTGTTGTAGATGTAATGGGAATGGATGCTTTCCTTCCTGGATCTCAAATCGATATCAAACCGATTCGTGATTACGACATTTATGTAGGACAAACCATGCAATTCAAGGTTGTTAAGATTAACCAATTGTTTAAAAACGTGGTTATCTCTCACAAAGCCTTGATTGAAGATGATATCGAGGCTCAAAAATCTGATATACTCTCTAAACTAGAAAAAGGACAAGTATTGGAAGGTGTTGTGAAAAACATGACTTCTTTCGGTGTGTTCATCGATCTAGGTGGATTGGACGGATTGCTTCACATTACCGACATTTCTTGGGGACGTATCAATCATCCAGAAGAAGTATTGCAGCTTGATCAAAAGATCAACGTTGTTGTGCTTGATTTTGATGATGACAAAAAACGTATCTCTCTTGGATTGAAACAATTGGCTGCTCATCCTTGGGATAGCCTTCCAGAAGGAATCGAAGTAGGTGCTAAAGCAAAAGGTAAAATCGTTACCGTTGCTGATTACGGCGCATTCTTGGAAATCGCTCCTGGTGTTGAAGGTTTAATCCACGTTTCAGAAATGTCTTGGTCTCAACATTTGAGAAACCCACAAGACTTCATGAAAGTGGGCGACGAAATCGAAGCAGTGATTCTTACCTTGGATAGAGAAGAGCGTAAAATGTCTTTGGGCATCAAACAACTCTATCCAGATCCATGGGTGGACATTGAAGAGAAATACGGAGTAAGTTCTAAACATACTGGTGTTGTTCGGAACTTGACCAACTACGGCTTGTTCGTAGAATTGGAAGAAGGAGTTGACGGATTAGTACACGTTTCTGACCTCTCTTGGAGTAAAAAAATCAAGCATCCTTCAGAATTCGTTAAGAAAGATCAAGAGCTTGAGGTAGTTGTTCTAGAAGTAGACAAAGAAAACCGTCGCTTGAGTCTCGGACACAAACAATTGGAAGATAACCCTTGGGATACTTTCGAAGACTTTTTCCCAATCGACTCTGAGCACGAAGGAACCGTCCTTAAAATCGCCGAAAAGAGTGCAGTTGTTGCATTGCCTTACGGAGTTGAAGGATATGCTCCACTACGTCAGTTGAAGAAAGAAGACGGAAACAATGCGAAAGAGGACGAAGTTCTTGCATTCCGTGTGATTGAATTCAGCAAAGAAAATCGCAGAATCACCGTTTCTCATACCGCTGTATGGAAAGAGGATGAGCGTGCGGCTAAAGTAGAGAAAAAAGAAACCAAACCTTCTTCAAAAGGGACTAAGAAAGCAGTACCTACTGGTGAAAAAGATACCCTTGGAGATCTCGATGCACTTTCTGCATTGAAACTGCAATTGGATGCACAAGAGCAAAAAGCTACTGCGAAAAAAGCGGCCCCTAAAAAGACCACTAAAAAAGCAGAGCCTAAAGCAGAAGCCGAACCTAAGGAAGATGCGAAAGCTGAACCTATGGCTGAAGTGAAAGCTGAACCTAAAGCTGAACCTAAAGCGGAAGCGAAAGCTGAACCTAAAGCGGAAGGGAAAGCTGAACCTAAAGTTGAGGAAGCACCTAAAGCGCCAAAAGCAGAGAAAACAGAAGAATAAAATCTTCCTTTGGTGAATACACCTGAAAAATCCCATCTTTGATGGGATTTTTTTTTGCCCTTTAAAGTAAAATATGAAGTATTGGTTAGTGAAGTCGGAACCCCACAAATATGCATGGGATCAGTTGCTGAAGGATAAACAGACATTTTGGGACGGCGTGCGCAATTATCAAGCACGGAATAACTTGAAAGAAATGAAGGTCGGTGATGAGGTGCTTTTCTACCATAGTAATGAAGGCAAAGAAGTAGTAGGAATGGCCAAGGTGCTTAAGGAGTTCTACCAAGACCCAACAACGGATGACAATCGTTGGGTAGTTGTAGATATTGCTCCAGTGCATACCTTTAAAAGGGCCGTAACGCTTGCAGAAATAAAGGAAACCAAAATGTTCGAGAATATCGCCCTGGTGCGCCAAGGTAGATTGAGCGTTATGCCCCTTGAAAAGAAAGAATTTGATAAGATCCTAGAATTGGGAGAAGGATAGATGGAACCAAAAGTACTCTTAACAGCCGACCGAATGGCGGTGATGATACAACGCATGGCCTATGAGCTGTATGAAAACTATACAGACTTTGATAATACAGCCATCATTGGCATTCAGCCACGGGGTACCATCTTCGCGAAACGCGTACATACCATGCTGCAGGAAATCTCTGGAAATAGTAATATTCAGTTCGGCGAACTAGACGTTACCTTCCATCGCGATGATTTTCGACGAGGTAATGAACCCTTAACGCCAAATATCAATAGCATGAACTTTATCATCGAAGATAAACAGGTGATATTGATGGATGATGTGCTTTATACTGGTCGCTCAATTCGTGCGGCGATGGATGCTTTGACAGCATACGGACGCCCCTCGAAAGTGGAATTGGCTGTATTAATAGATAGAAGATATTCCAGAGAATTACCCATCGAACCGGATTATACCGGGGAAGCGGTGGATACGCGCGCTAACGACAAAGTGAAAGTCGAGTGGCAAGAGAAAAATGGAAATGATTGTGTTTGGCTTTTAACCGTAGAAGGAAAGAAATGAGTTCGCTAAGTACCCGTCACCTTTTAGGAATTAAACAGATTACCGAGGAAGATATTCGCCTCATTTTTGAAACGGCTGATAACTTTAAAACGGTGATTAACCGTCCGATTAAAAAAGTTCCTTCCCTCCGTGATATTACTATTGCCAACCTCTTCTTTGAAAATTCTACCCGAACCCGGGTTTCTTTTGAATTAGCCGAAAAACGACTGAGTGCTGACGTGGTCAATTTCTCGAGCTCCTCTTCTTCGGTATCGAAAGGAGAGACCCTCATCGATACGGTGAAAAACATCCTTTCCATGAAAGTGGATATGGTCGTAATGCGTCATCCTAAACCAGGAGCACATATGTTCTTAAGCCGCCATATTGATGCACAAATTATCAATGCCGGCGACGGTACTCATGAACACCCCACCCAAGCCTTACTCGACGCTTTCTCCATTCGTGAGAAATTTGGCGATGTAGCAGGCAAGAAAGTTGTGATTGTAGGCGATATACTGCACAGTCGCGTGGCCTTGTCGAATATACTCTGCTTACAGAAGCTAGGAGCTGAGGTGATGGTATGCGGACCGACCACTTTAATCCCGAAATATATTCATGAATTAGGCGTCCTAGTAGAATACGACCTGAGAAAAGCACTCAATTGGTGCGATGTTGCGAATATGCTCCGTATCCAGTTAGAACGTCAGGATATAAAATACTTTCCATCACTACGCGAATACAGCCTACAATATGGCTTGACCTTAGACCTTTTGGATAGTCTTGATAAAGAAATTACCATCATGCATCCGGGCCCCATTAACAGAGGAGTGGAGATTACCAGTGAAGTTGCCGATAGCGAACATTCCATCATCCTACAACAAGTAGAAAATGGGGTAGCGATTCGCATGGCCGTGATGTACTTGCTTGCTGGGCAAGTAGGGTAGTAGTTCTAAATCTCGCTGTTAGACAAGCGCCAAATCATATTTTTCACATTACCGAATCTCTAGGTGCGTTCAGAATTAGCGATACCTTACTTGTATCCAATTTTGTTACGTTGAGGAATTGCAGGGTTAATGAGCCTCTTTAAGGTTTCAAAGATGAGTCCAATGTCATGATCTTGCTTACTCAGTACAAGATTGTTGTTAATGAGGTTTTTCTCCAAAGACTCAAGCTTAAGGAGAATATTTTTTTGAGATAGTATCATCTCTCTCATCTTAGTATACACACGCATAATTTGAATGTTTACCTGGATGGCTGTAGGATTATTGAGTACGCTAGACAGCATAAGTACACCGTGTTCAGTGAAAACATAAGGTAACGTTCTTCTACCACCCCATCTTGAAGTCGCAAAATGCGACTTCAAGTCTAGAAATTCCTCTTCAGACAGTTGAAACATGAAGTCTTTAGGAAAGCGTACTCTATTCCGTTTAACTTGCTCGTTTAGTCTTTTTGTCTCCACTTGATAAAGTTCAGCCAAGTCCTCGTCTATCATCACCTTTTGATCTCTAATCAGGTAGATTTTGGCCAATACCTGATTTTCATTTGGTAATAAATCCATCGTTATTTCAAATCTTAGCTCTCACCCTACCTAAGGTCCAAGTAAGCTCTGGCCCATAGATATTTCGAAGGGTATTGAAATTGGAATTAAAACTTAGCTGAAGTCCTGTCCCCCTGAAGACAGGAAAGTCTGCAGTAACCCTAAAACTGAAGCCGACCCTTGTTCGCTCTACCCTACTATCTTTATAGCATCTTGGCGCATCATTTAGCTGATATTCTAAGAAGGAATAATTTCCATAGCTTATCCCAGCCTCAGCCAGAAAACGAATTCTATGAAAGGGCTGATGCAGGAGGTATTGATAGCGTAATTCATGAATTAATGCGTCATCCTCCCTCATTAATATATCCCATCCAATCCCGCCATTTCCGCAAGCTGGAAAATCAGAGGGCTTCGGTTTTCTTATGGCTACGTACCAAGAATATGAATAATGAATCCCGTGTCCTGCCGGACTCAAATAGAACAAGTCAAAACCAGTTTGTCCGTAGTTAGCCATTTGAAAATGGACTCCTCCATAGAAGAGGTGTTTTTTTTCTTGTTGTACTTTCGGAATTTCTTGAGCGCCTACCGCAATTGCGGCCAGCATAAATGAAAGTGTGAGGATTCTAGATAATTTTTTCATGATTCTAGTAATTTTGGTACATGCAAGTTAGAACAGGAATTAGTCCATTTACAAGGGTTCTGGAAGTTTTGACAGAGATTTGACAATAGATACTGAGGTTAAGGTTGAGGTTGAGGTTGAGGTTAAGGTTGAGGTTGAGGTTAAGGTTGAGGTTGAGGTTAAGATTGAGGCTGAGGTTTAAATGGTCCAATTTGATTTCTCATTCTGAACCTTATCCTTACCCTCTTTTTATTACTTTTGCGAGTATGGAAACAGTGGTCAGCGGAATACGCTCAACGGGCAACTTGCATTTGGGAAATTACTTCGGTGCTTTGAAGAATTTCATACGCATGCAAGAAGAGCATAATTGCTATTTCTTTATCGCTGATTTGCACTCCTTAACCACCCATCCAAAGCCAGCTGATTTGCACCGAAGTGTCCGCTCTGTATTTGTAGAATACCTGGCATCAGGCTTGGATCCAGAGAAATGCACGCTTTATATTCAAAGTGATATTCCAGAGATTTCTGAACTTTATCTGTTCCTGAATATGAACGCCTATATCGGCGAACTTTCCAAAGTGGCCTCCTTTAAAGATAAGGTGCGTACCCAACCAAATAATGTGAATGCAGGGCTCTTGACTTATCCTGTATTGATGGCTGCCGATATCATCATCCATAAAGCCAATAAAGTACCAGTAGGGAAAGACCAAGAGAATCACCTGGAGATGGCGCGCAATTTTGGGAATCGATTCAACCATATGTATGGAGTAGAATGTTTTCCTGAGCCTTATGCTTTTAATTTTGGTGAGAACTTGGTTAAGGTTCCTGGACTAGATGGAAAAGGAAAGATGAGTAAATCGTCCGGCGAGAATACCGCTATTTTCCTTTCAGATGAGCCAGAACTCATTATCAAAAAGATGAAACGTGCGGTGACTGATTCTGGTCCGGAAGCACCCAATGCAGAGAAACCACAAACCATTCAGAATCTCTTTGCCTTAATGACCCTCGTTTCACCTAAAGAAACCACTACGCAGTTCGATTCCGCTTGGAACGATTGCAGCATTCGTTTTGGAGACATGAAAATGCAATTGGCCGAAGACATGATCGCCTACCTCACTCCAATCCGCGAACGCATCAAAGAAGTAGATGCCGACAAGGACTTCATCGCCAAATCCGTGAAAATGGGGGAGGAGAAGGCCCGTGTTTCTGCATCTAAAACCATCGCAGAGGTGAAGGAGATTATTGGGTTTAGGAAGTTTTATTGATACGCTTCTATATTATTTCTTCTTATCCAATAATTCTAGACGGGTTAATAATTGAAGGTACTTGGCTTTGTATTCCTCTTTGGCTTCACGCTCAGCCGTTAGGAGAGCATCCTTGGCTTTGTCTTTTTGTTTACATTCTTCCAGTATTCTTTCGTAGAGCTCCCGGCTATCATTATGGTAGAACCTGGCCGATCATACCGTTTCCGTGATCATTTATATTGCCGTAGTTAGTCTGAACTACTTGTGCAGGTATGACTAAACGATGATAACTTACACCCAGACTCTCAGTAATTTGAGGCAGGTATTTGAAATAATCCTTTCTTTGACCGTTGATAATCTTAGAAAATTCGCCCTGGGATATTCCAATCTCTCTGGAAATATTTTCCACTTTCACTTCTTTTTCCTTTAAAAGAGTGCGGATATTTTCAATAATCCATTCGTTTTCAATATTCTGCACAAGCCTGTTTACCTGCTTCTTTGGAAAGAAAGCAAAAATTAGCCAAATATTCCGTATTTTGGAATAAAATTTCCATGAAGGGGAATAATTGTTTCCTTTGAATTGCAGACAGTCTTATGGAGTTTTGACTTTCATTAAAAATGAAAGTATTATGAAGAAGACAATTTTATTGGTAGCCTTAATTTCAATTTTTGCTTGTCAAAAAGAGGATAAGCGAGTGGAACAAGATTCTGGTCATGCTAAGAAATCGCCATCATATGACACTTTATATGGTTCGGATTCGGATAGCGGCTCACTTATTATGAATGATTATTCAATGACTCTTTTAGATGACGGCTTTGGGTCAGTGACAATTAATCGAATTCTAGTTTGTACGGAGCAGGAGTAAAGAATTTCACCCTTTATTCTTGGATTAATCTACTGCCTGGATGGATATTGGACGTCGAAGATGTGACAGAACCTGATGAGAATCAAGTGTATGTTTGGTTTGTTCCGTTTAGTCCAAATAGTCCGCCAGTCATATATAATGACGGCAGGTATACTGGAGCTCTAAAAGCTTATTATTGCCAATGTGCGGCAGGTGGGTCACTTGAAGGAACTTGTACTTCTTCAACAAACAATGATGGGACTCGAAATTGTAACCCTAATACAGCTAGCTCTTGTTCTACTTGTAAGGGATATATTTTCTACACAACAGGTGGTGTATTTGTTCTTGCTAGTAGCTTGGAAGTTGATGGAAACATTCAGTAAAGGGAAGAATATTTTTTATATTTAAATACTGACCAAAGTATGGGGAAAGTGACGGTGCGTGCTTTACGTTTTCTATTCGGAATACCTCTGATGTTTTTACAGCACTTTTCCCTTTTTAGTCAGTCTGATTTTTACGCCAGTTTTAATACCGATAGATCTGTAAGTGGGGTATATAGCGTGGAGATATTTCGCCATTACAAGCCGCTTGGCACGAGGGAAATAGTTACTCAACACCTACATATTGTACAGGAAATTTCTGACAGTTCCATTTTGAATGATCGGGCAATCGCAACATATTTCAATGCTGATACGGCCGTGCTATTTACGTTACAGAATAGGAGCGTTGTTTATTCACTTAAAGAGTATGATTATTACGATTCCTTTTATTTCGAAGAGGCCAATTTGCAAAACTTTTTTCGGTTCGCAACAGTTAATCTGCGGTACTTGCATAATAAAGGAAATCAGAAAAATTTCCCCTTTTCTTCCTGCAGCGACACCAGCCATGAAAAAATGGATGATAGTGAGGAAATTTGTACGACCATTGTCAACGTTCAGTTAGACTCGAGCGGAGATAAATTTACCGGTCAGATAACCATTTATGACATACTGATGAACGATACCCAGTACGTCAACATTGCTTTTCAGGGTTCAAGGATTTCAACAGATTCATTTGAAATGCTTTTCGATGAGAGCAGTAAGTTTGTGCGAGAAAAAGAAATTAACCGGAGCAAGGTGTTGCCTGAATCAGAGGTTCCGATGAGAAATGATACCCCAAAAACAGTACATCTCGATTCGGCATTGTATCAAAGGTTGGTGGAGAATAATATTTCCGAGAAAAGTATTTCCATTACTCCAAATGGAAGGTACAAAGTGTTTTATTTCTATTTCAATGGTTGCATCCCCTGCATGTTGTCAAAACCCTATATACGCGCAATTCAGCAAGATTCGAGATTTGAACTGGTGGTAATAAATGGACAGGATAAAGATTCTTCTGAAATTAGGTATCGCCTTGAACGAGACTCTATTGAAGGTGTTCCAATTATTATAGCTGACAAGATCCTTTTAAATGATTTCAATGTTGCAGCATTTCCAACAGTAATCGTTTTTGATGAAAATGGGAAAGAAGTGGATCGTTACGTTGGTTTTAAGGAAAAGTACGAGAATCTTTTAGACAATAAACCAATTCCGCAAATCAGAAGGTAGTTGGGGCTAAAACCACGACTTAATATCAGTGAGCCCACCCAATTGCCTGTTTCAATTGTCTGGCCGTCTAATCATCTCATCGTCTCATTGCCTCGTCGTCTCATTTTCTCACCGTCTCATTGTCTCATCGTCTCATTGTCTAACAATCTAAAACTCTTTTTCCAAAAACATTGATGTGGGACAATTGTTGATAGAGATATATCATGGCAAAAGTCACTTCATCAAAAATCGTTCAGGCTTATATCGACCAACTCTTGGAAGTAGGTCGCCGGCCCAGTTCTGTCTACCAATTCGCCAAATCCATCAAAATTAAGGAGGAGGAATTTTACGATCACTTTAGTTCGTTTGATGCCATAGAGGCAGGGTGGATGTCCACCTTGTTTGAGTCGGTAACCGAAGAACTCGCAGCGGATGAAGTATTTCAAGCTTATTCAGCACGTGAAAAATATATGGCATTCTTGTATGCTTGGGTAGAAAAATGCCGAGGTAATAGAAGTTTCCTTTTATTGCTGAGCGAAAAGTCCATGATGCCCAATCCACTTCCTGCTGGGTTCTCCTCCATCAAAAAACATTTCCGCGACTTTGCCGATAGCATCGTTCGCGAGGGTTTTGATACCCAAGAAGTCAAACAAAGGCCACTGCTAAGCGACCGCTATGCCGATGCGATGTTCCTCCAATTTGCCTTTGTGCACAGCTTTTGGCTAAAAGATTCAAGCAAAGGATTCGAAAAGACGGACATGGCCATCGAGAAATCGGTACATCTGGCTTTTGACCTTATGGGACAATCGGCCTTCGACTCAGCGCTTGAGTTCGGTAAATTCCTTTTCCAACAAAAAAGAGCATGAAATACCAAGATAAAATTGCCACTTCAAGGTTGGATAGAACCATGAAGTTTATTGGAACAGGTGCGAAAATTGGCGGAAATTATCTCAAACATTACGCAAAAAAGACCGTCAACCCTTCCCTCGATATAGAAGAATTACACCGCGATAATGCGGAAGATATCTATAGTACGCTGAGCTCTTTAAAAGGGAGTGCGCTTAAGGTGGCGCAAATGTTAAGTATGGATAAGGCAGTATTACCGAAAGCCTATTCGGATAAGTTCACCATGGCGCAGTATCAAGCGCCTCCTTTGTCGGCTCCCCTTGTGGTGCAAACCTTCGTGAAGTCGCTGGGTAAAAAACCACTGGAAATCTTTGATGAATTCTCGCTGAACGCAAAGAATGCAGCCTCCATCGGACAAGTACATGAAGCCCGCTTAGGAGATAAGAAATTGGCGGTTAAGGTACAATATCCAGGTATTGCCGAAAGTATTCAGTCGGATTTACGCATGGTGAAGCCTATTGCTTTACGCATGTTCAATCTCTCAGAAAAAGACCTGCAGAAGTATATTCAAGAAGTAGAAGGCAAACTTCTAGAAGAAACCGACTATATATTAGAATTACGACGCTCGAAGGAGATTTCAGAAGCTTGTGCGGGTATTGAAGGACTCGAATTCGCTAAGTATTATCCAGAACTTTCTTCCAATAAAGTTTTGACGATGGATTGGTTGGAAGGAAAGCACCTAGATGAATTCCTCAAAGACGAACCGAGTCAGGAAGTGAAGAACAGAGCAGGACAGCGCCTTTGGGATTTCTATAATTTCCAAATGCATGAATTAAGAGCGGTGCATGCCGACCCACATCCGGGTAATTTCTTATTGCAAGCAGACGGGAAGGTGGGAGTGATTGACTTTGGCTGTGTGAAAGAAATTCCAGAAGATTTCTATTACGATTATTTCGCTTTGATACTTCCATCCATACAAGCAGAACCAGCCTTATTGGAGCAGGTAATGGAGCGAATTGAAATGCTCTTTCCAACGGATAATGCAGCAACGAGAACCGTATTTAAAGAAGCCTTTGGGAAAATGACCCGACTTTTAGCTCTTCCTTTTGCTTCCCCAGAATTCTATTTTGGCAATGATGCGTATATGAATGAGATCTATGCTATGGGGGAAGAAATCTCCACAAATCCGGTCATCAGAAGCTCTGGAGATGGAAGAGGTTCCCGACATATGCTTTATATCAACCGTACCTATTTTGGTTTATACAGCTTATTGAATCAATTGGATGCCACTGTTCAAACAGGAACGGGTAGCTGGGCAGCGGAAATTGAAGCGCGTTTTTTAACCGAAATAGCTGAAGCGTAAGCGAGTAGTTTTGGTATATCAAGAGATTTTAAGCATTTTGGCCGCATGAAAAATTGGATGGGTTTGATTCTGCTCCTTTTGGCGGGCAATGTAAACGGACAGTACTGGCAGCAGGAAGTCGATTATCATATGGATATCGACATGCAGGAAGAGGCGAACCAATTTACTGGAACGCAAGAACTCAAGTATACCAATAACTCTCCTTTTACACTGAATAAAGTCTATTACCATCTCTATTTTAATGCTTTCCAACCGAATTCGGAGATGGATGTGAGAAGCCGTTCTTTGCCAGATCCAGATAAAAGAGTTGGCGCGCGAATTTTATCTCTAAAAGAAGACGAGGTAGGGTATCATCATATTAAAAGCCTGACCCAAGACGGAAAACCATTGAACTATGAAGTATCAGGAACTATCTTAGAAGTGACCTTGGCAAAACCTATCCCTCCAGGAAAAAGTACGGTCTTTGATATGAGCTTTGAAAGTCAAGTTCCCCTGCAAATTCGTCGCAGTGGACGAGACAATGAAGAGGGGATTCGTTTTTCTATGACCCAATGGTATCCGAAATTGGCAGAATTCGATGGCGATGGTTGGCATACGGACCCTTATATCGCGAGAGAATTTCATGGCGTTTGGGGAAGTTATAAGATAAATATCACCATTGACTCGAGCTATATGATTGGAGGCACGGGTGTTTTGAAAAACGCCGAAAATATTGGAAAGGGCTATGAAAAAGCAGGTTCCAAAGTAAAGCGTATAGAGGGCGATAGACTTACATGGGAATTTGAGGCCAAGAATGTCCATGATTTTGCTTGGGCAGCCGATCCTGATTTTGTGCACCTGAGTACCGAAGCAGAAAATGGCGTGACCCTACATATGATTTATCAGCCCGATAGTATCACGAGCGAGACCTGGCCTGCTTTGGGCGACTTTATGAAACAAGCCTTTCATACCATGAATCAAGAATTTGGCGTATATCCATTTCCTCAGTATACCTATATTCAAGGAGGCGATGGAGGAATGGAATATCCAATGGTAACGCTCATTACAGGACGAAGAAATCTCGGTTCGCTAGTGGGGGTGTCAGTACATGAAATGAATCACTCTTGGTTTCAAGGAATTCTGGCTTTTGATGAAAGTCATTATTATTGGATGGATGAAGGATTTACTACTTATAGCAGTGATGTAGTGATGAGTAAGCTCTTTCCGGCCACGGCAAAAATGGCTTTCTATAGCGCTTATACCGGTTACTTGACTATTGCTGGAACGCGTCAAGAGCAGCCACTTACTACCCATGCCGATTGGTTTGATTTGAATAGGGCATATGGAATAGCCGCCTATAATAAGGGTTCGGTATTTCTTTCTCAGTTGCGTTATGTCGTGGGAGACAGTCTATTTAAAAAATCCATGCTTGATTTTTATAACGCTTGGAAATTCAAACACCCAAAGCCGGTAGACTTAAAAATAATCTTTGAATTAAACTCAGGAATCGAGCTCGATTGGTATTTTGAGCAATGGATTGAGACCACCCATACCATTGATTATAGCATTCGCTCTGTAAACAGAGATGGCAATACGATTCGTGTGAAATTGATGAACGAAGGTCAAATTCCTATGCCTTTAGAAATCAAGCTAACCCTTGCAGATGGAAGTACGCAAATGCTTTATATTCCCCAATCCATCATGCGCGGTCAAAAGCAATTTGCAGATACTTCAATTATAACCTTGCCCGATTGGCGCTGGGTTGATGAAACATATAGCTTCGATTTGGAGTTCAATCAGAAAGTCATGGAAATTGAAATCGACCCATTGCATTGGTTGGCAGATACCGATAGAGATAATAATTTGCAGCGCTTCCGAAAATAATTCGGACCATTACAGCGGATAAGCAATAATTTAATGACCTTTGCTCCTGAATTCGGATGTCGGAAAAATTCCAAGATCATCATTATCCCAAAATAGTTATTGTTGGGGGCGGTTTTGCCGGTTTGGAACTGGCAAAGAAACTTAGCCATAAACCTGTGAACGCCTATCTCATCGATAAGCATAATTACCATACTTTCCAGCCGCTGCTTTATCAAGTAGCTACCGGAGGACTTGGTTCTGATTCCATCGCTTATCCATTAAGAAAAGTAATCGGACCGATGCCCAACGTGGCATACCGGATGGCCGAGGTTTTATCCATCAACTCCAAAAACAAATGTGTAGAAACAAGTGTCGGGGACTTTGAATACGATATACTGGTTTTGGCTACCGGGTCTACCACCAATTATTTTGGTAACAAAGAGTTGGAGGCTTTGACCATGCCAATAAAAAGTATTTCGCAAGCCTTGGATATCCGAAGCTATTTTCTGCAAGAATTTGAAAAGGCATTCACCGAACAAAGTATTAGCTCCAAAGAGGAGACCCTCAATTTTGTAATCGTCGGCGCCGGACCTACAGGAGTTGAGCTTGCGGGAGCCATGGCTGAAATTCGAAAGAATGTGATGCCACATGATTACCGCGAACTGGACCCAAAGCAAATGCGCATTCATTTGGTCGAGGCAGGAAATAGAGTATTGGCGTCTATGTCGGAGAAATCCTCGGCAGCGGCTCAGAAATTTTTGGAAGAGATGGGCATAGATATTCATCTCAATACCATGGTTACAGGGTATGATGGAAGGGAGCTTCACTTAAAAGGTCACGCCAGTCTTCATGCTGAAACGGTTATTTGGTCGGCAGGAGTGATGGGTGATATGCCAAGTGGACTGCCTGAGGATAAGATCATACGCGGAAATAGAATTCGCGTGAATGAGTTTGCAGAGGTGGAAGGCGAAGAAGGAATTTACGCCATTGGCGATATAGCCGCAATGGTTTCAGAACAGTATCCACATGGTCATCCTATGGTGGCTTCTGTGGCAGTGCAGCAAGGACCTTGGCTGGCCAAAAATATACTTCGCAAGCTGATGCAGAAGGAGGCAATACCCTTCGTTTATAAAGACAAAGGGTCGATGGCTACTATCGGAAGAAACCGCGCCGTGGTTGATTTACCCTTTATGCATATTAAAGGATGGTTTGCATGGTATATATGGATGTTTGTGCATCTCTTATTGCTAGTTAGTTTTCGCAATCGACTTATTGTCTTTGTGAATTGGGCTTGGAATTATATTTCGTATGAAAGGGCCATTCGTTTAATTATCCGACCTTATACCAAAAAGTATCCAAAGTGATGGGACAGAGTGAACTGCTTTTCTTTGGTGGTTTTTTGACGCTTATATTCACCATGCTCTTTATCGACTTGGGTGTATTCTCAAGGAAAAGTCATGTAATTGGCTTTAAGGAGGCGATTAGTTGGACTTCCGTATGGGTTATCATGGCTGCAGCTTTCTATGTCTTTCTTACCCAATATGGAGAAATCATACACAATATCTCTAATCCGGGTCAACTTGCAACTAAGATTCGGGAGTACGAGCATTCCTTCTTACTCTCTGGAAATTGGGAGACGGATATTCAAGCTTACCGCACCAATCTAGCTTTGGAATTTCTTACAGGCTACCTCATTGAATATGCCTTAAGCATTGATAATATTTTTGTGATGATTGTTATTTTCGGCGCTTTTCATGTGAAGGAGAAACACTATAAGCAAATACTTTTCTGGGGAGTTTTAGGCGCGATAGTTATGCGTTTCCTCTTCATCTTTTTGGGAGCTAGCTTACTCGAAAACTTCCATTGGTTAATGTATGTTTTCGGAGGAATATTGCTTTATACCGGTATCAAACTTTTGTATGAAGACCAAGATGATGAGCATATCGATACGTCGAAACATCCAGTCGTTCGATTTTTAGGGACCTTCCTGAGAGTGTTCCCTCGCTTTGTGGGGAACAATTTCTTCATTCGTAAAAACGGACATCTATTTATTACCCCGTTGTTTGTTGTCTTAATGGTCGTGGAGTTCACCGATGTGGTTTTTGCCTTTGATTCTGTGCCGGCCATTTTCTCAGTAACGAAGGATCCGTATATCGTGTTCTTCTCCAATATATTTGCCATCATGGGCTTACGCTCTTTGTTCTTCCTATTGAGCAATATTATGCACCTCTTCCATTATCTGAAATTTGGATTGGGTATATTGATGTTATTTATTGGTTTGAAGATGATGTTCCATAATTGGATGCTCAGCTGGGGAATCACGACCGAGATGTCGCTCTATATCATTTTGGGTATTCTAGCACTAAGTGTTTTGGCGAGTATTATTTTCCCTCAGCCAAAGCAAGACGATTCAGCGCATCAGCCATAGCTGTTGTATCCTGCAACATCATACAATGAAAATGCCCCTTCGGACATTCCGCATACCCAATCTTGCTGCAGGGCCTGCACGATAGCCCCTTCACTTCAAAAATCTGACTCCTCTCTTTAGCCGAATGCGCATCGTTGGGCCTGTCTGCCTTAGCTTTTTCAGCGTCGGTGGAAACCTTAAAATAGGGCGTCATTCCAAACTCAGGAACTGTATTTCCCCAAACACTCATGATAGGGACATTCAAGGCAGCAGCAATATGCATCATGCCCGTATCATGCGTGAGTAGTCCGGAGCTTTTAGTCAGAATCCAGGCACTTTGAGTGAGGCTGATACTTCCACAGTAATTAAAAGCGACTCGGTTCGGGTAAAGTTCGATGAGCGATTCTGCTACGCTCATTTCTTCTTTTCCTCCTAATAGCACAATTGGGTATTCAATCTGCTCAATGAGTTCAGCCAATTTTTCAGCGGGTAGACGTTTGGTGGCATGTTGTCCGCCAATGGCCAATGCAACAAAGGGGCTATTGGGTAGCGCGGAGAGTTCCGTATTGGAGGGGATGATATAATCGAGTCCCAGTCCATCATTTATACTCCCGAGGGCACTTGCCGCTTCCAAATAGCGGTCTACAATATGGATAGCGGGCATTCGGTTTATTTTAAAGTTCACCAAGAGCCATTTTTGGATATTCAGTTTATGGAAGGCTTTGTATTGTCCTTTTAGTCCACGGCAGAGTCTTTTGCTTCGCAGATTGCGGTGTAGGTCGATAATATGATCAAAGGATTCTTCTTGTAGACTATTTTTGATTTCCTTCCAGTTTGAATCCAGGGCAATGACCTTATCGATATAAGGAAGTACTTCGAGCATCGGTGCGAAGCCCTTTTTTGTGACATAGGTAATATGGGCATCGGGATGCGCATTTTTAATACAGCGCATCACAGGAGTGGTGAGAACGATATCGCCAATTGAACTAAAGCGAAGGATTAGAATGCGTAGAGCCATCGACTGCGAAAATAGGATTATGGAATCACTTCGCCACTTTGAATGGCATTTTCAATTTCAATCCAGAGCACGGTCGACTTGTCGATGAACTGTCCGAATATGACCGTTCGTTGTGAGCCGTCATCATTTACATAGGTATGATAAGAAGCAATTTTGAATTTTTGTCCTGCGTAAGAACAGGGCAATCTATGTGAATCGATATCCCCATCGAAGAACCAATTATAGAAACCCGCACCTGAGATCGAATCGAATATTGCTTCTGGATTTGGCCAGCGTGTTTTAATCATGATATCAATATGGCCGTATTGGGAGCTATCTGTGCAGGGTCCAAGTCGAAGTGAATCTCCTATATTGAGGGATATTTCTTGGAATTGGGCAGTGCTTGCAAAGGTTCCAATAAAAAAGAAGAGCAAGAGGATACTGGTTTTTTTCATGGTCAGAAGCATGGTGCAACAAATATACCTAAGCTTTATTTAAAAAAACACTACTGAAAATGAGGCGATTGATAGGGGTGTTAAGTATTCTTTAAGGTTGTGTTAGCATATGTGAAATAAAGGGGTACTTTTGCATCCCCATTCGAGATAACGTTCTCGGAAACTGGGGAGTATCACTGAGAAAGCATCGAAAATAAATCTGAAAAAAGATTTGCATTAATGAATAACAGTGTTACCTTTGCATCCCCGAATCGCTAGAGGGTTTTAAGAAAAGAGAAGTTGGAGCGATTTTAGGGTTTAAAAAGAAATAAGTTCTTTGAAGTTTTGCAAGAAAAGAAATAGCGGACCCTTCGAGGTTTTCGAG
>Ga0335398_10001475_pt1 | contig 40321 bp, 37 predicted proteins | sample BON03_FD_205742 | JGI IMG/M metagenome (GOLD analysis project Ga0335398, IMG submission 205742) | Freshwater microbial communities from Lake Bonney liftoff mats and glacier meltwater in Antarctica - BON-03 (spades assembly) (version 2) | ecosystem: Environmental > Aquatic > Freshwater > Ice >... | reverse complement strand
CGTTCTGCCGTCCAACTCAGCGCTTGTCCCCCATACAATAGGCAAGTTAAAAGCCGCTGCCATAGCTCTTTGTTGGTCTAAAACCGATGGGTCTTGATGCAGCATATAACCTGAAAGGGGCGAAATGTCAAATAAGTCCCCTCCCGTATGCATATCGATAAAGAAATCTGCTTTTCTGATCAGCTCACTAATTTCAGCAGCAACTTTTTCTGTAACGCTACCTTCGGAATCCCCAGGGCAAGTCCTGGCAAGATCTAGATTGTCTTCTCCAGCACGTGCTCCTGAGAAATAGGCATTTTTATTGGTAATGGGCACAAGTGTAACTGAACCACCAATCAGGTTTGCCTTCAACTGATCAATTAACTTCATTACCGCTATAACGGGTTCGTATTCATCTCCGTGAACTCCTGCAATTATAAGCCCATTTGGGCCTTCTTTAGGAGCCTTGATAACTTGGGACGAAAATAATTCAGCCATTTTTTATTTAATTTTTCAACATATCGATTCTAACTATTTCTTGGCATATTTTGTCTGCCATAAGTGCATGTCCCTTATCATTGGGATGCACCCCATCCAACAATATTTCTTCTGCTGCATTCTCCTTAATGTCATAATAGTCAGAAAACAGCTTAAAATTGTCCACCAACCCCGTCTGGTATTTATTTGATAGCTTTTTAACTACTTCTACATATTGCTTTAACCTAACATTCTGGTATTCTGGATATTTTCCTCTCAGACCATTTGGCGCCAATAATATCACTTCAGCGCCTTGGGACTGAAGCGCTTTAATCATCATTTTAAGGTTACGTTTATAACGCTTTAAAGGAATTCTGGAAGGCCCATCAGGAGCTGATCCATCGATATGGGCGTCATTTGTTCCAAAACCTATGATCACCAAATCAGGATTATGAGCTAGGACATCTGTTTCAAATCTATCCATACCATGTTTAATTTGGAATAAACCATGGTCTTTAATACTACCAGTATGACTTCCGGGAATGCCAGAATTGATCACCTCTGCTTCTATGCCTTTCTCCAAAAGAAGAAAAGGCAACCTTTGGGCATAAACCTGTTCTATGGTATTTCTGGTAGCAGTTATAGAATTGCCAAAAGCCACCACTTTTAGCACTTTACCCCCCAAGAACAATTTTTCGGTTTCAATTGGCGCTTCAACGGTGGTATTAGAATAATCCCCCAATACCGTAAGTGGTAATAATTTCAGGAAAATTAAAATAACTATAAGGTTCATTTTCAATTTAAATTTGGTAGTCGCTACTGTATATCAAGCATTCAAAGGAACTTAGTCCCCATAAACCCAGTCCAAGTTTAAAAGGGTTAATCGAGTTATGGAAAGTCCCGTCCCTGCAGGTCTATTGCCTGCACAATAAGAGAGTAAAACCTCTTTGTCATTGACAAAGTGAATGGCTGTATAACAATACCAGCCATCCCGATCATCCTCCAAAACTTTTTCATTTTCCCAGGTTTTACCGTCATTTTTAGAGATGGCAATATTCAATGGAGTCCTTTTCCCCTTGTATAACCCTTCCTTTACCCCGTTATTATTCCAGACCATCATAAGATCCCCTGTAGAAGGAATCCTTGCAATAGTGGCTGGTGATAGTGGAGATGGGATTTGAGTGGGTTTTGCGGAGGTCCATTTTTCTCCTGAATTTTTGGAATAGGCAGCAAATTGCACGCCTGCATCGGTACGGATGATCATCATTAGTTTTCCGTTTTTCAGGGCAACTAGTCCAGGCTCCTGTAAGGTCACATTTTTTGGATTCTTCACCTCTTTTCCTGACTGCCAGGTTGTTCCATTGTCATCTGAAAAATAGGTGAATAACCGGCCCTTTTCGTTGAAATCTTCCCCTTCCGAAGTCCTGTGTAATGCTACAGGCATTATCAGCCTGCCATTTTCCAATTGTAATACCCTGTTATTATTGAGGACAAAGTATCCCTTCCTATCTGTAATACAAGGTGTGGGCTCTGACCAAGTTTCTCCTTCATCTTTAGATACCCGCATTAAAGGAATACAATCGCTTATACTGTTTTTACGAGCGTAAAAAAGTGCAATATTTCCATCCTGAAGCCTAAGCAAAGAGACGGACATGACGTTCATTCCCCCATCATTGGACACTATGGTCTTGCTCTCATCTGTCCAAGTTTGACCATCATCTTCAGAATACCTTGCTGCCAAAAAAGCGGAACCAAAATCGCTGCCTGATTTGCCGGTAAAATGGGTATAAATAAACATAATTCTCCCATCTTTTAAGCGGATAAAATCTCCTTCACTGTTTCTGGGATTGTTTTCACCTGGATCCAATTGTAAAACAGTTTGTCTTTGTTGAGCATTTAATTCTGTCATAGCGGAAAAACTAAATAAAAGGAATAAAAAAATCAATCCCTTCCCTAACCTAATAATTATATTATTTCCATTCATATTTTTAACGATTTCCTATAACAGCTTAATTCTCTTTCCACACATAACTCCCAAAATAATCCGGATAATTCCAATGAAAAGAGGTGTCTTTTTGATAGCTATGATCCGGATAAAACTTGTTTATTGAGTCAACTTCCGCCCTGATCATTTTAAAATTAACCGAATCAATAAATGGGTCTCTTGTATTCACTCTCCATTTATTAAGCACACGCTTTAACCTCTCCATCTCCTCCTGATAATTGGGGTCATCTGCCAGATTTTTAAACTCCCATGGGTCATTTTCCAGATCATAAAACTCAAAAGCCGGTGGATTCTCCCAGCGCTCATAAACTTCTTTAAGTTCAACTGGTAATGACGCTATTTCTTCCCTGGAAGTACCTGACAAAACCGTTGGGTAAATATGATCGGTGTACACTGAAAAGTAGGGATCAGGTTCACCACTGAACAAGTTATGAATCAACTTATACCTCTTACCCCGAATACTTCTTTTGGGATAAAAATATTTAGCTGTTCCAATCAACCCACCGGCATAAATATACTCATGTCCAAGCTGTTGCCCACTACCTACTTTTATAAGTGATTTTCCCGGAAGCTCTGGTTTTGGTTGATCAGAAACTGCATCTACGATGACTGGAAAAATATCGATTACAGATACCATCTCATCACTCATCACCTGTCCTCCAGTTAATTTTTCCGGCCAGCTCACTATTAATGGTATTTTCAGTCCTGCTTCATAATTTGTGGTTTTACCTCTGGAAAACTGAGCCCCGTGATCACTGAGGAAAATTATCAAGGTATTTTCTGCTAATGAGTCAATGTTAGGAGTTGTCACTACCTGATTTCCATAAGAACCCAGTTCCTGCCCATGATCTTCAGAAACAATAAGGAGAATATTGGGCTTAGTTTTTCCGGAATCCATTGGATCCGATTTACAGGAAGAAATAGCAACTAAAACATACAAGAAAAATAATTTGTACAACATAATTATCTATTTCTTTCTAAAGTTTATTACTTCTTATAAAACCAATTCGTGTCAAGTTTAGTCACTTTGGTAACAGAAAGGCCTGTACCACTAGGTCTGTCACCCGCGCAATAGCCCAAGAGCACATCATCTCCTACAAATTCCATGGCAATGTAACAGTACCAACCATCAGGATCATTTTCCAGGGTTTTTACATTGGTCCAGGTTTTACCTTCATCTTTAGAAATGGCCGCATTCAGTGGTGTTCTAAGCTTGGCAACCTCAGGATCATCTGACAAGTTGTTGTTCCAAACAGCCAGCAGGTCTCCGGTTCCAGGGATTCTTTCGATCGTCGCTGGAGAGACAGGTGAAACCAAAGTACTTTCTTCTACTTCTGACCAGGTTTCACCCTTATCTTCAGAATAAGAATAGCATTGTACCCCTGCATTTGTTCTGATAACCATCAAAATTGATCCATCCTTTAATTCGACTAGGCCCGGCTCTTGCAACACAATACCTTTAGGATTTGGTACTTGTTGGCTGCTTTTCCAAGTTTGTCCATTGTCATTGGAAGAATAAGAAAAAACATCAGCTCCACCGCTCCATTCCATACCAGGTCCGGCATGTTTGGCCACAGCTAGCATTAACGTACCATCGTCCAATTGAATTACCCGGTCGTTGTTCAGGACAAAATAGCCTTCATTGTCTGTAATAACAGCTGTAGGTTCTGACCAGGTCTGCGCTTCGTCTTTAGAGATTCTCATGTAAGGTATGCAGTCGTCGGTGTCATTTTTTCTCAAATAAAACATGGCGATATCACCATTTTGCAGTCGAAGTAAGGATACTGACATCACATTCATTCCACCCTCATTCGGTAATACCTCCACATCCTCGGCTGTCCAAGTCTGCCCTTTATCCTCAGAAAACCTTCCTGCCAAATAGGCCGTAGCATGATCACTAGAGGATTCGCCATAATAATGCGAATAGACGAAAAGAATTCTACCGTCCTTTAGCTGAATAAAGTCACCTTCACTGTTTCTTGGGTTATTGTCTCCAGGATTGAGTACCAAATTTCCAGGAACACTTTCAATCTCTTTTGCAGTGGTATTAGCTTCGGCCGTCTGGTCTTCTACTGGCTTACCACCACATCCATAGGCCACCAAAGCTGTTAAAGATAGTATGCTGATTGCGCTGCTCAATTTGTTCATTGTCATAGTCATATCATTTAGTCATAAAATTCATCCAAGCTTAATTTTCGCAATACCAGAGGTATCTTTTCTTTTAGCCCCAATCGTTCTGCAGCCATATACCCTAGTAATACTTCATTATCCAAAAAAGTGATTGCGGTATAGCAGAAAAAACCTTCTGGGTCATTTTCAATTGTTTTAAGGTGTGTCCAACTTTTGCCCTCATCTTTAGAAATAGCAGCTGTCAGCGGCGTCCTGAAAGTGGCCGTCTCCTTTACTAAACCTTTATTGTTATTCCAAATGAGCATGAGATCTCCTGTTTTCGGAATTCTTTTCAGGGAAGCCGGAGCTCGAGGTGAAGCAATGTTTGAAGGGTAGACTTCTTTCCAGGTAAGCCCGCTATCTTGAGATTTGCTTAGGTATTGGACACCACGATCTGTTCGTAACCACATCATGATGTCTCCATTTTTTAGTAAAATCACTCCAGGTTCTTGTAAGACTACCTTGTCCTGATTGGGCAATTCTTGACTGCTTTGCCAGCTTTTTCCATCGTCATCGGAGTAATAGCAATAAATATTACCACGCATGCTAAAATCGACTCCAGCAGTTTTGTGTAGTGATACAGGTGCCAGCAGTCTTCCTCCAGGAAGTTGAATCACCCTGTCATTGTTCAATACAAAATAACCTTCTTTGTCATTAATTATAGGGATTTGTGCTGACCAGGTTTGCGCTTCGTCATTAGAAATCCGCATAATGGGTTTGCAATCGTCAAGGGAATTTTTTCTGGCATAAAAAATAGCAATTGAACCATTGGCCAACCTCAAAAATGAAACGGACATCACATTCATCCCTCCTTCATTGGAAACGATTACGGCATCTTTCTTGGACCAGGTATTCCCACCATCTGAAGAATACCGTCCAGCGATAAAACCACTTGCATGGTCACCCGATCCTCCTTCAAATTTGGAATAGGCGAATAAAACCTTCCCGTCTTTTAATTGAATAAAGCTCCCTTCACTATTTCTAGGGGGAACTCCGTCTTTTCCAATATGAAGTACCACTTCTGAAGGATTTAAGAGCACTTGAGCACTTGAAAGGGTTACAAAATTCAAGAAGCTTAAACCCACGAATACCAATAATCTAGTCTTTCTCATCAAAATTGTTTTGCACAGATGTGCCATTTAGTGGGTAAAGTCCTTTTCATTAAATTTAACACGAAGGCCTCCCTGCATGGTGGTCACCCACAATTCTCCAGGATTACGCTCAAAAACATAGGGATAAGAAATTCTCCTCAAGGGTGGATCCATTTTTTGGCTGCTGTCAATTTTAGCAATCGCGGATGGAACAGACCAGGTTTTTCCGTCATCTTCAGAAAAAGCAATGGACAATTCATCCCTATGATTGCTTGCCGCTACTTCCGACCATTGCTTGTCTCCTCCTCGCAAAGGGTATTGATCTGTGCCTTCAGGAAACCTTCTATTCCATACCAATAGCAATCTACCGCTTTCAAGCCTTTTAAGTAGACCAGGAGCAGAACTTGCCGCTATATCGGTTGGTCGTATATTTTCCCAGGTTTTCCCATCGTCCATTGAGAAAGCCTCCCAAAAAGTCCCCCAATTGGTACGCATCAATAGCCATAATTTCCCGAATTTAAGGGCCTCTAGCGTAGCCTCTGTGACTCCACTATGGTGCCCAATACCTCCTAAGTCAATTGTATTGGACCTTTCCCAGGTTTTGCCTTCATTGCCAGACTTATAGGTCAATACCGTGTGGTGCCCTGGGTGGTGTCTCATCATCATGGAAGTGAAAACTACATTCCCATTTTCCGTTTCTATCATATCACGAACGGCACCTGTCCATTCATTATGGAGTTTTTGCACGTCTTGCCAGGTTTTTCCCCCGTCCAAACTCCTCACCGTATAAGTCGGTAGTCGGGCCCCAGGAGAATCGGAAATATCCTCTTGCCAGTTCCAATTCGCTCTTTCCTGCAAATTCATAAAGGCCAAGATGATCACTCCATTGTTGGTCTTTATTATGGCCCGTTCATCTGAAATCAAGAAATTTTCCGGATCGTTAAATACAGGATAGCTTTGCCAGGTTTTACCATTGTCATTGCTTATGACACAATCTGTCCCTTCTACAGTTAGTATATTCCCGTTGACCAATTTGACAAATGGCCCCATCTTTAAGCCTTTTATTTCTTCAACGTCGGGGTGCACCAAAGCTCCTATGGAGATCGGTTTACCATTGTCAGCACTTAAAAGAGCATGCTGCGCCTTTCCCGGAAGGGAAAGGACAGTCATGATCACAGTTAGGGTTAGAAATCGATAAATTTTGGTCATAGTACAAACTATTTAGACGGTTCAGTGAACATAATTATTGATCATAATTAGGATTCTGGGTTATTTTTGAATTTAGACTAATGGTTTCCAAGGATATAGGCCAAACCAACAAGTAATTCTGTCCTGCTTTTCCTTGTAAGGATGGTACTTTTTCAAATGCTTGGTTAAAGCGAACGAGATCCCACCATCTTTTCCCTTCGAAAGCCAACTCAAATAACCTTTCCTGCAATATGGCTTCATCATTTTCAGATTGGGATCCATTTGTAAATTCGTAGCTAGAAAAATTATCACCATAGGCTCTATTCCTTACACTATTAATTTCAGTAGAAGGATCCTGGCCAAGGGCATTTTTCGCTTCTGCTATAAGGAGTAATAATTCAGCATTCCTGTAAATTACAATATCATCGAGAAACCTTCTGGAACCTGATTCAGTATATCCATTGCCTTTTACCACAATTGAAGTTATAAAGGTATTGTCGACTTCGTTAGAATATATCTCAAAGAAACTCCCTTCCTTTCGACTATCTTCGTCAGTAAACTGATCTCTCATAGTAGCAGATGGTGCCCACCAATTGAATCCACCAGGAGTACCAATCGTTTCTAAGGTCTTCGCATCATAGGTGTCTCTTACATCGAGTGCATTGATATACATGTCTGAAAACATGTTATTGGAAACCTCAAAATCATTGAAATGAACAGAGAAAATAATTTCTTTATTTCCTTTATTGTCGAAGTCAAAAACCCTAGAAAAATCATCCAGCAGGGCAAGATCGGCAGATTTCGCTTCATTCAATGCGCTTAAAGCAGTGGTAATATCGGCATCTCCGCCTCCCATCGTTTTTCCTGTCCACAAATATACATCTCCTTTTAGTGTATTGGCCGCAGCCTTGGACCACATGGACCGGCCACTCGGGAAGTTATTGTTTGGAAACAAGCTTATGGCCTTATCGAGGTCACCTTTTATGAGGTCAAAAATAGCAGTAACAGCAACTCTTTCCTGAAAGGTAGTTTCTGCATCGTAGCCTTCCACAGGTTCAGTCACCAAAGGTACATCACCCCATGTTTTAGCAAGAACAAAATAGACGAATGCCCTCATACTATAGGCTTGGGCTAACAAATCATTTTTTTTCTCTTCACTAGGAAAAGAAATATTGGGAACATTTTTTATCACAAGGTTTGCATAATTTATCACCCGGTAGGATTGCAACCAGTCAAGGTCAGCATTGCTCTCATTCATGTCATTTTCAAAATATTTCTGCCTAAAATCAGCATTTTGAATTCCATGCCCCATTACTTCACTTCTGGCCTCTCCCATAAAGTAGAGTGACCTGCTGGACAGATCCCTAAACTGGTTGTACATCCCTATGACTCCTCCAGTTGCATCCTGCTCTGATTGCCAGAAAGAGTTGGCTCCAATTGAACTTATGGGAGCTAATTCCAAAGGTTCTATACAAGAATAGTTGAATAAGAAAATAACAATTCCAAGAAGGTAAATCTTTATATTAATTAATTTTTTCATGACGTTTTCTTTATGATCAGGACTTAATTAAAGAGAAAGGTTAATACCTAACATGATGTTTCGGGGTACCGGAAAACGTCCCCTATTCATCCCTCCATCTTCCGGAGAAAGACCACTAAAATTAGTGAAATACATCAAGTTATTTCCAGTAAGATTTAGTCGGATACCTTCTATGCCAATCTTTCTGTACCAATCTGCCGAGTAGTCATAACTTAAGGTAAGTTCTCTTAATGCCAGGAAATCTCCCTTTTCATAATTTTGCGAACTACCTCTTCCATTATTGAGATTTCTGGGGTCTCCCCTCCAATAATTACTTTGGGCTACCTGGTCTGCCCAGTAAAATTTGGGAACATCAGTCACATCTCCCTGATTTTCCCAGGACCTTAAAATGTTTGAACTCATGTTGGTATTTCCAACAAACTGACCATCCAGGTTTGCCCTTACATAATTATAGATAGTATGCCCTGTCGTATAGTCCATTCTCAGGTAAAGGTTGATTCCCTTATAATTCACGTTATTGGTGAATCCTCCTGTCCATCGGGGGAAAATATTCCCCATATATACCCTATCCCTGGTATCTATCACACCATTTTCATCTACATCCAACCAATCAACATCACCTCCGAATCGGGTTCTGTCCGGACCTGCCATGATCATATCCCGTGGTGCTTCCGCAGCTGCCTGATCTGTCGGAAAAATGGATTGGTATTGGTAACCGTACATCTCTCCAATTTGGCCGCCTTCCTGCAAACCACCCTTCCAGGCATAATCTCCAATGGCCCGATCATAAATTAGTAATCCACCAATCCTGTTGTTGGCATTGTCATTTTCAGGCAATTCCAATATTTTATTCCTGACAAAAGACGTATTGAATCCAATATTCCACATCCAGTCTTTGGTTTCAAGGAGATTTAAATTGACCTCAAGCTCTACTCCGCTGTTTTCCAAACTGCCAAGGTTGGTCAAAATACTTGTAAATCCCGTCAACTTCGGCATGGCCAGCGTAGTAATAAGATTAGAGGTCACCCGTTGGTAATAGTCAAACAACAAACTGACTTTGCCATCGAAAAGACTGGCATCAAAACCGATATCGATGGTTCTGGATTCCTCCCACCTAAGGTTTGGATTGGCAATTGTGGTGTATTCAACCGCTGCGTTTCCCTGATAAATGGATCCTACGCTATAAGCTCCCTGGGATTGAAAATCACCCAGATTACCCAGGTTACCATTCAGTCCGTAGCTTGCCCTCAGTTTAAACTTATCAATACCAGCCGGCTGGTTCCAAAATGATTCGTTGTGGAGGTTCCACCCTGCGGATACGCCAGGAAAGAACCCCCATTTGTAAGCAGATCCCAGGTTAGAAGCGCCATCATATCTGGCACTGGCAGAAAACAGGTATTTATTGTCAAAATCATAATTTACCCTGCCAAAATACCCAAGAATCAGCTGTTTCCCTTTGGTACTGGAAACCTGAACAGGCTCACCGGAGGCATTTAACGTAGGAATCAAGTCTGTTGCCGCTCCCCTACCTTCCGCAAATAGGGTATAGTTATCTCTTTGGTACAGGGAATAACCCAGGGTAGCATTGAGGTTGTGTAGTGAGTTAAAGCTTTTTTCGTAGTTGAAAACTGCATCTACCTGAATTTGTTCCCAATTCTCCTGCCTTCCGGTCGCATTCCTGTCTTCCACCAATTGGGTAGGCGCATTAAGATAAGACATCAAAAAAGTGTTGGCCGTATTTGTTCTGGAAAACAGGGAAGCGGAAGGTTCAAAACTCAGACCTGGTGCAAGTTCCCAATTGGCACCACCACTAAGCGTCATGAAGCTTAAAGTGTTATCGTTTATGCTTCTATTCAGGTGGTATGCCGGATTCCCTAAAGACCGATTAACTCCGGGAGATAAGGTTCCATCTTCAAAAGTATATTTGGCAGTAGGGGGAGTGGCTATAGACCTTTCAAACAAGTTATTTTCGCTGTAAACCAAATTATCAGAAGATCTGGTAAAATTTAGTCCCCCAAATACAAAGAATTTCTCATTTACTTCCAACCTTCCATTCATATTGGCAGTAAATCTTTTATAATTGGTGGTAATGGCTGTTCCGTCCATATCAGCATAACCTACACCAATACTAAAAGTCGCTTTTTCAGACCCCCCGGATAAATTCAGGTAATGGTCATGGGTTACGGCTGTTCTAAACAAAACATCCTGCCAATCTACATCGTCAAAAATAATGGTTTTCGAGGGATCCACTGGATCAGGCATACTCTCCCAGCCCTCATTTAGCTTGTATTCATTTTCAGCGGTCAGATACTGTGTCGTATATGCAGTATTATTGGTAAGGTCATTTCCTATGCCATAACCAAAAGCACCATTTAGCTGAGCAAGCCTTGTTGGAGATTTTATGCCCGTAGCCGCTAATCCTGATCTTGAATAATAGATATAATCCCTTGCAGACAAAAGGTCATATTTTTCCCTTAATTGAGAAGTGCCAATAGTATATCTATAAGTTACTTTCGTGGTACCAGCCTTGCCACTTTTGGTTGTTAAAATCACCACACCATTGGATGCACGAGAACCATAAATCGCCGTAGAGGCAGCATCCTTTAAGACTTGCATGGACTCAATATCCATTGGATTGATACCCTCAATGTCATCCCGTATCACACCATCCACTACGTACAAAGGTTGGGCTCCATTGGGATTGTTTATGGATGTTCCACCCCTAACAATTACCCTGGGAGCTGCTCCGGGCTGACCGCTCAGGGTTTGCACCCTCACTCCTGAGACAGTACCCTGCAAAGCAGAAGCAGCATTACCCAATGGTACATTTTCAAGTACCCTGGTATCGAGTGTACTTACTGAAGTGGTTAATTTTTCCCTAGACTGCTCTCCATAACCAACAACGATGATTTCATCGAGGGCTCCAAGGGCTGTTTCTAAAGTTATATCTATATTGGTTTGATTCCCAATGCTAATTTCCTGAGGTTTAAAACCTATAGCAGAAAATTTCAATACGGTATTGTTACCAGATAGGCTTATGGAAAATTTCCCATCCATATCTGTAACGGTCCCGGAGGCCGTGCCCATGTGGATAATATTAACACCAGGAAGTGTACTTCCATCTTCTTTGGAATATACTGTCCCTGTTACATTTTGGGACTGCGCCCAAGACTTCTCTGTAGAGAAGGATACTAACAGCAACATTACAAAAAGGGATTGCCACCATTGTGTGTAGAGTTTCTCGATCATATTTGTCCTATTTATACTGTGATTCAATAATTCCTCCCTACAAATCACTCATTTATAGGGGTTAAAGTTTGGTTGAAATATGTATTATTTATTCAAATATAATCAATAAATCCAGCCCTCAAAATCCAGTCATCGAATAATTAGAAATTTCTAGGAATTTATTTATTATCCAAATCTAATGGGACTTGGCGATAGATTTCACATTACAAGTATTTAATTTATTTAAAGAACAATCTGCAAAACTTTATTCTATTAAATTTAAAAACATCGATAAAAACCAACTCATCATTTTAAGTACTTAATCTGAAACGAACCCTCATTTAATCAATCTGTCGATATTGAAGGGGATTGACCTCAAGTGCTTTAGATTCCTAAAACAAAACTAAAAATAAGAATAATAATAGTTTTTTTGCATATAAACAGTTAGAAAAGTTGAACTAAATCACTATTTAAAAACATTAAAATATGCCTAACTCTGGGATTTTTAGCAAAACAAAGATGTCAAGCGAAAGGCCTTTTAGAAGCCAACCCGCCTTTCTTTTCGTATATCTATGTATTATATATTATTTTTGAAATAAAAAATATGTTGGTGTTTAAACTCAAAATCTTCCTTGATGTATCAATTGAAGGGAAATAACTTCCGTTTATTAAAATATCAGGTATTTAAGTTAAGGGGTTGATTGGTTTTTGGATGAGCTGTTTAATAATACTTATTATATTTGCGGGAGCAAAAAAACAAAAAGCATAAGTGAGTAAATTCAATGTCAAGCCAAAACCAGTTTTGGATGCCACCCTATCTTTGGTAGACAAGGTAGAACAAAACTTAAGAGATTACTTTTCAGAGGCCAATCTCCAGCCAGGTGATGCCATTCCAAAAGAAGCGGAACTGGCATTGTCCATGGGAGTAAGTAGAACTGCTTTAAGAGAGGCACTTTCAAGGCTTCGCACCTTGGGTTTAATAGAGTCCAAAAGAAACAGAGGTATCATCCTAACACAACCAGATATTTTAGGGAGCTTTGAGCGGGTACTTAATCCAATGTTATTGGACAGTGCCACACTTCAGGATATTTTTGAGCTGCGATTGGTTTTAGAAATGGGTATAACAGACTTTTTGTTTATGAGAAAATCCAAGGTTAACTTGGATAAGCTCGAGTTACTCGTAAAAAAAGAAGAAGAAACAAAAGACAGGTTTCTAAAAAACAGGTACGATGTAGCGTTTCATTCCATGCTTTATGAAATCTCCGGCAATCAAACGCTTTTGAGGTTTCAAAAAATGCTTCTCCCTATATTCAACCTTGTCCACAGCGGACAAATCATCAGTAAGTCCGAGGTCAAGAATGCTGTCACACATCGCGACCTACTAGTAGATCTTCAACAAGGAACTCCCGAATCCTTTAGAGAAAAAATGAGTATCCATTTAAAAGTATACCTGGACAAAGTGGATGAGTAAAAAAAAACGGACAGATTATAAATTCTGCCCGTTTTAAAAATAATTTTAGATGGCTTATCAGCCTTTATAATCTTCAGCAATTTGTCTGGAGACACCCAAACCATCAATACCTAGCTCGACAACATCACCGGCCTTCAAGTATCTTGGTGGTTTCAGTCCCATACCTACACCTGCAGGTGTTCCAGTACTAATGACATCACCAGGCAATAAACTCATGTATTGACTGATATGACTCACTAGTTGAGGAATATTGAAGACCAAATCAGAAGTGTTGCTGTCTTGCAGCATTTCATCATTTACCTTAAGCCATAATCTCAATTTGTGCGGATCAGCGATTTCATCCTTTGTTACTAGATTAGGTCCTAGTGGAGCAAAGGAATCAGCACTTTTCCCCTTAACCCACTGTCCACCGTGCCTTAACTGAAAATCTCGCTCACTGACATCATTGTGCACAACGTAACCGAACACATGATCCATGGCATCTTCCTCAGAAACATAACTGGCTTTTTTACCTATTACTATGGCCAACTCCACTTCCCAATCCGTTGCTTTGGAATTCTTTGGAATCACGATAGGATCAAAAGGACCTGAAAGTGCCGAGGTAGCTTTCATAAACAATACAGGTTGCTCAGGAACAGCCATTCCACTTTCTTTAGCGTGTAAAGAATAATTCAACCCTACACAAATAATTTTGGATGGAAAAGGAACAGGAGATCCTAACCTAGTATCCGATTCGATTTCCGGGCAACTTGCTGCATTCGCTTCCAACCACGCTGCTAATTTTTTCAGATTCCCCTCATCGCCTAAAAATTCAGCTGTCCAGTCTGAACCAAAAGCTGAACAATCGATTTTTTTACCTTCGGAGGTTATAACTCCGGGCTTTTCCTGCCCTACTTTTCCAAATCTTATTAATTTCATTTTTCAATTATAGTTTAAAGTAATTACATTTTTAATTTAGAAAATCCACCGTCTACCAAATAATCAGCACCGGTTAGAAATTTAGCTTCATCAGAGGCTAGAAAGAAAGCCATACTGGCTACTTCTGAGGGAGCTGCCATTCTCCCTATAGGCTGCGTAGCCGACAGCTGTTCAAACATTTCCTTTTCTTTTCCCGGATAGGTTTTGGAAATATAATTGTCCACAAAAGGGGTATGTACTCTCGCCGGAGAGATGGCATTGCACCGAATATTGTCTTTGACATAATCCCTGGCAATGGTTAGTGTCATATTGAGCACCGCACCCTTACTCATGGAATAGGCAAAACGATCTGGAATACCAACTGTAGCCGCAATGGATGCCATGTTAATGATCACTCCTCCACCATTGGCTACCATCCTTCCAATCACAGCTTTTGAACAATGGAATACGCCTTTAATATTCACAGCAAATAAACGGTCCAAGTCAGCTCCTTCTGTGGACTCAAGGTTTCCAATATGAGAGACGCCGGCATTGTTGATCAATACATCTATTTCTCCGGGTATTGCTGCTATGACTTCATTTACTTGAGACTGATTAGAAACATCGGTTTGCTTAAAACAGACATCATAACCGTTGCCTTTTAGTTTTTCTACAACTTGAAGCCCATTTTCCTGATTATAATCTAACACATAGACTGTAGCACCTGAGACTGCAAATTTTTCCACTATTGCCAAACCTATTCCACTGGCCCCACCCGTGACCAAAACATTTTTCCCCTTCATTTACTATGAAATTTTCTAATTAGTTAATATTATACTGATAAAAATTATTTACCCAACATAGGGAACAATCGCTTCAGTTCCTCATCTGAAGGTTGGGAACCGTACTCACAGACTTCAAAAGCTTCTGCATATTTCATTTGGTCTGCTTTCGCTTTACCATACCATTTCTCCAGGCTCTTCCGTACCGCAGGATTTATTCCTCCCCCTCTTTTTTCTTTTAACCACGCTTTTCTTTCTTCTTTTCCTTCCGGAACCTCGTCAGCATAACCTGCTATCCAAGGTAACCACTCATAAAACTGGGATACATGTGCATCCAATCCGTGTATTTTCTTGTCGATTACAGAGGTAATATCTATCGCTACATGAGGTTCAAACGGGTTGGGTTTTTGGAAATGATCCTGAAAGTACAAAAATACAGGGTTTTTGCTTAATGGCGGTGTATCTGGAGCCACATTAGGAACACCTACCATATAGGCTGCATCCTGTACCAATACTCCAGTATAGCGATGGTCAGGATGGTAGTCATTAGGTCTAGGAGCAATTACCACATCAGCATCCCATTCCCTGATCTTCCGAATGATCTGAAGTCTTATGTCTAGTGTAGGCAATAATTCACCGTCGTGGTTATCCAAAACATCATAGGCCACCCCAAGTCTTCTGGCTACTTCCTGGGTTTCAGCAATACGCCTTTTTGCAAGCATACCACCCCCTTCTTCCATATGCCCTGCATCACCATTTGTAACAGAGACGAATTTCACATTGTGACCCATCTCCACAAAAAGAGATGCAGTGCCACCACTTTTTATATCACAATCATCAGGATGGGCACCTATCATAATGATATTTAATGGTCTTTCCTGGGCTTCTACTATAGAAACAGCGAAAAAACAGAACAAAATTGCAATAAAACTTGATTTCATAGTCAATTTTTCGGTCGTTAAAAATTCAAGATTGAAGATAAGCATTTAGTCCTGTTTTGCCAATCCGTTAATCCAAATTATCAGTCATTTGCCCACTTTTCTCAGAACTTATTCCTTATCTTTGCCACCTAAAATTTAATTTCGCGAAACAAAGTACAATTAGATATGCTTCAGGTAAATGAAATAAGAGCAAACTTTGCGCATGCCTGCGAAAGGCTTAGCGCCAGGAATTTTGAAAATCCTGAAGAATTGCTGGGGAATGTAATAAGACTAGAAGACCTAAGGAAACAAATTCAGCTGGATCGAGATAACCTTCAGGCTGAATCCAATACGATTTCGAAGCAAATCGGCCAATTAATGAAGACTGGCAATAAAGAAGAAGCACAAAAGGTTAAGCTGAGAACTTCTGAGATAAAAACACAGGTAAAATCTCTAGAAGATAGCTATTCGCAGACAGAAACAGAACTAACCCAAACGCTATACACCATACCAAATATACCGCACTCATCTGTCCCCGCAGGTAAATCTGCTGAAGACAATGAGATCGTTTTAGAAAACGGAACTATCCCACAATTGGAAGAAGGCAATAAAAGCCCTCATTGGGATTTGATTAAAAAATATGACATTGTTGATTTTGAGTTGGGGGTGAAAATTGCTGGCGCAGGGTTTCCTGTTTACAAAGGCAAAGGAGCCAAGATGCAAAGGGCTTTGATTAACTTTTTCTTGGATGAAGCAGAAAAAGCTGGTTATACAGAAGTCCAGCCACCCATATTAATCAATGAAGAAAGTGGCTATGCTACAGGACAACTTCCCGACAAGGAAGGGCAAATGTACTTTGCACAAGAAGACGGACTTTACCTGATCCCTACTGCAGAGGTCCCTATTACGAACATGTACCGCGACGTCATTCTTCAGGAAGATGAACTTCCCAAAAAGAATGCAGGCTATACGCCATGTTTTAGAAGAGAAGCAGGCAGTTGGGGTGCTCATGTACGGGGTTTGAATAGGTTGCACCAATTCGATAAGGTGGAAATTGTACAAGTTACACATCCGGATAATTCGTACAAAACCTTGGAGGAAATGAGCTTACATGTACAGGGCTTGTTACAAAAACTAGGGCTGCCTTACAGGGTTTTAAGGCTATGTGGGGGGGACATGGGATTCACCTCTGCATTGACATTTGACATGGAAGTATTCTCAGCTGCGCAGGAAAGATGGCTGGAAGTAAGTTCTGTAAGTAATTTTGAAACGTACCAAACCAATCGGTTGAAATTACGCTTTAAGAACAAAGACAAAAAAACCGTTTTGGCGCATACCCTTAATGGAAGTGCCCTGGCCCTGCCAAGAATAATGGCTGCCATTTTGGAAAACAACCAAAGTGAAAAGGGTATTAAGATGCCAAAAGCTTTGGTTCCTTACCTGGGATTTGACACCATTGGTTAGAACAAAAGGTTACGATCCCATCCGATGGTGTTTTTAAGGAATGTTATTAGATGGGCTACACCCATCCCTGAGTGATGTTGCCCTTTCAGGGCTTGATTACTTCGAAATATACAATCGACTTTCTACCTGCATTGAATATTTCCTTAGTATCTGAAAAGGTGAAAATATCATATCCACGGGTGCAAGCCCGTGGTGAGAAAATAAGTACGACACGATTTTGGCCGTATTGTTGCTTTTTTTCCCCGCAACCATGCTGACAAAACCCTAACTCATGTTAGCTATTTAACGTTACTTTTTCAACGTCTTGGAATCTAGGTTAAATTGATAATTTCTGTTTCCAGTCCTGAACTTCAGCATGAGCTTTGTCAACTACCGCTTGTTGATCTGAAGTAAGCGGATTTTTTGCCCTTCGGCTCACAATTTCCAAATCTAAACCTTCCTTATTAAGGTAATACCTGGAGGAAAGCATGTAGTTGGCGGTTATTCTTGATTCCATGTCTCTAAGTTTGTCTTGCAACCAATCCACCTGCTCCTTTTTACCTGAATCGCTGGCATTTTTACATAACCAAGCGATTACCTCAGGGTAATAATTGCCGGCAATGGGAGACAATCCAGCGCCACCATTGCGTAGAGAAGCAACTGCACTACCCATGTGGGCATTGTAAAAACCCATTTTACTGCCTTCCGCTATTTTAAGTTTTTGGAGAATATTGTCAATGTCCTCCGAAGTATCTTTATGGTACACCAATCTACCGGATTGCAATAAAAATTCAAGTACCCTTTTGGAAAGTATTCTTTTATATGGTGAAGGACATTCGTAAGTACCTAAAGGGATTTCACCTGTCAAAGACAAATAGGCTTCAATGTTTTTGATCACAACATCATCAGATTCTCCCTTTTCTGCGAAGTGAGAGGTAATCATAATAACGGCATCTACGCCAGTATCAGCGATCTGCTTTGTGAATTCAGCTTTCTCCTGTGCTGTGCTACCAAAGGATCCTGTAGCAACAACTGGAAATCGACCGTTGACTCTTTTGACTACGGTCTCGGTTACTTTCAACCTTTCCTCTGGGCTCAGGTCATACATCTCACTGCTAAGGCAATTGGCAAAAAAACCACGTGCTCCTGATTCGAGATAGTAATCTGTAAGCTTCTTTAACCCTTTATAATCAACAGATTTATCTGCTTTATAGGGAGTCAGCATTACAGGTACAAAAGCTTTTTCAACAGCTTTTGCCTTCAATGGCGTATTTGCCAACAAACTATTCCATGGGGTAAGCCCTGCTAATGTTCCTAATGCCATTTTTTCTAAAAATTTTCTCCTGTCGTTTTCAAAACTCATGGTAATATTATTGATTTGAATCCGGTGGTTCGGCTTCAATTGGGTGGTAAATTTAATAACTTAAAATATTCTTATACACTAATAACCTCTAAAAAGAGCAAACAGACCAGTAGAAAGCAATATAATTTGGCTTTATGAGGGAGTTTTTATGTTAGGTACCTATATTTGCCCTCTATATGTGGAAGGAAGTAGCTTTATTGGTAAAAAAAGAGGCCTTGTTGGAATGGCGACAAAAGTATGCCATCAATGGCATACTCCTTTATGTCACCAGTGCCGTTTTTATTGCTTATTTAAGTGTAGGGACAGGCCAGGGAAAATTGCAAGTGCCCATTTGGAACTCCCTCTACTGGATCATTATTCTTTTTTCCGCAGTCAATGCCGTGGCCAAAAGCTTTGTACAAGAGCAGCAAGGGAGGCAACTCTACTATTTTATGATCGCTTCGCCAGAAGCAATTATTGTTTCCAAGACGATCTACAATACTGCGCTTACCCTCGTATTGGCACTTTTGGGCTACTTGGTTTTTAGTGTGGTTTTCGGTAACCCTGTGGCTGATCACCCATTGTTTCTTTTGAACTTATTATTAGGGGCCATAGGTTTTTCTGCAGCATTGACCATGGTGTCTGCCATTGCTTCTAAGGCAGGAAACAATGGCACCTTAATGGCTATTTTAAGCTTCCCGGTAATGATCCCCATCCTTCTAATGACTATTCAGGTTTCCAAGAGCGCTATTGATGGCTTGGACAGAGGTATTAGTGCAGAAAAAATCCTAACCTTAATGGCTATAAATTGCATCGTCACAGCCACCTCCTACCTGCTATTTCCTTATCTGTGGAGGAGTTGATTTCAGCCATATAACCCGATTCTATGACGTGGAAAAAGCTGTCATAGAATGGGCTGAAGCCCAATCCTATTGAATAAATTCTATGATTAATAGGTTTAGGCAAAATTCTTGAAAAACGTTAAAGAGGCATTTTTATGAATAGCCTCCTGCTTTAGCTGGAGGAAATTAGGGAATTAAACTCCTTTCTGGCTTTAGCCGAATCAATCAGTCCGTTTTTTCGAAATCGATCCAATATCTCAAATTCATCCAAATTGGGGTTGGTTCTATTCAGTACCAATGCTCTAAAAGCTTCCAATGCAACGTCAGTATTTAGATCAATGGTGTCCGTTATAAAGTCATCTGATGTTTTTGCTGTTAATCCGAAGCTTGCCAAGTACTTTTTAGGAAAGTCTTTCATATTATTCATAACGATGATGTTCGCATTGGTTTTAATTGCTGCTGCTAATACATGCCTGTCTTTTTCGTCAGGTAATTCCAAAGTGTTGACAAGTGATTCATAATTATCAACCAATGCATCTGGGAAAGCAAGTTGAGCTTTGTTCAATCTCTTTTTAATCTCTTCGTCAGAAATGCCCTTTCGTTTCATTACGTTCTCCCATTCACTAAATATGTGCTTACTCCATTTTGGGGTAAAAAGGTCATATGAGGCAAACCAAAATAGAAGATCTCTGATATCAATAGGATAAATCACATTGGTATCAAGAACACGAGTGAATCTGACGCTATGAATCATATAATCCTGTTTCTTCGTCAGCATTCATGATTTCTATAAGCAACTTGCGCTGTTTGGCTTTCATTTTTCTTTTATAATCAATTATGTTTTGATATTTGATTCTTCTGTGTTTACCAATTTTTGTATAGCTTATTTCCCCATTTTCAAGTAGTTTTACTAAATGTGGTCTTGAACACCCTATAAGTTCTGCAGCTGCTTGAGTTGTAATTTCAGTTGCAATTGGAACTATGGATACTGGTTTGCCCTGGCTGGTTTCCTTTAGAATTTTAGCTAGAAGTTGAAGTGCTTTCAAGGGAATCTTAATTCTCTCGTTGGTCTCTTCGATTTCAATTTCAGGGTAATCAGAATGAATTTGATCCAATGCTGCAGTTAAGGCATCATAGGATTCCATGGCTGCTTTTTGCTCTTCTTTAGAAGGTCTTTCTATGTTATTCATGTATTTTTGCTTTATTGTAGTAAATATACGAAATACTCGAAACGATGTTCGTTTGTTTCGAATTTATTTTAAACGAAGCATTCGGCTAAAGTGCACAGCGCACTTTTTTCGCATTATAACAATAATTTAATCTAATAAGGATTTTATGTTTTTAAAAGAATTTATTGTTATATACGTATAAATTTGTGTGGTTTTTCTGGAATTACGGCCCTGGCTGAGTTTGCAACACACCCTTCCGTCACAACCAATTAGCAATGGGAAAACACGCTATAATCACCAATAATCCACGTCAATTAAACCTTTAAAGCCCGAATACTTGCCCGCCGTGGAGGGATTTCTAGCACTTGAATACAGCTAATTTTCAGGTAGCTCAACGATTACTGATCTCACCGGGTTTTTACGGATATATTTCATCCTACTTTCGATCATTTCCGGTCTGTATAGTTCTATAGCATCATTCTTATGGGGCCAGAACGGCATCTCTTCAGACCGTTTATTTGTTTTGGGCATGGTGGGTAAAGATGATTTTTAGCCATTCTTTTCTACTTTCCTGAGGATTTCTCAGAATTACGGTAAGCAGTTTCTTATTGGTGAATTTTTTGAAGTCAGGTACCCTTGCTGATAATTTTCATTCTTTTTGCTGATCAACTAAATGAATAGGATTTTTCATGATGACATAACCAAAAAGGTAAGGCCCTTTTTCTTTTTTGGCAGTAAGCCAGATTTTCCAAAATAAAATCACTCACATCCTTTCCTGAATCCTGGGCCAAGCTTAAAATCTTCCTTTAGAACATTTTTTTACGGCTTGTCCTCTTGAAAACACATCTGCCCATCCCACCACTTGGATTATCAGAAAAATAGGGCATTTCCTGATCTCTAATTTGATAAGCCTTTCCCATAACTAAAAATAGTTTATCTCCATAGGAAATACAAATGAATACTTGCCGATTGATGAACAACGGTATAGTTGGTTTGAATGCCTATTTCAAACCTCCGCCAGACAGTGGCCAATATTGCGGACTATTTGTTTACTAAGAAACTCTTTAGTATTCCATTGCAAATGGCATAAAAAGAAGTACGACTTCAAAGGAGGTTAGGAATAAAAGGGTGTAGTGGATACTACACCCACAGTCGGAGAAAATGCTCTGGATATACTCAAAACAATTTTCGGTATCATCCTAAAGTTACCCTCAGGAAAAGAAAGATAAAGCATTTAGATAAAACCATATAACAGCAGAAAATTTTAAAGCAATTTTCCTGATTTTGGGTGTCCCAATGATGAAGTCAGGAAATAGTAGCCTTATGTTCAGAAATAAAAAAATAAATATGCTCCGCCACAGTTTTGCTACCTATTTTCCGGAGTCCGGAACATATTTGTACCAAAATCATGGAAATTTACAGTCCTGTTGTAGTATATCCTTCTAAAAACATTTAAATCTGTTGTATTTGCAATTTGTTGCATGGCGAATAAAGAGGGCTTTGCACTTTGACCAGACTTTTTGCTACATAGCAAGTAACCAATTATTTAAACATTTCGTAACTTTAACATATGGAAAATCAACTAATGAATAGAATCACGGTCAATCCCGAAATTTGCCACGGTAAACCTACCATTAGGAATAAACGTTACACAGTGGATTTAATTCTTGACCTTTTATCCGCCGGAACAACCCATGCCGAGATATTAGGGGATTATCCTAAGCTGGAAGAAGAGGATATCTTGGCTTGTTTAGCCTATGCGAGGAAAATATCAAACTATTCAAGTTACACTAAAATTTCAGTATGAAGCTGATTGTGGATGCCCAACTTCCAGTAAAGCTTTGTGAAATACTTCTGCAACTTGGGCTGGAATCCATCCATGTTGATAAACTCCCAAAAGGTGATGAGACACTGGACAAGGAAATTACGAAATTAGCTGATCTTGAAGACCTTTTTGTAGTTACCAAAGATGTAGACTTTTACCACTCGCATATGGCTTTAGGACAGCCCAGAAAGCTATTTCTAATCACAACTGGAAATCTGAAGAATAGGCAACTATTTGATTTATTTAGAAACAACGCCATAATTGTCAAAAATGCTTTGAAAAAAAGTAGCTTCGTTGAACTAAGTAACGAAGGTATAATCGAGCATGGATAAGAAGAGACCATCAGGGGTTGCCCACATTTACCTGTTGCTCTATTCCATCAAACTCCTTTAATATTGTAGGTTTTTTTGCTAAACAATTGCCTATAAAATTTAATTAAAAGGGCTTGGATGCCATTTAAACCTATATTCCCTCTGTTCATTTTTGCCCCTGAGATGCTGCGTTTCTCGGGACAGGCCCTGATTCACTAAGGTGTTCAGGGCAGGCCCTGATTAACTAGGGCGTTCAGGGCAGGCTATGACACAAAAACGAACCAAAAAGGTCAAGGCTGTCAAATCTTATTTCAAATGATGGATGTGGTTTAATGAATAGAGCCCATATACATCGCCATCATTTGATTTTTGGAGCAGGATTCCAGACTAAAAAAGAGTGGATCTCCTTGTGGGTGCTAACTCATTTTCTTAACGCCTTCCATCCTGCTCCAAAAACCATAACCTTTGAATGCCGAAAAGACCTGATATAGTTCTATGGCATAATTCTTATGGGTCCAGCACTGCATCACTGCAGACCTTTTGTTAAATTTAGCATGTTAACTAAAAATCATCTTCAACCATTCCTTTCTGCAGTAAGTAAGATTTTCCAAGATAAAATCCCGATACACTTTTCTTACAAACACATCTGCCCATCCCACCACTTGGAATGTTAAAAAATGAGGCATTTCCTGATCTATAATTTGATAAGCCTCTCCCACAACTAAAAATAGTTTATCTCCGTAGGGAATACAAATGAATACTTGCCGATTAATGAACAACGGTATAGTTGGTTTGGATGGCTGTTTCAAACCTTAACCAGACAGTGGTCAATATGGCGGACTATTTGTTTACTAAGAAGTTCTTTAGTAAGCCATTGCAAATGGCCTGAAAAGGAGTACGACTTCAAAGGAGGTTAGGAATACAAGGGTGTAGTGAATACTACACCCAGGCGGGGCTTCGATCCTTCCAAAATGCTGATGACCTGTTTTTTTAGGTGTGAACTGAATGAGTACCGTATCATTCTTAACAAATAAATCTTTTGAACACCCTTCTATTGTTTCATTTGAAAAGTCTATACTAGAAATCGAATCATTAATACAGTCAAAATAGGCCTTTATTAACTTCCAGTCACTATTGTTGGAATATACCTTTGCTAATACTTTTTCTTCAACATTAACGGTGTCCTTTATCAAAACTTCTAATTCCACATCTTTTGATGTAGTACCGCAGGACAATAGACCCAAAAGCGGCAATAACTTTAATAACTTTTTAATAACCATCTGGAACATAATATTTTTGGTCCATCGTATCTTTACCGTGCATTAAAACTCTATAGTTTACCTTATTTCCATTTCCATCAATCCAGATTCCCCTTAAAGTATCCAAGTTATTATATTGAATATGCTTATTTTCTTGAATACTTTCACCTTCCACTTTAGAATTCAAGTTGATTATTTTTTTAGACATTGCAGAAGACTCTCCTCTAGGTGTAGTCAAACGCACATTACACCCAGATGGGGCCGTTTTCTCCGGAGTACTTTCCATGTACACGCAGGTGAAGCCTGTCTCCTGCAAAAATCTGCTGGCTACTTGATGGTCCTAGTATCCTTCCCCTTTCTGCATTTATCCAGGCAACTTTGTCTCCTCCGGGGGTTATATTCTGTGCTGCATCCGTTTGCTGGGAACACCTTAGCCCTGAGAAGTTGGCTTGCTCTTGGGCGGCATGCTCGCTTTCCATAGTGGCCAACTTTGTCTCTGTAGCTGGTTGGCGCAGTACTTGGTGAACATTGCCCAGGTGGTCTTAGACAAAATAGTCGTAGTGGTAAACGTCCCTAGCTGGGTTGAGTTTGCAAAACACGCTTCTATCACAACCAATTTGCAATTGAAAATAAGCTATAATCACTAATAATTCATGTCACTTAAACCTTTAAATCTCGAATAATTGCCTGCCGTAGAGGGATTCCAACACTTGAATAAATATAATTATCAGGTCAACGATTCCTGATATTACCGGATTTTTATGGAAATATTTTATCCTACTTTCAATCATTTCCGGTCTGTATAGTGCAATAGGATGGTTCTTTTGGATTCAGCACTGCATCGCTCCAGACCTTTTGTTGAATTTGGCAAGGTAACTAAAAAAAATCAGCTACACTGGAATGGCAAATTGCAAGGATAGAAAGGTAGGTGGGTTGAACAAAGTCCTGAAAAAAAGGTACCCAACCCAGAAATAAGACCACCTCTACCTACATCCGATCGGGATAATGGCGCAAAGGTCAGGATGTTTTTTCTTACAATGGATGCACGTGAGGTTCAACCCCGTCCGGGGTTGGATGCAACTGCTAGTCCGATAGCCGCGGGTTGCACCCCATAGCCGTCAAGTTAACGAAATAACTTATTGGTAATGAGGTGTTTAAATAAAAACGTAGATCCCCCTTGGGATCTTTGTTCCTTTTTTTCATATCTATTGGTATTTGTTTTCTTAATTCAAAAAAACGCAATCCCCACTCATCCTCCCTGTTTTTTCTTAGTTAAATATACATATAATTTCCATCTAAAGGACCAAAATTCAAGGAAAATTACCAGTAAAATCTAGAGTTTTGGCGGATAAATTTAATTTATCTTTTGACCCGGATATCATTGACGGCCTTGCTAGGGAAACAGGTTTTTCCAAAAGAAAATCCAAACTCAAGCCCCACCTGTTCTTCGAGAGCCTGATGTTTGCCCATCATTTGGGAAAATCTTTCAGCCTCATGGATCTGTGTTCGGATCTTATGGAGGAATACGAGCTGGAGATCACAAAACAGGCAATCGATGACAGGTTCAATGAGCGAGCCGTACTTTTCTTCCGCCGGATACTCGACCGGCTACTTTCCGCCGAATTTAATTCCAGTAATGATTTCGGGGGGTTGCTTTCCCGTTTCAACAGGGTGAGGATAAAAGACTCAACGAAGTTTCCCCTTCCAAAAGCCTTTGCCCACAAATCCAAGGAAAACGGGGGCGGTGGCAACGGGGGCAAGTCCGACAATTGCGAGTCCCTGATCAGCGTCCAGTACGAATATGACATTCTTAGCGGAGAAACCATAGATCTCAGGCTAACCGACGGGGTTAAAAACGACCAGTCGGATTCCAGAGATTTTACCGATGACATCCGAAAGGACGACCTGTTCATTAGGGATCTTGGCTATTGCACCCTCCCTTACCTAGAAAAAATCGCAGGGGAAGGGGCCTTTTTCCTCAACAGACTTCCCGCCAAGACGGTGGTATATGCTGCCGTAGAGGGATGCGAACCAATGGATTTCAGTAAATTATATGGTACAATGAGAAAACGCAAATTGTCACACATGGAACTGGACGTGCTGGTGGGTAAAAAAGCCAAGCTTCCCTGCCGGCTTGTCATCATGCCTGTCAACGATTCAACCTATGAAAAGAGAATAAGAAAGGCAACCGAAAAGGCAAAGACCTACAGGTACAAGGTATCCCAAGAGTACAGAGCAAAGAGTAGGCTTAATTTTTTCATCACCAATGTGGATAGAAAAGACCTGGATACAGAAAAAGTACGGGAGGTTTATACACTAAGATGGCAGCTGGAACTCCTCTTCAAGGTCTGGAAATCCCAGGCAAAAATAGACCAAATCAAGGAAATGAAAATTGAACGTTTTGAATGCCAGCTGTATAGAAAACTGATCCGGCTACTCCTAAACTGGAGGATATTCAAATGGATGGGCAATGAAATCTACAAAAGGGAAAGAATGCTCTGCAGTGTCTGGAAGTTTTACAAATACGCATCGAGGATTGCTCAAAGGCTCAGAATGGCACTGAAAGATCCTGTTCAGATGGAGGAAATCCTCATCAGGGTGTTGAAAATAGCACACAAGGAATTTAAACTTGAAAAGAAAAAAGATAAACTATCTCAAAATCATACGTTTACACACTTAGCCTGACGGCTATGGGGTTGCACCCACGGTTACTGTTGTTCAGGCCCTATAGGCCTGGGTGAACCAATTCAATTATCCAAGGCCGAAAAAAATAGTGATGGAAGTAATTTAACCACAGCCCAATCGTATGGATGTACATTTTGACTCCCAATCAAAATCCTTCTCGCCCCCGAAGCCTATAGGGCTTCAACAACAATAATCCCGGGCGAAACCCGGGGAGTCCGGATCCACCGATCCCACAACCCCGAAGTGCGTTGAACAAGGCCCTGAACACTCCCTTCCCAAACCTTTCTCTCCAGTAGCATAAAAGTTACTTTCCGGCTAAGGGCGAAGCGGCATCATTATAAGTGATAGTTGTTTGAGGTCGTCGTTCGGATAAGATTATCTTTAGAATAAACTCCCTTTTAGCAAATCTACCAATTCAATTACCATCACTAAGGTCGCTGAGAATTCACCCACTTGTTTACAATTTCCGAGGTCCTGCCTCTGGGGTCTAAAAAACCCAATTATTTAGTTGGTTTACATCTTATTTCAGCTTACACTGAATTATGACTACATTTTGCATAAAAAAATAATTTTCACTTCTGAAGTGAAAAAAAATGAATATAATTTTTAATGTATTATTTTTATATGCTTTGAAGCAAAAATTACTTTTTTCTCAACTTTAATTTTATTTATATGGAAGATGCTTCTAAATCACGAAAAGAAGTTGCCGCTGCATACGGTATTTCACCAAGGACGCTTTGCAGATGGATTAAAAAAGCATGCATTACAATTACCAGTGGATTATTGACCATCAAAGAAGTTCAGATGATTTACGATGCATTTGGCGAACCCAAAAAAAAGTAAGTGATCAGCCTAACATTACGTTTATTGATTCTTACAATAATGCCCTAGAATGGCAGTTATGGCCTGTTCCATGTTTTTTGGTTTTCTAAACCAATAGCCCTCATCTGGGTAACTGATCAACTGTACCCGTACCACATCTGACTTTTCCACATTTTTCTGAATCGTTGAAAAGGCAACAACAGGATCATTCTCCCCGGAAATCAGCAAATGGGAGAGAGGTCCAAAAAACCGGTCAAACGCCGGAATTGCAAAGAGAGAAGCGGCCGCCGCAAATTTATTGGGGCGTTCCTCCAGTACATGTTCCATCAAGATATTCCCCGAACTGGCCGAAAGTTATTCCAGTGTGTGTTGCTTGCGTCATGGTCAATTTCATCAAGCCATTTGCAATGGCAGGCTAAATCCCATTTTTGGCCAAGAGAAGAAGCGGTAATAGCAGTTGCCGTAGAGACCCTTTAACTTATGACAAAAAAGCAGACAAATGCGTTGCGTTTGCTGCGAGAAATGGTTTCACGCCACGGTCGCACAGAATACGCAGAGGGTGCCAGGAGGCGTTTATCCCTAGGTTTTATGTGTGTTCAAAAATTTAAAGCTATTTGCAAACCAACCCGAGTGGCGTTGTCCTGCTATCTTAACGGAAGCAGTAAACCCAAATCAGGGACTAAAGGGCGCAAGCCCTGTAATCGTTAACCGAAGCTTCCAAAAAGCCGTTACGTTCGTTGCAGGTGCGGTTTTTTCGTGCTGGCATAACACTCTATTTTAACAGGCCACTAAATGTTTAATACATTAATTTTTTAGTACCATTTTAATTTTACACTGCATCTATTAAAGGCTTTTTGGTCCGGCATCTGTCTGCCAGACTAGTATAGAATAGTCGGTCCGATGGAAATTTAGGCTGAAATTTAATCGTGGGAAATTTCCCCCATCATTTTTTCCTAAAACAAATCTAGGTTTTAGACCGAAGTAGATTTACTCTTATGAAATATAAAATCATTAATTCCGCTTGCATAAAATTGAATTTGACTACCACCATACCTGCTTTCCTTGCTCATAAGTGAAAATTCTTTCCTCTTTTCCTTCGTCTAAACACCTAAGTAAAAATAGGGCATTGGATATTGGAGAATTAAAGATTAAACTATAAGAATCTGCTGTTTTGATACCTATTGATTTCCATTCGTCAGACCAATAAAAAAGTTCATAGGAAAGTCCTGCCCAAATATTGTTTTTATCAGTTCTTGGACAAAAAACTATTTGTGATATTTCTTTTTGAGATTTCAAATCAAGACCTATCCATTCCTCTGTGTTAGCAACAGGGACGCTAAGAAAACTTAGAGGGTTATTGTCAAAAGCAAATTTAATTGTTTTATTACCTTCCAGATTAGAACTAGAAAATGCTTCCCCTGATATTGATTTGCCGCTTTTTGATTTTACAGAAAACTCAGCTAAATCTCCCATACTTCCTTTTGGCATTAAATATCGGATAAATCTATATTTTTGTTTCAGATTTAACTCAACCGTTTTTGGGATTAATTCCAAAGTATCATTTATATGAAAAATATCTAAGCTTTCTGTAAAGTTTAAATCATTTGAAACTTGAAATTTACCGCCTATCATTTTGCCTGATAAGCCTTTATTAGGATGATATTTCCTTTTTATTTCAACTTTTTGCGAGGTCGAGGTGTAGGATATTTTTTTTGTGTTACTGTTTTTGTCTAAGATAATTGGTTCTCCGACAGGCACTAATCTTTCATTTGTGTAAATCATTGGTAAGTAAACTATTCCTAACCCCATATCCTGGAAAATTACCTGACCCTTAGATACTTTTGATATTGAAACTGGTACCCATTTACTATTATTAAATATACATAAGTAGATTATGGAATTTTCTTTAAGAAATTCAATTTTTTCTATCTGTATGTTATTAGTGCTAATATACTCAGATGTTACATCCTTCAAGTTTGGATTTTGGAAGTATGGAAATATTTCATTAATTATAAGATAAGAATAAGAGACCATTTCAAAAGTTTTTCTATAAATTTTCGGTATTGAATTGCCCCTGCTATATCTTTCCTTTATTACACCTCCCATAGTTTTGTTTCCTACATCAAAGTCCAATAATGAACCGTCCTTTAGAACGATACTATTAAATTCATGCCCCAGATGGGAATTGCCGAAATAGGGTATTTCTTCATGAACCACTGGAATTCCTACGGCTCTCATCGAGTAAATCCCCAGTTGCGCCTGATGTGTACAGGATCCCATACCTGACTTTAAAAGGTTTTCAATAGTCATTCCAATTGGATATTCTCGTAAAGTATGGCTATATATCCAGTTTGATAATAGATTGTCATTAATAAATTTGGCGACAACAAGAGGGTCCTCACAACCAACCGTTTTCAATGAATCAATTTTATCCTCATATTTACTTAGTAAAGTAGATCGCCAATTCGATATTTTTTCATTACCAAACCTATGTGGTAATATGTATTCACAAAATTCATTGAAATCTAAATGTCTAGACCAAGGTAATTGCCAGACTTCGAATGCTAAATCAATATTTTCAATAATAAACCTTGAATCGAGATGTATAAGATCAAGCTTGACGTCAAAATCTGAAAGTTCAATGGTACCGTACTCGGCAGAGGCAAAATTCCATATCTGCTCTATTTCTGAAATTTTATTTCTGTTATTTGGATCCCTTACCAGAGTCTTATGTTTTCTTAAACTATCAACGAAGTTGAAAACTGTGTCATATAGTTCAAATTTCCTGCCCTCAATACCATATCTATTCACCATATTCTTTACTAAGAACTTGGATGCCTTCAGTTTCAAGCTATCCTTTGCCTCTGAATAGTGACTAAAAACAAGTTCAATTTCGCTTCTGTTTTCCGAAGCTTGTTGAAGCGCTATGCTTAGATTGCCGTTGTTGCACGAAAATAGTACCAAAATGCTTCCAATAATCCCTACTAAAGAGTTTACATTTGTTTGTTTGATGGAATTTTTCATAATAATTTTATTCTCTGACTTAAGCTTTGAACATCATGGTCACTGATTGTATTGGTGAATAAGGGTACTTCCGTTTTGGACTCAGGTTTGGTAATTTTTTTCCCAATGCCGCTGAATACAATTTTACAGGTTGTTTTTACTAGTAACTTTTTGTCCATACAATCCCAAAAGGCACTTTCTAAATCTAAAATGAATGTGGACTCGGCCATTGTGTCCTAACGGCGTAATAAGCCGATTCAGTCCTCCTGTATCCCACCACAATAAATTTTTCATTCCTGTCATTGCTGTTAGCAGGTTATAAGGTATATATTTTTTTACGTTTTAAACAGGTAGACAGCTTTTACGGGCTATTGGCTTAAATCGGTCTATACGAATAGTGTTCAACAAATAATAGCGGTCTTCTAGGAACCCACAGAACGATATATTTTCTTCTTTAATCGAGCCATTTTTGCATGGGAGGCGTCCCAATACTAGTTCATCAGCGGTGTGTGAATTAATATGGTATTCTAAGTTCCATTTTGAAGTAAAACTTGATATAATTTAGAATAAAAGAAACTATGCTGTCTCGTTTTGTCCGATAATGTCTGATTTTGTCCGTTTTTTTTGGTTTGATATTAAGTTTTGATGCTTTAAATTCGTTTTTAAATAATTTTATTATCTAATAAAATAAAATATTATGAAGAATTATCCAAAAAAAAGCAATTGGCTGCGGTTGGTAGTTGCGGGTGCATTCGGCGTCATGCTGGTATTTAATATCATGATCAGCTTGGAGTTTGAAAAGGACAAGGCACTGCCTTTTTTGACATTGACTGAATTGGGTAATAGGGCGTATGCGCAGAGTGAGGGCGGAGGGGGATCAAGTTGCTTTGTGAGGACAAAATCCGCCTGCCCAACCCATGGTGGAGAGAGGGTTACTTGCGATCTCAGCGGAACAAGTGTTCCAGGTTCAACCTGTACTCCCGTTCATTGTTATATGGGCACGGGTTCGCCTATAAACTGCCCTACACCTTAATCTTTTTAAAAGGCTACAAGAAATATGTAGCCTTTTCATTTATTTTCAAAAGTTAAACTTTTAAAATGGATTATAATTCAGGTTTAAGGAGTATTTTATTCATTACCCTTGTCTGTTGGTCTTGCGGCCCGCAATTGGAAAGTGATTCCAGACATATTAGTAAAGATGCAATTGTGATTAATGTTGACACTTCAAGCATTAATGATTCAACTGATATTTCTGCCTTTATTGCGGATTTAGAAATTATTCCGTTAAAGGAGCATAAAGATGACTTTATTGGGGAAGTTTGGAAAGTGATTTTGGCTCGGGATTATGTTATTGTTTTTGACAGATATATTACGAAAAGAATTCATGTCTATAAGAAAAATGGTGAGATCTTCAAGAGTATTGTTCCCGAAGGAGATGGACCTAATCAATTTCTACAAATATCCGACTGTTGGATAAACGAGAGGGGGAATCTGGAAGTTTATGATTTTCAGCTAAATCGGGTCATAGTTTTTGATCATAATTTTCAACCAAAAAGAAGTTTTAAAGGTAGAAATCACCTTTTTTTTAATTCAGTTCAAAATATTGGTGGGAAATACGTTGGATTTGGAGGATATAACGATTACAATGGGTCCTTTCGTGGCAAATATTATAAGGTGGCAGTTATGGATACCAATTTCAAGGTCCAAAAAACTGTATTTCATTTTGACAAGAAACTTAGAGGGGCAATTATTTCAACACCAATAAATCCATTCGGGAAAATAGAAGAAAAAACTATTTTTTATCAAGATTATGATCAAAACATCTATAATGTCAACACTTCCGGAGATTTTGACCTAAGATACAGGCTGAATTATACCCCCAATCCGATCCCTGAAGATTTTGATGGACAGGTTGTTACCAAGCATCTCTCACTTTTTAAATCCGCACAAATTGATTTTGAAAATATTGATAAAATTTATAAAGGTTATTCAGGGTTTCGGGGACCATGGTTTGAAGCAAATGATTTTGTTGTGTTTAATTCCTTTGATGTATCGTATAATCGATTTAGTTCAATTTATGACAAAAAAGGTAAAAAAATAATTGCCCAAGGGAGGTTTTTGTTTGACAATAAAAACAAGTTTACGATTCCATACTTTCATACAGTCGATCCTCAAAACAACAGCTTTATTGCCGTAATAGAGGGATACATTATTTTTAACCATATAAAAAAGGGAAGTACTTATTTTGATCAGTTTGAAGACTGGGAAGATGAAAATTTCTATTTAATAAAAGTGACTTTAAATTAAAAATTTATTTTAATTAATAAAAAAATTGATTGAAAAAAAATCCTTGAAGAACTTGTAAGCTGGGTAAATAGATGCTGGGGGTTGAACTATTCCAGTCAGTTAAGGAATTCTCAAAGCCTCCTTTAAATTCCATATAGGAATTCTATACCATTTAAAGAAATTTTGAACTAAATATATGCTTGTTTCTATCTTGATACCAGCCTTACTAATAGGTATACCTTTGAAGGTACTTAATCCATTTTCAACAAAAACAAAAAAACAATGAAAAATTATCTAAAAACAAATAAGTGGCTGCGGTGGGTAGCTGCGGGTGCTTTCGGGGTCATGCTGGTATTTAACATCATGGTCAGTCTGGAATTCGAGAAAGATAAGGTGCTGCCTTCTTTGACATTGACTGAATTGGGGAATAGGGCGTATGCGCAGGGAGAATCAGGAGGGCCAAACTCCACCTGTACCGTCTCTCATATTCCTGAGGAAAATTTGGGAGGATGTCAAGCAAACCCCTACGGTGGTTCGATGTGTGTAAAGTCTGGGCCAGGGCCAAACTGCAATGGACATAGAAATTAATGAAATGAAAATTTGTATTTTCTCTTTTTTGCTACTTTTGGCTATCCTTGGATGTAGGGAAAATGATTCCTTTACACCTTTTTACCAAGAGGAAAACGCGTCCAAATACACTAAAGTCATGGACCTGCATTCGGTTAAACTCAAGGAATTCCCTTTGGATCCCAATCTCCGGTTTTCGACTAATTCAATCGGTGTTTCACAAATCGGTGACAGTGAATACCTGAGTTTTCTGGATACGGACCTTTTGAGAGTAGTGATTTTTGATTACCACTTTCCAGAGAATCAACGTATTGTCCAGATGGAACATGAAGGGCCACATGGTGTGGGAAACCTTAGTACCTCCGCACATTACCTTCATAGCTTTGACTCCATTTACGTCCTGAACCACTTTAGGGGAGAATTGGTGCATCTATCTGACTCCGGACAGGTCCGTCGACGGTATATACTTTCAGCCTACAAAAACAAAAGCAACCCTCCCATGCCCATGCCCTCTACCTCTGCTCCAATTCTGTTTGCAAAAGGGAAATTACTGATTGCCAGCACCATCACATTTTATCAGGGGGATTATCATGGCTTTCCAAGTTCCATGAGTGTAAACCTAGCTTCAATGGAAGTGGAATACCACAGCAAATTTCCTGAACTGTACAGCAAAGCCTATTGGGGAACCAAATTCAAGTATGAACCCGGAATAGCCTACAATCCCTCAAGTGATGAACTGGTCATGAGCTATCCCGTGGATCCTTTTCTCCAAAAGATCAACCTAAATGATGGATCCGAGCAGCGATGTTTTGTCGGATCTGAATTTTTCGAATCTATACCCCCATATAGAAATGACCCCGATCACTATGCCAAAAGGGTTGTCGGTTCCCTTGACCTGGAGGAAGATAACCACGCTCTATCCACTTCAGATTACCGGGGAATTTATTTCGACCGGAACCGCAAACTATACTTTAGGGTGGCACTGATCCGGCCAGATTTTGAAAAACTTTCCGTTTCCAAAGTCCCTAATTTTTCGATCATCATACTGAATGAACAATTGGAGAAAATCGGGGAACGGTTTTTTTCATCCAGCATCTATGATCCGGCCCATATTTTTCTTTCTTCAGAAGGGATCAACCTATTCCGCAAAGACCTATTTGGTAAAAACGAAAACAAAATCACTTTTGAAGTATTTGAACCAAAGAATATTTCCAGTGAATAATGATCAAAAGGAAAATACAACGCTGTAAGAGCCCCAATACCTATTCGCCAAACTGTTTGTGAATGATGACACCACCTGTAAAGTTGAAATTGACCACAGAAGTTGTTCCGTACTTTTTTTTGTTTTTGGGCTACACGGTACTTCCCTCAGTCTCTATCGGCATGCTGAATGCCCCTACCCTTTCGGGCAAGTTGTTGTTTTTTGGTTTGGTCATATTACTTAACTTCCTTTTTGGATTTATCCTTTTCAAGCCAAAATATCCATATCAGTTGAATTTACATAGGGTTGATATATCCCTATTGGTGTGTGTGGTGTATGTGTTTTTAAATGGGTATATCATGCGGGCCGACGGCCCGACAAGCTTTAGGTTCTACGAGCTTTCCGGTTTGGTGCTGACTTACGTGTTCCTGAGGGGCTTGGATTCAGAGCTGAAAGTGTTTGCTTTAGTAGCTGTGGCAACAGGAGGGCTCCTACAGGTAGTTTATGGTAGTTTGCAATTATACGGTTTTACCCCTTCATTGCACTCAGGCTTCCCTATGACAGGAAGCTTTTTCAACCCCGGCCCATATTCCGGATACCTGGGTGCGGTATTCCCGGGTACGCTGGGGATATACCTTTATGCGGACAGACTGGTGAAAGATAGCTATAGATGGTGGGTCAGCCCTTTAAAACACCTTTCCATAGCTACCTGTGGGGGAATACTGCTGGTACTTCCTGCCGCACAATCCCGTGCGGCCTGGCTGGGGGTAATGGTTTCAGCCTTTTTCCTGCTTTACCACCGATACAAGTGGAATAGGTACTTAATGCGGTTGTTGGACAAACCCGTTAAAAGAGCTGTAGGCATTGGCCTTTCGGCAGGGCTTTCTCTTGCGTTATTGGCTGGCATTTACCTTCTCAGGACGGATTCGGCAGACGGCAGGGTGCTGATCTGGAAGGCATCCTGGGCGCTGGTACGGGACAACCCTCTGTTCGGTGTAGGTTTTGACGGGTTCAGAAGCAGTTATATGGAAGCCCAAGCGGACTATCTCAGGCAGCATCCCGGTGACCCTGCGTCCCCACTTGCCGACGATGTGGTTTATGCCTTCAACGAGGGGCTCCTTCTACTGACCGAGCAGGGATTGACCGGGCTTTTGATTGCCACCGCGTTATTTGTATTGTGTTTTCGAATCAAAGAAGTAAAAATCAGTGCTGGGGGCAGGATAGCACAGGCGGGTTTGCTTTCCATTTTGGTCTTCGGGTTGTTTTCCTACCCTTCCCAGATACTGCCCATCAAGCTATGTGGAGTAATGTACCTAGCTATATTGGCAAGGGAATCAGACCTATTATTTTTATTAAAAATACCCCGAATACGACCCTTGGGGCTAATGGTACTGAAATTATCCCTGCTTTTGGTGATGGTTTTTGGGGGCATAAAATTATACGGGTTTTACAGGGCTTTGGCCGATTGGAAGGAGGCACTGGATTTCTACAACTTGGGAACATATAGCGCTTCAACCGAAAAATACAGGGAGGCACTCCCCTGTTTTGCCAGGGAAGGCGAATTTCTCATCAATTATGGCAAAGCCCTGTCCGTAAACAAACAACACAAAGAAGCAATACTGATCTTGGAACACGCCAAACAGTATGCCGGCAATACCATCCTGCAGACGACACTGGGTGACAGCTACAAAGCCTTGGGGCTGTATCGGGAGGCGGAGGAGGCCTATCAATTGGCTGTGGACATGCTTCCCGACCGTTTTTATGCAAGGTACTTGCTGGCAAAACTTTATTCAGAGACAGGGCAAACTGAAAAACTGCAGCCGATTGCACGTTATCTGCTGGAAAAGGAACCTAAAATACCCTCATCCGCAGTGGATGATATCAAAGCGGAAATGAACCTAATGTTGAAACAAAACCTAGAAAAGAACTGAGTAGAAAAATCACCCTGTCCAGTTCTGTCCAATAATGGCCAGTTTTGTCCGAATTTTTTATTGTATCGTAGGTATTACCAGGGTAGCTTTACGGACAAGAAATATTAATATCTAATCAAACAAAATTAATATGAAAAATCATCTAAAAACAAGCAAGTGGCTGCGGTGGGTCGTGGCGGGAGCATTCGGTGTCATGCTGGTATTTAACATCATGATCAGCTTGGAATTTGAGAAGGATAAGACGCTGCCTTCGTTTACCTTAACTGAATTGGGGAATAGGGCGTATGCGCAAGGTGAAGGAGGAAATGGAAATTGCATATCAAAACCTATTAATGTAAACTGCGTTGGAGGAGGGCCAGGTGCGTCTCAATGCTCAATTATGGTGGAAATTTTGGGCGTAGCTAGAGAACTATCTGTTACCTGTGGAACTGGTGGATGTTATGCTTGCTGTTGGCTAAATATGCCTGGTCCCGGCGGCGGAGCTAATTGTTTTAAATAATGAAAAATAAAATAAAATTATTGGTTTTGATTTTTTCTTTTTCATGTGACCCTTCTGAGTTAGTTGAAAATGGAAAAGTCGAAACCATTCCTTTTCAAATTAAGGATGTGGTAAATGTAGAATTGTCCGATGTCGTAGATGTCAATAGAACAATTCAGTTGGAAATAAATGAGCAAGTACTAATTGGAAAAATAGATAAGGTTATCCAGAATGGGGACAGAGTTTATATTTTAGATGGACAAATTGCAAAATCAGTTTTCTGCTTTAAAAACACCGGAGAATTTTTATTTAAAATAAATAATTTCCTTGATCACGAAGGTTTTCCTGATATGGATTTTGTCTTTAAAGATTTGATAGTAGACATGAAAACGGGTACGTTGGAAATTTTTGATGCAAAAAACCAACAAATTCTTATATTTGATCTAGAGGGGTTGTACCAATCAAAAATTGATGTGCCGTTTTCCGTAATAAGCTTTGAGAAAATCAGTGAAAACTACCTATTTTTTAGAGGAAATGCCTATTCGGAAAATTCTGTTTTTGATTTTGAAATTATCTATTTAGAAAATGATTTTTATCCTATCCGAAATTTTAAAAATCAGCGTCGGGCAATACCTGAAGAGGGTGTGACTACGGTATCCCTATATCCTCGTAAGGTATTTTCCAAATTTGCCCAGGAAGTAAGTTACAATGATTTTTTTTCGGATACCATTTATACTATTAAAGGAGGTAAAATTGTAAAAGAAATCTATTTGGATATGGGCAGTCAATCCCCTCAATTGACTTGGAAGACCAAGACCAATGATGAAATTTTTAATCACTTAATCAATGAAGATTTAAGTGGTTACATCATGTCAAAGCATGTTGTGTACGAAGATAAGGAGAAAATTTGTTTTTCGGCGACCTATCAATATGAAGGTTATCTAGCTGTTTATGACAAAACAAATAAAAAGACTACCTTCTATCGTTTATTGGACGATGGCAAATTGGGTTTGGCTGGATATTCCATTTTGACAAATGGCACTCCATATAAAGGAGACAATTCCCTAATTTGCGTGGTATATGCCCAAGATAGGAAGGATGAAAAGTCCAATTATATAGAGGAGAGAAACCCTTCACTTATCATCCTTGACCTTGCAAAACTGCCCCTTAATTAGTAACCAATACCATTAATATGGAGCATCATGAGAAACCTTACCTTCATAACCGTTCTGCTTATTTTTACAGATTGTAATAATTCTTCGCAAAGACTTGTTGATGCATCCTACGAAGGAGTTACATTTTCCTTTCAGCTGGAAAGAACTGAAGACCTTGGTTTTACCAAATTAACAGCACAGAGCAGCGGAGATGGTTTCAGACAAGCTACGGGTGAATTGGATTATGTTTTTTCTCAGGTCTGGGGAGACAACCAATACAGGATGGATCCCAAATGGAATGGTGAAAAATTTAACTTTACGCTTCGTTTTTCTGGAAGGGAGGTGGACATAGGCCTGTTTCTTGAAGTGACTGAAGAAATACGACAACAAAGTGGAATTTACTTTGAATTGAAGGAGGAAAAGATGGCTGCCCAATGCATTCAGGTAAATGACCAAGGTGCGTTAACTTCTCATACTTATCGGATGGAGGGTGGCGTGCTGGAGGGACTCGTATTATCAGACGGAATGTTAAGTGCAAAAGGTATGACACTTGATGGACTTGTCAACTACCTTAACGGTTTACGTGATGAGAAATATTATTTTTATGAGGGATCCGATAGCGGAAAATATTATTTTGAACTAGATGTGTCTAATCCGGAGAAACTTGGACGGTCTTTGAATATGTATGGTATATCACTTGAGAATTGTCAAGTAAATGTGAATGTGGTGGAGATAAAATAAAGAGGAATCACCTCGCCCTGATATTGGCTTTCAATGCTGGCTACGTGACTATTAAATAGTTTTACTACGCACTTCACTTAAATTCTAAACTAGTTTGGTACCTGGGTTGAAATACTTCATAGGCTATTGTCAAAAGATAATACTAATTGTCGTTTAGTATAAAGATTGATTGAAGCCCCGACCTCCAGTACGCTGTTCCACCAGTGCAAGTTTCCAATTCTTGAGGCGATTTATATCACCTATTGTGTTTCTACTAAAGGCTGGTTCAGCAGCTGCAAACTGAGCAGAAAGCTGGAACTAAGAAAGAAGTCCTGCCGGTAGTTCAAACAGAAGTTCATGAAAACCACAGGAAGTAGCGTAAGCTATCCCCTAGCAGGTTAGGTGGAAGTGGACGAGGCCTATGTGGGAGGGCAGGATGTGAAAGCAATATGCGTAAATAAAATAAAGAAAAGATCTTAGAGGTTGGGAAAGAGAAAGTACGGGGCGGCGTGTCACGCTGGTATGCCAGGGTGATAGGATCCGCAGGCTGTTGGTAATAGATAATAATTTAGTTGAAAATGCCATAAGGCCCGTAACAATCGGAAGGAAAAACTACCTCTTTGCAGGCTCACATGCCGCCGCACAGCGGGCTGCCATGATCTATTCCTTTTTCTCTATATGTAAAAGACATGATGTAAACCCATATGAGTAGCTCAGCTATACACTTGAAAACATCATGCAGACAAACCACAAAAACGTTAGAGCCCTATACCCTCAGAACTTCAAAAAAAAGGATTAGTATGTACTTTGTGGGATGCATACGTCCCGCTTGTTGCGTAGGATTATGTAAAACAAGTGGTTAAATATTGTTTTAAAAGTTTTCGTGTCCCTTGGATGCTTTTAATAAAGCAAGTACCCCACAGGCGCAAAAGAATACTATGGCCTGATTGGACTGTAGGAATAGTGTCTCCAAATTTAAAGATCGGAAGTATAACCACAGTTATTAATCCTATTAGATTTGCAAATAAAATCTGTACCTTGGTATTTATTTTTACGCTCAATTTTTAATAAAAATTGAAATAAATCAATCATTTCGAGCCCTTCCGGAGATTTTAAATTTTTAGGATTAATAATCTGCTTAGTATTTTGCCCTATATATAAGTTAAACATGTTCGTCTTCATCAAAAACACCTATTCTATCTAAACCTGTACTTTTGTAATCGGTAAATAGAAATACACCACTTTCGGTAAATAAGAATGCACCATATTTGGCAACAGGAATGCACCACCAAAATCCCTTAGGGGCATGCCCCTAAGGGATTTTGGACTATTTTGCTAGTCTACCAAAACTAGTATTTTATGAATGTGTATTTGAACAAATTTATGATTTATTTCGAGATTCACCGCCTTAGCAGGGAAAGATTTTCCATGCGGCAAATCAGTGAAGAGTTGGTGCTTGACCGCCGTACGGTTAGCAAGTACCTGTCCATGAGTGAGCAGGATTATGAGCTCATGCTCGGACAGCAGTCCCAAAGG
>Ga0335398_10001463_pt1 | contig 40471 bp, 62 predicted proteins | sample BON03_FD_205742 | JGI IMG/M metagenome (GOLD analysis project Ga0335398, IMG submission 205742) | Freshwater microbial communities from Lake Bonney liftoff mats and glacier meltwater in Antarctica - BON-03 (spades assembly) (version 2) | ecosystem: Environmental > Aquatic > Freshwater > Ice >... | reverse complement strand
AATAGAACTTACTACGAGTATAGAGCCAACAGGACGGATATAAATCCAAGAAAAAAAGGAGATAGTTTGTAGTGTTATGTTTATTTATTTATAACATCCAATATATGCCATCAGTCTGCTGACTGACAAGGCACATATTCGGGCGTTATGCACCATTAAGATAAACGTATAGGTCATTTAATAAGTCCATTGCTACGTACCCAAAAACAGGAGCTGCACTATTTACACCATCAGCCCTTTCAAGAAGTTCATTATATCTAGGAAAATTTCTTATAACACTACTTTTATTTATATGCAACCAACCTTTTTTATTAAAAAGAGCTAATTCCATTTTGTTATAATTTTCAATCGGCTCTGTATATCTAGGATAGCAGTAATGCCCTGTACTGCCCTGCACACTCATTTGGTAATTACCAGCTTTAATGCTGTTCAATCTTCTGTAGTCGTTGTTAAGGTCGGTAGCTGCTTCCTGTTTTTTAAGTTCTGTTACTATTTCCATAATTCAGTTATTAATTAACGGTGCATAACACCGTATAAAGTTTATAAGCCAATTAAGGCTAGTTTTTAATTTAAAGTTTCGTTTTCAAGGCTTACAAACCTTATACAATTCGTTATAAGCCATTTTGCGAACGAACCCTGCGAGATAAATTCCTGTCTATTAAAATACTTAACTTTTCGGGACAAGGTATGGCTATTACGCCTCGTAAATAAGGGAGCAAAAAAGCTAAACCAATCCCCCAATGAGTGTCTATATTAAAAGATATTTCAAACTGAAATGCATCTAAACTCCAAAATGTAAATATTAGCCAACGAAAACTAAAACTACTTGTATTATATTCATCTGCTTTTTTTACTGTAATAACTGGAATTAATGGGAAAACATTTTTGTTGTACCATTTTTCATTTCTGTAAGAGCCTACTGCTGTTTGTGACATTTGTATTTATTTTTAAAGTTTATAATTAATTTTAGAAAAAAAACGGCTTATAACAGCGGTTTTATTCAATTGCGAAACGTTATAAAACATTTATATAAAGTCCTCGATTTTATGAGTGTCTAACCCTGTATATGTGTGTATTAATTTCCGTAAATCTAAACCACATTTAGTTGCCATATTCATTCTATCCTCTTTACCCATTTTATCGTAATCCTGATTATTGTACATCTTATCCATTAATGCAGTTTGGAAAATAAGCAAGGTATTCATAAAATCTCTATTACTATAATTTGGTTTTTCAGCACCATTTGCATTTTGGTCTAATATATCACTTGCAATATATTCTAATTCTTTGTTATATGTTCTCATTTTTATTTTCTTTCATTTTTTAAAGTGGTATAAAAATACTGCCAAAATGTACCTATGCAATGACTAAGAGTGGCTACTGTCGAGCTCAATGGGTATTTCAAGGTTTCAGATTTCCACTCGGTACTACAAACCCTTTTTCCCGTCATTGCATAAATACAATCTGTTATCGGATTAATATTGCTAATATAGCAGCACATGCCGAGACTATTCCAAAGGTTCTGTTCCTAGTTATCTTCACATCCTTATCTTCACTTGCTAAGTACAAATCTATATTTCTTTGTCTAAGCCTACTTACAGACGTTTTAAGCGACTCTATGTCTTTATCTGCACTGTCTACTATTCTAAGTAGTAAAAGTTCGTTAGAAGCGTTAATATAGCTTTGTTCCATTAAACTATCTTTTTGTATTAACTCAATGTAGATCCTATCCATTTGCTTCAAGGTAATCTGCACAGTAGTATCTCCGTTGTTATCTATTAATACGTTCTGCGAATATCCTAACACGCTCAGGAGTAGGCAAAATGCGGTAATTGTTAATTTTTTTCTCATAATATAATTTGATTGTATCAGATTTTAATTTAAGTACTTCTATTTCTTTGTAGATAGTGTCTGTATTGGTGAGGGCTATCGGCTCGATAAGTACTGGAGTTTGCTTCTTTACAAGAACCAGCTTAAGAACCATAAGCAGGGCAGCTATGAAGAGCAACCCGAAAACTAAATCTATTATTTTATCTTTCATCTTGTTAATCTATCTATGTCTATATTATTATCTTCTAGTATCCCCGCAATATGCTCAAAGACTATATCTAAAGGGTCTACATTGTCAAGCCGACTTTCTACTTCCCACTCTACTTTCTTCCTAAGGTTGTACGCTATGTCCCATAGGGCTGTAGCCGTATCCTCTGAGCTGACACACTGATAGTGTCTTAACTTATCCTCTGGCTTGTTTAGGTCGAATTTAATTATCGCTTTCATAATACTATCTCTACTTCTGCCCAAGCCACTAAATGTACCGACTCCCCTTTGCTATCTATGCAATGGCTATACATTCCATCCACGTGCAAAAATAAAAGGATTTCTTCTTCGTTAATAGGGTTAGATGATGGAGGTGTCTTGATGTCTCCAAGCACTCTAATCTTTGTGTTATTAGGCACTTCGTATAATTGCATAACTTTTTTTTATTACTATACACAAATGTATTATACAAACAAGTATAATACAAGGTTGTAATCATATTCTTTCTAATTTATATTTACTGTTTAATGTTTTAAATTTTACTGTATCACCCTCTTGAGATATTATCTCCACCAGCTCCGTTGTATGCCAAGTGAAAAATATATTGAAGGGAGACATCATCAATGAATAGCCTATTTTAGGGTAATTGTGCTTGGCTATACATTTATTATTCGAATCAAATTCCAACCATTTAATATCTACAGAGTGTTTTACTAATCCATCATTCTCTCTCGTTAGCTTCCAGTTAGGCGGCTTCTGAGTGAGTAGGTTAGCTAAGTCTACGTACATCTTAGGTGTTTCTTTAATTTTATCTTTCATATTTTTATTAATTCTAACATCCAATATATGCCATACGCTTGAAGCGTACAAGGCACATATTCGGGCGTTACCCTTAATATTAAAAAAGTCTTGGTTGCTTTCTATAAACTTCTATCCTTTTGTTTGCCTTATCAAAATAGTCCTTATCAATTTCTAATCCTACTAAATCAAAGCCTAAGTCATCACAGGCAATCGCAATGCTTCCACTTCCTAAATGGCTATCAAATATTAGGTCGCCTTCGTTAGCGTATTTTTTTAGAATCCACCTATATAATTCTCTTGGTTTTTGAGTTGGGTGTATTCTTTTATCTGTTTGCTGTCCTCTATGGTATCTAAAAAAACGCACTGCGGTATCAAAAGAAGTCCAAGCCATTTCTGCATCCGCAAAAGAGAAACCATCATTCTTTTTATCCCAAATTATCCAGCATTTACTATCTATTGGCATTCTGCTAATAAAGTGGTTTGCTCCCCAAATAATTTGATTTTTACTTATCCGCATAAGTTCGTTAAAGTATTCTTTACTTGGAGCGTCATTATCCCAGTCCTTAACTTCGTGTTTACTTCCAGACCAATTATTATTTCCGTCCATTCCTATTCCGTAAGGTGGGTCTACTATTGCTAAATCAAATTGTTTATCCTTGCATTGCTTCATAAACGGCAAACAGTCAACGTTGTGTAATTCTATTTTACTTCTGTACATAATTCATTTTTTTAAAAGATTGGTAACACTGTATATAATAAATTGCTTTTATCGCTTACTTGTGTATGATATATCAGTCATTAAATACTGTTTTATCTATTAGTGCATCGTTTATCATACACGCAACGCCATCATATACAAACCGTTGTAAAACATAGACACTATACAGGGCATCGCTTACTATAACACTTTTCGCCATCCGTTGGCAAATTGCATACTTCACAGCTTTTGTAATGTGGCAACGATTTTACAACAGCGGGTATAGTTAATTGCTCTTCTAACCATTTTACGTAATCTCCGCTATAATAAGTATTGCCAGTGTTATCATGTACCCTATAAATAGCTTTTTCGCCTTTACTTTCTTTGTACTCTATAAAATTGTTTATGTATTTCATATTTTTTTGTTATTTTAAATCGCCCAGTATATAACACCGTATATAATTCAGTTGTGAAAAACAACCGAAATCATACACAATTCGTTAGTGGCAATTTAAACGAACTCCCAACTCACAACTTCTTCTGTATCTAAATAAATTCTTTCTTTAAACATTCGGTTAATTACAAATTGAACGCCTCCCCAATTATTGATACTTGCTAGAAAAGATTTATATTTGTTTCCGTTTTTTAATGTAATTTCTACATCCATCCAACAAGGTGGTAATTTAGGGAAATCCTCTACTTTATTTCCTGACTTTATCCATAAATTACATATTTTTTTATGTATAGATAAATCTTTTTTAGTAACGTAATCAGCAATCGTTTCCAAAGATAAACTGCCACTAACACTCGCTATAAGTAATGGCGGTTTAGTGCTAATTTGGTGTTTTCTGCTTTCTATTGTCATTTGTGCTTAATTTAAAGTTAGTAGTTCTAATTCCGCCACTACTCATAGCGGATGCCGTTAGCAGTAATTTAAAGGGAACCAACCTATCGTATCGCTGAACTCAACAAAACGATGAAGTCCGCTATTGTCTTTAAATACTTTTGTTTTTACTTCACTACCATCTCTTAAAACTGCAATAAACTCAAAACCTTCATTGTTAGGTATTAGTGCTAATTCTTTCATTTTTAAGTTCTTTATTTGATTAATATTCAATTACTTATATCCACAGAGGTGCATCAATAACCCTCTGTGGAATTTTAGTGAGATAGGTTGGACTCGAACCAACAACCCTATTTTATTAAGTACGCTAATACTTTTTTATTTAGGTTCTTTAAAAAAACTTGTACTTCGTTTTTTATTATAGCGTCTACCAATTCCGCCACTATCTCATATTTTGACCATATTGTTGACCCCAACAAAAAGGTATAAAACTACTGCTAACAATGTATATAAAAAATAGGGGTTTCAGTTTATTACTTTATCTTCCATACTGCGTTTATTATTTCCGTTGTAATGCAAATATATACGCATTTATTTAATGTGCAAGAAAAAAATACATTCAGTCTTCTTTGCTTGAAAACCATAGCACAACAAAAGCCCCTACAGAAAAACCAAAACACATAAAAGCAATTATCTCTAATGGGTGGTGGAAAATTGTCATCCCTATTATAGTTGGTATCATAATTCTAATTATTCAGAATAGATGGTTTGACAAGTAAAAGATAACTATACTTATAACATTGTATGATACAGAATACTACTCCTGCACACAACCCAACCCGATATAGTAATCTGCATATACTCACGTTAGCGGTAATATTAACGAGCATCTAATAAGCATTGGTAATGACCATAACCACTAGACAACTCTATTTTACCAACAACGCCTGTTATCGGATTTAAAAATTCTCTGTACCTAATTTGATGGTGTATTTGAACTACCATTTTATTGCATATTTCACAATCTCCAAATACACGAGAATTACATTCAGTGTCTCGAATTGTAAATGTGATTTTTTTATTTAATTCTAATTCGGAATCTGTTTTTATTGTACTCATAATTAAGTATTTACTATTTAATTAACTAACTACTACCGCTAACAAAGGCTAGAAACAAAGCCTTAATTTTGTTGTAAAATGATGTTTTTTGTTTCATAATAAAATTATTTATAAATTAATATTTTTTGATTTTATTTAATTGTCTCTTGACTTTTTCCCAATATCCTAACGTGCTTTTCTTTTTATCACCATTGCCGCCACCATTCCAGCGTCTTGCAACCTTCTCGTCTGTGGCATCCTTTGTGTTTTGTCTTACAATATTAAACATTTCTTTTGACTTGCTAACGCTCCAGCGGTCTTTTAATGTATATTTATTAAAGCCTAAGAGTCTGTTTACTTCTCTTACCATTATAGGGCGTATTTGCAACACTCCTACGGCATCTTCTTTAGAATTGTATGCCATACTATCGCCCCGACTTTCTACGTGGATAATGGCTTCTATTAAGCTATTTATTTTTGTTAATTTAACCCTAACCACATCCGCTGAGGACGTGGCGAGGAAAAAAAACAATAAATACATAACAGACAATCTCATCTTCGGGTAATCCTTTGAATTCTATTTGATGTAAAAAGTATTTCGCATAAATTTTCGTGCCTTCTATAATATAATTGATTTGTTTCGGCATCTGATTCATATACTTTATTGGCGTGAATGATTGTGCTATGGTCTCTGCCGCCTAAGAACTTGCCTACGCTTTTTAAGGGTAGATTAAGTATCTGCATAATAAAGTAACTGACCGCAAATCTTACCTCTATTATTTCACGCTTTCGGGTGCTGCTCTTTACTATCTGTATGAGCTCAGCTTCTGTAATATCAGGATGAGTAATCTTCAATATTTTCTTATCGCAAAAATACTTAGCTATTACAGAGATTACTTTATCGGGAGTGCTTATATCTGTTAGCTGCCTATTGATAGTATATATGTCCATTGCTGGAATTAAGTATGGGTTCATTGCGTTATCTCTACTATGTAATCTCTACTATTTAATACTGCTTCTCTTAATTGCTCTATGACTTCCTCGTCATAATCTATGGCAAAGGACTTAATTCTGTAATTGCTGCTCAAATGTGAGTAGTCGAATGCTTCATCATATCCAATACCTTCAGGGGTGTTCATTAATACGTACACAAGCTCTGCCATTTTCTTACCGGTCAGGTACATATATACTTGAAGCTGGTAGAAGTAGTCTTTGTTTGGTATCTCATCCTCAAATAGTGGGAATGTAAAACAATCCCAAGATGACTTTATGTCTATAATCTTATCTTCTAGTATTACGTCAGGCGTGCCGCAAAAGAACTCATCCTCGAAGTGCTCATCATTCTTTGAAGCGAATAACCAGCCCAGCTCTTTAGCTGCATAGTCTATGGCATCATCCTCAACGGCATTGCCTTTGTCTAGATACTTAGAAGATATAGACTTTTTAAGACCGTAGACTTCTTCTTTAACCCAATCTTGTAAGTATGTCGTGGTAGTCTTAGACAAAACCTCGCTCTTGGAGCGAGGGCTAGTCATCAGCTTACCGCTTGCAGAAGCTCTTATTTTAAAATCTCTCATTTGAAAGGGTATACTAATTGGTTTTCTTTAGATATAGAGTAGTGCTTTTTAAGAGTGTCTAATGTAGCACCCTTATCTATTGCAGCGTTCCAAATCTTGTCTCCTTTGTTGACCCATACTTTCTCAGGAGTTTGGCTTGCTTTACTGGCTGCGTTGGCATCGTCATCCTCAGCTTGCAGACCCAGTAAACTTTGAAGAGTGTAGCGTCGGTAGTAGGTTATCATACTACCCATCTTCTGAGGGTCGCTTAGTTCTGCCATTTTCATAGCACTTTCTACTTTGTCGCCAGTTTCGATGTCTATAATTTGGCTACATACAAGCCCATCTAAAATAGGCTGCAATAGTAAGAGCCCATTCTCCTCTAAAAGTGGCTCTACGTGCTTTAAAAGCCCATTAATATCGAAGTACTTAGACTTAAAAAATGGATTGGTTGAGTCTTTGGAAATAGCTCCTATCTCCTTTTTGACTGCTGCTAATTTGTTGTATATGTTCATAATTGTTTTGTTGCTAATTCTGCTAATTCTGCACGAACCCTTGCTAGATTCGTATCTCTTTTATTTGCGTTTAAGATAGCAAGGTGGGTTACATCTAAGATAGGGCGTACTGTCACTTTAGTAATTTTTCTTTGGCGGTTCAATACGCTATTAAGAGTATGAATACTAATACCTCTCTTAGTGGCAATATGCGACCTTTCACTCTCGCTCGTCAAGTGCTTTAATGCTCTTGCAGTGTCCTGCGTTAGTTCATTGTTTTCAAATACCATTTTCTTGCTCTATTTTATTAATGGTTAATAGTGTTTCGATTAGCTCTGCTCTTCTGCTCAAAGTCTCTATATTCTCATCTTCTTTTTCAAGAACTTCGAGCCTTAGCTCTAATTTGTCTTTGATTTTGTTTATCATAATTTTTCTAATATTCTTTCTAATTCTTTGATTTTGTTATCCCAGTATAAGTCATAGCTAAAGTTATCATCAGCGTCAGCGTACATCTCAACTTGTCGAGTTCTTGACTTGTAAAGTTCAGTCTTGACCAATCCTTTCAAGATAAGGCTCTCGTTTAAATTAAGTTTCATAGTCGGCAGCGAAAGCTAATATAGATACTGATAAGAAGATAACGCATAGTGCTGGCTTGTCGAAATACCACATTGCTACGGTATAGACTGGCATTAAGTATCTTGATACTTTTATAATTTGGTTTCGTGTTGTTTGTTTCATTTTATTTTGCATTAGTAAACAGATTTTGCGGTTTTAGGAACTTGGATATAAAAATCATAATCCTCGCAATTTTGCATCAATTGATGCCCTTTTCTAGAAGATAAAAAGAAAGTATTGTTATTTATATTAATTGACACAACATTGAAAATACCTTCGCCTTTTGTTGCTTTGATTTTTCTATTGCCTTTTTCTAATATCGAAAAAGCTAATTGACAGGTTGTTTTAATTGATTCCATTTTGTTGATTTTCTTTGTTATTGTACTACAAATATAGTATAATTTTTTAATACCAAACTATTTTATTTCATTTATTTTTATTTCGACCAAATCATTGTATCCTTTATCGCTGCTTATTTTAAGCTCTCTCACTATCTTATAGGTGTCGTCTTCAAAGATTATATCCTCAATCATTTTGACCATAGCGGTGCAGTTAGAAGCGTCTAAGGGTCTTGACTTAAAATAGAACTTGTAATCTACTGAGTACATTTTATCTTTGCTAAATACCTCGTCGCATTGGCTCTTTACTATTACAGTATAGTTATCCTTTATCTGCTTTCGCTTTGTCCAGTGCATACCAGCGTACCACTTATTTAAAGATATTTTCGGTAGGTCATAAAGTTTTATTATCATTTTGCGAATATATTAAAAATAAAGTTATATTTGCAGAAGTATTAACCGTTAAGGGGGTTATTGAATAAAGATTTTTAGACCAACCTTAAAAAGTAGCCCTAACCTACTTTTTTTGGGAGGTCTTTTTTTATATAAACTATTATGGCAGAGAAATTAAACAGCTATGAATTGAGCAGGTCATTTATAAACTTCGCTTTTGATAACCCTGAAAAGATAAACCCAAACCACTACGCTATTTATTTCTTTGCAATAGAACATTGTAACAGATTAGGGTGGAAAGATAAGTTTGGGTTTCCTACGATGATGGCTTGTGATGCAGTAGGCATAAAAAAGGCTCAGACATTTATAAAATACTTTAACGATTTAGAATATTGGGGATTTATAAAAGTAGTAGAAAGGTCAAGAAATCAATACTCTGCAAACATAATAAGCCTAATAAGTGCCGAACCGAAAAAAGGCGAAGCACTAGATAAAGCAATGGTCAACCACGCGGTAAAGCAATCGTTAAGCAATAGTCCTGTAGATAAACAAGTAAACAAAGAACAAGTAAACAAGTGTTTAGATAGATATAAAATATTCTTGTCTAAATGGAACGAAATAAAAAAGTCAAATTACAAGGGCAGTAAGAATGATGTAAATAATTTTATATTTTGGCTAGAAACATATACTCCTTCTGAAATACTAAAAGCAATAGAGAATCACGATAATACCTTTTGGGCTGAGAAGATAAACCCTCAATGGCTTTTTAGAACTAAAGACACCAAAGGGCAACCAGTGGATTACATAGGGCAATTATTAGAACACGTAAACAGAAGCAAGCTGAGAGTATGATAAAAAAGAGCAGCGAAATAATAGACCAGCTTATGCACTTGCAAAAGTATGGACTGCCCGAAGGTAGCAAGGTAGGTTTAAAGTCTTTTGATGAGAACCTTTCATTTGCTAAAGGAGGTTGCACAGATATAACTGGCTACCCATTCTACGGAAAGTCTTTAGTGCTTAAAGAGATAATGATGGGCTTGACAATTAACGAGGGTTGGAGTCATTGTATCTATATGCCTGACGACGGGAGCGATGTGGAGGTGCTGAGTAACCTGATGCACAAGCTCACGGGTAAAACCTTTGACCAGCACTATCCAAATGCAATAAGCGAAAAGGATATAGTCAAGCATAGTACTATTTTGATTGATAAGTTTAAGTTTATTAGCTCAGAACACAACTTAGAACCTGAAGCATTTTGGAACTACGCAAACGAACTTAAATGTAATAGTGCGGTTATAGATAGCTGGAATTATATGTCACACAAAGGAGAGCCAACAAGTCCTGATTATCTTCGCAAAATATTAAGCCTTAGAAATAGATTTATGGACGTTAACGATATGCACGCATTTACGGTCATTCACCCTAAGAACCCCGACCCAAAAGCAGTAAAGGATGGCAACGTAAAGAAGCCAAGCGTTTATGATTTAATGGGCGGCAGTGAGTGGAATAATAATGGTAAGAATATTATAGTAGTACACAAAGAAAGTAAGGACAACCACCAGCCTTATCAGATATACATTGACAAAGTAAAACCTAAACACTACGGCAGGCTAGGGGATTGTAGCTTGTGGATAGACTGGAATAAACAGAGGTTCTATGAGTACGATGCTGCACTAAACAAAAAGACATACGCTTACGGAGACGCTGAGATAGTAGTAGACCCGATAAATAATTTTCAACAACAAGAAGGAGAGCCATTTTAAATGAGAACAGAAAAAGAAATCAAAAAATTGATAGCTGAGTTCAAACCACCTATCAAAAAAGCTAAAAGCGTCATCAATGATATGAGGGTAAAGCTACACAAGTACAACGGGAAGGATAGAGAAGCTGCAAGCGAACGGCTCGAAGTTCTCGATACATTGGTGCTTCATTGCGTTGCTATGCAAGTAGAAATGAATGATATGGAAGAGGAGTATCATCGAGTACTATTAGACTCAGCAAATCTTAGAGTGCAATACGTGGCAGCTAAGTGGCTTATAAAAACAAGCGGTTATTAAAAAAAAATTAGCAAGTTTTAAAAAAAGAATACATTTGCAAAGTATGAATCATTTTTATACCTCAGATGAGCAGAGAATATCTAAGAGCTTAATTGAATCTCGAACAAGGGAAGCAAAGAAGAAGGTACTTGGCGAGCAGTTCTATGAGTTCGGGTATAATTTTTGCGTTGACTGCTTAGTGTCTAGTGGGGTATATCTTGACTGCTCACATACTATCAGCGTGGACGAAGCACAGAAAACAAGGAGAGCAGAACTAGCATACGATAAAGATAACATAAAGGTAAGATGCAGATTGTGCCATATTGCCCACGATAAAACAAGTAAAATATGAAAGGACTATACGAGATAACCGCAACAAAAGGAGGTAAGAGTATTACCTCAGAAGTCTTTGGCAGTATGGCTAACAAAGAGCAATTATTCCAGCTTCTTATGAATCGACATAAGATACTTCATAGCGAAAGAATACTATGGAAAATGACAAGCACTAATTTAATAAAACAAATATGACTTCAAAGGAACAAGCCGAAGAATTGGTCAATGCTTATATAATAGTATTGATGGAGGAGGACACCGACGATTTACATTGCTCTACTATTGCTAGGAGATGTGCGTTGATAGGTGTGAATGAAATATTAAACTTGTTTTACGACAAGAATGGTAATGATTATAGATATAACTTTTGGGAGGAAGTAGAGCAAGAGCTTGATAAGTTATAATGCAAGAGTTAAATGAGTTACAAAAGGAGCTCGAGTCATTAAGCCCCTCTTGGAATCTATTTGGAAAGGTAGATAGAATGAAATTATTAGTAGAGCAATTGAAATTTAAATTAAATAAAAATGAGTAACGAAAAAAAAGAAAAAGTATTCGCAGAAGGGTTTATGTTCAAGATGAAGCCCGACTCTCCCGAGTGGGTAATCGGTAGCCTAAGTCTAAAGTCTGAGGATGCGATTAAGTTTATTAACGAGCACACCGACAAGGGTTGGCTTAATCTAAACGTCAATGTTGGCAAGAGTGGCAAGCCTTATGTAGAGCTAAACCAATGGAAGCCAAGTCAAGATAAGGTAACGCAAAACGCTACCGAGCCAGACGGACTTCCTTTTTGAATTTAGAGGATATTTATTTTGACAAGGGCATCCGAGAATATGCTTTGAAGCTGACCTCTGATAAAGACGAAGCTGAGGATTTAGTCTCTATTGCCTTTGAAATTTGCCTAAGCAAAAAGCCAGTCGATAACCTCGCTGGCTATTTTGCTATGGTAATGCGAAACCAATGGTTTAAAAAGATAAACACCAAAGACCCGTACTTTGACAACGAAAGCAACGAGCATCCCGAAGTGGAGGAGGTGCTTAGTAGAATGGGACACTACCACTCTAATATACTAAAGGCGGTTTACAACGGAGACAATCTCACACAGATACATAAAGGGGCATCAATAGGATATAGAACCCTTAAAAGCGACTACAAAAAAGCTAAAAAAGAATTTAAAATTATGTATGAAAACAATATTAAGATAGCTATAATAGTCCGCAGTATTAGCGGAGTGGCTTACCATAGATTAATAATGCCAATGGCTAAGATGAGCAGAGACTATGGCATCGAGGTTGTTTGCTTGCTAAACAAGGAGGACGAGTTCTTTGAAAATCTGCAAGGGGTTACCCACGTAATTTACAACCGCAATATCTCGGGTCTAATGAAGCCAGAGGAGTCCTATATGAAACTTAAAGCAAAAGGCATCAAGGTTATTTGCGACATAGATGATTATTGGATACTACCCAAGAGCCACCCAATGAAGCACTATTACAGTAAAAGCAACCTTGACAAGTGTATAGTTAAAAACCTACAATTAGCGGACGTGGTATGGACTACTACCAAGCTATTGGCTGATAAGATAATGCCATATAACAAGAATGTAGAAGTAATCAAGAATGCTTTAGACCCTATGGAAAAACAATTTGCCTACGAGGACCTAAGTATTAACTTCGATACCTTCTTCTATTCAGGCGGCAGCACACATATAAGAGACTTAAAGTTATTAGGCAACGCATTTGAGAATGAGAAGCTAATAATCAAAGCCCCGACGATACCCAAGAGGATGATAGCAATTAAAAGACAGTTGAGCGAAGTCCAAGACTATGCTAAGGACTATGAACATTGTGGTATATGCGTGATACCATTGAAGGAAAATACATTCAATAGCTGCAAGTCTGAGCTTAAAATGATAGAAGCTGGACACTTTGCAAAGCCAGTTATAGTAAGTGCCGTCGACCCTTATAATTTGCTCTCAACAAATAAAAACTCATTAAAGGTATATAATAATGAATGGGCATCAGCAATAAAGAAAATCAAAGGCAATCATATTATGCAAGTTGAACTTGGTTTAAAGCTAAAAGAGGACGTGATGTTGAAGCACGATTTAACGAAAGAGAACGAAAAGAGATTACAAACATTATGACTAACGAACTAGAAGTAGAGGTAAGAGAGATGCATAAACAAAAGGGCGGTAGGCTTAGCAGAGAATTAAAGCCTGAGTTTATTAAGTTGTGTAGGGAGGACTTTAACGCTAACCCCGATATGGAATGTGGCAAGTGCATTTACAAGCACGTGATAAAACTTTACGATAAATATTTTAAATGATAAAGATAAAAGACATAAAGACCAACCCAAACAATCCCAGACTTATAAAGGATGAGAAGTTTGCAAAATTAGTCAAATCCATAAACGAGTTTCCTAAGATGATGGAGCTACGACCTTTAGTGGTTAATGCAGACAATATGATTATAGGCGGAAATATGCGTTTTAAGGCAATTAAAGAGCTTGGGTATACTACCATACCAAAAGAATGGGTAAAGCGAGCAGACGGGCTTACAGAGGGCGAGACAAGGCGATTCATCATAGCGGACAACGTAGGCTTTGGAGAACACGATTGGGATATGCTGGCGAATGACTTTGATGTAAAGGAATTAGAAGATTGGGGTCTTGATGGTTTTCCGTTTGAAAATGTGGCAGACGAGCCTAAGGACTTGTCTGACGACTTAAGAGAAACCTTCGAGGTTATAATAGAATGCACCTCAGAAAGAGAGCAAGAGCAAGTGTTTAATAGTATGATAAAAGATGGATACAAATGCCGAGTTTTAACATTATAAAAGAAAGTAATCCGACAGAGACTTATAGGGTCTCAAGTGTTTTGAATATGTTTGATTTAGATATTTCTAAAATAAAAGAACATTTCGAGGGGAATATAGACATAGAAGGTAAAGACTGGAATGTAGGTTTAATAGTTGGGGGGTCTGGAACGGGAAAATCTACGATAGCAAAAGAAGTCTTTGGCGAAAATTACTTTACTGAAAACATCTACGAGTCCGAAACGGTTATAGACGATATGCCACAGGAAAAGAGCGTAAAAGAAATAACAAAAACATTTACAAGCGTAGGTTTTGCATCTCCACCAAGTTGGTTAAAACCTTATAGCGTTTTATCTAATGGCGAAAAAATGAGGGTGGATTTAGCAAATTGTATTTTGCAGGAAAAAGAAATAATTGTATTTGATGAATTTACAAGCGTAGTTAATCGAGAGGTCGCAAAGACTGGCAGCTTTGCAATATCAAAGGCAGTAAAAAAACTAAATAAGAAATTCATAGCAGTAGCGTGTCATTCCGATATTATAGAATGGCTTGAGCCTGATTGGATTTATAACACTGATGAACAGAGGTTTTTTTTTGCCCTAAAAAATACAAAAGACCAGCTATGGAACTTCAAATCTTTAGGATTGGGAATGAGAATAAAAAACGAGTTTGGGAAGTATTCAGGAAGTATCACTATCTAAATACAAATTTACACCCAGCAGCAGAACAATGGATTGGATTAATTAACGGTGAATTGGCTTGTCATACTGGTATTATTCAGTTTCCAATGCGTAAAGGGTGGAAGCGTGTTCATAGAATGGTTGTGCTACCAGATTACCAAGGTATCGGGATAGGAACGGCTTTTGAAAATTACACAAGCCAATACTATGCAGATTTAGGATGGAATGTAAATGTAACAACAACAACGCCAGCGTTAGTCCATTCATTATGTAGGTCGAAAAAATGGAGTTTAGTAAGGGCAAATAGGGTTAAAACAACTTGGGCTAATTTTAAAAAATATAATACAGATGTAGGCAAAGGGAGTAAATCAATGGAAGCTCTAGCAAAAAATAGCAGTATTAACAGAATAACCTACTCCTTTAATTTTATTAAATAATACAGAACGTTTACAGAACAAACACAATGAGTAAAGAGGACTTAATACCATTCAAGAAAGGCGAGAGCGGAAACCCTAACGGCAGACCTAAAGGCGTGCCTAATTCTAAGACTAGGCTACTACGGTTATTAGAGATTACTCAGAACGTTAAGAACCCTATCACTGGCGAGCTCGAGGACTTCTCTATTGCTGAGCGTATGGACTTGGCTATATTAAACAAAGCACTCAAAGGAGACATAAGAGCGTATCAGGAGTTAATGGATAGACTAGAGGGCAAGGCAAGACAAACTACAGACGTTAATCAGGAGATAGTCTACAAATCTTTAGATATTAATATAATAGACACGGGCGTACCATTTGCTGATAACGAGAAAGGAATAGTTGATTAAGACTGGTGGGCTATATCGCTTAAACTATAACTCAACCGCTGACATAGTAGTCAATCAAGGAGGGACAAGTTCTGGAAAAACTTACGCTATCCTCCAAGTTCTATTCAGCCTTGCTATAAATTCAGAATGTACTACCACCGTAGTAGGTCAGGATATACCCAATCTAAAGGTAGGAGCGTTAAGGGATGCCTTAGACATCATTAATGCAGACGAAGCTATCAGGCAGCAGTTAGTGTTTTACAATCGTTCTGAGAGGGTGCTAAGTTTTCGCAATGGTTCAATCATAGAGTTTAATAGCTATGACAACGAGCAAGATGCTAAGTCGGGTAAGCGAGACTACTTGTTTATAAACGAAGCCAACGGCATACCCTACAACGTATTCGAGCAACTATCTTTGAGGACTAGAAAGAAAGTGTTTATAGACTACAATCCAGATACTAGCTTTTGGGTACACGACAAAGTAATACCGTTAGAAACTACGGAGCTGATAATATCAGACCATAGACATAACCCATTCTTAACTGATAAGACTAGGGCGAAGATTGAAGGGCTGAAAGATAAGGACCTTGACTTGTGGAAGGTATACGCTCGTGGTATCACTGGACGTATAGAGGGCTTAGTATTAAAGAAATGGTATACTACCACAGAGAGCTTTGATGATAAGGAGTTAATCGGCTACGGGATTGACTTCGGATTCACCAACGACCCTACCGCAATGGTAGAAGTAAGGATGCAAGACGGGGAGCTATGGATTAAAGAGATTATATACGAGACGGGATTAACTAACCAAGATATAAGCAGCAGAATGGAAGTCTTAGATATAAGCAAGGGTACACTTATTGTAGCTGATAGTGCAGAGCCTAAGAGCATAGAAGAACTTAGACGGCTTCGCTGGACGGTAGACGGTGTAAAGAAAGGAAAGGATAGCGTTATGTTTGGGATTAATCTATTGAAGGGTTACATTATAAACGTAGACGCTAAGAGTAAGAATTTAATAAAAGAACTTGAGCAGTATCGCTGGAAGGTAGACAAGAATGGAGACGGTCTAAACGTCCCTATTGACACCTACAACCACGCAATAGATGCTCTTAGATATTTAGTGATGCACAAATTTAGTAAAAAAGGATACGGAAAATATTATGTTATATGATTTAACAGTTGGTCAATACCAGCTACTTAACGAGATAGACGAGGAGCTATCAATGATTGAGCAGAACATCTATGCAGTGTCTGCAATAAAGGGTATAACCTACGAAGAAGCTAGCAGGATAAAGATGACGGAGTTCAGCAAGCTCATAGAAGGTATAAGCGAGTTTAACATTAAGCTACTTGAAAAGCTAAGGATAAACAATTCTATTGTCTTAAACGGTGTTAAATACCACGTAGAGCACAAGCCTGACAAACTAAGCAGTGGGCAACTGTTAGACGTTCTAAACATACGGAGCAAGAATCAAGGCAAAGCCGTAGAGGTTATGGATTTGCTATTGGCTGCTATGGCTAGACCTAAAGGCAAAGAGTATGGAGACGATGGCTTGAATATAAATGAGAGAGCCGCGTTGATTAGAGATGCTAAACTTTCAGAGGTTTGGAATGTGTTTGTTTTTTTTTGGAATCTTTGGAACAACTACTTCAACGATTCAGAGGACTCTTTAACAAAGTGGATGGAGGAGACTCCGAAGAAAGTGCAGGAGATTTTGGACAACGATGGGGATTATTCAGCATAATGGCAGAGATGGCAAAATTACACAACATAAGCATAGACGGGACAACAAAAATGGGAGCGATTGAGTTTTTAAATTGGTGGGCATACTTAACAGAAAAAGCAGATTATGAGCGAGCTTCAAGATAGGTTATTAGCAAACTTAGATAGCTATTGGCAAAAGATAGTAGACGACCTTGTAAAGTCTCTCTATGACGTGGGAAGGGTAGCGAGTGGTGTAACTGCTCAAAATATAGGTGCGTTAAATTCAGACCCTATAAAACTAACGGCAAGTGGGTTTAGTGTCATTATTGCAATGCCTGACTACTACCAGTTCTTAGACGAGGGTGTAAGTGGGGCTCAGTTCAATAAAGGTATATCAAGATTTAAGTATACAGACAAGATGCCGCCTATAAAAGCCATACGAAAGTTTATGCTTAACAGAGGTATTAACTCACCTAAAAGAAGCAACACTAAGAGCGGTAAACGCAGAGACGCTGAGAGCATACGCAACGGGATAGCATTTGCAATAGCTCGCAGCATTTGGTCGAAGGGATTAAAGAAAACAAACTTCTATTCAAAGGTGATAAACGACAAGCAACTTGAAGTATTTGAAAGACAGTTATTAGAGCAGTACGGAGAATTTATTTTAGAAATTATTAGGATAGATTAAAAAAAGATTATATTCGCATAAGTAATTTGCATTTGTTCATATTGTTAAAAGGGGTGGCTTGTAAACTGCCCCCTTTTTTATTACCCTAAATTTTAAAGGGCAAATAAGTATATATAAGTAGATGGCATTAACAATAGAAGACCAACCGACGGCAGCTCTAGTAAGACCCACATTTGCACCAATAGAATTACTACTATCTACGGATACGGATATATCTCTTGTGTTAGGGTTTAAGATAGTATGCAAGGTGTACTTAGACCCAAACGGAACGGACACACTCATAAGCACTCAGCAGATATATTTAATTCCTAATACTACGCAAGCAGTGTTTAGCGTTCAGGATGTAATCAAAAGCTATGTGGCAGACTCTTACAGTGTAATCAATGGAGATACGGTAGACGTTGCAGAAACGTCCTTAAGTGATTTCAGATTAACCTTTGAGGAATTTTACGACGGGGCTTTGCGAGGAGGTTCAGCAATATCTAATTTGTTTACTGCGTGGTACGCTTCTCCCTCTTACGTGGAGTTTGCTGCTAACGATTGGCACAACTGGCAGATGAAGGCTGGGGACATAGATAAAGAGTTCCTTAATGCTTACGGAAACCAAGCGTACAAGTTTACATCCTTCGACCTAAACGACCATTGGTTAAAATTAAAGCCTACACAGAAGTATCAGATACAATGGCTACAAGAATATACCGCAAGTGATGCAGGAATAGAAATACACTTAGACACCTTTGATAGTAATTTTACAAGCATAATATCCACGACCATAGCAGTAGGGGCTACTAATGTAGGACACTACTCTTTAGACGTTGGTCCTGCTGAATTAGCTGCTCATTCGTGGGCTGCTAGTGTAGTTATGACAAATGTAAGATACTACGTTTTGACCGTATTTGAAACCAACGACCCTGACCAAGAGATGAAGTCTATATTGTTTGAGGTAGATAGCTGCGATACAAACTACACACCGTATGAGCTGCACTGGCTCAATCACAAAGGAGGGTACGATAGTATGACCTTCGACGGCAAATCAAAAGAGAGTACAAGCATAAACAAGTCGTTTGCAAAGTATGCAAATAGTAACGTAGTAGGCACATCGTTATCTTATAAAACAAGCAACCAACGTACTAGAGCGTTCCACACGGGTTTAAAAACCAACTACCAATTAAATAGCCGACTATTAAAAGACTTCGAGATGCAAGGACTAGCAGACTTATATAGCAGCCCCAGTGTATATTGGAATAGTCCGAATGGCTTTGTCAGCGTCAATGCAGAAATGACTACATTCAATAGAGCCAAATCAGAGGACGGTAAAGTCTTTAGCGTGGAGGTTACTATTAGCATAGACAATAGCGACGAGAGACAATGGTAATTGAGCACATAATAGCTGGGTATTCAATCCCACACAATGAAGGGGCAATTCCTTTAACCAAAGAAAGCTATGATATTAGAGAGCCGCAAAAGAGGTTGAGCGATTACTCGAAGACTATTACCATACCTGAAAACAATGTAGTAAATCAAATATTTGAACACGCTTTTGATGTCAATATACTATTCCAGACCTTTGACCCTAATATTAAAACAAGCTACCAAGTAGTCCAAGATGGGGTTACTCTAATTAATGGCTTTTGCAGGCTTGTTGACATAGTAAACGTAGACGGTAAGATTGAATACAAGATACAAGCGACGGGCAAGATAGGCAGCGTATTCGAGAGCATCAAAGATTTATACCTTACGGATATAGACTTCAGCGATTTGAACCACGTATGGAATGAAGCCAATATAGTAGCTGCTTGGAGTCCAACGATAGGCACGGGATATACTTACCCAATGATTGACTACGGAGGGCGTACAAGCTATTCAGCGTGGACGGTAGAAGACTTTAAGCCTGCCATATTCGTGAAGGAGTATATGACTAGGATATTCTCAGAGCAAGGGTATACAATTAGTAGTGCCTTTTTTAATACCACCTTATTCAAGTCTCTGATAGTTCCTTATGCGGCAGACCAAATACCTTTGGATAACGACGGATTAAAGGCAAAGCAGTTCTATGTAACAAGAGAAACTACTGACCAAACCGTAGGGATAGATGGTATTCTTATATTTAACGACGACATCGCACCCAACTACAACACTGCTTTAAACGAGTACGATATAACAACTGGGATATTCACGGCTCAAGAGGTAAATATATACGCTTGGCAAGGTGTGTTAGATGTTACATTTACATATACAGAAACAAACACTAATATTACATCAATCATAAACCAAATAGCCAATTTTCCAAATGGAAGAATGGAGACTGGGTTTTTCATTCAGAAACACGGAGGGGCTACAGTAGATAGCTTTACTGTAGATATAGGTCAATTGATAAGAGACACTCCATTAGTTAACGGCAGCACTTACACAATTGAAGCTCCTTTCTCGCTTAGTGATTTTACTACTGTAATAAGCAGCGAATATGCTCTAAGGTGGTTTGATAGCTTTACTATATCTGGTTCAAATGGGGGAGGATATTATCAATATTCTTATACAGACTTTTCTGTAAAATTAAACAGAGATAGCATACTTACTCAGAAGATAAAAGACACATACTATGCCGAAGGGGATACGATTGTAATGACATCTTTATTACCTAAAGAGGTGAAACAATCTGACTTCGTAGGCTCTATCATTAAGCGTTTTAATCTGTATTTGGATTACGATGCCATAGATGAAAACTTAATATACATAGAGCCAAGAGACGACTACTACACTGATGTACAAGTAGAGGTGTCTAGCAAGGTAGACAGGAGTAAGGAAATTGTAATATCTCCTATTGGAGCACTCGATGCAAGTACATATCTATTTGAAGATAAAGAAGATAAGGACGTAAAAAACAAAAGCTACCAAGATACTACAGAGGAAGTGTACGGCAGATATAAGGTAGATATAGATAATGACTTTATAAAAAACGAAAGTAAGATTACTACTATATTTTCACCTACTCCATTGATTAGTGTAGACGGGCAAAACGATAGAGTAATATCTGCTATTCAATTTGAAGACGACAACCAAAAGAAAACGGATGCTAAGGGAAATATTAGGCTCTTATATTGGGGTGGCTTAAAAGCAACCTCTCCCGATTGGACTATTAACGGGACGATAAAAACAACTTACCCATACGCTGGGCACTTAGATAATCCCTACGCACCTACGTTCGATTTGAACTGGGGCGTGCCTAAGAAGATATTTTACGACTTCACTTATGGCGGTAATGATATAGTAATCTATCCAAACGCTAATTGCTATAATACCTTTTGGCGTAATTACATAGAGGAGATTACAAGCAAGGATTCAAAGCTATTGACTTGCTATGTTGCATTGAGACCAGTTGACTATGCAGACTACAATTTCAGACAGTCCTACTACATAGACGGGGAGTATTGGAGATTGGTGAAGATAGTAGACTACGACCCTAATAGCTCAAGTACTACCAAGTGTATATTCTTAAAACAACATTCATTTACTGCATTCGCAGGCACGACTGTGGAAGTTCTAGGCGGTGAGGGTACATATACAGAAACAAATGAGCCTATACCTAGATTTAATGTAACCAATAGACCAAACGGAAGCGGTGGAAGGCAGGTGGATGTAATAACATTCGGGGACAATGTAGTAAGTGGGTGGCGGTCTATTATAGTAAGCGACAATATAACGGGAATAAGCACCAATAAAAACCTATTAGTGGTTGGTAGCGACGGCTCTGACATACAAGCGAACAATACAACGCTACTTAACTCGCCAAATATGGAGGTAATAAGAGACAACGAGATATACTTAAACGGTCTATTTGCTGAAAGTAGGGTGGATATACAACTAGATGAGACATTATTAGAAAATCTTAGTGCAGGATTTGAGATACTCCCAGCACTAAGAAGCAATGAAGCTTATGAAATACTGAGGGGATATGTTAGAATGAACGGAGTAAAGCCAACGATAGGTAACAAGGTTAGCTTTAAAAGCTCAGGACTAGTCACAGAGGTAGCGAGTGTTGCAGATTCTTTCTTTGACACTGACGACAACACGGGATTTGTAACTATACCCACGCTTACAAGCCTACTATTTGCAGAAGCAATAAACATATCAGCGGCTGACTTCGAGAGTCCAGCAGCTACTACGGTACAAATACAATTAGTTTACAGAATAATTAGAATATAAAAATGTCAGCCAAGAAAATAGCATTAGAACTTCTACTGAAAATAAACAGTAGCGACTTAACCTTAGAAGAATTAAACGACCAACTTTCGCTCGCCAAGAAGCAGATGGCAGAAATAGGAGACGACGGCAGCGAGGAGTTTGCCGCATTAGGTCAAGTAGTGGCAGACGCTGAGAAGTCAGTAGAGGACTTTAACGGAGAGCTAACCAAATCAAAAGAAGGCTTTGAGAACACGGGTAGGGCTCAAGAGAAAGCAGCGGAAGGTAGTAATACATTCAAGGGTGCGATTAAGGGCGTAGGGCTTGCATTTAAAGCAATGGGCATCGGGCTTATTGTTGCTGGGCTTAAGTTCTTCTTTGATGCTCTGAGTAGTAATCAGAAAGTAATGGACGTATTTAATACGGTTACTGAAGCGATTAGCATTGTAATGAGTAAGCTGGTCACTACTATTATAGATGTAGTTTCTAGTGTGTCTGAGTCCTCTAATGGATTCGAAGGGTTAAAGAATACGGTAGTAGGTCTGCTTACTTTAGCTATAACCCCTTTAAAACTTGCTTTCTATGCGATTAAATTAGGTCTGCAAAGTGCTGCCTTAGCTTGGGAAAAATCATTCTTTGGCGGAAACGATGCTAAGAAGATAGCTGAGTTATCATTAGGGATTAAAGAGACTGCGACTGCAATCAAAGAGACGGGAGAGGAAGCTATCCAAGCTGGTATATCAGTAGCTACTAATATAGGCAAAGCCGCCAGCGAGATAGGCTCAGTAGTTTCTAAAGCGTCTAAGGCGATATCTGAGATAAGCATCAAGGGAGCTATTGAACAAGCTAAGACTAATGTAGCACTTACTAAATCTGCAGAAATAGCAGCGGCTCAGCAAGGTTTGTTAGTAGAGCAATATGATAGACTAGCTGAGAAACAGAGACAAATAAGAGACGACGAGCGTAATAGTATAGCCGACAGAATGAAGGCGAACGTACAACTAGGCGTTGAATTGGAAAAGCAAGAGAAGGCGATGCTCGCTCAGGCTAGCTTGCAAGTAGAAGCAGCAGAAGCACAAGTAAACAAGAATAGTAATACAGAAACAGAAACCGCACTAATAGAAGCACTAGCAAATAAGGCTGGAGTACTTGCACAAATAGAGGGTTTTAGGTCAGAGCAGAAAGCAAATGAGCTAGGGTTAAACAGAGAGCTACTACAAATGAATGCGGCTTTAGGTCAAAGCGAAGCTGATTTGGCGTACGCACGGGCTAAGTTCGACGCTGAAATGATAGAGGATAAAGTCAAATCCTTACAAGCCCTTAAAGAACTAGAGGACATTAGGATGCAAGAGGAAATGTTAAGACTTGAAGGAATAGTAGAGCTTGCTAACGCTGGAACTCAAGCAGAAATAGACGCTCTTATAGCCTTAGACGTATTTAGAGAAGAAAGTAGACAAGCCAATATAAATGCAGACAAAGCATTAAACGCTGAGATAGCAGCTACAAGTGAGAAAACTAAAGACACAGAGATTAAGAACGCTGAAGATGTTAAGGCTGCTAAGGTTGCAAACGCTCAGTCTGCTGTAGCAGCACTAAACGGATTGGCAGACATATTAGCACAAGGTAATGAGAAGCAACAAAAGAAAGCGTTTCAGATTAATAAGATTGCTAGTATAGGTAATGCAATAATCAACACTGCAACGGGTGTGACTAAGGCGTTCGCTGAAGGTGGTGTTGCTGGATTTGCAACGGGTGCAGCGGTAATCGCAGCAGGTGTAGCTCAAATAGCTACTATCTCAAAAACTCAATACAAAGGGGGCGGAACAGTAGACAATGTGCCAGATGCTCCTAACTTAGGAGGAGGAGATGTAGGAACACAACCTCGAGGTTTTACAAGCCCAACTACCAACATAAGCCAGCCGCCTACTAAGGTAATAGTAACGGAGACAGACATAAGAAACGTCACTAGAAATGTGGACGGTGTATATAGTAGAGCAATAGTAGTTCAATAGCCCAATTGCCCCTTTTATCTATTTTTGGTATATATAAGTAGTGGACTTGCCTTTAATTGAATTCAAACTTAGCGATGATGTCGAAGGACTGCAAGCTATTGCTTTCGTAGATACTCCAGCCATTGGCTTGAACTACCAAGCGTTTGCAAATCAAAAGTTTGAAATTATCAACGAGGACAAGAGAATAGTAATGGGTGCAGCAATGATACCCGACTTACCTATTTATCGTAGAGACGAACGTGGTGAGTACTATGCAATCTTTAAAAAGGACACTATCAAAGCACTCGTGCAAAAGCTATTTAAGGAGAATAAGCATAATAACTTTAACGAGCAACACAACGCATTTAAGATACTTGATGGCGTTTATATCTACCAATCATTCATAACAGATGCAGAACTAGGCATATCAGCCCCAACGGGCTTTGAGAACGTAGCAGACGGCACGTGGTTCATAGCCGCAAAAGTAGAGAATGATGAAGCGTGGGAGAAGGTCAAGAAAGACGGTATATTAAAGGGCTTTAGTGTTGAGGGTGTGTTTGACTTAGAGCCGTATAAATTTAAAAAAATGAATAAAATAAACTTAGAAAACGTAATCAATACGTTGAAATCTGTGTTCGCAGATACTGAGGATGTAGTAGTCGAAGAAACTTTCGGTGAAGCTACCTTAGTAGACGGGACAATCGTAAAATGGGAAGGCGAGCTTGTAGAAGGTGCTGCCCTTATAGTAGTACTACCTGAGGGTGAAGTAGCGGCTCCCGATGGGATACACGAACTAGAAGACGGTACTATACTAGAGACTGCTGGCGGTCTTGTAGTAAGTATCCAAGCAATAGGCGAGGAGGTTATAGTAGAAGATAACGAGTTCACTACTGAAATGCTAGATACTTTAATCGAGAAGGCTATGGCTAAGTATGCAGAAGCGTTTACTGCTTCTTTGGATTTAGTACGTTCAGAGAATGAGGGTCTGAAATTAGAATTAGCTTCTATTTCTGCCGCTAAGGACGAAATGAAAAAGGAGTTTACTGCCACTCTAAACAAGGTGGGTGTAGAGTTGGAGGAGATTGCTAAGACAGAAGTGTCTACCGCGTCTAAGCCGCAAGAGTTTAAAGCAACCACAAGAGCTGAAAAGGCTGCTAGAATGGGAGCAATTATTAGAGCAAATAAAATAAATAAATAACAAAAAAAATGAGTTTTGATGTATCAGGATTAACGGACTACGTTAACCAAAACAGCACCGACCTTATCTCAAGATTATATTTTGAGAAAACGTCAAGCGACTACTTTACCCTACAGTCAGGCGTGAAGAAAACAGATGCCTTGCATCTATTATCAGTAACTGCCTTCCCACAAGACGGTAGCGGTTGCTCTCCATCTGCTTCGGGAGATGTGAATTTCACGGATAGAGATATTACAGTAGGTCAAATCACTTACTTTAGTGGTTTCTGTATGAAGGATTTAATCCCTAAGTATACTCAAATGCTTTTAGCTGCTGGTAATGCAGAGACTGAGTCTGTGAGTTTTGAGGCTGAAATAGCTAATAACATACTCTCTACTATAATGGAGCAGAACGAGACTGCTGACTGGCAAGGAGATACTGCAAGTGAAAACGTATATATCAATAGATACGACGGTCTTATAAAGACGATTGATGCTGCAGCTACTGCCGTAGATGGCAATACTGCTGGAGTAACTGTTGCCACTGGTATAACTTCGGGAGCTTCGGGAAATGTTGACACTATCATAAAGGATGCAGTGAACGCAAGACCAGCTAAACTAAAGAACGCTGCAAACCAAGTTCTTTTTGTAGGTCAAGACGTGTTCGACAAGTATGTAGATACTTTGAATGCAAAAAACTTATTCCACGTAAACGAGACTGAGTGGGCTGATTACGTTACTAAGGTAGTAGGTAAGAATGTTAAACTTGTTGGAGTTGTTGGACTTGACGGCACAGACAGAATGTTCTTAGGAACTCAAGAGAATTTCTTCTTAGGTTTTGACTTACAAAACGACGAAGAGGAGTTTGATATGTGGTACGAGAAGAAAGACGACAAGGTTTACTACAGAGTTAAATTCAAGAGAGGTTTGCAAGTTGCTTACCCTACTGAAATTGTTGAATTTACATTAGTACCTTAATCTATGGCGTGTGATTTAACAACTGGCTTTACAGTAGGATGCAACGACTCTACGGGTGGTATTGCTGAGTTTTGGTTTTCAAATATGCCAACCGACTTTGCAGTAGCTAAAAACGCAACGGGAGAAGCATCTGCAATCACATCAGCATCATCGGGTCTTGCTTATTTTAAGTACGAGACTACAAATGCTCAGGGGGCGACTTCAGTAATGAACGACAATCCTACTGTAAATGACCAAAACGGAACAAGCTACTTTGACCAAACCGCAACGTATGTCCTCAATAAGATGGATACTACGAAACGCAACGAGGTTAAGATGTTAGCAAGAGCCAAGCTATCAGTTATCATCAAAGATAACAACGGGTTGTATTGGTTAATGGGAGAAGTGAATGGCGTAAGAATGACCGCTGGAGACACGGGAACAGGAACGGCATTGGGAGATAGAAATGGGTATTCCCTTTCTTTTCAAGGGCAAGAGCCTGAGCCGATGACTCAGGTAACTTCTGAATCTGCTTTTCCATTAGGTTAATATCCTAATATAAACACCAAGCCCACTGCTTAACGTGGTGGGCTTTTTTTTAAAATGGACATAATAACAAAAAATACAACTAACTATATTTATTGCAATATCTCAAACGAGGTTGTCAATGATTACTACACTATGACCATTACAAGTGCTGAGTACACGGTTAACGTGACGTTAGCAGCACCTTTAAGCGTTAATGGTAGGTACGTGTCATTTACACTAATAGAGGGCGTACAAGACCTTACAAACGCTACAATAGCTCTACCGAACAACGGGGACTATCCTTACGAGATTATAAACGCTACAACATTAAGCGGAACTACTGGAGTAGTAATACAAAGGGGCATATTAAGACTAAAACAAGCAGCAGAGGTGGTATATTCTTACACGGACGAGCAGACTACATTTATATATGAGTAATTTTCCAATAATAACACAGTTTACATCGGCAGAAGTGCCAAAGTTCTTAGAAAAAAAGAGTCAAAACATAGTCTATTTCGGAGCGGACAACTTATATCCCTTTGAATTAATAGACCTATACAACGATAGCAGCACCCACAACGCTATAATCAACGGCAAGGTAGGCTATATAGTAGGAAACGGACTTGAAAGTGAGGACTTGAATACTAAGAAATGGCTATCAGCTGCCAATATAGATGAGGATTGGACAAGTTTATTAAAGCGTTTATCGTTAGACTATGAGCTTTTCAACGGATATGCTATTGAAGTAATCAGGACTACGGCAGGAAACCAATATCACCACCTAGATTTTGCCAATATTCGCTTAGGATTAGACGGTGGCATTCAGTATTCAGATAATTGGATAAGCGAGAGCGGTACAAGAACCTTTAGACCATACATCCAGCACTTAGAACGGTACAACCCAGCTAACTTAGAGCAGAAAAGAGGTGTTATATATCACGTAGATTATAGACCCAACCTTAAGTACTACCCGTTGCCCGTATATGTAGGCTCTTTAGCTGAGATAAAAACGGATGTGCAGATAGGAGATTATTGGCTAAACGAGGTAACCAATGGATTTGTAGGTGGTACGCTTATTCAGCATAACAACGGAGTACCTGAGACGCTAGAAGAAAGCAAAGAATTTGAGGATGCGTTTAAAGATAAGTTCGGTAAAGCAACGGGAACTAAAATAGTACACCTATTCTCGCCTTCTAAGGATAACGCATCAGAGATAAGTAACTTAAACGGGAACGACCTACACGAAAGATACTTAGAGATGAGTAACCGAGTGAAGGAGAGTATATTCATAGGGCATCGAGTAACCAACCCGATACTTTTCGGAGTAAAGGAAGCTGGGCAAATGGGGGCTAGAAATGAGCTTGACTTAGCGTATGAGATATTTACCAATACATATATAGCTGAGAGACAAAATACACTATTAAGGACTATCAAGAAATTAGCGTTCTACGAGATACAAACTTCCGATATAGAGATTATACCCTTAAAGCCGATTGATACAATAGACTTGACGAGTGATATAATATTAAGTAACTTGACCAGAGCGGAGATAAGACAACTTATAAACGAGCAAAGCGGATTAGAGTTAGAGGAAGAAGTAGTGCCAGTAGAGACTGCTATGTGTAGCCACTTCTCAGATGATGAAGATATAAGCCACTTATTCGACAAGATAGGAGTAAACGAAGATGACTACGAGGTAATAGATTGCCTTGATATTTGCTTTGATACTGACGGCAGCCCAGTTGAGTTCGCTGGTGAAAGTATTATTAGAAAGGTATTAAAAGCTATCTTAGACAATCCTTTAATAGTAGCAACTGGAATATCTAACTTATTGAAATTAGATTTTAGTCAGTTATTAGGTTCTATCAACGTACTTGCAACTTCAAACCTTATAGAAATAGAAGGCAGTAATATTGCACTTACTCCATTAGGGGATAAGGTTGCTAAGACAATAGACATACCAAAAGCAGAGATTATGTACAAGTATGAGTTAAGACCTGATGCACCTGCATTGGCAGAGGGTGGTAAGAGTAGAGACTTTTGCAGAAAGATGGTATCTAAAAAGAAGCTATACTCTAAGAAAGAAATAGAGGTACTTAGAAATGATATGAAGCCAAGTGGATTTGCAGATGTTACAGACGTTTGGTTATCTCGTGGCGGTTGGTATAGAAGAAAGGGAACGGACACTTCTATTCCTTATTGTAGACATACTTGGAAGCAAGTAATAGTGAGAAAGAAATGATATTAATTATAAGCCCAGCATTCACTAAAGAGAATACCGTCTTACACTACAATATAGACGACGGCTACTTGAAGCCTTTAATTGATACCACTCAGAATACATTTGTACGCCCTATTTTAGGTTCTGCATTATTTGATGAGGTATTAGCACAAATAAAAGCTGGCACTGTTACGGCTGCAAATGAGACATTAATAAAAGAGTATATCCGCGATGCTTTGAAGTGGGAAGTTTGCCACAAGTTTACAAGAATAGGAACTTATAAGTTACGCAACAAAGGGGCTGGAACTAAGTCAGGCGATGGCTTTACTCCATTAAGTGAAAGCGAATTAGTAACTGCGAAGAATATATTTAAGGACAACGCAGATTTTTATAGAAGAAAGTTAAAACTATATTTAAAAGAGAATAGCAGCACGTACCCACTATACGCCAACCCACCGACGGGATTAGATGTGGTATACCCTGAGCAAGATACACAATGGAGAAGCCAATTTATAATTTAAAAGAAGATAGATTAAAGATATACATTGAAAAGTTTAACAATCAAAAACCTAGTCACGATAATGGAGGGGATAGCGACAGAGCATCCTCAGATAAATACTGTGCTAAAGGGAAACATATTTGATATAGACTTAACTAAAAGCCCGACGGGAGGTTATCTCATCTACGATGTAGTAAGTATATCTCCCAACGGTTTTAATGGCATAGACTACTCCTTAGATATGTTCTTATGCGACAACGTGACAGAGCTTAATACAGAGAGTAACGAGGTTTCAGTTCAAAACGAATGTGCTTTGATATCATTAGACATAATGAGCATATTTGAGAATTACAATAAAACGAGCTGGGCAGATAAAGACTTGCATTTAGTGTTAAACAAGAATTGGAGCATACAACCGTTCACAGAAAGGTTTGATAGTTTGTATAGTGGTGCTGCAATTAATATGAGTTTAAGCACAAGTTATGGATATGCGAGATGCAAAGTTCCAGTTAAAATATAAAAAGAAATTAAAAATAAAAATAAAATGGGTACTACAACAGATTTACTAATAGCAAGAAACGGGCAGAAATTTACTGACTCAGCAGCGGCTATATCAGGAGCGACAATCACAGAGAACTACATCTATATTGTAATCAATGCAGAAGCGGTAATCTCTACACTTACAAGCTCAAACGGAACTAACCTTGTTACAAGCATTGGCATCGGTTCTAAGGCACTTTCAGCTGGTATGATTATAGCAGCACCAAGTGGCGAGTTTCTAACGGCGGTAACGCTTGCAAGTGGTTCAGCTTTCGCAATTAAGGGAGGAGGTCAATAATGTACGGGTTCGGCTTTGGATTTGGCTTTAAAAGCTACGGGGCGGACGTAGGCAAAGCACTTGCAGCCGCCTACGAAACACGAGTTCTAGCAGACGGGGGGACTTATGAGAATAGCACTTGTCTTATAGCAGCATTAAATTATTTGAATAGTATATGAGCGTATTAGACGAAGCATCATTAGTATTAATCCCAAGCGGATATAAAGCAAGTAAATTGTACAGTGTAGTGCCTAGTAGCGGAGACGGAGACTTAGACTTCTCACGCAGCACAACGGCTACAAGAGTAAACGAAAGCGGACTAATTGAAACGGTAGGAATTAACGTACCACGAATAGACTTCACGGGTGGCGGTTGCGGTAAACTATTGATAGAGCCGCAAAGGACAAACTTATACCTAAATAGTGCCACTTTAGCAACGCAAAACGTAACCACCGCCGCTGCTAGTTATTCCATTTCATTTTATGGGACGGGGACGGTAACCTTTACGGGTACTTATTCGGGTAGTTTAGTGGGGACTGGAGTAGGTGATAGAGTTACTTTAACTTTTACCGCAACATCGGGAACGCTAACAAGCACAATTAGCGGGAGTTGCACAAACGCACAACTAGAAGCAGGCTCATACGCCACATCCTACATACCAACAGCAGGCACGAGCGTGACTAGAGGTAAGGATGCAAGTAGCACAAGCGGATTATCTTCTTTGATAGGGCAAACGGAGGGAACTATTTTTTTGGATTTAAACTTAGTCAGTCAGCCGCAGCAGTATCTTTGGATAGGGCAATTCGAAAATAGGATAATAATTCTCTTAGATAATCTAAATTTTAAGATTATAATTCAAAACGCAGGAAGTTATGACCTTTCCGTAGTAGTTAATACCCTTGTAGATGGGAGTAGAAACAAAATAGGATTTGCGTATAAAAACAACGATGTAAAAGTATATCTCAATGGCGTAGCAGAATACACTAACACAAGTGTTTCTATTCCTACATCCACTTTAGGCGAAATTACGTTTTTTCAATTTTATTCACAGGTCAATCAATTAATACTTTCAGATTATTTAACAGATACACAACTAGCAGAACTAACAACACTATGATATTTAATAAGTACGAGTTCACAGACTGGGAGACGGTAAAAGCTACCATATACACAGAGGGAGTATTAATCCCTGAAATAAACGCTATTCACGAGATTGGCTATATATGCCTTGAAACAAATGAAGAGGGAGAATGTATTAATTTAAGCCCTAAATACGCAGTAGATATGTTACTTAACGAGGAGTACACCGCACTTGATGCGAGTATAGTCTATCCAAATCCTGACGGCATACATATCTTTGCTGGATGTTCTGAACTATATTTAGCGTCCTTCTGCCTTGCTAATCCTGAGAGTCCTTATTGCACAACTACCTGATGAAGATATAGAAGAAGAAAATGATACTACTATCTATACTTATATTCAGCATACTATTCCAAGCAAAATACGATGCAGTAAACGGAAACTTACACGACCTACGGAGTAAGTTAATACTATGTATGAAAGCATTGTGTTTGTCAATAATCGGCATAGTCTTATTCCACAATCCATATACTATTATAATATACGCATTATTGCGTATCTCAATATTCGATATTTCATTCTCATATTTCAGATACGGTGTATTCTCTTACATAGGGATTACTTCTGATTGGGACTTATTCATAAAAAATATACCTCCTATAATACTTTGGACTAACCGATTAGTATGTGGTATATTTGCAACATACTTAATATTAAAAACATAATGAAAGATTTATTTACAGATTACAGCCTTTATAGACCTTGGAAGACATTGTTAGCATTTACTTCATTGGTCATCGCTTTTATATTTACCCCAGGCAGCGAGATACAAGATATTGCTAAGGTAGCAGTTAGCACAGTTTTGTCTGGAGCGGCAGGATGGACAGCAGGTCATTTCATATATAGATTTTATCTAGGATACGAAAGTTAATTATGAAGATATATCTTAGCACCGTATTGACAGCCTTGATATTATTCTTTGCCCCTATTAAGGGTATAGTATTAATAGTAGCAATATCTACCATTATAGACACTTGTTTTGGCGTGTGGAAGGCTAAATCTCTAGGAGAGGATATTACAAGTAAAATATTCAGACACGGATTAGTTCCAAAGCTACTCAGCTATATAGCAGTAGTGATGCTTGTATTCGCTTCAGATGTGTTTATAATTAACGAAATGACTATGAGCGTGGTGAGTGTTGCATTTGTTTCGACTAAGCTAACTTCATTAGTGCTTATATCTATTGAGGTCAAGTCAATGGACGAGTCATTTGTTAAGGTAAAAGGATATTCTTTTATAGATAAGTTCAAGCTAATTATCAACAAAATTAAGGATTTAAAAAAACAATTCTAATGCCTTGGAACTTATTAATTTCATTCCACTATCCACACGATAGATTTGCCTTAGGTTGGGAATATATTGCACCTGATGAAAACAATCCATTTAATACAATAACTTTGTACCTATTAATCGCAACAATAGACTTTAATTATGAGACCAATTAACAAGATTATCATTCACTGCTCGGCTACGCCAGAGGGTAGAGATGTTCCAACTAAAGAAATCCGCCAATGGCATTTAGATAAAGGCTGGTCAGATATCGGCTACCACTACGTAATAGAATTAAGTGGAGATGTTAAGACGGGCAGACCTATTGAGTTGCTCGGGGCTCATTGCTTGGGGCAAAACAAGTTTAGTATCGGCATCTGCTATGTAGGAGGAGTAGATAAAGACTTGCAACCGAAAGACACTCGTACGGACGAGCAAAAGAAATCAATCATAAAGCTAATTAAAAGAATACGGAAAGCATACCCTAACATTGAGATACACGGTCACAACGAGTACTCAGCTAAGGCGTGTCCATCTTTTAATGTAGCTGATGAAGGATATTAGACCAAGACTTCACGGCAATCGCTTAAGAGCGTTCCAAAGCATCACAAAGGAAGAGAAACGCATCTTAGTCATAGGAGACCTTCACGCTCCCTTCACTTTAGACGGGTACTTTGAATTTTGCCAACAGACATACGCAAATTACAACTGCAATCAAGTTGTATTTATTGGTGATATAATAGATAATCACTATTCCAGCTTCCATACTGCCGACCCTGACGGACTAGGTGGAGGGGATGAGCTAGACTTTGCTATTGAAGAGATAGCGAAATGGGCAAAGGAGTTCCCAGTGGCTGATGTAACAATAGGCAATCACGACCGTATAATAATGAGAAAGGCGTTTGACGGGCAAATACCAGCTCGTTGGATAAGGGGATACAATGAAGTATTAGGCACTACGTGGAACTGGGCAGACCAAGTAAGCTACGATGGCGTGCAATATGTACACGGAGAAGGCGGCACTGCTAGAACTAAATCAAAGAATGATATGATGTCTACTGTACAAGGTCACATCCATACTCAGGCATATACAGAGTGGGCGGTAGGCAAAAACTTCAAAGTGTTTGGTATGCAAGTAGGGTGCGGAGTAGATTCACGCTCATACGCTGCTGCATACGCTAAGAACTTCAAGAAACAAGCCATAGGCTGCGGAGTAGTAATAGGAGGGCACACGGCTATTAATTGTCTGATGGCTTTATAAAAAGCGGCGTTCGTTGCTGAACTGTACCCGCATTGCTTCCCATCAGAACAGCTTGCGGGTCTTCTTATTTTATACCCTCTCGCTTTCTTCATATACAAACCGTTATTTTGTCAATTTCAATATATGCCATAATCCTTGAGGGATTACAAGGCACATATTCGGGCGTTGTAAAACATTAAAACGATTTTACAACATTGTATATACGTCAGGTGGGTTGCCAGCTTCTCCAAGCCTAATGCGTTTTTAATTTAATGTCGGTATCCGTCACAACCGATTGCAGTTAATTACCCACCCGAACGCATATACTTTGCCGTTAGGTGTAATATTCTCTAATATCAATACTACCTTCAACTTCATTGCCCCAAATATCCCAACCCTGCTTTCCATCCCTGCAAAACATTTCAAGTCGCTCAGCACTCGGAAACCAATCTTTTATTAAATCTCGTATAAAATTAGGTTTCTTACTGTGTTTTGAGCGTTTTTCTACCATAACACTGCTTATTCTTTTATCGCTCTTAGGTGGGCTAAATTTACCTTTCTTTGCCACAATAAGTATTTCGTGCTGTCCTCTAAACCAATACCCCATTCCAATCATTTGTTTATCCCAAACACCTTGCGTTACATAAGTAAAGCCCCAAGCATCTATAACTTTTAATGCCTCAAGTAATTTAGGAGCGGTAGCCCATAAATAAAGTACGGCATTTTTGTTTGTCATATTATCCACAGGTAAATCACATATTTCCTTTATACTCATTGTTGGGTATTGGTTTTCAATATCCCTACTTTTACTTTTACTAAAGTCATATCGCCACGCAGGGTCGGCATAGATTACATCGTATTTTTTCATCTTTCGTTCTTTTAATCCGTTCATACTACACCTAACACGTGCTATAATCAATAGCGGTGTCCGTGCTTTCCGAAAGTTTTAGTTTATTATTTAAGTCTGTCATAAATTTAAAGTTTTGTAATTGTCAATTTCAATGTGTGGTTTACTTATTACGCTTCATACTTCTGCTATCATTTTATTTTGTTTTTTTAGTTATTAAATAAGCACGTAATTTTTCTACGTCCTCTTTTTTAAAGATTGTACTATCCCAGTCTCCATATCTACTTTTATAACCAAAAGCATATTTAAGTCCATACCATAGTCTTTTAAAAAAGTTTCTGTGAGTTGTTAAATGTGGCTCACAATATAAGCTCTCATCTTCTTCGTCATACCAAAAAATAACTTGGTGTTCGAGCGAGTGGCATTCGCATATCATTATTTGTCGTTCCATAATACTACATATTCTCTAATTCGTGCCTTACTCTTAGGAGATATTCATAGGCATTTTTATAGCCTTCATATTCTGTTGGTATCATTTGAGCGTGCTCCATTGCTTCGTTTACACATATTATTGCATATTTCACAATCTCCAAATACACGAGAATTACATTCAGTGTCTCGAATTGTAAATGTGATTTTTTTATTTAATTCTAATTCGGAATCTGTTTTTATTGTACTCATAATTAAGTATTTACTATTTAATTAACTAACTACTACCGCACACAATTTGTATAATGCATATTTGCGAAAAGCAAATCCGCACCATACAATATACGTTATAAGCCATTTTGCGAACGAACCCTGCGAGATAAATTCCTGTCTATTAAAATACTTAACTTTTCGGGACAAGGTATGGCTATTACGCCTCGTAAATAAGGGAGCAAAAAAGCTAAACCAATCCCCCAATGAGTGTCTATATTAAAAGATATTTCAAACTGAAATGCATCTAAACTCCAAAATGTAAATATTAGCCAACGAAAACTAAAACTACTTGTATTATATTCATCTGCTTTTTTTACTGTAATAACTGGAATTAATGGGAAAACATTTTTGTTGTACCATTTTTCATTTCTGTAAGAGCCTACTGCTGTTTGTGACATTTGTATTTATTTTTAAAGTTTATAATTAATTTTAGAAAAAAAACGGCTTATAACAGCGGTTTTATTCAATTGCGAAACGTTATAAAACATTTATATAAAGTCCTCGATTTTATGAGTGTCTAACCCTGTATATGTGTGTATTAATTTCCGTAAATCTAAACCACATTTAGTTGCCATATTCATTCTATCCTCTTTACCCATTTTATCGTAATCCTGATTATTGTACATCTTATCCATTAATGCAGTTTGGAAAATAAGCAAGGTATTCATAAAATCTCTATTACTATAATTTGGTTTTTCAGCACCATTTGCATTTTGGTCTAATATATCACTTGCAATATATTCTAATTCTTTGTTATATGTTCTCATTTTTATTTTCTTTCATTTTTTAAAGTGGTATAAAAATACTGCCAAAATGTACCTATGCAATGACTAAGAGTGGCTACTGTCGAGCTCAATGGGTATTTCAAGGTTTCAGATTTCCACTCGGTACTACAAACCCTTTTTCCCGTCATTGCATAAATACAATCTGTTATCGGATTAATATTGCTAATATAGCAGCACATGCCGAGACTATTCCAAAGGTTCTGTTCCTAGTTATCTTCACATCCTTATCTTCACTTGCTAAGTACAAATCTATATTTCTTTGTCTAAGCCTACTTACAGACGTTTTAAGCGACTCTATGTCTTTATCTGCACTGTCTACTATTCTAAGTAGTAAAAGTTCGTTAGAAGCGTTAATATAGCTTTGTTCCATTAAACTATCTTTTTGTATTAACTCAATGTAGATCCTATCCATTTGCTTCAAGGTAATCTGCACAGTAGTATCTCCGTTGTTATCTATTAATACGTTCTGCGAATATCCTAACACGCTCAGGAGTAGGCAAAATGCGGTAATTGTTAATTTTTTTCTCATAATATAATTTGATTGTATCAGATTTTAATTTAAGTACTTCTATTTCTTTGTAGATAGTGTCTGTATTGGTGAGGGCTATCGGCTCGATAAGTACTGGAGTTTGCTTCTTTACAAGAACCAGCTTAAGAACCATAAGCAGGGCAGCTATGAAGAGCAACCCGAAAACTAAATCTATTATTTTATCTTTCATCTTGTTAATCTATCTATGTCTATATTATTATCTTCTAGTATCCCCGCAATATGCTCAAAGACTATATCTAAAGGGTCTACATTGTCAAGCCGACTTTCTACTTCCCACTCTACTTTCTTCCTAAGGTTGTACGCTATGTCCCATAGGGCTGTAGCCGTATCCTCTGAGCTGACACACTGATAGTGTCTTAACTTATCCTCTGGCTTGTTTAGGTCGAATTTAATTATCGCTTTCATAATACTATCTCTACTTCTGCCCAAGCCACTAAATGTACCGACTCCCCTTTGCTATCTATGCAATGGCTATACATTCCATCCACGTGCAAAAATAAAAGGATTTCTTCTTCGTTAATAGGGTTAGATGATGGAGGTGTCTTGATGTCTCCAAGCACTCTAATCTTTGTGTTATTAGGCACTTCGTATAATTGCATAACTTTTTTTTATTACTATACACAAATGTATTATACAAACAAGTATAATACAAGGTTGTAATCATATTCTTTCTAATTTATATTTACTGTTTAATGTTTTAAATTTTACTGTATCACCCTCTTGAGATATTATCTCCACCAGCTCCGTTGTATGCCAAGTGAAAAATATATTGAAGGGAGACATCATCAATGAATAGCCTATTTTAGGGTAATTGTGCTTGGCTATACATTTATTATTCGAATCAAATTCCAACCATTTAATATCTACAGAGTGTTTTACTAATCCATCATTCTCTCTCGTTAGCTTCCAGTTAGGCGGCTTCTGAGTGAGTAGGTTAGCTAAGTCTACGTACATCTTAGGTGTTTCTTTAATTTTATCTTTCATATTTTTATTAATTCTAACATCCAATATATGCCATACGCTTGAAGCGTACAAGGCACATATTCGGGCGTTACCCTTAATATTAAAAAAGTCTTGGTTGCTTTCTATAAACTTCTATCCTTTTGTTTGCCTTATCAAAATAGTCCTTATCAATTTCTAATCCTACTAAATCAAAGCCTAAGTCATCACAGGCAATCGCAATGCTTCCACTTCCTAAATGGCTATCAAATATTAGGTCGCCTTCGTTAGCGTATTTTTTTAGAATCCACCTATATAATTCTCTTGGTTTTTGAGTTGGGTGTATTCTTTTATCTGTTTGCTGTCCTCTATGGTATCTAAAAAAACGCACTGCGGTATCAAAAGAAGTCCAAGCCATTTCTGCATCCGCAAAAGAGAAACCATCATTCTTTTTATCCCAAATTATCCAGCATTTACTATCTATTGGCATTCTGCTAATAAAGTGGTTTGCTCCCCAAATAATTTGATTTTTACTTATCCGCATAAGTTCGTTAAAGTATTCTTTACTTGGAGCGTCATTATCCCAGTCCTTAACTTCGTGTTTACTTCCAGACCAATTATTATTTCCGTCCATTCCTATTCCGTAAGGTGGGTCTACTATTGCTAAATCAAATTGTTTATCCTTGCATTGCTTCATAAACGGCAAACAGTCAACGTTGTGTAATTCTATTTTACTTCTGTACATAATTCATTTTTTTAAAAGATTGGTAACACTGTATATAATAAATTGCTTTTATCGCTTACTTGTGTATGATATATCAGTCATTAAATACTGTTTTATCTATTAGTGCATCGTTTATCATACACGCAACGCCATCATATACAAACCGTTGTAAAACATAGACACTATACAGGGCATCGCTTACTATAACACTTTTCGCCATCCGTTGGCAAATTGCATACTTCACAGCTTTTGTAATGTGGCAACGATTTTACAACAGCGGGTATAGTTAATTGCTCTTCTAACCATTTTACGTAATCTCCGCTATAATAAGTATTGCCAGTGTTATCATGTACCCTATAAATAGCTTTTTCGCCTTTACTTTCTTTGTACTCTATAAAATTGTTTATGTATTTCATATTTTTTTGTTATTTTAAATCGCCCAGTATATAACACCGTATATAATTCAGTTGTGAAAAACAACCGAAATCATACACAATTCGTTAGTGGCAATTTAAACGAACTCCCAACTCACAACTTCTTCTGTATCTAAATAAATTCTTTCTTTAAACATTCGGTTAATTACAAATTGAACGCCTCCCCAATTATTGATACTTGCTAGAAAAGATTTATATTTGTTTCCGTTTTTTAATGTAATTTCTACATCCATCCAACAAGGTGGTAATTTAGGGAAATCCTCTACTTTATTTCCTGACTTTATCCATAAATTACATATTTTTTTATGTATAGATAAATCTTTTTTAGTAACGTAATCAGCAATCGTTTCCAAAGATAAACTGCCACTAACACTCGCTATAAGTAATGGCGGTTTAGTGCTAATTTGGTGTTTTCTGCTTTCTATTGTCATTTGTGCTTAATTTAAAGTTAGTAGTTCTAATTCCGCCACTACTCATAGCGGATGCCGTTAGCAGTAATTTAAAGGGAACCAACCTATCGTATCGCTGAACTCAACAAAACGATGAAGTCCGCTATTGTCTTTAAATACTTTTGTTTTTACTTCACTACCATCTCTTAAAACTGCAATAAACTCAAAACCTTCATTGTTAGGTATTAGTGCTAATTCTTTCATTTTTAAGTTCTTTATTTGATTAATATTCAATTACTTATATCCACAGAGGTGCATCAATAACCCTCTGTGGAATTTTAGTGAGATAGGTTGGACTCGAACCAACAACCCTATTTTATTAAGTACGCTAATACTTTTTTATTTAGGTTCTTTAAAAAAACTTGTACTTCGTTTTTTATTATAGCGTCTACCAATTCCGCCACTATCTCATATTTTGACCATATTGTTGACCCCAACAAAAAGGTATAAAACTACTGCTAACAATGTATATAAAAAATAGGGGTTTCAGTTTATTACTTTATCTTCCATACTGCGTTTATTATTTCCGTTGTAATGCAAATATATACGCATTTATTTAATGTGCAAGAAAAAAATACATTCAGTCTTCTTTGCTTGAAAACCATAGCACAACAAAAGCCCCTACAGAAAAACCAAAACACATAAAAGCAATTATCTCTAATGGGTGGTGGAAAATTGTCATCCCTATTATAGTTGGTATCATAATTCTAATTATTCAGAATAGATGGTTTGACAAGTAAAAGATAACTATACTTATAACATTGTATGATACAGAATACTACTCCTGCACACAACCCAACCCGATATAGTAATCTGCATATACTCACGTTAGCGGTAATATTAACGAGCATCTAATAAGCATTGGTAATGACCATAACCACTAGACAACTCTATTTTACCAACAACGCCTGTTATCGGATTTAAAAATTCTCTGTACCTAATTTGATGGTGTATTTGAACTACCATTTTATTGCATATTTCACAATCTCCAAATACACGAGAATTACATTCAGTGTCTCGAATTGTAAATGTGATTTTTTTATTTAATTCTAATTCGGAATCTGTTTTTATTGTACTCATAATTAAGTATTTAC
>Ga0335398_10001461_pt1 | contig 40537 bp, 25 predicted proteins | sample BON03_FD_205742 | JGI IMG/M metagenome (GOLD analysis project Ga0335398, IMG submission 205742) | Freshwater microbial communities from Lake Bonney liftoff mats and glacier meltwater in Antarctica - BON-03 (spades assembly) (version 2) | ecosystem: Environmental > Aquatic > Freshwater > Ice >... | reverse complement strand
CCCTCGGCGCAAGGAAAAAAACAAAAGCCGACCGGCGCGCTCAACATTCCTCATCCGCACATCAACACACCATGGCCTCGCCACTCTCGCATTATCCAACGCGACCAGGCGTAGAAGGCCCTGCAGCGCAAGCGCAAGAGCAGGACGAGGACGACGACGACGAACGGCGCACGATTGCTGAAATCCCCTCTCCGACACCCGCCAGCACCCGCGAGAAGCAGCACCAGCAGCAGCAGCAGCAGCAGCAGCAGCAGCAGCAGCAGCAGGAACGAGCTACCCTCGACAGCAACAGCGAACGCCAGGCCCAGCAGCACGCCGACCTCGCCGCCGCCATCGCGGGCGCCGCCCGGTCCCTGCGCGCCGGCGACGTCGCGCTTCTGGGCGGCCTGCTCGAGAGCCAGCACGCGCTGGCGGCGGCGCTCCGGCGCGTTGAGTCGGCGTCGGCGGCCGCGCAGCTGCACCTGTCCTCGGCGGGCGGACCCCCGCCGGGTGGCGAGCAGGCGGCCGGCGCACTGGCGGCGTGCGGCCAGCGGTGCGCGGCCTTGCGCGCGAGGCTGGCGCGCGTGGAGGAGCGCGTGCAACGGATGGGCGCGGCGGCGGCGGCGATGCGGCGGGGCAGGGAGCTGGCGGCGATGGCGGCGGCGGCGGAGCCGGGGCCTGAGAGAGGGGCGGCGGCCGGGCAGGCGGGCCGGAGGAGAACGGGGGGCGTTGGGGATGATGCGCTGCCGCCGACTCGATCGCCGAGGCAGGCGGGAGCGGGAGCGGGCGCCGACGCCGACGCCGCCGACGACGATCACGCCGCCGCCGCGATCGCCGCCGCCGCCGCTCGGCCGATTGTAGAGCAAGTGAGAGGCGGGTCGTACTAGCGTCATCTCGGTCTTGTCACAATCACGCAGCACACACACCTCAGCTTCCTTTCTCTCTTTCTCAAACCGCGACGGAAACCTCTCAACCTCCTCCTTCCTCTCCCTCGTTGCGTCGTTCTCACCCCCGCGCTTGCTTTCTCTCTCGAACGTCACGCGCGCGCGACAGCCACGCCCTCAGCGAGAACGCGCGAATTCCGCGTGGCACCACGTCGGCCCGCGCGCGTCGGTCGCCCGAGCAAAGCGCAACAAACAGCAACCAACTAAAGCGCGCGCCCGCGCCGCGCGCGACATGGCGCCGCCGCCGCCGCGCCGCCCCCGCGCCCGCGCCGCGCCGCTCGCGCCCGGAGGCCTCCTCGCGCTCGCGCTCGCGCTCCTGCCCCTGCTGCTGCTCGGCGGCGCCTCGGCCGGCGCCCCCAAAGCCCCCGCCTCCGCCCCCTCCTCCGAGCCCAAGCTCAGCGACGAGCGCTGCGTCTTCCAGACCGAGTTCGGCGACGTCACGTTCGGCTTTTACCCGCGCGTCGCGCCCGTGACCGCCGCCCACATCTTCCGCCTGTGCGCGCTCAGCGGATACACCGGGAACCACTTTTTCCGCGTCGACCGCGGCTTTGTCGCCCAGGTCGCCGACGTCTCCGGCGGGCGCAACCTCACCGCGTCGCCCGAGCTCGCGGCCGAGGCGGCGCGCGCCGTGCCGCTCGAGGTGCAGCACGGCGTGGCGCACACGGCGGGCGCCGTTTCCATGGGACGGCACAGCGACCCGAACAGCGGCCGCTCGTCGTTTTCTTTTTTGCTCGGCGACGCGCCGCACCTGGACATGCAATACACCGTCTTCGGGCGCGTGACGGACGGCATGGACGTCCTGCGGCGCATGGAGGGGGTCGAGACGCGGCGCGAGGGCATCTTCGTGATGCCGACGCGGCGCGTGCAGATCCACGCGACGCACTGGCGGTTCGCGTCGGTCGGCGGGCCGCCCGCGCTGGGCGCGGCGCACGCGCGCGACGACGACGGCACGGGCGGCGGCGTGCTGCCGCTTCCCGACCGGCGCGGCACGGGGCCGATAGGGGGCGGCGGCGGCGGCGGGGACGCGGGCGACGAGGGGGACGAGGGGTCGTGCCAGGAGGAGCTGGACCACCTGCGGTCGCGGTTCGACTGGCAGGCGCAGGAGCTGGAGGCGACGCGGAAAAAGTGCCTGCCGGGGAAATGAGACGAACGATGAATTCTGTCGGTCGGCGTCAGCGCCTCCTCATCACACACACACGCGCCCGACACACATAGCACACATATAGTCTCACGACGATCCAAGCCAGTCTCCTCTCTCTCACTCCTTCTCGGATATGCTCGCGTCCCGGTGCGTTTAGCTTTCTCTCTCTCTCTCTCTCTCTGATAGGCACACGCATCGCGCGCACGGCCAATGGCGTCGATCTACGGGCAGTACTGAGCCAACCGTGATCGATCGGCGGCGTAGAAGAGGGAAAAAGAGGGGGCGCTTCCCTCACCACCACCACCTCAAACCACCGCAACCGCTCACCCGCTGGCTCACCCCTCCCCCCTCCACTTACCCCCTTCATTGGCAATCCTCGTCGACTCCCAGGGCTGCGCGCAACGCCGTGCGCGTCTTCTCGAAGAGGTGCGTCGGGCGGTGTCGCTGCTGAAGAGAAAAGAGCAATAAGATAGAAAGACGCCGGCGACGCAAACGCACGCGCGTGCCGGCCCCCGACCAAGCGAGCGACCTGGCAAAAGCCGCACTCTCCCCCTCTCTCTCACGACCCCTCCTCCTCCTCCTCCCCCCAACAACCAAACCAAGCAGCCCCCGCCCCGTCCTCTCCCGCGCCACCATGACGACGACCGCCGCCGCCGACGCCTCGTTCAACAAGACCGACGCCCGCCGCATGCTGCACGCCGTCTTTCGGGTGGCCGACCAGCCCGCCTCTGCCAAGTTCTACACCGAGGCGCTCGGCATGCGCGAGACGCGCTTCCGCGACCTCCCCGACGAGAAGTACAGCAACGGGTTCTACAGCTACGGCAGCGAGACGGAGGCGTTCGCGCTGGAGACCACGTACAACTACGGCACTGAGGCGTACGACATTGGCGAGGCCTTTGGTCACTTTGGCCTGGCCACCACGGACGTCAAGGCGCTGGCGGACAAGATCCGGGCGCTCGGGGGGGAGGTGAGGTCGATATTTTGAGGCGGAGAAAGGGGGCTGACTCGTCTTTGTTCTTTTGCCCCCCGTCGTGCGTCGTCGCTCCCGCTGCGCGCGCGCGCCGTCCTCCCCTCCCCCCTCGCTCGCTCACCCCCGCTCACCGCCCGCAGGTGTTCCTCAAGCACGGCCCCGCGCAGATCACCCGCGAACCGGGACCCGTCAAGGGCGGGTCCACCGTCATCGCCTTCGCCAAGGACCCCACGGGCTACATGTGGGAGCTGATCGAGCGCGAGGACGCGCCGGCGAGCGGCGGCAGGTCGGAGCCCATCTGCCAAGTGATGCTTCGCGTGACGGATTTGGGGGCCTCTGTCGCCTACTACACGGAGGCGCTGGGCATGCGGCTGCTCCGGCGGCGGGTCAACGAGGAGCAGGGGTACACGCTGGCGTTCGTGGGGTACGAGGACGAGGACAAGGTGGGTCGAGTTGGATTGTTGTTTGTTGTTTGTTGTTTGTCCGGCGCGTCGCGTCGCGTCTTTTTTCCTTTCGCGCCCGTCGCGTCTCCTCCCGCGCTCTTTGCTCCTTCTTCTTTTCTCAACGGGAGCGCCCCCGCAAAACTCCCCCGCCCCCCCCCAAAAAAATAAAAATAAACACCGCAACAGGGCACCGTCATCGAGCTCACGTACAACCACGGCCGCGGCCCCGAGAACCCCTACCGCCAGGGCGACGCGTACGCGCAGGTGGCCATCTCGACGGGGGACGTCTACAAGAGCGCCGAGGCCATCCGGGCGGCGGGAGGGAAGGTGACCCGCGAGCCCGGCCCTGTTCCCGGCATCGGCACCAAGATCCTCGCGACGGTCGACCCGGACGGGCACAAGTACGTGCTGGTGGACAACGCGGACTTCTTGGCGGAGCTCAAGTAGGGTGGGGGATTGTTTGCTTTCTTAGCTTGGCAAATAGAAAATTGCAGTTTGGACGTTAGTTGTTTGCCGCCGCCGCCGCCGCCGCCGCCGTTTCGTCGAGCGCGCCGCCCTCTCCGCCTTGCGCCTCCCCCGTCTCCTCCTTCTCCCCTTCCTCCCTCCCCTCGTCCGCCGCCGACGCCAGCGCCCCCGGATCCAGCGCCGCGTCCTCCGCCACGCACCGCTCCAGCACGCCCACGCACGCGCCCACGCTCTCCCCCCGCTGCATGGCGTCCGCAAGCGCCGAGTGCGCCTTTTCGTGCCTCCGCAAAAGAGCGGCGTCGCTCAGCACCGCCCAGCGCACCTGCGCGGCCGCTTTTCTCGGGGTGAAACCTAGGGCGCCGAACAGGGCGTCCAACTGCGCCACGTCGCCTACGCCGCCCTCGGCCTGCCCGAAGGAGAGGTACTCGGCGACCACGCCCGCGAGCGCCGCCGCGGAATAGCGGTCGAGGCTGGACGCAGACAGCCTTCCCGCGGCGACCTCGCGCCGGAAGGACGCGTCGCAGAAGGTGGTGCCGGCCTGCTGGGCGGCGGCGACGGCGGCCGCGAGGGCGCCGGGGCGACGACCGGCGCCGGCGGGGGAGGCGGCGGCGCTCTGGGGAGCTGAATAGGGCTTGCTGTCGCTCCCGCCGCCGCCGCCCTCGCCGCCGCCGCCCTCGCCGCCGTCCGCCGAGGCCGCGACCGCCCCCCCCCCCCGCCGCCCCCCCCCCCCCCCCCCTCGCCCCCCCCCCCCCGCGCCCCCCCCGCCCCTCCCCCCCCCCCCCCCGCGCGCACCGCCTCCACCACCGCGCCCCAAGACGACAGCACGTAGCCCCGGGGGAGCAGGCCGCACAGGTACGCGACCAAAAAGTGCGCCGCCTCGTGCAGCGCGACGCGCCGCGCGTATTTTTCTGGAAGAAAGAGGCGGCCAAGCGAGTCGACGGCAAGCGCCTCGAGTCCCCCGCCAAAGGCGATGGCGTCCACCCCAAACACAAACGTGAGCCCTGCCAGGGCCAGGAGCGCCTGCCCTGGGTCCCACCGATTAGCGGCGGCGAGCGCGAGAAAACCGAGCAGCGCGGCCAGCTGCGCGCCGTTGCGGACGGCGATCAGCGACGCGTCGCGCGGCGAGAGCAGCTTTTCCGGCTCTATCTTGTTGAGCCGCAGCTCGTCGATCGTGTAGTCGCGCTTGGGCAGCATGCGGGCGCGGCCAAAGCTGCCGAAGACGGAGGGATTGAGCCGGACGAGGGCGACGGCGCCGTCCTCGGCGGCGTCCCCCGCAGCGTCGAGGGGGCTCGGAGCGGCGAGCGCAAGCGAGGGGGGCGTGGCGCGCGAGAGCAAGGCGTCGAGCTCCGCCACGAGGCGCGCGCGGCGGGCGGCGGCGGCGGCGGCGGCGGCGTTTGGCGAGGCGGCGGCGGCTGCGGGCCTGCGCGTCGGGCGCCTCCTTGGCGCCGCTGCTCGTGCTGCTGGTGCGGCGGCGGCGGCCCCGCGCAACCTCGCCTGCATCGCGGCGCCGCGGGCGGTGGGCCACGCGTGGTGGGGGACCATGATGGCCCCACGGCGATCACTTTTTGTCGGGAGAGAGGGAGAGGGAGAGGGGGGGCGCGGGAGGAAAGGCAGGTGCGCAGGGGCGCGCGTGATTCTTCTGATGCAGGGGGCGTGTGCGCGCACAGGAGCGGTGGTTGGCCGACAGACGGGGTGGCGCGCGGCCAAGTTTTTGAAGAGACCGTGCGATCGATCGCCTCGATCAAGCGCGCGCCCGATCGTTTTGCGGAGACGGCGGCGCCTCGTCGCCGGCGCGCGCGCCCTTCCTCCTCGCTTGTTGTTACCCGGTGTCGCGCTTCAACGCCGACACTGTAAGGATCCTCGCACACACAAACCATCAACCCCTCTGACCACGCGCGCACCAATCACTGCGACGCGGAACACAGCTCCTGGCTTCTCTCTGCTTCTCCGTTCCGACGCGGCCCGTCACCTCTCACCTCTCGGCCGCCACCCGTCCGATTCGCGACGAGGCTCAGCTGCGGACACGTGCGCAACCCTCTGTCCCGATTCCGCGGTTGGAGGCGTGAAGACAACAACAGGGGAGGAGAGCGTTTGCGGAGCCGCCGCTCGCTCGTCCCCCGCCCGTGACGCGCGCGCGCGCCGCTCGGCCAGACCACGAGCAGCCGCCGCGCGCCCGGCGCCCCCCTAAAAAAGACAACGGCGGGAGGGCGTGAGGCAAAAAGGGGACACATCCAACCGCAGGCGCCATGTCCTACCTCCTGCCCCACCTGCACCACGCCTTCGCCGTCGACCAGGCCATCCTCAGCGAGGAGGACCGCGTCGTTGTCGTGCGGTTCGGCCGCGACCACGACCCCGCGTGCATGCGCATGGACGAGCTGCTGGCCGGGGTGGCGGACCGGATCAAGGCGTTCGCGTGCGTCTACCTGGTGGACGTGGACGAGGTGAGGGCTTGTCGGCGAGGAAACCATAGGAGAGAGATGAATCTCGGGCCAAAAGAAGATGACGTAAAATCCGCCCAGCGACGCTCACCCATCCCCCGCCCCCCAAAACGTGAGCACACGCACGAACAACAACCCACAGGTGCCCGAGTTCAACGCGATGTACGAGCTGTACGACCCGTGCACGATCATGTTCTTCTTCCGGAACAAGCACATCATGGTCAGTTTGGTTTGGTTTTGTTTGTTTTTGTGTTGGGGGGAAAGGAGAGTAAACGCGCGAAGACGCAACGCGGGGCTCTCTTGTTTTCACACCGTTTTGCCTCGCTCGCCCGCCCGCATAACAACAACCAACGCCAACAAAACAAAACATGCACAGGTCGACCTCGGCACGGGCAACAACAACAAGATCAACTGGGCCATGGAGGAGAAGGCCGAGTTCGTCGACATCGTCGAGGTGGTGTACCGCGGCGCGCGCAAGGGGCGCGGCCTGGTGGTGTCCCCGAAAGACTACTCGACGCGGTACCGGTACTGAGGGTATGGGTGGAGGGTGCTGCAGGGTTTTTGGAGGATCCGAACCGACTGAGCCGTGTGCAGGGCAAGGGGCGAGTTCGTCGAGGTGGTGTGCCGCGGCGCGCGGAAGGGGCGCGGCCTGGTGGTGTCCCCTCAAAAAGACTGCTCGACGCGGTACCGCGGTACTGAAGAGGCGGCGGCGGCGGCGGGGGCGAACGGGGGGCACCCTGATTTTCTCGGACCAACTACTTTACCTCGTGTGTACGCGCCGCAAAGTAGCAATTACTCAGTAAGATTACTGTACACGCTGGTGGTTCGTGATGAACGGGGGATGGGTTCTGTGCGTTGGGTCGGAGGAGCGGGGCTTCCCCCGATCGGGGAGAGGCAGGCGCTGCGCGGCGAGCCCAAACGGATCGAGCAAAAGACGCCGACCAAAAAAACAAACAACAAACGAACGTCGTCTCCCCCCACGATCATTCAATCAAGCGTACCGCCGCCCGTCCGCCCTCCTGCTGCCCTGCAGCGTCACCACCATGGACCGCGGCCCGCCCCGGTCCCTCGACTCGAACAGGTAGATGCCCTGCCACGTGCCCAGCGCCAACCGCCCCTTAGTAATGGGCACCGTCAGCGTAAACCCTGTGAGCACGCCCTTGATGTGCGCGGGCATGTCGTCGCCGCCCTCGTCGTCGTGCTCGTATTTCCCTTTTCCGCGCGGCGGGCCGTCCGGCGCGAGGGCATCGAGGAAGCGCGCCAAATCGCGCCGCACGGCCGCGCACGCGTTCTCGTTGATCGACAAGCCGGCCGAGGTGTGCAGGAGGTGCAGGTTGGCCAGGCCGACGTCGTAGGTCGCGATCTCCGGTCCGACCTGCTCGAGCACGTCGCGGGTGATCAGGTGGACGCCGCGCGGGCGCTCGGCCAGCGTCACACTCTTTTGGATCCAGGCAGAGGCAGAGGCAGAGGCAGCGCTGGTGGCGTCTGTGGTTTTTTTTTTTTCGTTGAGAGGATAGGCTTTGTGGGGACGAAAGGGGCGTTCGGTGCGTGTCCAGCAGTGTGCTTCATGAAAGGAGGGCGCGTGGACGAGACGCAGACGGCGGGAGAGAGAGAGAGAGACGCACCCGTCGAGGCTGCGCGCGCGGCCGCCGAGCGCCCTTGTCGCCGCCGAGCGGGCGCGACGACGACGAAGGCGGCTCGGGCAACGGGCCCCGCGCAGAGGAGACGCACGTGACGCGCACCTGCGGCGGCCATGGCGAAGGCACTGCTCCGCTGGAGAGGAGAGGGAGGGGAGCCTGCCACGTGGGCGGGTGGCGCTCGCGCGTTTGCGGGAAGGGGAGGGGGGGGGAGACTCTTCCGCGTCGATCCGCGCTTTGTGGAGCTTGGTTATGCTGTGGGCGTGATGGTGACGAGGCTGTCGTTGTGTGATGCGGCGCGTGTGTGGAGTCGGGGATTGAACGCTTTGCCCGTGTCAGCGAGGGGCGCACCCCCCGGAAATAGTTTCTACGCCGCACGCCCCGCGCTCCCCTACGTCCCCTACGTCCCCTCGGCCAAGCAGCGCTCTCTGTTTGTGTTGTCGTCCGGCCCCCCATTGCCCTCGTGTCGCTCGAGCGACGCCCGCCGGCTCTAGGAGCCACTCGTACCTCACACCCGGACAGCCCTCGTCCTAACTGACTGGGGGCCAAGGAAACAAAAAGACCACGCTGCTGCCAGCAGCCTGCTGGTGAGCGCCGTGTGCTTAACCCAGTTCTTCGCAAAGCGATGCACTTTACTTTAATCTGACGCAGGATCGATACACAGTATGCAAGGGAGAGGCAGAGCGCGCGCCCTGGGGTCCTACCTAGGGCGCCGCCGTTGCAGGCGTTTCCTGCGCCGGCGCCTCGGCCGCCAAGGACGCCGCCGCGCCGCGCGGGTCGAGCGCGTCGAGCAGCCGCGCCGTCTCGACGCAAAAAAATGCCAAGTCCCCGCCCGCGAGCACCGCCGCCGCCGCGCCCGCCCCACCCCTACAATCCAGGCCTGCAGGTGCGCTCCGGCGTGCGCGCGCAGGAGGCGGCGGAGCTGCTGCGGGCGTTCTTCAGACGGCGACGGAATGCCTGCTCCTGCGCCAATCGTACGGCGACAATTTTTCTCTTTCCCGGAAAAAAACGCGATATCGGCCGTCGCGTGTGGAAAAACAAACCTCGCGCTGTCTCATGCTCGACGCCCGCCTCCCTACTCGCTCGCCCCGTCCTCGTCCTCGCTCGTCCCCGCCTCTTCTTCCGCCACCCCGCGCCCGATCGACCCGGCGCCCAGCTGCGAGAGGCGCGCGCGCGCGCGCGCCACCGCCGCCCGCGCCCCGTGCAGCTCGAGCAGGTCCGACGCCAGGCCGGCGACGTCCCCGTGCCCGATCGCCCTGCGGCGCGAGTCCGCGCGCCGCGCCGCGAGCTCGCGCGCGGCCACGAGCGCCGGGCGCAGCGAGGTGCGCGCGAGCCGCAGCACAAGGGGGGCGTGGCGCGGGCTGACGGGCGCGCCCGCGCGCAGCAGGGCCGACATTGCCTCGGCCAGCGCGGGCGAGGGCCAGAGCCCGCTCTCGCCGCCCGGGCGCAGGGTGGCCTGGTGAGCGTCCAGCACCACGTCCGCCGCGCTGTCCTGCCCCCCGCCGTCGGCTTCGTCGCGGGTCAAGGAGGCGCGCGCGTCGGCGCCACGGCCCAACAGCGGCAGGAGGCAGCCCGCGCCCGCCCCGGCGCGGGCGGCGTGCATGAGCAGCGTGACGCCGGCGCCGTCGGCCCAGGAGGGGTCGGCCGGCGGCGCGGCGTCGAGGAGCAGGGCCAGGGCGGGGGCGCTGCCGCTGAGCACCGCGAGGAGGGCGGGCACGCGCCCTTCGTTGTCGGCCGCGTTCGCGTCGGCGCCGCGCTCCAGCAGCAGGCGCACGTTGGAGGCGGGCGGGCGCAAGTGGGCGCCGGGCGGGTAGGGCGCAGCACCCGCGAGCAACTCGCGCGCATGGTGCAGCGCGGTCTTGCCGGTGGACGGGTCGCGCACTCTCACAGCGTCCGCGCCGCCGGGGGCGCCGAGCAGGAGACGCAGCGCCTCTGTGTGATTGCGTTGCGCAGCCACAAACGCCGGGCAGAGGCCGTCGCGGTCGAGGCCGCCATGCGCGGGCGCGCCCGTGCCGAGGAGCGCGCGCACGGCCTGCTCCTCGGTCGCGCACCAACCCATCGGCCGCATGCTGTGCATCAGGCACGTGATCGCCGAGAACCCTCCGCTGGTCACGAGGTCCGCGCGCGCGCCGCGCTCGAGAAGAATGCGCGCGGCCCGGCCGCGGCCCGAGCTGAGCGCGTGCATCAGAGGGGGTGCGGCCGGTGTCGTCGCACGCGTCCAGGTCGATGAGGCGCAAGGAGGAGGACGGGCCGACGCCGCCGCCGGCGCCGGCCGCGCTGCTCCTAGCTGCCGCCGAGGTGCGAGGTTGCGTGCCGTCGAGCAGCGACGTGAGCGCACAGTCTTGATCGAGCTCGAGTCTGTCGAACAAACCGTCCCTGCTTGGCGCCTCGACGAAGGGGCCGCTGAAACACCCGTCCGCGAGCGCCGCGTGCAGAGCCGTGCCGCGCGGCGCGGGCGCAAACATGACGCCCAGCCGCGCGTCCGGGTCGCAGCCCATCTTCAGCAGCTGGATCACGCTGTTCGCGCTGCTCCTCACCAGAGCCAGCGCCAGCGCCGTCTCGCCGGTCCTCGCGCTCGTCGCGTCCAAATCGGGCGACATGCCGGCGAGCGCGCGCATCATGTCGAGGTCGACGCTCTTGACCGCGAGCATCAGGGGTGTCAGCTGATACTTGCCGCCGGGCGCGTGTAGCGGGAGTGAGCGCCCCTGCTGCTGGCGTCGTTGCTCCTGCCACCGCGTCTGCCGCCGCTGCTGCTGCTGCTGCTGCTGCTCCTCCAAGAAGCGCGCGTGCACCGACATGGCCGCTTCGACGTCCCACTGCCGCACGGCCTCGTACAGCGAGCAGGGGCGCCCGCTCTCGTCGTACGCCCCGAGATCGGAGTCCGCGTCCGATGCCATCCAAACCTCGTCGCTCGGGCCGGAGCTCATGGTGGCGGAGCTCATGGTGAAAAGCTTTTGGTCTTTTTGAATCCTTCTTCCTCCTTGATCGCTTGCGTTGTGCCTGTCTGTTTGAGGCGCGCGCGGATAGCGACGGGATCGGAGAGAACGTGCTCAGGTCATCTATCTGCGGCTTTGTTTTGTGAAGGCGGAAAGCGGAGAGAGAGAGGGCGCTCTTCAAAAGTAGCGTTGCGCAAAAACGCTCGCCGCCCGACCCAACGCGATTGTTCGAAAGTTTGCCGTCGACCGACCTCCGAAACCAGAGTCGTTTCAACACACGACACAGCACCCCTACCTCCTGTCCCCCCAAAACTGGTCGCGGTCGAAGAACGGGTCGCCGCGTGCGCCGTTAGACGTGAACGGGTCGCCGTCGCCGCGCCCGAAAAAACCGCCGCCGCCGCCGCCGCCGCCGCCCCTGCCCATCCCCCCAGCGCCGTAGTCGTAGTCGTCGTGAAGCACGACCTCGGCCGGGTCCGCCGCCGGGAAGTCCCGCTCCTCCACGGCCCGCCCACGCCGCCCCTCCAAGAAGGCGTCCACCTCGGCCACGATCCACCGCTGCTCGGCGGGGTCGAGCGCCTCGGCGAACCGGTGCTTGCGGACGCCCTCAACCAGCTCGACCGCCGTGCGCGGCACGCCGTTGACCACCATGGTGGTGACTAACCTCGCTCCAGTTAAATCCATCAGGTCGCCCTCGACCTCGCGCGCCCCCGCCGCTCCCCCCGCGGCGCGGCCGAGGAACCTGGCGGCGCCCGAGCGGCCGTCGGCCGTCGCGAGCTCCTGCGACAGGCGGAAGCGCCGGCGGCCGAGCGCCAGGCGCTCGCGGGAAAAGGCGCCCGACAGCGCCTGCTGCGCCAGCTGCGCGCCGGCAAACCAGAACGGCGCCGAGAAGAGGGCGAACGCAACGCCGCCGCTGGCCAGGGCCGAGAAGGTCCAGAAGGCGACGAACCCGTTCCACGCGAGGGCGAACAGGCCCGTGCCGACGGACTGGCCGCCCAGTCCCTCGGGCGGGATCTCTAGGTCGAGGCGCCCCCCTGTCCGCTCGAGCCGCACCCGCGTGCCCGCCGGCCTGCGCGCGCCGCGCGCGAGGCTCCCCCCGTCTCCCCCGCCGGCCGTGCGCCGCTGGGAGACGGCGGTGACGGGCAGGAGCGAGCCGTCGGGGAGGCGGACCATCATCTGCTCGGGCTCGGCTTGGCGTCGCTGCGACGACGACTGCGACTGCTGCTGCTGCTGCTGCTGCCCTCTTCCGGACCGCCGCCGCTGCGCTCGGGAGCGCGACGGCGGCGGCGACGGCGACGCCACCTCGAGCGCCTCGGCCGCCGTCATGCGGTCCTCCGGCAGGGGCTCCAGCAGGCCGTCTAGTAGCTCGGCCACCTCGGGCCCGAGCGACCGGGACGCGGCGGAGAGGTCGACCCGCATGCGGCCGTCCTGCGGGAAGGACGACGGCGGCCGGCCGCCCGTCGCCAGAAAGAGGAGCGTCGCGCCCAGGGCGTAGAGGTCCGAGGCGGGCGACGCCTCGCCCCGGAACTGCTCGGGCGCCATGTAGCCGTACGTCCCGACGACGGTCGAGCCGAGCGGCGGGGGCGCGGCCGAGCCTCCGGACAAAACTTCAACGCCGCCTAGCGCCGACGACGCCGACGGCGACGACGACGGCGACGCGGCCGCCGCCACCGACCCGCCGAAATCGACCACCAGCACCTTCCCGCCCCATTGCCCTCCCTCGATCACGACGTTGTCCGGCTTGATGTCGCGGTGCACCACGGGCGGGCGCAGGCCGGACAGGTAGCCGAGGACGCCGAGCAGCTCGCGCGCGATCCGGAGCACCTCGGCGTCGGTCGGGCGGCCGGGCGGCGGGGGGCCGCTCTCGACCCCGCCCCCGCCCCCGTTCCCGTTTTCGTTCCCGTTTTCCTTCCCGTTTTCGTTCCCGTTTCCGCTCGCGCCTCCGTTTCCGCCTCCGTTTGCGCCTCCGCTTCCGCCGCCGCCGCCCCCGCCCGCCACCATCTGCGCCAGCGTCGCGCACCCGCGCGGCGCCGCCCGCTGCGCGATGTAGAACGCCCGGTCGTCGGGCGAGTCCTCCTCAAAGTAATCCAGCAAGGCCGGGATGGACGGGTGGCTCAGGCCGCGGAGCGTCTCCGCCTCGCGCTTGAACAAGTCGAGCTGCTTCCAGTCGCGCAGGGACCGCAGGCTCAGGGCCTTGAGGGCGACCTCCTCGCCGTCCCTGCGGGCGTCGCGCGCGCGGTAGGCCACCGCGTTGGCGCCCGCGCCGAGGACCTCGAGCACGGTGTAGCGGCCGCCGGGGCCGACGCGGGCGCCAGGCGCCAGCGCGGCGACGCCGGGCGGGAGAGCGGCGCGCGGAGGCGGCGGCGCGCCGAGTCTTGCGACTGTCGAGGCGGGCGGCGGGACGCGGTCGCGCGGGACGGCGTCCTCGAGGGCGGCGTCGTCGCCGGACGGGTCGCTGCTGCCGTCGGGGAGGGCGCGCGCGGGGACAGACGGACGAGCGGTTGCTGCTGTCGTTGCTGCGTCGAGGAAGGGGCGGGCGCAGGGGCGACGGCGGAACGAGCGCGCGGGCGTCGTCGGCATCGGCGGCGCGGCGACCGGCGTTCGTGCTGCTGTTACTGGGATTGATTCGTTCAGGTGGGATGCGTGCGGCGACGCATGAGCGATGGGAGAGGTGGCGCGCGCGCGCGTCGAGAGGGAGGCGCGCGTGCGTGGCGTCGCCTTGTCACTGCTCCTCATGCAGAAGGACTCACCACCCGCAGCAGCAGCGGCCGCGCGCCCCGAAGGGACGCCGGCACCGATCGCGAGCATGTCGATGGGAATGACAGGGGCCGGCGGGGGCGCGCTCGCGCGCTGTGGTGTGGTGGACCGCGCGCCCGAGAGCAAAAAGTCGTTGTTGCGGAGGACGTGCTCGAGTGACCTAGCTAGTATCCGTGCGTGAGTAAATCTTCAGGACTGTGATGATGGTGATGCGATATCTTCGTGGCGTGCTGTGTGTGTGTTTGTTTGACGCGGGCATGCACGGACAAGAGTCGGAGCCGCGCGCTATCGATCGGCGTCGGCGTCGGCGTCGGACGCGGCGTCTGCGGCGGCGGCGGCGCCAGGTGACGCCTGGAGTCCCTTTGCTTTCGCGTTGGTCTCTCTCTCTCTCTCTCTCTCCGCGCGCCATTTTGGCGGATGAGAGCCAGCGTGCTACTAGTCCCGAAGATCCCTTTCATCATACCAGTCGGCCCTTCTTTTGCGGCGCGGGTGCCACACCTACGACAATAATAAAGGCGTCGCCGACCGGCGAGAGACCTCAGCCTAAACCTCCTCTCTCGATCAATCGCGCGCGCCCATCGACTCTCGACCGACCGACCGATTGATGGACGCCAGCCCGGTGGTGGGCCCCACTCCTCCGATCACTACCCGGACGCAAGCCGCCACCACCACCACCAGCCCCAGCAGCCGAGAGCGTCGATGGCGGCGCTCGCGCTGCCGGCAGCGGCGGATGCGGCGCCCCCTCCTCAAGCGCTCGCGCAGCAGGCGGCCGCCAACGCAACCAACGGCGCCGCCCTCCTGCTCTCCAGCTGGCGCTCGCCCTCCTTCCTCCTCGACCCGCCGACCGACGCCCCGCAGGCGCTGCTCAACCTCCCCGGGGCCCTCGAGCGCGTGCTGATCGAGACGCCCGACCTGGCGGCCGCGCCCGTGGGAGGGCACGGCGCCGGCCCCGCCCCCACCCCGGCAGAGGCCGTCGCGAGCGGGGCATCGGCGCTCGCCGCGCTGCTCCGAGCGCTGCCCCGTTTCCCGCGCGCGCACGCCGCGTTGCACGCGCCGGCCCCGGCGCCGCTCTTTTTCGCGAGCGCGAGCGCGGTGCCGTCCTCCTCTCCGCCGCCGTCCTCCCCGCGGCCGCCGCAGCACCCAGGCCGAGAGGATGATGGCCGCGCCCTCGCGTCCCCCTGCCGTGAGGCGAGCGTGCGCCTCGCGCTCGCGATGCTGGCCGCGTCCGCGATCATGCCGTGCGAGGGGGGGCATGCCGCGGCCGAGGCGGCGGTGGCGGCGGCGGCGGACGCGGCCGAGGGCGCGGTCGGCGGCCGCAACGACGGCCGCGACGACGAGGGCGAGGCGGCGGCGGCAGCGGCGGCGGCGGCGGCGCGGGCCGAGGCGGGGGCGCGGGCGGTCGCGGCGGCCAGAAAAGGGCTGGGGTCGGCGGCGCTCCTGTGCGCGGCCGTGGACCTGCTGCGCGCGGCGCTGGGCAACCTGCGGCCACGGCCGGAGCTGAGGGGGAGCGAAAGAGGCGGCGACGCAATCGCAAACGCCGCCGCCGCCGACGGCAAGAACGACGACGGCGACGGCGAAAACGAGGACGACGACGGCGGCGCCGGAGGGGACGACGACGACGGCGGCGCCGGAGGGGACGACGACGACGCGCGCAGCGTGGTGCGGCACGTCGCCGCCCACCCGCGCGCCTTCATGCTGATCGAGGGCCTCTTCTTCGCGCCGGCCCTCGTGATCCAGCGCCTCCTCTCTCCGTTGTCGCAGGCGGGGCTGGTCGCCGCCGACGCGGGCGCCGAGCAGGCGTCGGCATCGGCGTCGGCGTCGGCGTCGGCGCTGCTCCAGGCCGACGGGCCCGCCCCGCCGGCGGCGGTCGCCGCCGCCGCCGCCCGCGCCCGCGGCGCCGCGCTGGCGGCACACGCGCTGCGGTCGCTGGCGCGGCTGTGCGGGCGGCCCGAGCTGTACCACTCCCTGTTGCTCCACTGCCCCGCGCTGGGGCCCTTGCGGTTGCTGCTGGCGCAGGGCTTGAGCGCGGCCGAGGCGGCGGGGGCGACGGGGGGCGCGGGCGGCGCGGCGGCGGGAGCGGCCGGCGGCGCGGCGGCGGCGGCGGCGGCGGGCGCCGCCACCGCGCGCGTGGCCGGCCTGATCACGGGCGTGCACGCCGTTCTCCTCACGCTCGCCGACCACTCCCACCCGGCGCTGGACGAGGCGCTCCTGGCCCCCGGCGCCGACGCTGGCGACGAGCTGGGCAGGACCGTCGAGTGGGCGGCCGCGCGCGCGCTGAGCACGGCGCGCGCGCGGGCGCTGGGCCTCCAGCGGCGGCGGCGGCCCGGCGAGGGCAGCGGCGAGGACGTCAACGGCGGCGGGCTCGGCGGCGAGGACGGCGGCGACGACGACGACAGCGGCCTCTTTCTGTCGTGCCTTCGTGTGACCGCGTTCGCCATGGCCGGGCCGCGCAGCCTGGCCGAGCGGGTCGTGTCCGACGCGGCGGAGCTCGTGCTCGAGCAGCTGGGCCAGGCCGAGGGCGACTTTGAGGCGGCGTGGCTGCCGCGGTTTGGCACCGGGCCGGGAAGAAGGCCGCGGCCGCCGCCGCCGCCGCCGCCCGGGAGCGCGCCGCCGCCGCCGCCGATGCCGACGCCGACCGAGCTGGCGCGGCCGCGCTCCGCGCGCGCCGACCGCGAGCACGCCGCCATCAGGGCCGCGGCGCGCGCCCTCTACGGCGACTCCCGGGCCGAGGCGGCGCTTGAGCGCGCGCTCTTGATGGCCCGCCTGGTCGGGGGGATGTTTGGCGGCAGGGAAAGAAGCGGCGGCGGCCGCGGAGGCGGCGGCGGCGGCGGCGGCGACGAGAGCGGCGACCGCGACACGGCGGCGGTGGCGTCGGCCCCCTCGACCCCCGCGTCGCCGTCGGCGGCCGCTCGCGTCTTTGCCCCGGAGCTGGCGCGCAGGCACTACGGTCGCGGTCCCCTCGCGGCGGCCGAGTTTCCTGGCCTCCGCGCCATGAAAAACCTAGGCGCCCTGATCCTCGAGCTAGAGCCGGTCTCGGCGGGCGAGGCGCCGCTCGGCGCCGCCGCCGGTGCCGCCGCCGCCGGCGACGCCGACATTGCCGCCGGCGCACCCTCTTTCGGCCCCCTCCTGTCGGCCGCCGAGGCCCGGGCTGTGAGGCGCGCGCACGGCGCCCTGCTGTCGGAGCTCGGGCGCGTGGACGACTGGGCCAGGGGGGCGGCGCGCGGGACGGCGCTGCGCCGCGCCGGCCTGGCGGCGGCAGGGCTCGACGCCGCCTTCCCGCCGTACGATGCGCTGGCACTGGCGCCGCCGCCGCCCAAGCGCGCGCCCGCGCCGCAGTCGGAGTGGTGGGTGCCGACTCTGACGCAGGCGCAGGAGCACACGCAGCCGGCGGGGCAACAGGCGCCGCCGCCGGCGCTGCAGCAGCCGCAGGCGCAGACAAGGGTGGTTCAAGCGCCCCCCTCGGCCGCGCCAGCGCCGCCCGTCGAGCAGCCCTCGGGCCCGCCGGATGAGGCGGCAGCAGCAGCAGCAGGGTGTCCGCCTTTGCCGCCCGCCGTGCCGCCCCTGCCCCCGGCCGCGCCGCCGCCGCCACCGCTTCCCCGTCCACCGCCGCCCGCGCCCGCGCCCGCCGCCAGCGCCCACCTCTCCGAGGTGCTGCGCACGCTGGCTGCCGTCGCGGCCGCCCGCGCCGCCGCGGCCAGCCCCGACGCCGCCGCCAGCCTCGGTGCCGCCGCGTGCGCCGCTGCCGAGCGCGTGACGGGCCTGCGCATCGCGCGCCCGCCGCCGCCGCCCGCCGCCCCCGCCTATGGCGGCGGGCCGTATGCCTCCTCGGGCGCAGCGCGTGGCGGCCCCCGGCCCGTCAAGAGCGAGCGCTTGGCCTCTGACGCGGCCGAGGGCCTCGGGCAGCCGCGCGTGCGGCCCAACGCCGTGGCCCTGGCCGCGGCCGCGGCCGCCGGGGCCGCGGCTGATGCTGCTGCTGCAGCGGCGGGGCCGGGGGCGGGCGCGGATCCGAGCGCCGCCTCGCCCTCCCCGGCTGGCGCCGCCGCCGCCGCCCACGCTGCTGCCGCCGCCGCTTCGGCCGCCGCCGCCGCCGCCTCACCGGGCGCCGACGCCGCCTTTGTCCCCTACGTCGGCGTGCGTGCCCGCCCCTCGGGCCGCTTCGCCGCCGAGATCCGCGACGCCTGCGGCCGCCGCGTGTGGCTCGGGTCCTACGCCTCCGCCGAGGGCGCCGCCCGCGGATACGACGCGGCGTCGCGCCGGCTGCGCGGCCTCTCGTCGGCCGTCAACTTTCCTCACGAGCGGCCGTCCGAGGCGGAGCTGGCCGAGATCCGTGCGAGGGGCGCGGGCGGCTGGGACGAGCGCGAGGTGCTGGAGGCGGCGCGGCGGGCGTCCGGGGAGCGCGGCGGCAACAGGCAGGCGCTGCCGAACGCGCCTCCTCGGCCGCTCGCGCCGCCGCCGCCGCCGTTCCCGGCGCCGCCGCCGCCGCCGCCGCCGCGCGGCGGGCCACCCGCTGCCCCCCCTGCCGCCGCGGTCGCCTTGGCCGCGGCGACGGCGGCGCCAAAAGGCACGGCGGAGGTCCCCGGCACCTGCTTTCAGCAGGAGCCGGCCGCGGCGGCGGGAGGGCAAGGTGGCGGCGGCGGCGGCGGCGGCGGCGGCGGCGGCGGCAGTCGCCGGCCGCCCGAGGGCGAGGCGGCGGCGGCCGCGGCGGCGGCGGCGCCGCCGCCGCCGCCGCTGCCGCTGTCGCCGCTCTCGCCGACGTCGCCGCCTTCCGCCCCCGGCCTCCGCGTCGCGCTCCCCTCCTCGCTCCTGCGCAAGCGCGGCCGCCCCACCAACGCCGAGGCCGCCCTGCGCGCCGAGGTGCGCCTGGCGCGCGCGCGCGAGATGGCGGCGCAGGGCGCGGCGCGGGCGGTCGGGGAGCGGCTCGAGCAGGCGGGCAACGGCATGGGCGCGGGCTTGGGCGCGGGGGCGGGCGGGGGCGGCGGCACGCACCGGGCCGCGCCGCGCCGGGAAGCCGGTGCAGCGGGAGCGGCGGCGGCGGGGGAAGGGGCGGCGGCGAGGGCGGCTGAGGGCGACGACGGCGGCGGCGGCGAGGGCGGCGGCGATGCTCCGCGCCGCTCGTCGCGCCCGCGCACGAATTACGTAAACCTGGCGCTGATGCAGGGCCTGGCGGACAGCATCCCGCCAGAGGACCTTGCCGCGATCTACCGGGTCATGCGGGAGCCGTGAGCGTCGTGTGTTGTGACGGGAACGGGTCCGCGGGGGTGCCCTCCTCGCCCGCGTCGAGCGAGCGAGCGACACAAGGGAAGGCGAGGCGCGCGCCCCCGCCTTTTTTTGTCAATCGGTCGCTTGCGCCTCTCTCGGCGGCGTCGCACACGCCAGCCAACAGACGGGACCGTGGCACGAGTTGCCAAGATCAAACAAGCAGAGGCGCACGCACGCCATAAAGGACGCCAAGAAAGTCTTCTTTTGCACGAAGAGAGAGAATGAGGGCACGCGACATCACGACGGAATAACGCCTGCCGGGGGTCGCGCGGCCGTCGCCGTCCACTTGTCCTGTCTGTCGGTCGTCCCGTCAAAAAAAGCAAAAGACGATCGACCCCCCATCTCCTTTCCTTCACAGGTCGTCGTCCGACATGGCCCCAGCCGGGATCCGGTGCGCCGAGACGCCCGTCCCGCCCGCCGACAGGATCCGTAGAGACCCGCCGCCGCCCCGGCCCCTCGCCCCGCCGCCGCCGCCCGACGCCGCCGCCGAGGCGCCGGCCATGGCATCCGCGAGCGACGCGGCGTCGCCGTCGGCGGCGGCGGCGCCCGCGGCGGCGCGGCCCCACGCGTCGGCGCTGCGGGCCTTGACCGCGGCCGCCAGGGAGTTGGCGCCGGTGGCCAGCATGCGCGCGGCGGCGGTGGCGTTGGCGGCCAGGGAGCCGGCCGCCGCGGGCGCGGGCGCAGGCGTCGCTGCCGCTGGGGGCAGCGGGGCGGAGGCGGCGGCGCGCTTGGGCAGAGGCTGCTGCTGCGGCGGCTGCGGCTTGGGCGCGGCGGCGGCCATCGCCGCGTCGGCCTGCCTCTGCTGCTGCTCCTGCTGCCTCTGCTGCGCCTGCTGCTGCTTGGCCGAGGGCTTGCGCGCGTCTGCCTTGCGCTTGGGCGCGGCCACCGCCGCCGCCTGTTTCGACTCGGGCGCCGGGGCTGCCGCCGCCGACGCTGCCGCCGCTGCCGACGCCGCCGCGTCGGCGATGGCGGGCTTGCCGCCCTTGACCTCGCCGGCGCTCGTCTCGACGGCACCGGGCGCGGCGGCCTTGCTGCCGATGCTGCCGATGCTGCCAATGCCGCTGATGCTGGCCGAGGCGTCGGCTCCCGCCTGCGGCGCCGCCGGCGCCTGCGGCTGCTGCGGCTGCTGCTGCGCCGCCCCCACCGAACCCACCAGCCAAGAGAGCGCAAAGCGCGGGGCCGCGCGGCCGCCGGCGGCAGAGGGCGCCGCCGTCGTCGCCCCGCCCGCCGGCCCGCCGTTGCCGCCGCCGCTGCCGCCGCCGGTGCCCGAGCCCATGGAGAGCGTGATCGTGGCGCGCGGGGGGCCCGAGGCCGCAAGCTTGGCCGAGGCGGCGGTCCCCGCGGAAGAAGACGCGATGGCGCCCTCGCCCGGGCCGGCCCGCCCGAAGTCGTCGGCGCCCGCGATGGCGGCGGCGCCCGCGGCGGCGGCGGCATGAGACGACGCCCCCGACGCCTCTGGCGGCGGCGGCGCGAGCGCGTGCCGGTGCGCGGCCTGCGCCAGGCGCGCCATGCGCTCGGGGCAGTCGAACAGCAGGCGGCTGCCCTCGACCTCGAGGGTGCTCGACTTGACGACGCGGCCGCCGCCGCCCGCGGCCTCGAGCTGCGCCGCCGTCGTCGCCGCCGCCGCTGCCGCCCCGGCCGCCGCGCCCGCCTTGCCCTTCTCCTCCCCCCCGCCTTTCGACGGCCCCGCCGCCGCCGCGCCCTCGCCCTCGCCCCCGCCCGCCGTCAGCGCCAGCCGCGGCCCGGCGCCCGCCCCCGCGCCCGCGCCGCCGCCGCCCTCGACGCGCACGGCGCACCCGAGCCGCCCCAGGGCGCGCACCGTCTCGTCCTCGGCGGCCGCGCCCGAGAAGAAGCGCGACAGCAGATCGGAGACGCTGCCGACCAGCTCCGCCATCTCCCGCGCCAGCCTTCCGGACTCGTCCGCGTGCGCCGCCTTCGCCAGGTCGATCTGCGCCTGTAGCTCGCGGGCCTCGCGCTCCAGGTCCAGGGCGCGCTGCTGCAGGGCGCGCGAGGCCGAGGCCAGGCAGGCGGCCTCGACCAGCAGGACGGTGTTTTGCGCGCGGAGCGCCGAGCCGTCGCGCGCCAGGGCGTCGGCGCGCGACTGCGCGTCGGCGCGCTGCCCCTTCTCCTTGCTCAGCTGCTTGTGCGTGGTCTGTTTTGTTGTTTTGTTCGTGCGTTTGTCAGGTTCGGGTTGGCCTGCATTTGAGTGGATTGCTGGGCGGGACGAGGGGCAACAGAGTTGACGGAGGGGTTGCGCAGAGCGTCGCGCGCGGCCGTACGTTGCCCGAAATAAAAAACGAGCGGCGGCGGCAGCGGCGGCGGCGGCGATCGAGGCCTCGCCCTTTGTCCGTGCCCTCTGTAGACGCCGCGTGCGTGGGTCGGGTGCTGGTATCCAGGCTGACGGGCATGAACACCACACCCGCGCGCGTGACACACGCAGCAGGTGCGCGGGACGCGCTCCGCCGCGGACAGACCGTTTTTTCTGTTGGCCAACCTCCCCGCTCTCGAAAACACTCACCTCGAGCTCCTTCCGCAGCTGCTTCTCGCGCTCGCGCAGCTCCGCTAATGCCTCCTCCGCGGGCTTGGCGCCTATATTGCGCACGCGCCGCGCCGTCTCCCAGCTCACGACGGAGCCGACGGCCGCCGCGACAGCAAACATCCTTCTGCTTTTTGAGCTGTCTCTTTTTTTTTTTCAAGTTTTTGCTGGGACTCGTTTGCGGGGCAAACACGCGGGCGCGGGCGGGCGATCCTATCTGTGTGTGTCGTGCGTCGGAAAGAATCGGCAGGTGGCGATGAAGAAGGAGAGGAGAGGAGACGTCTCCCCGATTGAGGATGACACGCTTGACTCTATAAATCGACGTCCCGCGACGGGACGACGCGCCGGCAAACGGAAAGCAGCGGCAAAAAGGCGGCAAAAAGGCAACACACACACGACCCCTCTCTCACGCCCAGAACCGCTGGCGCTTCTTCGCGAGCAGGGCCTCCACCCCCTCCATTGCGTTGAGCCGCGACGCCACGATAAAGTCGTTCTCCGTGAGCCCGCCCGCCGCTGGCGTCGCCAGCTCAGCGCTCACCGTCGCGCTCACGGCCTTCACGTCCAGGGGGGCGTGCCCGGCTTCCTCGGCCACGCCGCGCACCTTGTCGGCCAGCGCCTCGGCGGCGGGGGCGTCGCGCGCGGCCCACTCGCGGCGGATGCAGGGCAGGGGGCTCGCGCCGGACGACGCGCCGACGCGCCAGCCGGGCACCTGCTGCCGCAGCCGCTCGAGCGTCGGCTCGTCGAGCTTTGAGAGGGCGGACGCGGGCTGGCACGCGCGGCTGCTGAGGCCGATGAAGAGGCCCATGGCGTCCGGGGGCCTGTTTGTTTGGTGGGTGGGTGGGTGTTTTGGTGGGTTCGGGGCTGCGGTTTGAGCGAAGACGAGGAGAGGGCGCGGCGCGCGCGGCAGCTGCCGCGAAACAAGAGAGAAGGCGCGTCGATGGCGGCGTCGGCGACGGCGTCGGCGGCGACAGCGATGACGACGGACGGACGTCAGCCAGCCGCAAGATTCACTCACTTGATGATGTGCTCCGTGTCCCAGTTTCCGAGGACCTTCTCGCCAAAGTTGCTGGCGATTTCTCCGGCCGTGGGGTCGCGCGCGCCATAGTTCTGTTTTTGGTTTTGGAGGGAGGAGGGAGGGAGGGAGGGAGGATGATGGGATGGGACACGGGCGGCGCGCAATGAAGCTCGCTGTCAATCGGGCCAAGCACGGCGCTGACGAGTCAGCAAGGTCACGCGTCCAGCGACCGGCATCGGACGGCAGAGGATGGGGCTTGGTCCTCTCCGCGGGAGAGGAACATCTCGCGTCGCCTCCGTCTGCCGAAAGGGAAAGCGCGCTCTCTCTTTCGCCCTTGGATCAATCCGCCACCACCAAGTGACTCACGTCGGGGAGCATGGCGCGGTCCGGGTGCGCGTGGTTGCGCGCGAGGACGGTCGGACGGCGAAGGAGCGAAGGTGCGCCGACGACGACGCGAGCGGAGGAGCAGCAGGAGGAAGACCCGCGCCCGCTCACGCTGGCGACGCCGCCGCGCGACGGCCGGAGGAGGCTGGAGAGGGGCATGGCTGATTGTTGCGTGTGATGCTTGGGGGGAAATGTCCGTCTCTGTCGAGAGCGACGCACCAGTCCCATCAATCCCGCCGTCGCTCGGAGCGCGCCGGCTCCGTCGACGTCGCTTCTCAACGCATTCGGCCCGAATGATTTCGGGCGTCCTCCCAATCGGCCGCGCGCCTACTACTACCTCGGCTTCCCAACCCATCAACAATAAACAACAAAAAGGCGCTGAAACAGCCACGCCTTTCAATGGACGGAGCAGCAGAGGCGACGACGACCACGACGACGATGCCGGAACTGAACGTAGAGTGTCCTCCGCCCAAGCAGCCCCGCCCTCTGGCGCCGCCCATCCTCGTGCGGGACGACGTGGATGCAGACGCTCATGACGACGAGGACGACCCGACCACATTGGCCAGGAGGCGCGAGACCTGGGCCTCGTCCTCCTCCTCGTTTGCCGACCTGCTTCTCCCGCCGAGCCTGGTGTCGGCGCTGGCCGCGTGCGGGTTCGCGCGCCCCTCGCCCGTGCAGGAGGCCGCCATCCCCCTGGGCCGCGCGCGCTGCGACCTCATCGTCCAGGCCAAGTCCGGCACGGGCAAGACGGCGGTCTTTGCCGTCGTGGCGCTCGAGCGCGCGATGATTCACGCTGCCGCCGGCTCCGCCTCGGCGTCCTCGGCGGCCCCTGCAACGCCGGAACTCGCGGCCCTCATCCTCTCGCCCACGCGCGAGGTGGCCCTGCAGACGGCCGCCGTCCTGGCGCGCGTGGCCTCGCACCTGCCGGCGCCCCAGCCGCAGGTCGCCGCGTTCGTCGGCGGCACGCCGCCCGAGGACGACATTCGCAGGCTGCGCCGGCCGATGCACATTGCCGCAGGCACGCCCGGCCGAGTCGGCGCGCTGCTGGCGTCCGGCGCGCTGCTGCCCGGGGGCGGCGCGGTGGGGCTGCTGGTGCTGGACGAGGCGGACCAGCTGCTCGGGCAGGACGGCCTGCGGGAGGACGTGCGGCGCGTGCTGCGGCGAGTGCTGCCGTCGGCGAGCGGAGCGGGACAGACGGCAACACCAGCCGGTGCAGGAGCAGCGGCCGCAGCAGCAGGAAGGCGACCGCGGCGACCGCAGGTCTTGGCCTTGTCGGCCACGTACACGCCCGAGCTGCTGCGACAGCTGGCCGGGGGCGGGGCGGACGATGGCGGCGACGACGCTCCTGCCGCTGCCGACAACACATCAAAAACTACGACGGCAACCAAAGCCGCAGCCCCCCAACCGCCGCCGCTCATGCACCGCCCCCGCCGCGTGCTCCTTTGCAGCGACGGCGTCGCCCCGATGGGCATCTTGCAGCGCTACGTCGACGTCGGCGCGGACCAGGAGGAGGAGGACGCGGCGGCTGTGCCAGACGAAGCCACCGATGGCTGGCGGCGGCGCGCCGAGGCGGCCTCGGCCTCGGCCTCGCCCGCGTCTCTGCCCACGGCGACTGCCGCCAAGCTGCGAGCCCTGCTGCGCGTGCTCGGCCGCCTCCCCTTCCAGCAGGCCGTCGTCTTCGCCAACAACAAGGCCTCGGCCCCGGCCGTCGCCGCGTGCCTGGCCCGCGCCGGGTTCCCCTGCGTCCACGTGTCGGGCGCGCTGCCGCAGCGCGAGCGCGCCGCCGCGCTCGAGGCCGTCCGCCTGCTGCGCACGCGCGTGGTCGTCGCGACCGACGTGCTCGCGCGCGGGGTCGACCTCGCGCGCGTCACGCTCGTCGCGAGCCTCGACCTGCCCCCGGACGCGGCCACGTACGCGCACAGGTGCGGCCGGACGGGCCGGTTCGGGCGGCGCGGCCTGGCAGTGGCGTTTGTGTCGGGCCCCGAGGAGGTTTTGGCCTTGCGCGCGTTCGCGGTGTCGGCCGGGGTCGCGCCGCCCGCACCGCTGCGCTTGTCGGCCGCTCTTGACGACGGGGACGGGCAGGACGAGGGGGCGGAAGAACAGACGGCGGACGAGCGCGCGGCCGAGGCCGCTGCCGCCGATGCTGCGGCGGCGGCGGCGGCCGTCGGTGGCGGTGCTGCGGCGCAGGCCGCGGCCGAGGCCGCCGCCTTGCAGCACGGCCGAGGCGCCTCGGGCCCGCTCGCCGCGCGTCGCGGACGTCGCCCTGGTGGTGGTGGTGGTGGTGGTCGTGGTGGTGGGAAAGAGGACGACGACGGCGGCCGCGGCGGCAGCGACGACGACGACGACGACGGCGGCGGCCGCGGCGAAAGGGGGGCGTGGGCAAAGCTGCTCGACGCGCGCCGGCGGGCGGTGGAGCGGCCGGACGCCGGGATGGATGCCTTGCGCGACGCGTCCGAGGACCCGGAAGGCGGACGGACCGACGACGAGGACGACGGCGACGATCCGTTCGGCCTCGGCAGCGGCAGCAGCGAGGGCGGCGGCGGCGGCGGCGGCGGCGGCGGCTGGCGCGCGGCGGCGCTGATCGCGGGCCTGCGCGTCGCGCCGGCCGCGGCCGCGTACCACCGCCGGCAGGCGCGGGGCGAGGAGGAGGAGCAGGAGGCGGAGGAGGAGGAGGAGGACTGGGAGGTGCGAGACGAGGCGGAGGAGCAGGAGGAGCGTCAGCCCCGCGCACGGTTTGTGCCGCCCGCCGACGCTGCCGCCGATTCTAGGCGCGCAGGCACGGCGGCGACGCCGCCCGACCCCGCCTGCCGCCCGTCGCCCGAGTGCGCGCGCTGCTGGGCGGCCGCGTACACGCGCTGGCTGCACGAGCACGCGGCGTGGCAGCACGACTTCACGCAGTGGTCGGACTGGCAGCGCGACTACGCGGCGTGGTGGCAGGGGCAGCAGCAGGGGCAGCAGGTGTTGTGAAAAAATGCGTCGGTTTCGCCCCAGCGATTGTTTCCGGCTGTCGGCGCCGGGCGTCGTCGTCTCGCCCCCGCTGCAAAGGGGCGCGTCCGCACTCAGGCTGCCACGACACACCCCGGTGCACAACATAAACAGCGCGCGCTCCCCCTAATCCCTCAATTCGCGGCAACGCATCTCCCTCTTGCAACAGCGACTGTCTCCCTGCGCGCGCGCGCGTTCCCATCCAACGCAAACGCAGACTTCCGGGAATCGCTTGCCTCCGTCTCCCTCTCCCTTTCTCGTCGGAGAGCTATCAGCAACGCCTACCCGGGGCGCCCTATTCGACAGAGCCATCGACAGGCATCGCTTGCGCGCGAGCGCGTCCGAGTGTAGGCCCAATCGAGAGGCGCGCCGCCGCCGGCGGGTGGCGCGCGCGCAATGTCAGCGGGCGGCGACGGGGGCCGAGCCCCCGCGGGCGGCAGCGGCGGCAGCGGCGGCAACGACAGCGCCGGGCTGAGCATGCGCATGATGGAGACCTACCTGCTGCTCAAGGCCGCGGCGGAGCAGCAGAACCAGGGCGGATTCGACGCCATGTGCATGTGAGTGTTGGTGATGGGGCGGAGGGGAGGAGAAAGAAGCTCTCCACCGCCGCCCTTGCCGCTGCCGCCGCCGCCGCCGCCGCCGCTGTCGCCGCTTCTTGGCTCATCGTCCGCGCCCCCTTTAAACGAAGCACAAGCACACACACACCGAAACCAAAACAGGCACCTGACCTCCGTGCACCGCAACCTCGTGTCCATGATCGCCGCCGTCGAGGGCATGGAGGTCTCCCAGGAGGACGAGCGCCGCGCGGCCGCCGCCGCCGCCGACCCGCGCGGGCCAGAGGCGACGGCCGCCGCGGCCGCGGCGGACGCCGCGCTGCGCGCCCTGCAGGCCGTCTCGGCAGCGTCCGTGGGCGCGGCGGGGATGGCGGCCCTGGCGTCCCTCCAGCGCGCGGACGCCCCCTCGGTCCCGCCGCCCGTCATCGGCCTGCACCAGCACGCGACCGGCGCGGGCGGCGGCGGCGGCGGCGGCGGCAAGGGCGGCGGCGGCCGGGCGACCACGCCCAAAGCCGAGCCCTCTGCCGCCGGCCACAAGCGCCGCAAGCCGCCGCCGCAGCAGCAGCAGCACCAGCAGCGGGCCCCGGCCCGCCCCGCTTCCGCCCAGAACCCCGACGCGTGGCTCGGCGACGTGGGCCAGTCGGCCGCGCGGCTGCTCGAGAGGCTGGGGCTCGCCCACCACCAGGCCGCGCTCGACGCCGCCGGCGTCGACCTCGCCGCGCTGCGGCTGATGGGGGAGCGGCACCTGCTGGCGATCGGGCTGCCGATGGGGGCGGTGGTGAAGCTGCGGGCGGCGCTGGGGACGGGGCGGGGGGAGGAGGGGCAGGGGTGAGGGGAACGACGAGCGTCATCGAGACGGAGCGGCGCGCGCAGACGCCAGGGCGCCCGTGCGGCGGCGAACAAACCGCGAAGAAGCACGACGCGGGTCCCTTTCACAATCAATCACGCGACTCGACACTCGACATCCCCCATCATCTCGCTCGTTTCAATCGATCGCAGGCCCGCCTCTCCCGAGACCCCACGAAACCGCGATTGTCGACAGACTCTGTGGTTGGGTGGTGAGACGCTGGCGGCGCGTCGTTTCTTGGGTTGGGCGAGACGCCGTTGCGACGCCGGCGGCGGGCGTCACGCGCCGTACGAAACCGAGACGGCCTCGTCGAAAAAGGTACGTATCGCGGTTCGCGGTGGCGTGTAAAAAGCAACACTCGCGCGTTACACTTGATCAGAGAGGATATTTGCGTGGGCGGAGCGCGGGGGAGGCCCAAAACAAATGGAAAGGAAACGGCGCTTCGAGCGCCAGCAGGCAAAAACATGCTCCCTCCTCTATCCGCCGCGCGCCCTACTTCTCGTTCCTGTGCTTGCGCACCGCGACCTCCAAGGAGCAGCCGAGGCAGCCCTCGCACAGCTTGGCCGCCGGGCGCTCGCCCGTCGGCTTGATTTTCCGTCCAACGCCCTTGAACTAGCAGAAGCACGGGCCGCAGAAACCGGCGGCCGTCGTCGCCCCTCCAGTTTTTTTCGCCGCCGGCGGCGCACCACCAGCAGTGGGGGTCGTCGAGCCGCCCGCCGGCGGCGGTGGCCTTGGCGCGCGCGGCCTCGGCCCGCGCGGCCGCGTTTGCCGCCGCTTAGGCCCTTGCCCGTGTGTATCCCGGCGCCGCGCGTCGACGGCGACCCCTTGAAGCTGAAGCCCATCACAAACGCGCGGAGAGTGGGGTTGCGCGTCTCGCGGTTGGACCCCTTGACGCCTCGCCCCACCTCCGACTTGAGCTCGACGTCCACGGTCAAGGTCAGGCCGTCGCCGTGCCTCCCGTGGTACACGTTCGACTGGCGGCCGGCCCCGGCGGCCGGCCCGTCCATCACGACCAGGCCGGCGTTGGTGTCTCGACGAGTTCGGGCGCCGGAGAGAGGGGGGCGCGGCGCGCGTTTTTTATTCCTCACCTTCAAGAGCTCGTGGTCCACCACGCCCTTGAGCGGCTCCATCTGCTCCGCGCGGAGCTTTAGCGACAGGCCAGGGCCGCAGCGCACCGTCGCGCTCGTGCCGTCCTCGCACTGCAGCACCTTCTCGCGCGGCGCGCGCTCGGCGAGCGTGTTTTCGGCGCGCTGCAAGCGCTCCGCCTCGCGCCGGTCCGCGGCCGCCGACCGCTTGGCCCTGTCGGCGCCCGCCCGAAGGGGCCGCAGCAAATCCTGCTCGAGCTTCAGCTTCGCCGGCACCTTGCGCTCGCGCTTGGGGCGCGTGGGGAGCGCGATCATGTTGCGTCAGGACGGGACTGTGGCAGATGCAAAACGCGTTGCGATTTTTGTGACGTCGGCAGAATTTTGGCTGCAAAAGAAGAAGCATTGTTGAAGCGTGCGTCGAGAGAGACAGCGCGGCGTCGAGAGAGCGAGACCGCTCAAGGCTTTGAGAAAGCTTTCGGAGAGATTGGTGTGCTTGGTTCTGGAAAGACAGGCCGAAAGCGGCAATTTGAGGCGGCGGCGACGGCGGCAAAGCGAAAAAATCTCGAGAGAAAAATCGACGCTTTCGCCTTTTCGCCAAAACAAGAGCAAAGAGGAAGACGCGGTGCGAGAGCGAGTCCGCAATCATCCCAAACCCAACAACTCGACGCTGGCGCGCTTCCTGACACGCGCAGAGACAGAGACAGGCGACCCCCTGCGCGCGCGCACACTGAACGTTGGAAGAAGGGCGTGAGCGACCGCGGCGGCGGCAACAGCGACGAGGCCTGCGGCGCGAGCCTTGCAGCTGCAGAGTCAGGACGAGGAGGAGGGCGGGGCCGCGGGCGCTCGCTCCCGGCATCCGCGGGCGCGCAAACGGGGACGCGGCAGAGTGTGGGCAGCAGCGACGGCACGGTTGCGGCAGCCGCAGAGCGCCGCCGCAGCCGCCGCCCGCTCGGCCGACGCCCGCTCCGCCGCCGCCCGCTCCGCCGCCGCCGCCGCAGGACGGGCGCAGCCCTCTCCGCGGAATCTTGGCGGGGTCGACGACGGCCGCCGCAACAGCCCCTCCGAAGCCTGCTGCGCTCTGTGGATGGACGCGACCCTGAAGCACCACGCGCGCGCGGCGGGCGAATCGGCGGCGCAGCTGATGGCGTCCGCATCGGCGGCGGCCCCGCCCGACGACCCCTTTTCGAGCGGGGGCGGCGGCGTCGGCGGCGGCGGCAACGGCGGCGGCCGCACGCGCTCGGGCGGCAGCGGCAAGCACAGGCCTGCGTCGATGCCCCCGCCCGCGGCGCGCGCGGCTTCCGCCAAAGACGACACCTCCCCCCACCAGCAGCAGCAGCAGCAGCAACAGGCGGACGCGGCTGCCGGTGCCGGCGCTGCGATGACGGCGGCGGCGGCGGCGGCGGCAGCGCCCCCGCTGCCGCCGCCCACGTCCCTCGTTCGACGCGCACGCGCACGACGTGGCCGCGCTGTCCGCCTTGTGCGCCGAGGCCGGGATCACGCAGGAGCAGCTGTTTGCGCTGCAGCTCGAGGGCGGCGGCGGCGGCGGCGGCGGAGCGAGCGTCGCCCGCACTGCGCGGGCTCGGGCAAAGGCAGTGGGAGCGCGGCCGTCGCCGTCGCGCCGTCTCTTGCTGCCGGCGGCAGCGGCCGCCGCCGCCGGGTGGCTGGAGGCTGCGATTGTCGGCGCGCCGCAAGGGCAAGCAGCACGGCCGCGCGGCCAACGCCGGCCCGCCATCGTCGGGCGCGGCCGCGCGCGCGCTCGTCGCGGTGCTGCCGCCGCCCCCGCCCATGGCCCCGGCCGTGCCGCTCCTGTCGACGCCCCCGGCGACGACGCCTGCAGCCGCGGTATCGGCGGGGCCGGCGGCGCCCGACGCGGCCTCGTCGCTGGCGCGCGCGCTTCCGCCGCCGCCGTCCGCTCGCTCGGCCGCACGCTGCCTTCGTTCTCGGCCGCGGCGTCCGCCGGCCTGCCCGTCGCCGCCGCGCCCGCGTTGCAGCCGCGGCACCCCCTCGGCCCCCCCCGGGCGCGACCGTGCGCTTCATCCGCGTGCCGACGGCGTCGGGCCCGCTGCCGCCTGCGGCGTCCGCTGCCGCCGCCGTCGTCCGCCGTCCCCGCGGCGCCTCTGGCGCCCGGCGACAGCGGCGCCGCCGCCCAGCAGCTTCTGCAGCAGCAGCAGTTGCGCGCGCGCCTCATCAAGACCAAGGCGGCCGGCGGCGGCAGCCGCATGTTCTTGGCCGTGCCCACGTCCAAGCCGAGCTCGGGCCAGCCCTCTCCGGCCGGCCCGAACAGGCGAGGCGCCGGCGGCGCTCCCCTCTCCCCCTCAACAGGCACCAGGGTCGTGCCACTGCCCTCTTTCAGACAAGCGCGCACTGAGCCGGGATCCCACCACAACACATCACACGCCACACGTAGGCCCGGGTGGCCGCCATCAGCGCGAAACAACAAGGGCGGTGGAAGAGAGGGAGGCCCGGAGGATGGCGCAGCAGGGATCAGGTGGCGGAGCGGCAGGAGGTCAGCAGCGCACGCACGTCAAGCTGACGAGCGCCGAGAACTTTGAGTTCATCGTCGACTACAAGGCCGCGTGCGTGAGCAACACGATCCGCAACATGCTGACGTCGGGTGAGTGTCGTCGGCTCGAAAATGGGTTCGGAAGCGTCGCAAACGACGAACGGCGAACCGCAAACGACAAACGGCGAACGACGCCGACGCCGACGCTCCGAACGCCCTCCGAGAACGCCCTACCCCCAAAAACACACACACAGACGGCTTTGTCGAGAAGGAGCGCGGGACCGTGCACCTCGCCGAGATCAGCACGCCCATCCTCGAGAAGGTCATCCAGTACTTTTACTACAAGCTGCGGTATCAGAACAGGTGAGGGCAGGTTTCGGGGGAGCGGATTGAGGTCCCCTTTATTTTTTCATCCGAGTTTGCGCGCTCTTCAACGCCGCCGCCGACGCCGCCGCCGCCGCCGCCGCCGCCGCCGCCGCCGCCGCCGCCGCCGACACAAAAACGCCCTCCCGCCCACCGAAACGAAACACGCACACAGCACCACCCGAAACATCCCCGAGTTCAAGGTGCCGCCCGAGATCGCCTTGGAGCTGCTGATGGCGGCCAACTATTTGGACGCCTGATGCTTGAAAAAGAAAAGGAAAGAAAAGGCGCTCGCCGCTCAAACAAAGAAAAACGGAGCGGGCGGCAGAGGGCGCCCCCGCCTCTGTTTCTCTTCGGGCCGCACTCACGCGTAGAATGAACCCTCGCCTTGTGTAACACGCCATTGCTTTTTGTTGCTCGACGTCGCAGCGATTTGAAAGACGGCGGCGGCCCCTTTTTTCGAGGGGAGGCGGGGCACCCAGCAACGGCCCCCTTCCCCGAACCAAACGCGGTGCCGCTGACCGCCGCAACCCCGGTTGGCCGCCCACGACGCTTCCTTCTTCCGCCCCCCCAAAAGCCCCTGGATCGCTCTCCCGCCTCCTCAACACACGCGCATCACACCCCTCCTCCGCACACGTGACGCATTCCACCCAAACGAGCGAAAGGCCGAGCGACACACAAGCCCTAAACGGTGGGCGTGACCCCCCCCCCAAAAAGGGCTTCCCTTATTCTAACGCCCCCTCCTTTCCCATCCAACGCGATGTTCGCCATGCGCGCCCCTATGGCGGAGCGCGCGGGAGTCGCCTCGCGCCCGGCTTCCCGGGCGGCGCTGCCTGTCGTCGCGCGCGCGGCCGCCGCCCCTGTCGCGGCCGGTGTCCCGTGCTCCCCCTCTGCCCCGTGCCCGCCCGCCTCCGCCGCGCCCTCCCGCCCCGCCCCCTCCGCCCGCGCCCGCCGCGCCCTGGCGATCCGGCCGCGCGCCGCGGCCGCCAACGGCGGCGCCAACGGCGCCCCCCTCCCTCCCCCCTTCAAGACCAAGGACGCGCGCCTCGTGCTCGAGGACGGCAGCGTCTGGCGCGCGGCCGCCTTCGGCGCCCCCAGCGGCGCCGACGGCGTGGTCGGCGAGGCCGTCTTCAACACCTCGATGACGGGCTACCAGGAGATCATGACCGACCCGTCGTACAAGGGGCAGTTCGTGGTATTCACGTACCCGCACATCGGCAACACGGGAATCAACTTTGGTGAGTTGTGTGGCGCGCTTAGTTGTTGGTTGGTCTCGGCCTTTGGGGTTTGTGTGTGTGTTTTCGGGCGGGGGGGCGAGCTCGCCGTCCGCCCGCTGGTCGCGCGTTTTTCCCGCTTGCCTTTTGCCCGTTCCGCCAGGCCGGTGCCCGCCAATCACTCGCGCCGGACGCGCGCCGCGGCGTGTGACCGCACTGATGAGGCGGGAAACGGTGTGACCGCACTGATGAGGCGGGAAACGTCCCTCGTCCGAAGAAACACGCACCGACGCTGACGCCGCCGCCCCCCCGCCTGTTTCCCCCCGCTCGCTCCGCCAAAACCAAACCCCAAAAAAAACTCGCAGAGGACGTCGAGTCGAGCAAGTGCCACCTCGGCGCCGTCATCGTCAAGGACCTCAGCATGGTCGTCTCCAACTACCGCTCCGCCATGTCCCTCGACGACTACTGCAAGCGCAGCGGCGTTGTCGGCCTGAGCAACCTCGATACGCGCGCGCTGACAAAGCGTCTGCGGGAGACGGGGTGCCTCGCCGGGGTCGTGGCGACGTCCGAGTGCAAGCTCACGGACGCCGAGCTCGCGGCCCGCGCCAAAGGTTGGACCCTCGCGGGCAAGGACCTGCTGTCGGCGGTCTCCTGCGCCGAGCCGTACGAGTGGAAGGACGGCACGGACGCCGAGTGGGAGTTTGCGCCCGAGGCGCTCGCCGCCGCCGCAAAGGAGATGAACGCGGGCGCGGGCAAGCCGTACAGCGTCGTCGCCTACGACTTTGGCGTCAAGCACAACATCCTGCGCCGCCTCGCGTCGTTCGGGTGCAAGATCACGGTCGTGCCCGCCGGGTTCCCCGCGGACGAGGCGCTCGCGCTCAACCCCGACGGCATCTTTTACTCTAACGGCCCTGGCGACCCGTCGGCGGCGCCCTACGCGGTTGAGACGGCGCGCTCCTTGCTCGGGCGGCGGCCGATGTTTGGCATCTGCATGGGGCACCAGCTGATGGGGCAGGCATTCGGGGGCAAGACGTTTAAGCTCAAGTTCGGGCACCACGGCGGCAACCACCCTTGCGTGAGTAGTCTTTTTGAGCGTTTTTTGGCCGGGCGTTCCGTCCCCCGCCTTCTGTCTGTCTTTTCGCTCGCAGGCGACGGACGCGTCCCCCTTGCCGCCGCCCCACCCCCTCCTCCCTCTCGCAATCACGACTCCCCTCGTTCACCACCCCGAAACAACGCAATTCACCCCATTCACCACCACGAAAACGCCCAAAACGACCAAAACAACACCACACAAAAAACAACAACAACAAAACAACAACAAAACAAAAACGAACGCAGCGCGACAACGCCACCGGCCAGATCCAGGTCACCGCCCAGAACCACAACTACGCCGTCGACCCGGCCACCTTGCCCGCCGGCGTCGTGGTCAGCCACGTCAACCTCAACGACGGCACGTGTGCGGGAATGAAGTGGCCCGAGCGCCAGGCCTACTCGATCCAGTACCACCCGGAAGCTTCTCCCGGGCCGCACGACGCCGACGTGTGCTTCGCCGACTTCATCGGCATGATGGCGGCCAACCGGGCGGCCGGGGGCGGGGCCAAGGTGCCGGCGGCGGCGGCGGCGGCGGCGTGAGGGAGGAGGCCGGGCGTGGTTTGTTTGGAGAGGGAGAGGGGAGCGTTTTTGTGTGTCGGAGAGAGCGGGAGCGAGGGACGCGGCCGCTGCATTGCTGCGCTTCCCTCTTTTCTCCTCTCCTTTCGCCCTACCTTGAGAGAGCAACCCTCACACACACAACCTTGTACCTTTTTTCCCAATCACCACCACGACACACATCCCCCTGTGTTGATCTCCCAGAGCATGCTTGCTGCCCCCCCCCCCCCCCTGTTTTCGATGTGCGAAAAAACAAAAGAGCGGAGAGAGGCGGGCGCGGCGGGGCAGAAAGACGCGCCACCGCCCTTCGCAAGCAACGGCCGTTCCGCTCAAACGACAACAAAACATTGCAGAGATATGACGAAGGCAACGGCGAGAGAGTGCGACGGCGGCCCGCTGGCCCCTCCCCTACATTGTGTTTCGACCCCTCCTTTCTAGCTGTAGTGCATACCTTCTCGCAGATTCCACAACACACACACACACACATACTACTCGGTCAAAGATAAGGAGAGCAATACAGAGAGCGAGTGATAGACAGGAAGAGTGAAGATGGAAAACCAACCAATCAAAATCCAGGGCGTCCCTCCGGTGGACGTCGTCGTCGTCGTGTCGCCCGCAAAAAGCGTGCGCTCTTGTCGTCCTCCTGTTGCCGCGCGCGCGATCGATCCGTCGCGCGATCGATGCAGGGCCGGGATGGAGACTGGCCGCTAAACAGGGAATGTTATACAAGGCGCGCGGCGACGGGAGGCAAACGATCCCCCCAACGCCGCCGCCGCCGCCGCCGCCGCGCGCCAACAGAAGAGCGACGCGCGGCGTTTTGCTTGCTAGTCGTGGTTTTTTTTTAAACACAGAAATCCTCGGTCCTTCTAGTACGACCCCTTCTCAGTACGACTCCTCCTTGGCCACCTCGGCCAGCGACAGGTAGTACTGCAGCGCGTTGGTCACCAGCTGGGTCATCGGCCCGGCCAGCGGCTCGCCGTGGTAAGTCACGAACAGCTCGTCGTCGGCCGTCTCGCCGATCGTGTCCACCTCGGCAGAGACGACGTTGACGTTGACGTCCTTGAGGACCGAGACGATGTCGACGAGGAGTCCGGGCCGGTCGCGCGTGGTGATGTGCAGCAGGGAGCACGAGCCGTTGGGCGCGTCGCGCACGGCGATGGTGGTCTGGACGTCGGCGCGCTTGGAGGCGCCGAGCGGCGCCGTCGGGTCGCGAGCGGACGACAGGCGCGCGGACGCCGACAGCGAGCCGCGGCCGCTGCCGCCAAAGGCGCCGAGGACCTCGCCGCTCTCCGGGTGGTACTGGAGCATGTTCTGGATGATCGTCATGCGGATCTCCTCGAGGCGCGACGACTTGAGCACCTTCTCGCTCGAGGACGCCTCGGTGATGTAGAAGGTCGACGGCTTGCTCCGGCGCGCGGCGGCGCCGTTGCCATTGCCGCCGGCGCCCGCACCCGCGGCCGCGGCCTGCGCGGCGGCGGCAGCGCCCACGTCGACCTTGGCCTTGCGGATGTCGAGGCCGAGGTTCTTGAGCGCCGTCATGGTGTCGAGGAGCTCGCCGAGGCGGTCGCCGAACTCGACCGTCACCTGTTGTTTGTTGTTTGTTGTTCGGGGGGGGAGGGAGAGGGAGGGGGGTGACGAAGAGGCGGCGGGGCGTTAGCGGCGTTGGCCCTGGCGGCGCGCTGGCGTCGGCGTCGTTGGCGTCGTCGGCGGCGGCGGCTCTCACCTTGGTCGCAAAAGGGTCCGTGGTGTTGTCGATCTTGACGATCGGCGTGGGGATTTCGGTCGTTGTGGCGCGCGCGCGCACCGTGCGCCGGCGGCTGTGGGATGGCGTTGTTGGCGTTTGTCGTTGGCGTTTTAGAGGAGGAACGTGAGAAGAAAGAGCGTTTGACGAGACCCATGGAAAGCGAACAAACGCTCCCCGCGAGCTCCAGCCTCGCGAGGATCTGGACCACGCCGATGCGCACCTGCTCCGAGGCTGCGTGCCCGCGGCGGTCGTCGCACTGGTGGTCGCGATGCTGCTGTAGGTGTGGAGGTGGCGGGAAGAGAGGAAACAGGGTTTCGTTGTTTTTTTGGGCGGTGGTGAGTGTGACAACAGACTGCTGCGTCTCCTTGGTGCGCGCGCGCTGGCGAACAGCGGCAGCTTGACCAGCAAGCGACCGTCGAGGGAGCGGACCAGGACCACCACGTCCGCCTGCTCACCATGGGCTGCTGTGGAGCAGGGGCGCGGCGACCGCGGGCGCGCGTCCGCACGACACCGCCAAGCAGGGGCGCGACGACGCGGACAACGCGGCCGCGCCTCGCGACAGCGCGGCCATCGTTGGCTTATGCGCAGGGAGGTGAGAGGAAGGGGATGGGGGCTGAGTTGGTATCGGGGAGCGGACGCGGAGCACAGTGGGTACTGTCAGCTGCGTCGGCGTCGAGCCTTGTCGCAAAGCGGCGGGGGCGGGAAAGAGGCGGGGGCGGCCTCTTCGCGCGGCGTTGGCTGCGTCAAGTCTCGACCCACAAATTAAACAAAACAGACTCAGCCTTCCCTCGCCCCCTAGGCGGCCGGCAGCACGGGCCCCACCGCCTCCAGAAAGGCCGCCTCGAACCGCGCGTCCGAGAAGAGCGCCGCGCGCCGCCGCCCCGCGCCCGCCAGCCGGCGCCGCGCGCGGTCGCCGAGCGCCAGGCAGCGCGCCATGGCCCACGCGAGCTCTTGCGTCCCTGTCGCCAGGAAGCCAACCACGGGCGGGTCGCCGTCGCGGCGGCCGCGGCGGCGGGCGGCGGCGCGGCGGGCGTCGCGGGCGCGCTGGGCGGCCGGGACGGAGGAGAGGCGGAGGGCGGCGGGGTCGTCGGCCAAAAGCGGAAGGCCGCCGCCGAATCCGCCGCCGCTGCCGCCGCCTGCGCGCCGCGCCGCGCCCAGCGCCGCACCGCCGCCGCCGGTGGCGTCTCCGCCGCCGTCGCCGTCGGGCCCCTCGAACAGGTCTGCGTCCTCCTCCTCGTAGTCGTCGGCGTCGTCGCCGTCGGCGCCGCGGCCGCCGTCGCCGTCGTCGGCGCTGTCGGCGCTCTGGACGCCGGCGTCCTCCTCGCGCGCGTCCTCGACCATATCGTACGACTCGTCGCCGTCGCCGCCGTTTGCTTGCGCGATGCCGTTTCCGCCGTCGGCCGCCGCCGCGATCGCCGCCACGTCGGTCTCGCTCGCCGCCGCCGGCCGCCGCCGCCGAAACAGGCCCCCGGCCGCGCCCGCCAGGCCCGGCAGCAGGCGCCCAGTCAGCGCGACCACGCCGCCGCCACCGCCAGGCCCGCCAGCCCCGCCGCCGCCGCCGCTGCTCTTGCGGCTGCTCTTGCCGCTCCGGCCGCCGCCGCTCCCGCCGCCGCTCCCGCCGCCGCTCCCGCCGCCCGACGCCGCCGAGGAACCGCCGCCGCCGCCGCCGCCCCCCGCGCCCACCACCACCCCCTTGCTCGGCACCCACGCCGCCACCACGATGTCCGCCCTCGGCCCGCCCGAGTCGTGCGCCACGGGCACCGCCCCGGCCGCCATGTACTCGACCACCGAGATGCCAAAGTGCTCGCGGGACATGCTGTGGAGCCCGCCGACCGCGGATCCCAAAAGCCGGGCGAGCTCGTCGGCGGGCGCGTTGACGTGCCACCGGCAGCGGTCGGCGACGCCGAGGCGCTCGGCGCGGCGCTGCAGGGACGCCAGGCGCGCGGCGTCCTCGGGCCCGCGGCAGGAGCCGACGAAGCGGAGGCAGGATGCGCGGGCGGCGCGGGCGGCGGCGGGGTCGAGCGTCAGGGGAGGGAGAGGGGGCGAGGGGGCCAGGGCGTTGTCGGCGTCGGCGTCGGTGTCGCCGGGGGCGCCGTCGCCGTCGCCGTTACCGTTGTTGTTGCCCCCCCACGCGCCGGGCCAAAGGAACGCGGGGAGCAGGAGCGACAGCAGCGAGGGCGTGTTGGCGCCGCCGGCGCTGTCCGCGTCGTCGTCGCTGGCGCCGTCGAGGCCGCCGCCCTCGTCGCCGCCAAACAGCCACGCCGACAGGGCGCCGCCAAAGGGCAGGGCCGAGAGCAGGCCGCCGCCGCCGAGCCCGCGGCCGCCGCCGCGGCCATACAGCGCGCCCCCTCCGCCGCGCCTTCTCCTGCGCCGCCAGTCGCGCAGGCGATGGCCCATGCCCACAGACGACACAGCGCCGGCCCCTTGCCCCGCCGCAGAGGGCGGCAGGCGGGGGGCGACGCCAAGGCCGCCGCCGCCGCCGCCGCCCGCCCCTCCTCCTCCCGCCCCTCCTCCCCCGCCGCCCCCGAGCGCCGCGTCCGCGGCCCAGATCACGCGCGCGTACGCCTCGAGCTGCGTCGCGTGGTCCTTCTCGGGCCGGAACTGCGCCACGCTCACCATCGACAGCCGCTTGAGCGCGCGGTCCAGCGGCAGCGCGGCCAGCCGCGCCACGTCGCACGGCGGGTAGACCAGCCGCGCCGCGCCCTGCCACCCGTCCTCTGGCGGGCGGGCAAACGGGGTTGAAGCAGAAGCGCCGCCGCCGCCGCCGCCGCCAGGGAGCCGCTGCGCAAACAGCCGCGGCCGCCGTAGCAGGGGCCCGAGCCACCGCCGCGCGGCCCACCAGGGGCCCCATATCTGCTCCACGTGCCCGCGCGTCCACGACGAGTTGACCATGGCCACGTCGCACGCAAGTCCCCCGCACGCTCCGTACGCGAGGGCCACGAGGCGGTAGTAGAGCAGCTTGGCGCCCGAGCGCAGCGCGGACGACGCCACGCCCGGCGCGTTGTTGAAGGCGTTTTCTCGCGCGGCCACGCGGGCGATCATGTCAGCAGAGAGGGTCGGGTAGTGCACGTAGGCGGCGACGCGGCAGCCGGCCAGGCAGGCCAGCGGGTAGGCGAAGGCCCAGCCCGTGGTGTCGATCCACAGCTCGGGGGGGGCGCGGGCGGAGAGCGCCTCGCGCGCGAGCAAGACCGAGCCGCGCGCCTGCCGCGCCAGCGTCCAAGAGGGGTAGCGCGCGGGGTCGATCAGCCCTGTTGTCTCGAGCGGCACGACCTCGAGGGGGCGCGGGAGCGACACGCCGAAGCGGCGGAGGGCGTCGGCGGCCAGGGACTCGGGCGTGTTGTCGGCGGCGGCCGGGGGGGCGGCGGCGGCGGCGGCGCCGTGGTTGTCGGCGCCGTCGTTCTCGTTCTCGTTGTCGGCGCGAGCGGCGTCGGCGTCGGCCGCGCGAGCAGGAGGAGGAGCAGCCAGGGGCGACGAGCCGCGGCGGCGGGCGCGGACGTAGACCAGCACGCGCGCGCCGGGGCGCGCCGTCTGCACGGCGCGCACGGCGCACCAGAGGACGCGCTCGCCGCCGCCGCCGCCGTCGGCAAAGGGGTGGAAGAAGCCGATGGTGTTCTGTGCATGTGGTTTGGAGGAGAAAAGCGGGCGGGGCGGGGGCGATGAGGATTGCGCTTTTTTTTTTCCGAGCTCGAGGCGAGGAGCGACGCCGAGCGACGAGCGACGAACGACGAACGCCGGACGGCGACGAGCGCACCTTTTCGACCGGGCGCAGCGATCGCGCGAGGCGCACGAGCTGCCCGGCCACCAGCGCGGCGACGAGCGCGAGCGCGGTGACCGCTGCGGCGACCAGGACGAGCAGCATCGCGCCCAGCTCCATCGTCGCTGTTTGCCTGCCAGCGGGCGAGGAGAGAGCGGGGGTCTCGGGACAGACACAGAGGTCGCGTTCTCTCCTCGCGAAGGAGACGTGCTGTCTCAGGTAACGGAGGTGAGCGGCGAGGGGCAGCGCCCCATCGTGGCGCGTGTCGTGTGTGTGTGTGTGCGCGCGCGGAAAGGCGGGCGCGATTGAATGGAAACTGGCGCGCCCTTTTCGCCGAGAGTCGTCGTGGAATCGCACTCGATCGTCAATCGCCTGGAGGGCCTGTTTTTATGGCGTGGGTAGAGAGTATGACGTCGGTGTGTGTGGGGCAGTGGTGTCGATGTCACGCAGCCGATGTCACGGGGGGCGAGATGATTTGGAGCTTCGAAACTGCGTTGGACGGCGCGTGCGGCGTCGAGGGCGCGACGAAATCCCGTCCCGCGAGACATCCAAGTGCCTTCCTGATGCCGGACTGTCCGGCATCGTCCGACATCGTCCGGCACTTCAAATGCCAATTACACATAATTACACATAAGACATGTAAACACAATTCTGCTCGCGACTCTACGGCGCACAGAATAGCTGTTTCGACGGAAAGCGAGAGCTTTCACCCCCTAGACAGCTCAAACTTCCGCAAAGGCAATACTAGCGACACACGCGAGGTGGGGCGCGCGCGCGCGCGGGTATGTGACCTGCGAGGCCTCCTGCACGTCCCTGTGGGCGGGTGGGGCAAGCCAGCCGTCCAGCGCGCGGCGATTGTTCCTTGACCTCCCCCTCCTCCTTCCTCTTCTTTCCTCTCGATTCCTCCTCCTCTCTCCTCTTCCCCCTACGCGTCGGCCCT
>Ga0335398_10001451_pt1 | contig 40689 bp, 27 predicted proteins | sample BON03_FD_205742 | JGI IMG/M metagenome (GOLD analysis project Ga0335398, IMG submission 205742) | Freshwater microbial communities from Lake Bonney liftoff mats and glacier meltwater in Antarctica - BON-03 (spades assembly) (version 2) | ecosystem: Environmental > Aquatic > Freshwater > Ice >... | reverse complement strand
CCGGCTTCGTTCAACAAGGCTCAACCGCCAACGGGGGGGATTTGTGGGTAGGGGATGATTTGTGGTAAGTTCCCCCCGTCAGCGGTTAAGCCCTAAAAGATCTTATCAGGTTTCTTTTTTTATTTCTTTTATTTCTTTATCCAGGACTGGAAGGTATCGAATTGCTATCAACCAAATCACGTCGTTTGAGACTGAATCATACCCGTGTATTATTCTGTTTCGAGTATCGACAATTTTCTTTGAATTACTTATCTTAATATTGGGTTCGATTTTTAATATTCGGCCCATCGCTTCGCCAATTATTTCAATGTTGCGTTCAACTGCTCGTTTGGTCTTGATGTCTTTCTCAAATTCAAGGAAATTTCTAGGATCGGGCAGGAAGGTGTTGATTTCGGCAATGGCTTTCTCAATATCTTCAAGCCACACCTTGATTTCGTCTTGCATAAACCAGCATTTTTTGTTTATTCACCAGATGCTCAAATGTCTTGTTTCGAATTGCTTTTTGCTCAAGCAAATCAACCTTCCTGTTGAATATCTTCTCCAGTTCGAATTTTAGTTCAAAATAGTTTTCGGCGTATTCAATCGGGTCAGTTGAAACAATCGAAACGATAAAATCAATATCGCTTTCAACATTAAATTGATCCGTCAATACTGAACCAAAAGCATAGAGTTCGTTCACATTGAACGTCGAACATGCCTTGTCTAACTCCTTTCGGTGCCTTTTTATTAAGTCCATTGAATGCTGATTTTAATGACAATTTTCATGATTATGGTTTGGCCTGCTGGGCTTTGTAAGGTGTACGCATGTGCGTACTTAAAAAGGTGTCCATAGTTTCCTGCGTCCAGCCCTTTTCATCCCAAGCCTTGTCTGCCAATTGTGTCAAACGCTGGGCTTTGAAAGCAATGATCAAGCGCTTCAAAGCCTGTAACTCTTCAGCAGAAAGGTTTTCTGAAAGCTTGAGCAGTGCTATTTGAGTTTCATTCAAAGGAAATTGGATGTCGGCCATTTCAATACATTTTATGCAAAAATACGTTTTTTTGCTCAGTTCTCAGGAAATCTCAACGGGTGAAAATTTGTCACCAGTTTTCACCTTGCCAGGTGTTCTCCCCTGCGCCAAGTTCCTACGCTATGCCAAATTCAGGTACTCCACCGTTTTGTAGGATGTCTTAATATCCGCTGGTACCTGCGCATGGAAATGGCCCTTTACGACCCAGTGTTGCGCAAACGCCGCCCTCGTTTTGGCATTAGGGAAGAAAGAAAAATTGGGTCGGGTTGGTACCATGCTGGCATGGCATAGAAGATTTGGCCAAGCCAACGTGTAGGTGTGGAAGTCTTTCCCGCCGCGCCGAGCCTTCTTCGCTCATTTTCCAACCGCCCCAAAGCGCCGCAGCAGTGTCTTTTGACCTGCTGCACACGTTTAGCAAACGCCCGTTTTCTGGAAGGCGGTAGGCCGCGCGGCCATCGGGCCTGCCTTCGGGCTTGGCGAGACCTTCCAGGTTTTTAAAACCTGGAAGGTCTGTGTGAGCCGCCTGGCCAAGCCAACGTGCAGCTGTGGAAGTCTTTCCCGCCGGGCATGGTGTTCCCAACTTTGGACTAATTGCTAAACCGATGGCAAGTACCCTGCGTCGGTTGGGGAACTAAAGCGAGGGCGGGAACACCGCGCGCGGCGGGGAAGTACTTACGGTGAACTTTCCAATACCTTCCCCAGCAAAAACACGAAAACTTCAAATTCAGGTTCGAATAGGTCTTGCTCAATTTCAATGCCGACACATTCCACCAGCATAAAAGGCCGGTTTTTATGGTAGCCGTTGTACAGCATTATTTCGGTGATGGGTTTGAACCCTGTCATCTTTTTGCTTTCGTCAAAGGTGCAAATTTGCTTCGCCAATCTTTCGGTCAGGTTGCGGTACTCTTTCTTCTTTTTACCTGATTTAATTTCATCAAACCAGTGCCTTTTGATAATTAGGGTTATGCGCATTGTTCTTCTGGTTAAAAATTTGGTTGCTTGAGTTATGGCAATGCTGCTTGAGGGAGTTTGGCTTGAAGTGCTGTATGGCTAAAGCACCTTGGTGAAGGTAGTGGGAATTTACAGGGGAAGCGTTTGTTCTGTTTGATGCAATGGCCAATTTTTGCCAAGGGTGGTGTTCCCACCCGCGCCGCTAAACCAATTGAGAGTCTTTGACTAATAACTGGACACTATTGATTACGATTTTAAACTTATTTGATCAAAGTATTAGCCTTGTATTAAGATTGAAGAACGTCTCGTTAAGCTAATCAAGGCGTTCCCGTCACCCCAATTACTTCCTTTGCGAATAGTCAAAGGGTGGCATTCTGTTTTGAGCTTCACTTGATTAGCAGCCACCGCGTCTTCAGATATTACAAATTTTTCTTCCGAAGGCGCTACCCTGAACCCATGTGCATTAAGAGGAAGTTGTCTCAAATCAATGGTAACCTGACAACCATTATCTGTTATCAGGGTTGCCAAATAATTATTCTGAAATACGGGTTCAATAGAAATGGTCTTCAAACTTTCAGGGCTAAGAATAAATCCAACAGCATTGAGCATGCACCATTCTACATAATCCGGGGATACCTTCCATACATTGCGAAGTTCGCATCCTTTAAATTTTCCAAATGTAAACTTTGAATTTAACTGGTAGGCGAAAGTGTCTTCAAATCCAGTAAGGCGGTCTTTCCTTAAGGCGAAAATGTATTCTGCTAGTTGAAAACTTACAATTTCCTCTGGTGGAATACGAGTTGAAACACCATCTTTAAGGAGTCTTTCTACTTGTATAAGGGCTGTTAAAACGCCAGGAGTTAACCATTTGCTCATAATAATACTTTTTTAAAATTCAGAAAGTGAGAATTATTGAAATCATCATCAATGTAATATTCAGGTAAACCCGTTGCTTCATGTTTTGTAATATTGCAAATCGCGATATGCAATATTACGAGTGCGAATGTCCTACTTCAAACATCAATCCTATTAATGCTATTTCGCTTCAGTATTTTTCCAAGTGTAAGATGCTGTGGAATATTTACTCCATTTTCGACCCAAAGCTCAGCATCAGGTAATTCAAGAGTATCTTTTTCCTCACTATAATAGAAAATAACCTGACCACCATCAGATGGTCTGATGACCAGCCTTATGGATTGGTTTCGCTTGATTACTCCTTGAATAACAGTCTTTCCGACAACAGTCCAGCCAGAACAATCGTAATCCATTTGCTGGCACAAGTAGGCATAAACATTTTCTTTTGCGCGTTCAAGCAACATTTGAACCTTCTCAAACATCTCAAAGGAAGCCGCCGAAATATGAGAAAACCTTCTTGCGATAGCCTGATCCTTTAGCGCTTGAGTTAGTGCCTCTTGGGATGAAATCCCTAACTGGATCAACAAAATTTGAATATCAATGATGGGCTTCGGCTGTTCATTTTCCTCCTCCTCAAGAAATTTTATTATATTCTTCTTATTCAATAGCCTTTCAAGATCTTCAAAAGTCATGTTCTTTTCACCCAATAGATAGCCGTACTTTTCGGCTATGAGCATATTGGCAGCGATTTGTTCATCATCATATAACCTATGCCTTCTTGGATACAATTCTGGAAAAGTATCTGAAGCTCTTTGTGGATTCTTAAGAAACCAGGAAAAAAGACTGCCAGCGACCTCCCGGGTCGTTTCAGGCCGTGGCACTACAGCTAAAAGAGGCGTTATCAACCTTGATATCTCGGAAGCGATCATAATTGGCGTTTTTCCCCTATTCTGTGGCAAGTCCAGAAAAATTGCTTTGTCTAACATTTCAGCACGGCAATCGTAACCGAGTATGGCTGCAATATCTTTTAGCACTTCATCAATTTCACCATTATCCAGCCATAGCTCATCCTTACTTTTAAAGTTTCCGTTTTGGTCAGGTAGAATGGGCTTTGACAGAAGCCCAGAATGCTGGCTTTGCGCAAGAAAAGCAACAAAATCATGAAGCCAGGCTAATGTCTTCTCATTTGAACCAAGACTTAATTTAACGCCAAGATTAAGCATGTCTTTTTTGTCAGATATCTCCTCAACGACTCTTACAAATCTGAATATATCAACCTGTTCCCAAATGGATTCACTCCAAGTTTTCATGTACCGTTTCTCTGGAATCTCATCACCAAAAAGGTCTTTGCATACCTTATACATTTGATGGCGAGTTGCTGGAAAGGCAGAATCATTGGAGAAACAACTAATCAAGTAGTTTTCAGCTTCTCTTCGATTTTTTATCTGTTCGTTTTTTAGAAATGCATTAATCTGGGTAACAGCCATGTCCTGATCTTTAGAGCTGTAAGTCACCCCTGAAATAGTATTGAATGATTTATGGACCAAAAACTCACGCCAATCATGCCCAAGCATATTTAGGACAGTCTTGAGTTCGTCTTCTATGCCCTGATCATTGAAAAGACTTGTCCTTTTTACGAATTTACCATTTTGATTGGGAATAATATCGTAAGTATCTTTATTCAAAAGGTCAACGCTGTGAGGATCCTGAGAAATAATTCCGGCTAAGTTGTTTAGCCATACCCAGGTTTCTGACTGATCTGCTTCAAGTGCATTTGAAAGCCCATTGATATCCTTCAGTTTATCAATGTTATGCATTAAGTAATCAAGATTCAGGTGAAATTTTTCTGCCCAGATCACCTTTGACCAAGCGTGTATTTCATCTTTTGGGGGTAGAATAAAAAAGATGTCAGCGCATAAGCTCCAGAGTTGCTCTCGAATACTTACTCTCAATTCTTCATCTCCCCTTGCATGGAAAGGAATGGAAACCAGTTTGCCCAATTCCATCTGCAATGGAACACGTCCCAGTTTTGGATGGTCAATTAGCGGCACCTCTACTAAAAAATCTCTAAGTGGCTCTTGTATCGCACGCTGATACCACTCCCGGGATACCCAGGTCAGGTTTTCATCAGGAAGAGCCGTTGAAACGATGTTATAAAGCCCTTTCCAGTTATTGGCCGAAGCATAATGTAGAAGTGATTTGTACGCCATTAAGCCATCTTGGAGAATCTCTTTGTTTTCCAGATATCGATGGTCCTCCTTTTCAAGTAATGTAACCCCATCGCGCGGCTCTGTTGGGTTAAAAAACGAGCTATTTAAGACTACAGGGAAAGGAAAACTGTGGGTGCCAACCAACGGGAAGTCACAAAAAAGCCTTGGTAAATCTGAGTCAAAAGGTAATATGGTTACCTGGTCACTCTCAGCATTAATTATGATGGCAATTATTGCTTTGCCAGTAACAGCCATTGCAATTTGGATGGACTCCATTTGTCCATTTTTTATTTTTTTAACCTCAACAATTGAAAGAGATTCACTCAATGGTTTTATCATACCCAACGAGTACATTGTGCTCTCTTGTGGCAACCCGACAAGTTTAATTGCAGGATTAAAAGCCATCACAAATGGTATTGAACGGTGCAAATCAGCCAACCCTAAGTTTGCAACGACTGCTCCCTCTCCATCTAATTGATACTTAAATTTAGTATTAAATCGACTGGGATCGGGTACAAATCCCACGGAAGAAGGCTGACTAACAAGTCGCTCAAGTAGTTCAATAGATGATTCTACACTTTGTCTGATCATTGGAATGTCTCGACCGCTTCGATCAAGCACCATTTCAAATTGTTGATGGGGCAAATCAGGCTCTTTCATCACACCCGATACATTTACTTTTTCTGAAAGCAGGTGCGTCGTCAAAAAACCGGTTCCAAATTTTCCAGTTGTTTTTGGCGGTTCTCCTGCTAATGGCGTACGGTCTTTGGTAGAGTTTTGTTCAATTAAAAAGGTAATATTATCAACACTGAAAACTTGGCCGTTATGGGCAAATTCCAGATAACTTTGGTCGCTTTTAAGGGAAGTTGTGATTTCTATGGCAACCCCTGTTGCTTCAAGGGCAACATCCTTCGCATTTTGCAATAATTCCCAGACCCATCGCCTGGCAGAATTCTGCGTGGCATCATCCCGGAGCTTATCCATCAAGGTCAGGATATGGGATGCAACACCACTGTGGTGCGATTTTTCGCGAGAGTGCCGGATTTTTTCGAGGTAACTCATTTGGAATAAAATTTGGTATGAAGGATACTAAAGGAAAAATCATACCAATTTTTCAAAAATGGCCACATTGAAATTTTTACTGACGCTTAAGACGAAAATAGTGCGCAATGGCTTCAATGCTTCATCAGGAAAGCTACCATACCTAGGCTGTTATAAAACCTCTAACTCTGTTGCATTTGAAACTTGAATCTGCGATGCTTCCCTTCGATGACAATAAGCCTCAAATAAAAAAACCAAATCCCCCATTTTTTTCCCATTTTTGCCTCTAATCCACCACGCCGCATCATGCTCCTACTTGAACCCGCTCCCGCCTACCTCACCCTCCGCCACAAACTCGCCTGGATCGATACCCGAGCCCAAAGCCCTGCCCAAATAACCGTATTTCTCACAAAAAAAGGCATTCCCATCCTGGACGTAGGGAAATTTATCGCCACAGCATTGTCTAAAACCAACCTTTCCGAAGGTACCCAGTCGCAGGTTTCAAAAATACTCGAAACAAAGATCGAAACCGAACGCCGCATCCCGGAAGGCTGGACCCAACCCTTGATCTGCCTCAGCAACCTCGGCATTCTGCTGGAACCTGATCTGCAAATTCAGGCATCTTTTTTGCTAAAAGCCCTTTCAAAAAATACCTTCCTGATCATTTTATGGGATTACATTTGCGATGAACCGGATTTCTTCCACTGGGGCACGCAAAAACAAGCCTTTAACCTTGACTTCTCCGGGACAGGAATCAAAAAAATACCCTTCTCCAATGACATATAAAGACCTAATCCATTTTGAACCCATTCAGTCCGTCATCAAACTCAGCGACGCCGATGTGCCAGACATGGCCGCCACGCTCGTCAAAAACTACGTCTTTTCCAAAAAAATAAGGGAAGACCTGGCAGCCGTCATTCTGCGAAACCTTAAAACAGTACCCAATTACGAAACCAAAGGCATCCAAATCGTCGGCAGCTATGGCACTGGCAAGTCGCACCTGATGTCGGTGGTCTCTGCAATCGCCGAAAACGAAAAGCTGTCGGATTTGCTGTCCGACCCCAGCCTGAAAGAAGCTTTTGCAAGCATTGCAGGGAAGTATAAGGTGCTGCGCTTTGAAATTGGCAACACCAAACCCCTGGTCGAAATCGTTTTCGACCGCCTGGAGGAATGGCTCGCAGGCGCCGGGGTGGATTTTCATTTCGACCCCGACTCCAAAAAGAGCTGGAAGGAGCAAATACAACACATGCTGGCGGCTTTTGAGGCAAAATTTCCCGAGAAGCATTTCCTTTTGGTCATCGACGAGCTACTGGAATACCTGAAAGGCCGAACGCCGAATGAGCTGAACAACGACCTGATGCTCCTGCGCCAATTGGGCGAAGCTTGCGACAATTCCCGCTTTAAGTTCATGTTTGGCGTGCAAGAACTCCTCTACCGCTCCCCGGAATTTCAGCACCAGGCGGAAATGCTCAATAAAATCGAAGACCGGTACGAAGACCTCATCATCACCAAAGACGACGTGTCGTTCGTGGTGAAGGAGCGCCTGCTCAAAAAGGACATCCACCAGAAACAGCAAATTCGAGACCACCTGCTGCGCTTTTCCAACCTATTTGAAGGCATCAGTGCGCAGCTAAGCGAATACGTCGATCTTTTCCCCGTACACCCTGCCTACATCAACTATTTTGAAAAAATCAGGCACGGGAAGAGCCAGCGCGAAATACTCAAAATACTAAGCGCGAAATTCGGGCTGCTGCAAAACGAAAAAGTGCCTGAGGACAACCCCGGGCTTATTACCTACGATTCCTACTGGCACGACCTGGCCGACAACCCTTCCATGCTTACGTTCCCCGACATCCGGGCCGTAAAAGACAAAAGCGAGATAATCGCCGAAAAGATCAACAGCCACTTTAGCGGTGCACGGGCCAATAGGAAAACCCTCGCCCGGGCCATCGCCAATGCGTTGGCCATCCGCATCCTGTGCGATGACCTGGACAAACGGAACGGCGCAACAGCCCTAAGCCTGAAAGAAGATCTCTGCATCACCATTGCTGGCGCCGACGAAGCAGAATTGCTCACAGCAGCCATCGAAAGCACCGCCAAACAGATTATCTCCGCGACTGCCGGGCAATACGTGGAGCAAAATCCGCTCAACACCGAATTTCACCTGCGCACGGAAGGGGGCATCAACATTTCCCAAATCGTGCGGGAATATGCCGACCAGGCCATCAAACGCGAACCCAAAACCGCCAACGAATATTGGTACGAGTTCCTGCAACAGGCCCTGGGCATCGCCGGCCCCAACTACCGCACGGGCTTCAAAATATGGCAGCACAGCCTCGAATGGACAGACAAGAAGAGCTTTCGCCTTGGGTACATCTTTTTTGGCAACCACAACGAACGCAGCACCACCGAACCCGTCCAGGAGTTCTACCTATTTTTCTCGCCGCTTTTCAGCGACACCGAAAGGATCAATGGCGCTGATGAAGTCTATTTTGATTTTAGCGGTTTGAGTGATGTCTTCCGGGAAACCATTTGCCTGTACGGCGCCGCCCGCGCCAAGGAAGGCAGCGCCCCTACCAACCAAAAGCAATTGTTCAAAAACGAGGTAGAAACCCATTTCCGGTACGCCTCCGAATTGTTCGAAAAAGAATTTGTGGATGCCACCCGCGTCGTGCACCAAAACGACACCAAACCACTGCGGTCGTTCCCCCTGCCAGGCGCCGGCAATACCAAGGAATTCATGTTCAGCCAGGTGGCAGCCAAAGTGCTCAACCCCTACTTCAGCGACAAGTATCCGCATTATCCGGCTTTCAAAGACTTGATTCAACCGCTGAGCAAGGATAATTTCAAAGGCCGCATCGAATCGGCATTGACAAAAATCACCAAGCCCCAGCAAAGCAACCGCGACGGTGACGCCATCCTGGCCGGCCTAGGGCTTTGGAACGGTACCAACATCAACCGCGACCACAGCCGCTACGCCGATGCGCTGCTCGAACGCCTGAAACAAAAGGGTGATGGGAAAGTGCTCAACCGGGATGAAATCCTCCAGCTCCATTGGGCCAATGAAAACCTCTGGTACGCCGCAGACTATGGCCTGGAATACCAACTACAATTCGTGGTCATGGCCGCCCTCGCGTTCCTCGGCGACCTTGAGCTTCATTGGTCGGGCAACAAAAACCTTGCTGCCACCAATATCAACTTGCTCAACGAACTCAGCGACACGGATTTTTTCAACTTTCAATACGTCAAAGCGCCGCAAGGTCTGCCTGTCCGCGCGCTGAAAGCCTTGTTTTCTGGCATGAGCCTGCCAGACCATTCCTCGGAACTCGAAAAACCCGATACGATTGCCGCCATCGTCACCCGCGCCCGCGAGATGAGCGAGCGCAGCGTACGCGTACGCGCCGATGTGGCCCAGGGCATCGCCTGCCGACAAGTCCCCTTACTACCGGAACATGAAGCCCAAAAAATAAAATCCGAGCTCGACGAGCTGGTAGCGCTGCTCGATGGCGTGCAGACCTACAATACCTACGGCAAACTCAAATCCTTCAAATATTCGGAAGCCGCGCTGGCCACGGCTTTTGCCGCGTATGCGCACTGTCAAACCATCGAAAAGCTGGCCGAACGGGCCAAAAAGTTTGAAAAACTCATCGGCTACCTCTACACCGCGCAATCCTACGTGGTAGAAAGCGACAAGCCGCTGTACGATGATATCCAGGATGCCATCAGCCGACTGGGTGCCGTGCTGATGCCCGGGAATGAGGCGGATATCAAAAAATACGAAACGCTCCTGAACAGCCTGATCGACCAATACACCGATTATTACCTCAACTATTACACGAAGTGCCGCCTGTCGTCCGCCGATGACGCTACCAAAGTTCGCCTGCTCGCCTCCGACGAAAAGCAAATCTGCGATGCCTTGTGCGACGCTGATTTTATCAATCCCGTGGAATACAAAAACTGGCGCGATGCCTTGCTTTCCCTCAAACCCGCCGATCCCAATATCAGCAAAGCCCGGGTGAAAGAGGAACCCTACCAGGACTTTAACCCCAGGGAATATTATGGTAAGCCCAGCTTTACCATTCGGCAGCTGGAGGAACAGCTCGACACCATCCTGAAAAGCTGGACAGATGCCTTGCGCGCCGTATTCGGCGACCCGGGCATGACCGAAAAGCTCAGCCTGCTGGCCCCACAGGAAACCGCCCTGGTGACAGGCTTCCGCGATGGCAACACCGCCCTGAGCACCGACAATGCCCCCGCGCTCGTGCGCATCCTGCAGCAACTCTCCCAAGGCATCGAAAAAGTAGAAATCCATGCCGGCGAGCTGAACACCCTGCTGGCCAGGCCGCTTTCTCCGCAGGAAACCATCGATGCCTTCACCGATTTTATCAATGAAAAATGCAAAGGACGCGAGCGAAACAAAGTGCGCATCCTGTTCAAATAAGTACCACCGTAATACATAAAGATGAAATCCCCCCATTCATCATTCATCATTCATCGTTCATCATTATGATTACCTGCCTTGGCCGTACTTTCCCCGACGACGACACCCGCCGCGCCCATTTCCGCGACGAACTGCGCCGCCAACTCCCCGAACTCAAAAAAATAGAAGGCTTCCCCATTGGCGAAGACGAAGACATTATTGCGCTGAGCGACCCGCCGTACTATACCGCCTGCCCTAACCCCTGGCTCGATGACTTTATCGCGGAATGGGAGGCCGCGAAGGAAGGCGTGCCCGGCCGGAAGCCAGATTTCGATGTGCAGCAGCCTTATGCCGCCGACGTGAGCGAGGGGAAAAGTAACCCAGTTTACACGGCACACACTTACCATACTAAGGTGCCCCATCCAGCCATAATGAGGTTTCTCTTGCATTACACGCAGCCAGGAGATATTGTTCTAGACGCATTCGCAGGCACTGGTATGACTGGAGTTGCAGCACAGGTTTGCGAAAACCCTGATTTAGAAACAAAAATAATAATCGAAAGTGAATGGAAACAAATGTTTGGGGTAAAACCTACTTGGGGTGCTCGCAAAGCAATTTGTGGAGACCTATCCCCTTATGCGTCTTTAATTTCCTACAACTACAATACTCCTGTTGATATTGAGATATTCTACGATGAGGCAAAGAAGTTATTCGAGCAAGTAAAGAAAGAGTGCCTATGGTTATACCAAACTCAACATACTAATGGTGGGATAGGTACCATTAATTATACTTTATGGAGTGACATATTAATCTGCCCTAACTGCGCACAAGAGATTGTTTTCTGGGAGGCTGCTGTAAATCAAGAGACAAAAGAAGTCTATGATGACTTTGAATGTATTAATTGCGGCACCGAAACAAATTCAAAAAAGTCTGAAAAAAAATTTGAAACTTACTTTGATAACTCAACTGGCGAAGTTTCGAAAAGAGTTAGTTGCGTACCAGTATTAATTGTATATTCATATTCAAAGAAAAGATTTATTAAAAAGCCTGACAAAGAAGATATTCATTTGATACAACGTATTCAAGATGTAGTTGTAGATGTTTGGCATCCTCTTTATGAATTGCCAGATGGTTTTAATACGAGGCAGCCCATGGAAAGCCATTCAATCCTTAAGGTTCATCAGTTTTTCACGAGAAGGAATTTATTGGCCCTTGCAATCTTAAATCAAAAAATTATTAATTCAAACGAATCTAATAAACTCAGGTTTATCTTAACTGGGCTAATCAACCGGCTAACTGTAATGAACCGAATCCACCTAAAAAACTTTTTTTTCGGTGGGGGTGGATGGAACGTAGGGCATTTGAAGGGTACTCTATATGTTCCTGCACTACCAATTGAGACATCAATTTTGGAGTTAATTGAAGATAAGATTTCAAGTTTTGTGAAAGCAGCGAAATATTTGAGTAAAAATCATAATTGCGCACTCTATGTTGCTAGTGCAACTGAACTTTTCATAAAAGATAATTCAATTGATTATGTCTTTACAGATCCACCCTTTGGCGCAAATATCATGTATTCAGAATTGAATTTTCTCACAGAAAGTTGGATTAGAGTAATTACTAATAACAATAAAGAGGCTATAGAAAACCGCGTTCAGTCTAAAAAACTGCTTGATTATCAAGCTATTATGACAGAGTGCTTCAAAGAGTATTTCAGAGTTTTAAAGCCTGGAAGATGGATGACTGTTGAATTCAGCAATACAAAGGCAGCCGTTTGGAATGGTATTCAGACAGCAATTCAAAGAGCAGGATTTATTATTGCAAATATTGCTTCTTTGGATAAAAAGCAAGGTGGTATGCGTGGGATAATTTCCCCTTCAGCAGTTAAGCAAGATTTAGCCATCTCCTGCTACAAACCCTCCGAGCAATTCGAAGCCGCCTTTGCGGAGCATCCGGTGGAAGTCGCTATCTGGGATTTTGTGCGCGAGCATTTGCAGCACCTGCCCGTGCACACGCAGCGCGAGGGTCAAACCGCTAATATCGTCGAGCGCGACCCGCGCATCCTGTACGACCGGCTTATTACCTTTTACCTGATGCGCGGGTTGCCGGTACCCATCGACAGCAGCGATTTCCGGGCGGGGCTGCGGCAGCGCTTCACCGAAATAGACGGGCAGTACTTCCTGCCCGAGCAGGGGCAGGAGTACAGCGATAAAAAGGCCCAAACCAGCGGCATGGTGCAAGCCTCCCTATTTATCGGCACCGAAAACGAGGGCATTGCCTGGCTACAGGAAGCGCTTAAAACCCCCAAAACCTACCAGGATTTGCATCCTTCCTGGATGAAATCCATCACCGCCGTCCGCAAAGGCGATGTGCTGCCCGAGCTTTCGGAGCTGCTGGCGGATAACTTCATCCAGCTGCCCAGCGGCGCCTGGCGGGTACCGGATCCCAACGAAGCGAAAGACCGCGAGGCGCTGCGCAACAAGGCGCTGTTGAAAGAGTTTGCGCGTTATGTGTCGACACTGCAAGACGGCAAAACCAAACGCCTCAAAGAAGTGCGCACGGAAGCCTTGCAGGCGGGCTTTCGGGATTGCTGGGAGCGCAAGGACTTCGGCACGGTGGTGCTGGTGGGCGACCGTATCCCTTCCAACCTGCTGCTGGAGGATGAGAAATTGTTGATGTATTATGATATTGCGAAAGACAGGGTTTGAGTTATGAGTTATGATTGATGCGTTTTTTTTAACCTTTAAAACTTTACCAAATGAATTATTGGATCAAACAGCTTGGATTGCCACATGATAAAATTAAATTAGATGACTATTGCGACTTTTCTCGGACCATTGATTTCCCGGAACGGCCAACGGGAATAAAAATTGGAGATCAGCTTTTCGTATATGCTGTTGGGCACAAATTCTTGTATGCGCAACTGGAAGTACTGTCGGTACCCTTTGAAGGGCATCCCGAGGAGTTTTCCTCCGGGCGGAGGCATCCCAGCTTTCCCTGGTTGCTCTATTGCCGGAATGTCAATAAGGCATTCAGTGACCATTGGCTTGAGCACCAATTGGATCTTTACCAATTGGCAGAAGAATACCATGCACAAACGGGTGCCTTGGTTACAAAAACGAAAGGCAATCTCAATGCAGTCAATGCACAAAAATCTTATTTCAAGGTACAAGAAGGATTTGTGCAATATCTAATCCAAAAAATGGCTTCAAAATGAAATCAACCAACCACCTATCCGTCCGGGTAGCCTGGCATGCTGATGGCTGGAACGGCCACGTGTGCAAGGAACCGGAGAAAAACATTTACTGCACCGGACAGCGTTCTTATCCTGGAGATCTTTACGAAAAAAACCTTGAACGACTGTTAGAAGCAAAGGAATATGCGGGCTGCAATTGCCGGGCTATCCGGGAAAAATACGTCCCGCCTTGCAGCATGAGCATGAATGCGTTTGGAAAGGAAACGGTGTTGACAAAAAACAAAACGCCGGAGTGGTTTGAAAACCAGGAGATTTTTCAGTGGGAAATACCGCCGGCCACCGTCTCCACCTGGCCCTACGAAGAGATGTACCGGGACGAGGTAAAAAACCCGAACGGCACTTTCAATTACGATGCACGGATTGCACATGCCAGCAATTACTTTGAGCAATTTGAGCTCAATCGCTCCCTGATTATCTATTATGCCAATTACAGCAACCCATTTTCTGAAGAGGACAACAACCGGTATGTGATTGTTGGTTTCGGGCGCTTGAAAGCGCTGGGCGACATCATGCAGTACGAACAAGCGACGGCAGAGGAGCGCAGGAAATATGGCGGCGCTTTTGTTTGGTTTAAAAATGTCACGTCCAATTACCCGGAGGAAGGCTTTAGGATACCCTACCATTTGTATCAGGGCCAACCGGATATCCTGGAGAAAATCGCGATTTTCCCGGACAACGAGCGCTGTTTCAAATTTGCTACCCGCAATTTGACGGACGACGATGCCCTGGAAATCATCGAACGGGCATTGGAAGTTGTCAACACGCTGGAGCATGAACTCGGGGATAAGTCAGAAGACTGGGCGCAGCGCAGGTCATGGCTGCAAGCCTTGGTTGGTGAATTGTGGCGCAACCGTGGCCGGTACCCCGGCCTGGAGCGGGTATTGAATCACCTTAAACTGCCGGAATTCAACCCCTGGTTCAAGGCACAAACAGCCGCAGGGCAGGAAGAAGAAGCTTATCAGTTCATCAAGAAAAGCTTGCTGGATGATAAAAAGCCCAAGGATATAGAAATCACCGCGATGAACTGGGATGAAGCCCAGGATTTGCTGGGCACGATTGAGCCGGACAAATTAGAGTTGCTGTTCGATATCTTGCCGCGTTTCGATTTGGCAAAGGAACAAATTGACCAGGTTTTGAGTGACGAACGCGCGTCCAACGGGATCAACGTTTCCATCAAGGAACTGGTAGAAAACCCGTACATCTTGTCGGAATCGTACATTGGAAACAATCCAGACGATAAAATCACCTTCAGTAAAATAGACCACGGCATGTTGCCTTCCCCCGACTTGGGTTTGGAGGCCATCACCAGAAAAGGAAGCACCCAGCGATTTCGGGCCCTGTGCGTCGATCAATTAAAACGGGTGCAATCCCACACGTTCAGTTCGGCGGAATGGATGTTGCTACGTATCAACAAGTACCTCGGGTATAGGAGCGAATGGCTACAATTTGAGTTTAAGATGCCCAATTTTGAGCGCCAGACGGAGGTGCTGGATGGCGCGCTCGTGCGCAGGAAGGACGCTCAGGAGAATCTTTTTTTGTATTTGAAGGAGGTATATGAGGATGAGCGCTTGATAGAATCGCACATACGGGAAATGGCCAAGCGGCAGATCACGAAGTTCGTAAGTCCGGTCACGGAGCGCAACTGGAAAGACTTCTTGTTTGTAGGTGACTCAAAACTCGCCCGACTTGCACCGGTTCAATATGAACAAGCCGTACAGGGGCAAATAGAAGTCTGCCAAAAAATATTCCCCCTGGGCCTGAGCGTGATCAGCGGTGGCGCCGGTACTGGTAAAACCACGGTGATCAAGTCCATCATTCAGGCCATTGAAAAAGCGCATGGTGCTGGCACCTCCTTTTTATTACTGGCACCCACTGGAAAAGCCACCGATAGGCTACGGGAGCGCACCGAAAAGCCGGCCAAAACGATCCACTTCTTTTTGGCTGAACGCGGCTGGCTGAACGATAATTTTACGTTCAAGCGCAGCGGCGGAAAAACGGAAGAAAGCGTACGGATATTTATCATCGATGAATGTTCCATGCTCGATCAGGCCATGGTGGCCACTTTATTCCGGGCCATCAACTGGAATACGGTTCAGCGCATCATATTGGTAGGTGACCCCAACCAGCTTCCTGCCATTGGGCTTGGAAAGGTGTTTTCGGATGTCATGGACTGGCTTGAGCCCGCACACAAAGGGATATTGCTGGAGAATTTGCGGCAGAAGGAAAATGAAGTCGAGGATAGGGGCACTGGTATCTTGCAATTGGCCAATCTGTTTATTCAGGAAAAAGACCAGTCTGCCGATGGGAATCTGATGGCAGAGCGGAAGGCTGCAACTGTTGATTTGGTGAAACGCGTTCAGGAACTTGATTTTGAAGGCGATTTGCAAGACATTGACGTTGTTTTTTGGCAGGATGAAAAAGAGCTCACGGATTTGATGTTTTCAACCTTGATAAAAGGCTTGGAACAGGATTACGGCCTGCAATACGATGAAGCGAAATATTACGAATTACTCAACAAGGCATTTGAACACCCGGATGATCCAAAACGGAAAAAAGCGGATAAGTTCCAGGTGATCTCGCCTTACAGAAGTGAGTTGTTCGGGACTGATGCGCTGAATATTTTCTTACAAAGTAAGTTTAATAAACGGCATGTAGAAAACCAGCAGTTTATAGATGGCATTGCGCTGTTTGACAAAGTGATTCAAATTCGGAACCGGCCGAAAAGCAACATGATTTTTGCCTATTCACCGACGGAAAAAGCAAATATCCAAATTCAAATATTTAATGGAGAACTAGGCTTTTCAAGGCCGCATCCTTTTGATAAAAGCAAATCGAAATGGGCTAATTTTCGTCCTCAAAAAATGATGGTTGATTTTGAAGGCAGAGACGTGAGTGTTGCGTTTGGAAATGGCTTGGGTACCTATACTGATGCCAAAGGAAAAACTCGATATATCCGAGATGAAAAACCGCTGGACAACCTTGAATTGGCCTATGCTATATCCGTGCATAAATCGCAGGGAAGCGAGTTCGATCGGGTGTTTTTAGTGCTGCCAAAGCAGAAGAAGGCATTGCTTTCGCGCGAATTGATTTATACCGCCATCACAAGGGCGAAAAGCAAACTAACCATCTTCGCTGAAAATGACATTGGAGCGTTTCTGCAGTTGATGCGCCCGGAGGCCTGCAACTTGTCGAAGATCAATTCCTCTCTTTTTGACTTCAAGCCCCTTCCACAGGAATGGTTGGCGATGCGGGATTGGTACGAAGAAGGTAAAATTCACGAAACGCTTTCGGAATACATGGTTCGTTCGAAATCAGAAGTTATCATTGCTAACATGCTGACAGAACGCAAAATTCCATTCAAGTATGAACTTCGGCTGAACGCTCCGGATGGCACTTTTTACCTTCCGGACTTCACCATTACAGCACAGGGGGAAGACTATTACCTGGAACATTTGGGCAGGTTGGATTTGCCGGAATATCGGCTTCGCTGGGAAAAGAAGGAGAAATGGTATAACAAGTATTTCCCAGGGCGATTGCTGACAACGAAAGAGGGGAAGAGTTTGAGCAATGATGTTGATGCTTTAATTGGAATAATATTATCCGGCAACCAATTGTAATCACAAAAAATAGATTCGTCCCATGCAATTGACAGAGTTAATCATCGCCATAAAGGAGACCCATGAATATACACAAAGGTTTGCCGTACAACAGGTGAACATGTCGTTGACCATCCGCAATTGGGTGATTGGTTTCTACATTGTCGAGTATGAGCAAAACGGGGAAGACAGGGCTGAGTATGGCGCCAAACTTTTCAAAGAGTTGAGCGGCCAGCTTAAGGGATTAAAAGGCTCTGGGGAACGAAATCTGTATCTATGCAAGGACTTTTATGTGGCCTATCCCTGGATTTTGCAGACAGTGTCTGCAAAATTACAATTGATTGTAAATCAAGACACTATAAATAGAGGGGCACTCCCGCCAATCTTTTCAGTGCTTTCCAACAACCTGAGGATCGGGTCGGATGACAATTTGCCACCTGAAATAACTTTCCCGCCGGAAGAGCTTCTAGCGCGCCTTAGCTTCTCACATTTTATTGAATTGCTAAAAGCTGACAGTCCATTCAAAAGAGCCTTTTACGAAGTGCAGGCGATCAAGAACAACTGGGGGGTACGCGAGTTATCGCGCGCCATGAGTACGCTGCTGTTCGAGCGAACAGGATTGTCAAGCAATAAAGCCAATGTCATCGCAAAAATCAAGGACGAAATTTCCGTAGAGACTATAGATGTCGTAAAAGACCCCTATTTTCTTGAATTTTTGGGATTAGAAGAGCGGGCTGAATACTCCGAATCAGATTTAGAACAAGCAATTATCACGCATCTACATCATTTTTTGATCGAAATGGGGCGAGGGTTTTGTTTTGAGGCCAGACAAAAACGGATTACTTTCGACAATACACATTATTATATTGACCTGGTATTCTATCACCGCATATTGAAATGTCACATCCTTGTGGACTTAAAGGTTGGGAAATTTGACCATGCGGATGCTGGGCAAATGAATGTGTACCTGAATTACTTCCGGAAAAATGAAATGACGGAAAATGACAATCCACCGGTAGGGATCATATTATGCGCCGATAAAAACAACTCTTTAGTGGAGTATGCCACGGCTGGTTTGAAACAAGAAATTTTTGTAAGCAAATATTTGGTACAGTTGCCCAGCTTGGAAGAGCTAAAACAACTGGTTGAAGAAGACCGGAAACGATTATCTCCATAAATCAATAGAACCTATGCGCTTCAAGGAAAAAGAAATAGAAATCCTCGCCCGTCGCCGGGTATTTGGCAAAGAGATTGCCGAGATTCGAATCCTGAGCACAGGTGAGATCAGGGATGTGCCATTGTCTGAATTGTCGGCACCCAGCGGGCAAGTCCATCCAGCGGAATTGTCGTTCAAGGCCATGGCAGGGCGTATTCGCAACGAAATGCAGGCGCACCGGATGCTGGCGCCGATGGAAAGCAATGTAGTGCCGCTGCCCCACCAGATTCTTGCCTTGGAAAAAGTGATGGCGGGTCAGTTTTTACGTTTTTTAATTGCCGACGAAGTAGGCATGGGCAAAACCATCGAAACCGGGTTGATTTTAAAGGAATTGAAATTGCGCGGCATCGTAAAGCGCTGCTTGGTTATCGTGCCGAAATCGGCAATGCTCCAATGGAAGCAGGAAATGAAAAAACATTTCAACGAAACGTTCCATATTTACGATACGGAATACATCAACACGCTTACCCGCACCTTCACGCGCTTGGATGCCGACAACGAAATCAACATTTGGGCACAACACAACCAATTGATCGTCAGCATGGATTCCTTACGCCCCATTGAAACGCGGCAAGGCTGGTCGCGTGAAAAAGTGGAGGAGTATAACAAAGCGCGCATCCTGAATGTGCTCGACGCCGATTTCGACCTGCTCATTATCGACGAGTGCCATAAGGTTGGCGGCGGCAGCCAAACCGTCGGGCGCTACCAAATGGCGGATATTTTGTGCAGCGCCATTCCCAATGTACTACTACTGTCCGCTACCCCACATCGGGGGAAAAGCGATCACTTCCGGCGCATCCTGGGCCTGCTGGATGCCGATGCATTCACGGGCGAGGGGATGCCGACAATTCCGGAGTTGGAGCCGTATGTCGTGCGCACCGAAAAGCGGCAGGCGGTGGATTATCAGGGCAAACCATTATTTCAGCGCCGCCGGACAGAGAAAACAGATGTTACCTACGATGCCGTGCGCCATGCCAAACAAAAGCGCCTGTACGAATCTGTAGGCCAATATGTTGTGAGCGGTTTCAACTTTTCGCAACAAACAAAAAATACTTCTTATGGCTTTGTCATGATCTTGTTTCAGCGTTTGGTCAGCAGTTCCACCCAGGCCATTCTGGATGCTATGGAAAAGCGGGCCGCGCGGCTGTCGGGTGAGCGCAGCGGGATTAACCGGGAAAATCTCGCGGTCAACTTGGCTGATCTGGGTTTTGAAGGGCAGCTGGAACTGGATTTTGAAGTGCAAATTGAAAGCCTGGTAGAAGAGGTACGGGCCAATTACGATACTGAATTGGAAATTTTACGCGGGCTTATTCGCGATGCAAAAGACTGCCTGAACACGGAAACGGACGCAAAAGCGGATTTTTTGCTGGAGAAGCTCTCGGAACTCAAACGGGCAGAAAACAATCCTGCTTTGAAGTTTTTGATTTTCACGGATTTCACGAGCACCCAGAGAATGTTGCAGCGCATTTTGAGTGAAAAAGGTGGCTACCCTTGTTGCAGCATAAACGGTTCCATGGGTTTTGAGGAACGGGTGGAGGCATTGCGCCAATTCAAAGAGCAAGCCCAGATACTCATCTCAACCGATGCTGCAGGCGAATCCCTGAATATGCAATTCGCCCACATTGTCATCAATTACGATATGCCCTGGAACCCCATGGTCGTCGAGCAACGCATCGGCCGGGTGGACCGTATTGGGCAAAACCATGAAGTGTTGGCACTCAATCTCTTGTTGGACAATTCGGTGGACAAACGGGTATATGAAGTCGTGGAGATCAAGCTGAACCAAATCCTGAATGAAATGGGCATAGACAAGACCTCCGATGTTTTGGACAGCACCATTGAGCGCGACGGTTTGCAGCGGCTTTACCTCACCTCGCTGCTTAATCCCGAGAAATTTGAAGCGGAGAGTGCAGATTGGCTGACGGACATCCGGCAGAAATTGGCCCATTACAAAAGCACAGAAGGTGCCCTGCCCACCCTGGCATCCAGTGAAATGAAAGCAGATAAAATTGACGCCATTCAATACAGCCCATTGCCCACCTGGCTTGAATTGCTGTCGAAGCACTATTTGACCGCTAAAAACATTCCGTATACAAATTTGCTGGAGGGAATGAAGTTCAAATTCCCGGGCATGAAGGAGCAGGTTTACACCTTCAACATGCGGGAGAGCTTGAACAATCCGATTCCGGAACCGATTAGTTTGCAGCATGAAATTATGGTTCAGATGCTGTCTGAGGCGGTTCCTTTCACCGGGCAGCAGCGTATCCCTTTGGTTAGGTTGAATCCAGCAGGCAGCACAAATGGTTTCTGGAGTTTGTGGCAATTGGAAGTCAAAAATTCGTTTGAGACCCAAGTGCTTTATTTTCCCATGTTTCTATCATCGGAGGATAAATTATTTGCCGTTCATGCCCAGGATTTATGGGGAAAAATTGCCGGTGACGCCCAGTTTTTGGAACCTTACGGACTATTGGAAGAGCAGGAATCAATTTCGACCTTTCAAAAGCTTTCGGAAACTGCGGAAACCATGATTGGGAATAGATATCAGGAAATTGAGACTGCCATCAACAACAACACGGCGCGTATTTTTCAAAACAAAGAAAAAGCCTTTGAATTTCAGGAAAAACAATTGAAGCGGGTCGGCATTGAAAACATCCGGCAAGCGCGGTTACAACGCCTTTTTCGAGAAAAAGAGCAATGGCTGGGCAGCTTTGATTCCGACAAGCAAATCCTACCTGACCTGAAATGTTTATTGGCTATTGCAATTCAAAATGACTGATTGGAAAGAACAACTCCTGCATAAAGTTAAGGCAACGCACAAGCGGCATTTGTTACTTTGCGATGAGGATTTCCTGTTGGAGTACCCATCGGTGAATCGCATGGTGCAGGAAGTCTTTACCATCGTGCGTTGTGAAACGCCGATTCAGGTACGGATCGAGTTTGAACTGCGATTTGATGATCCAGCACACCGATATATTTTTCTTGTGCCGCCGGAATATCGCCCCTTGCCGGACATGGAACAACGGTCATATTTTTTAAAAATAACCCTGAACGATCTTTTTCCGCTATTTGATCGAGCCTCCTTGATTGGTCGTGACGAGGAATTGCTGGATTTTATATCGGCGCAAAAAGTATATGACAAGCAGAATAAAGTAAGGACGATTGATTGGATTGAAAAATTTACACCAGCTAAAGACGCGAAAAAAGAACGTCAAAGTGCTGCGCGGGCAACGACTGCTTTGGAGGCTTTGTTGAGCAGAATGGAGGAAGCAAAAACAGAAGATTCCTTGCCAGAGTTTTGGTTTGATACAGTTCAATCCCTGGCTGAAATACGGCATAACTTGTTTGCGCATTCTTTTCCACAATTGGAGGAGCGGTTTGGGAAGGCTGTACTGCGGCTGAATCGCATTTTTCAACAGTTTTTGGTTGAAAAATATGGAACACTGCACACGCGAAGCGGGGTTCAAAAACCCTATACAGTCGGCCGGATACTGGACCACTTAGAAGCTCAATCTGCAGGTAAAACAGCGCTTATTGTTTTAGACGGCATGAGTTTTTGGCAATGGGAAATCATTGAAGGAATGCTTAGTTCTCAAAAAACGCAGCTTGAAACAGGCGCCACATTCGCTTTTATTCCTTCTATTACGGCATTTTCCCGGCAATCGCTGTTGCGGGGCGCTTACCCAGATTTAACTCAGGACAATTCAAAAGAGAGCCAATTGTTTAAAGAATATTGGCTGGGAAAAGGCAAACAAGCCCATCAAATCCAGTACGTAAAATTTGGGGTAAGCGCCCCTTTTCAGGTTGAAAACCTATCCAATTCGGTGGATATGTTAGCATTGGTCTGCAATGATTTAGATGACATCATGCACGGTTCCACTTTGGGCGATCGGCAACTGTTTCATTCCACCTGGCAATGGGTGCAAAAAAGCCATTTCCCTGATTTGGTGGATCATTTACTAGCAAAAGGCTTCACTTGCTACATAACAACCGATCATGGCAATGTAGAAGCGCAGGGAAACGGGCTGTTGCAGCAAAAGGATAAAGTAGGTGTTTATTCCAGAAGCAAAAGGCACCTTAATTTTGCCAATAAAATTTTGCTGGATCGGTTTAAAAGCCAACAAGAAATGAGTAGATTTGGAGAAAATGAGCTGTCGATTTATATCAAAGATTTGACTGCTTTTGGGTCAGTCAATGCCACGCTGGTGACGCACGGCGGCAGTCATATATGGGAGGTACTCATTCCATTTATTAAAATTAGCCATGAACAAGCGTAAAGAAACCTACATCGGTATCAACCAAAACGTCCCGTTCCAGGTGCTTGATGCTGGGCTGTATCGGCTGCTGCTTACCGGAGCGGTTGAGAAAGGGGAGATATTAAAAGATATGTATGAAGTCACTGCCGGTAAGAATCGGGCAGAAAAGGCAGCTGCTTTTGCCACGCAGATTCTGACAAGGCCGGATAAAATCATCCAATATATTCGAGCCAACTTTTCAGCGCAGGAATACCTTAATCTACCAGAACGTGAGCGAAAAGCGTTGATATTGGCGCTTTTAGCGGCTACTTACCCTGTTTTTTATAATTTTATGATACTGATGGGTGTAGCTTTCAAGTCGCAGCGTGAAATCGGGCGATCGTACATTAATCAAAAACTTGCGTCGCAATATGGCAGCAACCGCACCTTGGATATAGCCATTGATGCCATTATCCCTATGGCCATTGGATTGGGGGCTATTCAAAGGACGCGTACGGCATTTTATGAAGCAGTGCCTTCTCAAGCCATTCTCCATCCTATTGTTGCTGAGATTTATATTTACGCAGATATCTATTGCTCTGGAACCAAATCCTTGCTTAAAGAGGATGTTTCATCCAGACCTTGGTATGTTTTTTTTCAACCGAAAGCTTTTCAGCCCGGAACGCGCAACTTGTTGAAGTATTCGGGAGGGGAGATTGGTGGAGGGTATTTGGGGTTATAGTTGGATTGAAGATACACCCGATCCCCCACCTGCGGCCCACGATTCCCAAACCCCGCCACCCCATGTTCCAAACACAGGTAATAATTCTCTAAAGACGTGGAGCAATGAAGGATTCTGATGTTCATGTGGTGTTGATTAAAAAATGGGGAATGATTCTATGCGTGTAAGTATAATGCAACGGCAAATCTATAACATAATCAACAACTTACAAACAGTTAGCTGCTCGAATTTGTCCGTAAATAGAACGAATGCCAGCGCAGGACAACCCGCTGATTCCTGCGCGCATCTTTTATGGGTTCGCTGAATTGTGTAGCATTTAAGCACAAAACGCCGGCTACAATATCCCCTTTCGCGTCAACTCCCAAAAACATTTCGCCGTCGCCTTAATATCCACGGAGGCATCATGTGCATCAGCAAAAGATGTGCTGAAAAGTTTGAAGTGCAACTCTTCCAGTTTTGGCCATTTATTCCCATAAGGGCCTGGTATGGCGCAAAAATCTGTGCTGGACTGCATGGTGCAAATTTTCCGTTTCCCATCTAAATGGTTGGGGCGGTTGTTTCGGATAAACTCAGCGCCGACGATTTTTTCATCGAAGCTCATGTTGTGGGCCACCAATACGGACGCTGATTGTATGGCAGCTTGAAAACGGTCCAGTACGCCCTCGAGTGACTCCCCCACCAAACGCGCTTTTTCGGTCGTGATGCCATGAATCCTGGATGCTTCGGGAGCAATCGTAAAACCTTCCGGGAAAATGATGTGATTTCCGGCGCCCGTTTCTGTCCCGTTGGCATCATATTGGAGCCAAGCCAATTGTACCAATCTGGGCCAATTGGCCGTGTTGGTCACGGGTGCCTTCCAGTTTTGTGGGAGGCCGGTGGTTTCTGTATCAAAGAATAGGTACATGATGAAGGTTAAAAGGTGAAAACAGGTGGTTTTAGGGGAGTTTGGCCGGTGGAACCAACTATTTGAAGCCGCTTCATGTAGGTAAAATTGCAGCGCTTTTTTATCGGCGACCCTTATCAGGAGTCGATAATGACTCCAGCTCAATTCGGGACGCAGTGGGTCCCGATATTGGGAAGGTGAGATAAAACTGACGAATCCGTCGAAGTTCGCGCGCATCAAAGCCTTTCCCAAATTCTTGCCGCAGCTCGTTCGCCAAAGATTGTAACAACTGGGTACCGTATTGAGCCCGCGCTTCCCCATGTTGTTCTTCTTCCACAATACGCTTCCCCATCTGCCAATACGCTTCTACCATAGCCCGCAAACTGCACATTGGTATTGTTCGGCAGATTAAAGGAGCTGACCACGTTTTTAATGATCTATTTCTGTTCGCTGCTCAGTTAATTGCTACACCCGATCACCCACCTGCGGCCCACGATTCCCAAACCCCGCCACCCTATGTTCCAAACACAGGTAATAATTCTCTAAATCAGTGGAGCAATGAAGGATTCTGGTGTTCATGTGGTGTTGATTAAAGGGATTGAAGCAAAAAACCGAGCGGGTTGCCGGGCAAATCTAAATTATTGTACAGCGTTATTTTCAGGAATATTTACATTTGTAACCCGCACGGCAAACTGCTGTGCCCCCTCAAATACTATAGGACTCCGGTTCTTCAACAGCGGCATCTTCCACAGACTGTTCACCTTTGTATAGCACCCATTTGATGCGGGAGTTCATTTTGGGCAATTGGTTCATTTCCTCCACGTGGTTGTTAATGCGCAAGGCCTGGGTGTAGAACGCATAGTTTTGTTCACATTCGTGCGCTCGCTGCTGAATTTTGTTTTTGCAGTCTTTTACCCGCCGGAGCGACCAGTACAAAGCAAGGTGGGCATAAGTGATTTCCCAACCGACCACGGCGAAAAACCCCAGGATCAATTCTGCCGCGCCCATACAGAAAATGATTATCGCGATGCTCCCGTTTTCTCCCAAACGATCCATGGCCGCTGTGGTCAGCTGGTTTAAAAACAGCAGGTAGGCGGCTGTAAAGGATATTGCTTTAATTATCGTGAATACGGTAAAATGGCGCTTCGTTGGGTGGATTCCATCCTTTTCCCATTGGATTTCCTGGAAGTATTTGCCAATCATAAGGGAAATACCGCAGAAAATAAGGACGGGAAAATAGATCAGGACTTCCAACAGGCTGGTATGGAGGATTAATCCTTTCAGGTAATGCCGAAACAAGGGGGCGAGTATAACACCTTCGAGAATGGCAACTGCCAGGTGCGCAGGGACAGCTACCACAAAAGGGAATTTTTCACCAGCATTCTGGTTCAGCACCTTGCTGTATTTGGCATGGTGATTTGACAGTTTTTGCTGCCGTGTTTTAAGTTGGTGGTGCCATTTCAAGCACGACATCGCGGCCAAATCGGACAGGCGATAATAGTTATTGACGGTGTAAATCGGGACGGTGTTCATGATTTGGGTGTATTTAGAGATGAACTATCGATGCATGAATTGCGCTTTAAAAGCGGGAGGGATGCGGATGGTGTTTTGGGGAAAAACCAGGGTATCTGTTACCTGATCGGATTTGCCAATGAGGTATATTATAGTACCGCCCGGAAAAATGAAGGTATGTATCGCCCGTCCATCATGCGTGTCTTGCAGCAGGTCGCTCAGGATGATCAACCGAATATACCAGTTTGCGTAGCAAGTCTGGTTGGCCAGTTGGCAAGCCAGTGTCAGGGCGCCGTTTACGTCAGATTGGAGGGTGCTATGCGGTTTCCCGAGCCAGGCAAGCAAGCTGTCTGTGGCCAGGCGAGCCTGTGTTTTAAATGCGGCCATTGCCTTCAGATTTTGCTGGTCTGTTTCGGTGCGCTCAAAGATATCGCCCTCGGAAGCCGATAAGCCCGGCATTAGTATGCCGCTCAAATAGGGCTGTTGGATCTGGCTGCTGTCTTGGATCAACAATCCGGCAACCTGTATTGAGGGCCGACAGCTGGAATCTTGCAGTAGCAGCTGAAGCACTTCCGCTTTGGGCAGCTGCAACCAGTAATTGGATTGCGAGATGTCGTTGATAATAATATTCAAGACTGATTTGGCAGCAGGGAGCGGTTTTGGCGCGTCTGGAGAAAAGCATTTTTCACAAGAGGCCAGCAAGAGGAGGCAAGATAGGATAAGTGCTTGTTTCATATCATAGATTTTTAATGGTAAAAAGGATGTTATTGACTGACAACTTCGCGGAGCATCAGCATCGACTGGTTTTGGTCGCAATACAATATTTCGCACTTGAAAACGGCATCTTTGAGCTTATCACCCACCGGATGATACCGGGCAGAAGTGCCGACGAGGGTGCCTGTGCGCTCCGTGTCCGTGATTTGGAAGCCGCATCGTTCCAGCAGAAAGTAGGAGCCGAATACATGACCATCAGTTAGCATTACAAGCTGGTTCTGGTAGCGTTCGGGCTGGGTGAGCAGCTGCCTTACCGTGACAAGGGTGGGCGTGCCTTCCATGGTTGGGGGTACCCAGAAACGGAAGTAAATGTATCCTGCACCTAAAAGCAGGAGGAGAAGCCAAAAGCTTCCAGCAGTTGAATTTGATTTTGACATATGCAACAGTTCGGTTTGGTTAATACAAAATTTTCCAATCCTTCCTGTCGCTGTGGCTACGCCGGCATAACTGTAGCGATCAGTGCGATTATTAGCACAAAAATAGGGTGTATTGCGGGCCCGTCAAATTTTTGTCTCTGAAATAACCGCGATTTCAGTTACAAATTGCGATATGTTATACCAGGGGTTGCCAGGGCTTTTTTCTTTTCCTGATTTGCAACCTGTAAAAATTGAAATTTCAGAATTTCAGGTCTTTTTCAATTTTTGGTAGGCGGCATTGTTGAATAAGGTCTGGGTAGAAGGGACATCCTTGAGCTTCTTTTCAAAATCAGAGAAGTCGGTAAAGCCGTGATTTTTGGCTTGGCGCAATACTTCAATGATATCGGCCAATGAAGCTGTATCATTCAAATGAGCTGTTTTGTGCAAAGCGCTTTCCAGGAATATTTGCGCAAGCGGCAATTCCATGGCATTGAAGGCCTCCAGTTCATGTAAGCTGGAAATTGTTTTTTGAAAGGCCTGAAAACCGATATAGTTTTTCAGGCGCCCGGTTGTGGCATCTCTGATGGCTCTGTCCAGGGCGTCATATTCAGGTGAAAACAACCGGATACGTTCGCCCTTCTTTTTCTGGTCGAACGACGCATGATCTTCAGCTGCATCCCCAATGTAGCGCGCCACCAGACGTTTGCTGATTGGTAACCGCTCGGGGTGACTCAATCCGGCAAAAATTCCGCCATAAACTTCCAACTTTAGTGGGTTGCCTGCATCCTTGACAGATATGATGAAATACCCCCTCCGCTCGCGCATGAACTCTTCGGAGCCATTTTTAAGTTCGATGTACAAATTGCCGAGTACCAGGCTGGCATAGCCACTCGCTTCTCCGTGTGGAAGCAGGCCTTTAAACGTTACAAACCCGTTGTCGTGAATGCGCATTCTGGAAAGGATGATGCACTTTGTTTCTCCGGCATCTTCCCGTAGCCTGCCATAAGAGAAAACATCGTAGATCCCTGCGTAGTGGCAGGGAGCTTGGTCGTTTGGCTGTAAGATGAGCGAAGATCCCCGTTTGAATTTTAATACTTCAGGGGTATCGTTGGGCAAGGCTGCTGCATTCTTGATTGGATTGAAGTGGCTTGGCGTCAGCTCAATCTCCGGATCGACGGTCAACAGGCCGCAACCTATCTGACCGTTTTGATAGACGATGTTGTAAACGCCTTTTTTGCGGCGGACGCCAAAATTGTGCCCGATACGAATGATAATGTTCAGAAAAATCTTGAATTCATCCGATTGCATCAGGGTACAATTGAGGTATAATACCCCTGCTACCGAAGTTACGGTAGCCAGACCTTTGAAATCTTTTATGTATAAAGTTTCCAGATGCGCTTTGTAGGTACCATCTGTTTCGTCCAATTGTATCCAAAATTTGCCCGTCCCGACTGCATTGAGGAAGTCGTGATCGCGCAAGCTGGTATCAACCGGATTGCGTTCGGGGTATATCATGCCCCATGTCCCCGATTTTGCGAATGCTTCCAGGACCTTTCGATTTTCGTCGGTAAAAGCCTGCAAATCGTGAATGGCTGATTTTCGCTTTTTATAAGACAATACCCCGAACCGCTGGAAGGCCAGGTAATGCTCAATGGGATTCAGGTTGTCGCCGATTTTGTATCGGCTGGGTGCTTTGGCAAAGTCCGGCTGCTTTTCCATATCTACCAGAAAAGCAAAGGCGCCGCGTGGAAACCGCTTATTATCAGAGTGTAAATAAACCGCTTGTAGCAGATTGGGCTTGGAATAATCTGCTGGTGCGATCAGGATTTCCAGAAAAAAATGACCCTGTGTAAAGGTAAAGAGGATATTTCCCTGACTCACGACTTTAATCCGCCCTTGAAATATTTCATCTGTGGATGCCAACCGGTTGCTGATGGCCAGGGTACAGGTATTGGTTTGTTTATCGATGGAGAGCCTTGATGTTTGCAACTGTATGCCTTCATTGCTTTCATCGAGGTTGTAAATGCAGTATTCATCCCCTAGTTCGTAGAGGCGATAGAATTTAAGGATGGTCAGCTTTCGCAGGTCTGAAACACGTTCATGCGTTACCAAAGACGTTTTTGGGTCGTCCCAAACGCGATTAAAATGTTCTTTGATTTGCTGAACGACGTAATTATCAGCCCCTGTAGTTCGGGTAAAAAAGAAGTTCTGAGAGAGGTCGCCAGAAAAGAAATGCCCAAAATGGACGGTATCATCCAGGATGTAGGCATTTATAGCGGGGACAGTTTCGTATAGGCGTACTTCCACCTTACAGGACACTTCCCGGTGTTCTGCGCGACGCAAAAAATTGTCGAGGCTTTCCAGTAACTGCTCCTGAGCTTGCCGCAAATCCTGGTTTGGGATACCAGCAATACGCAAGCGAAAAGCATCGCAAAGCGGGTGCATAACCAGAATACGGATATTAGAACGCACACTTCGGAACCAATCAATGATATGACGTTCACCACCCTGGTTAAGGTAGTGGGGCCAGGTATCCAGAATGCAAAATTCATCTAACCCTTGGAGCATTTCGGCGGTGAGGAATTGAAACCCCTGTAATTTAGGTGTGGTTTCCAAAACGAGTGTGTTACCGGGAGGGGTATTTATGGGCTCCACATGAGTATAGTCGCCGCTATTGGGATCGTATCGCACCAGGTTCTCGTAATGGGCTTCCACGAGGAGGACAAAGCTTTTAACTTCTTCCTGCTTGTCCGGAGCTTGCTGTTGCTTGAGCCTCGTTATTTTTGCATCATACCACCCCCGCCCCAACCAGACGGAAATCATCGCCTGGTTGATCCGATGTTTTCTGAGGGCTTCCAGCAACTTATTTATACGAATATGGTAATGAGGTAGTACTTCGTGTTCCATGGTGTTGGCAGTTTACATGGCAATAGTATGGAATATATTTCATAGAAAAAACCAACACTTACACCAAAATATTTCAAAGGGGATCCGCGTTTCGTGGTTGGGAGGCCTCAACGTATCTGTTTTGATCAGTTTTTTCCTTGTTTCAAAAACAGATGACCACACCAAACCCCACGGTTTCCTGGGTTTTGTAAAATTAGAATGACCTGTGGCATGGTCATTAAGCCGTTGGTCCAAATCGGCGCAACTGCCTACATAGTATTTATTGAGGCTCGCAGAATAAATGATATAAGTATGGTACATAAATAAATCCCCTTGAACCCTCCTTTCTCGCCAAAAACTTCCCCTTCGCCAGCAGCCACCTCCGCTCCGCCGTCTGCTTTTTTTCCTCTACGCGCTCGAGGAAGCGCTTGGCCCGCTTTCGGTCACCGGGTATAAGGGCTACCAGTTGATACATGAGGTTTGTAAACGCTACGTTCATCCGGCGTCGGGCTTTCGGCAAAAGCTTTTGCGAGGTGCGGCTCACGAACATTTTGAAGGCATCAAGTTTGTAGGGAAACAGGTCGGATTGAAGCTCGTAAAGAGCCTTGAGTTCGAGGCGTTTTCCTGCGACCAAGTAGTCCACATTGGGCGAAGTTGGGGGGATATTGTTAAGGCTTTCAGAGAATTTACCTGCCCCAAATAGATAGTAAGCGAGGTTTAGCCTGTAAATATCGCGGGTTTCGTTTTCGCCGATGATGTCGTTTTTGTATTTTTCGATGAAGGCGAGGGCCCAGTCGTGTTCGCCAGCCTAAGCGGCGCATTCGCAAATGGCTAAGTAGCGGCCAGGGAGGAGTTTGCCTTCGTAATGTAAGAACCCGCGTGCAAGATTGTCTTTGTTTAATTCAAACAGGGTATTGTTTATTTCTACAGCATCTGGGTTCGCTGCGAACGAGGACAATAACTGGCCCACCAAAAATGAGCCATTATTTCAGACTAGCGATCTTCAATTTGTGGTTGGTGAAATAAATAGCCAAGGAACGCTTGATGGCTTTGGATATATAAATGTGTCTATTAGTGGTTAAACAGTATCTCTTTGTAGAGACACTTTTTTGCTTTGGAATAGTGTTTATAGTTTCGAATGGATGGCTGATGGTCCCTGCCTAAATTGCCCTAGTTCTCCTAGTGGAGGATGGCAAGGTCGAATGCAGAGGATCACTGAGAGCAATCAAATTATGGTACAAAGCCCTTTTTCTGAATATATCAATATATTTTTCCCTGAATCAGGCTTTTTAGGAGGGCTGAAACATGTGGTTCTCCAGGATATAAATGGTAGGGTTATTTTTAATGACAAAATAGATGCGCCCGAACCACGGTTATCCATTCCAATGGGAAATATCCCTCCCGGGTTCTATTTGTTAAGAATTGAATCCAATGGGAGTACCCAAGTGCTTAAAGCAATAAAATCTTAGTAAGGATATTTGAGGATTATTATTAATCAAAAGGCGCATGAAAAAACTATATTTACTTATCCCCACACTCCTTTTTGCATCGTTCCTCTCCGCGCAACCCACCATCGAATGGCAAAAAGCATTCGGTGGAAATGGTTACGACGATGGCTACTGAATTAAACAAACCTCAGATGGAGGCTATATTGTAGCTGCAAGAACAAGCTCAGCGAATCTTTTTGGCTACCACTGGGGGCATGACGTTTGGATATTGAAATTGACCAACACTGGTTTCATTCAGTGGAAAAAAGTCCTGGGTGGGTTTGTAAATGAAGGGCCGCGTTCAATCTTGCAAACCCCAGACGATGGATATCTCTTTGTTGGCTATACTTCCTCAAATGATAGTGATGTTTCCGGCAATCACGGTGGGGATTTTGACGGCTGGGTTGTAAAATTAAGCAGTAGCGGGGCTATCCAATGGCAAAAAGCACTGGGCGGTAGTGGCCGGGATGAAATTTGGTCTGCTCAGCTGACCACAGATAATGGTTTTATTTTGGCGGGAAGGTCTAGTTCGGTTGATGGTGACGCTACATCTAATAACGGCCAAATAGATTTCTGGGTGGTAAAACTTGACGAATCAGGGGAAATACAATGGCAAAAATCCTTTGGAGGAAGTGAAAACGATTTAGCAACATCTGTCAAACCAACTTCAGACGGCGGGTATATTATTGTAGGAGAAACCGCTTCTAACGATGGTGATGTAACCAATCTTCATGGAAACATCGACTTTTGGGTGATTAAGTTATCATCTTTAGGTGCCCTTGAATGGCAAAAAACGTTAGGTGGTAATAATTGGGATACTGCCAGTGATGTAATCCAAATCAGTGACGGTGGTTATGTTGTGGTGGGATACGTTGGCTCCGCTCCTGGGGATATTACCGTTTATCATGGCCTATTTGATTGGTGGGTTGTAAAACTAAGTAGTTCGGGCGAATTGTTATGGCAAAAAAGCCTCGGTGGTAGTGAGCCTGACTATGCTAGATCAATTGTTCCGGCCCCGACGGGCGGGTATATTGTGGCTGGTGGCACACAGTCTTCTGACTGGGATGCATTGGGAAATAATGGCGGAGCACAGTTTTGGTTAGCTAAGATAAGCGAAGAAGGAGCATTGGTTTGGCAAAAGACTTATGGTGGCTCGATGGCTGAACAGTGCTATTCTATTGGCAATACGGCCGATAACGGCTTTATTCTAACGGGCTACACATGGTCGAACGATGGCGATGCTGCCGGTACGGTTCTCAATGGCAAGGCAGAACTCTGGGTCGTCAAACTCTCCCCAGGACCCACCACCCCGACCACATCCCCTTACCCCACCTCCAACCTGGAAATCTTCCCAAACCCTGCCACCGAATCCATATTCATCAAAATCCCCACGCAAGCGACCACCATAAACGTCCGGATTTTTGATGTCCTCGGCCGTGAGATGCTCCACCAGAAAATCTCAAATGGCGGGCAAATGGACATTGCAAGGCTGGAAAAAGGGGTGTATTTCGTGGCGGCAGATGCGGGCGGCTTGACGGTGTTTTGGGGGAAGGTGGAGAAGCCGTGACAAATGCGACTTCTTTCCATCCCTCCCCAACCGAACTGCTGAAATGCACTTGGATTTTATCCATAAACACATGTAAAACACATCCTATCGGGCCATCCTATCACCCCACAAACGGAACCCTCGCCACAATCGCGGCACGGGCGACCCTCGTGGTCGACCCGATCGCCCCGATCTCCCCGATGCCCCCGATCCCCCAACTACCGTATCAACGTCACCGACCCTACCCGTTTCCCTTCCCAACTCGTTCCATCCTCAAAAATAGCCACCCGCACATGCCAGGTGTACACATCCTCCGGCTGCAGTACACCCTCAAACGTGCCGTCCCAGAAATCGCCAGGTTGGCCTTCTTTCAGTTGGTTGGAGCGCCAGAGCAGTTGGCCATAACTAGAATACACTTCAATTTCAAACGCCTTTAATCCCGCGCCAGAAGGCTGGAACACGGCTGCGAGGCCATTGCCCAGGCTGGGGGTGAGCGCATTGGGCATAAACAGTCCCCGGATGTCGTGGGGCGTGACGATCATGGTCGTGTCGTCGGGGCACTCATTTGCAGCGGTGACCGTGAGCCGCACTGTTTTGGGCTGGTTGGAGTAGTAGCGGTGTTCCGGGTTTTGCAGTGGGGAGTCGTGGCCATCGCCGAAATCCCAAAGCCAGCTTGCAGCGCCTATGGAAAGGTCGGTAAACTGGAACATTCCGGAAGGAGGATCGGTGAGTATTTCCGTAAAGGAGAAATTAGCTGTTGGGCTTGGCTTCAAGGTCACCACATTGTTCAACACAAGGGTATCAAAACATACATCGCGGTGAATGGCCACCAAGGTGACATTGTATTGTCCGGGTTGCCAGAAGGTATGGGTGGTTTGCGCCAAAGAATCCGAAAAACCGCCATCGCTGAAATACCATTTAGCGGCGGTGTCGTCGGTGGAGAAGTTTTCAAATACTACTTTCAAAGGGGAACAGCCTTCAAGGGGTTCGGGGGTGAAATCAGCTACTGGTTGCGCGTAGGCGCTGAAAACCTGCATGGTTGTATCCCGACAGCCAAAGGTGTTTTCCGCAATGAGCTGCACGGCGTAATCGCCGGGCAATTGATAGGGGTGTTGGGGGTTGTTTTGCAGGCTGGGCCCTGAGCCGTCGCCGAAACGCCAGGTGTAGGCGATGGCATCCGGGGTTTGGTTTATAAAGTTGACCAGAACAGGCAAACCACAAAGCTGGTCGCGTTGATAATCAAACGCAGGATGTGGAATCGGGTGCACGGTTATATACCGAAAGGTAGAGTCATTGCGGCAGCCGTTCAGGTCAACAGCTTTTAGCGTTACTGCGTACTGCCCCGCGAGCAGGTAGGTATGGCTTGGAGCGGGGCCGTTTCTGGTATTGCCGTCACCGAAATCCCATTCGTAATACGTGGAGCCTTGCGATTGATTTTGGAACTTAATATCAAGGGGCATACAGCCATCGGGCGGCGTAAGGGAAAAGGCAACAGAAGGCAGTGCTAGTACCAATACCGGGTTGCTAACGGATGCGGGGCATCCGTTGACGGCTGAAATGCCGGTGAGGGTTACCGTCTTTACGCCAGCCGTAGCGAAGGCATGCCTTGGGTTGTTGAGCAGGGAGGTGTCGCCATCGCCAAATGCCCAACGCACACCAGACAATGTACTGGCGGAGGTGTTGGTAAATTGCAGGGTATCGTTGCGGCATATTTGCGGGGCACTGCTGAAGGAGACTTGCGGCGCAGGCAAAACATTAATGAAAGCAAAGGTGCTGTCGAATCCACAGCCGTCAGTAGCTTTTTGCACCACCTTGAAAACGCCGGGCGTTTGATAGGTATGGATTGGCGTGGTGGAGGCGGAGGTGTTGCCATCGCCAAATTGCCAAAAGACGTTGGCACCAGGTGTGCTAAAATTGGTAAACTGCACGCTGTAAGGCTGACATCCGGTATAGTTTGGTACGTTGAAAAACGCTTTTACCGCCACGGGTTTTATGGTAACGTCGTGCGATGCCGTGTCTGCACCGCAAAAATTGGTGGAGATCAATTGAATGGTGTAGGTATGGAAAAGGGAATCCGTAAAATATTGAACGGGTGCAGGCAGTGAGTCGCTCGAGGTGATACCATTGCCGAAAGTCCAACTAAAGGTCTCGGGATTGCCCTGGCTCGTATTGGCCAGCAGGATAAAATCGCCACTGCAAATGGTATCCGTTTGGGTGCCAAACCTGACAATGGGCAGTGGATACACGAGTATCGAATCCGTCCAGGTACGGGTAGCGCACAGGTTGGTGGCGGAAAGGGTTATGATGTAGGTGGTGTCTTTGTTGCCGCCGTAGTACAGCAACGGCGATGGATTGTAAGAGGAGTCAGATTGCCCATTCCCGAAGTCCCAGTGATAGGAAGTCTGATACCCGTAGCTTTGGTTTGTAAAAGCGACATTTAAAACCGCGCAACCAGTATCCGGTGCCGGACTAAAAAACGCTACCGGCGGCCTGGTCACAAAAATGCTGTGACTCGTCATATCCATACAGGCGAATTCCGTGATCGTACGCAGTTTTATGGTAAAACTTCCTGTATCCGTATAGGTATGCTTGGGGTTGGGCAAAGTAGAAGTGCTGCCATCGCCAAAATCCCAGAGCACATCAAAAGTGCTGAGGGAGGTGTTTTGAAACTGTATTTCCTGGCCAATGCACGTTTGATCGGGCGGCACAAAACTTGATTGGGGCATGGGGTGTACGTCCACCGTGACCGAGTCCCGGAATTTGCAGCCCAGCACCATATCAATTATTTCATAACTCAGTGCATGCGTGCCAACCCCCGCTGTGCTGGGTGAAAAAGTCCCGGCGGGGTTGGTAATGCCTGTGCCGGACCAGCTGCCGCCGGGTGGACTAAACCCAGGAAGGGTAAATGCCGCATCATCCAGGCAATGGGACTGATCCAAACCTGCTTTTATATCCTCGGAAATAACGGTGATTTTGGTCGAATCCTGTTTCTGGCAATTGCCGTTGCCACGGGTATAAATGAGTAAAAAGGTGCCGCCAGCATCCGGGCTAAAAATAGAATTTGCTGAAATATTGGAGCCTAACCAGGTTCCACCTGAGGGCGTGGCCGAAAGGGTGATTGAGCCAGAATTTTGGCAAATAATCGTATCTGTTAGTGGCCATAAAATGCTTACATCGGTGGGTGTATTGATAAAAAAGGTGTCTGTCAGCACCTTGATACCGCAGACATTGGTGTGCGTCGCGGTGATGACAAATGGGGTATTGGAAGCCGAGAGCATGACCGGGAAAGTGGTCTGACTCGCGCCATTGAGCGTATAGCTGACCCCAGGGTCGTTGGGCGTGGGGCTGTAATTCAATGAAATACAATCGTCGGGCTGTGGTGCCAGTTGAAGGTTGTAGGCTTCTTCTACTTTTATTTGGACGGTATCCCGGCGTTCACATACACCCGGACCTCTCGAATAAATCAAAGGAAAAGTGCCGGTAGTACTTGGGGTAAACACCTTGTTGCCCGCTGGACCGCTGATATTGGAGCCCATCCAGTTGCCGCCCAGTGGGCTGGCGTTAAGGTTTAGAGGGCCGGAATTCTGGCAGACGATGGTATCATGCGGCGGGGTTAGAATACTGACAGCTTCAGGCCCTACAACATTAAAGGTGTCCGACAACATTTTGGTGCCGCAGGTATTGGTAACGCTGGCGGTGATGATATAGGGGGTTACGGAAAGGGTCAAAGGCGCTGGCCAAACCGTTTGAACCACGCCATTGATGCTGTATTGGACATTGTTGTCAAAGGGTGCCGGATTATAATCCACGGTATTACAAACATCAACCTGTGCATTTAATGCAAGCGGATAGGATTGTTCTACGGTAATGATCACATCTGCATTTCGTTCGCAAACACCTGTTCCTTTGGAATATTTTAAGGTAAAGACACCTGCCGAAGCTGGCGGGGTAAAAATTGTGTTCCCGCCCGACTGGCTGATGTTGGATCCGCTCCAGGTACCGCCACTAGGGCTGGCATTTAGGACGATGGGCATCGATCCCGTGCAAACGGTGAGGTTGGAAAGCGGGGCTGAAATTGTTATGTTTTCAGGGAGTTGGAGGGTGAAGCTATCTTGCCGCACTTGCATGCCGCATTCATTTGTGAGGCTTGCCACCACAATGTATGGATTGTTGGACAATGCCAACATAAACGGAAAAGTGCTTTGTGGTACACCATTGATGGTATAGGTCGCATTGGGGGTCAGTGGGCTGGGAGTATAGGAAAGGGGCTGGCAATCGCTGGGCTGGGGGTTTAGGTTTAGCAATGGTGCCGCTACCACTTTTATCATGATCACCTTGGTGCTGGGCATATTGCAATCATTGTTGACCTTTAGGGTAATGGTGTAAAGGCCTGGCTGGGTAAACTTGACACGCGGCTTGTCCACTATTGGCACCGGGCTCGGAAGCGGCCACCACTGCCAGCCGGAACTGGGCGAAATGGTCCACATATAGGAACTTTCATTCTGGGAAATCGACCCATCCAGCCTGACGAGTCCGCCACCGCCAAGGCATACAACGGGCGGGTTGCCAGATAGGGCCCCGGAATCGACTTGGACATTTGCGATGGCTGGGTTAATGACCGAAATGTTTTGGGTTTCGGTATCTGAGCCACAAACGTTCGTGACAGAGTGGGTGATGGTATAGTTTCCGGCTGTATTGTATACGTGTGTATTGGTAAGCGTTCCGTTTATAGTCGTTCCATCGCCAAAATTCCAAGTAGGGTTTGTGAAATTAGGAGGACATGACTGATCGTTTATATTGACATTCTGGCCAGTGCAAACGGTCATATCGGAGACATCAATTCCGGCGATTGGGGGGTTGGTAAAGGTTAGGACAAAAGCGCTATTTGCGGGCAATGCGTCATTTGTATGATAGGTAAGCAGTTTTATGGTGTATTCCTTCAATTTCTGACAGGTACCATAAAACCCCGTAAGGTTATAGGTATGTGACTGGTTTGGAGGGTTAGGGCTGCTCAGTACGGTGGTGATCGGAGAACCATCTCCCCAGTCAATTGTGAATTTATCAATAAAAGCAAGGTTTACATAATTTGAATTTACTTCGATTTTCACACATACGGGCATTAGATTACCAGTGGCGCATACGTATTGCTCCCCCGAACACACGGCAATTGTTGGATTCTGTTGAGCAAAAAGAAGCGAAGCAAAGCCGCAAAAAATGGGGATGAGCGCATTTCTCATAGTGGATAGATTCATAAGGTTGTTGGTTTATAGGGGATTTAATACTCAAACACCGGACAAGGCAACGGCTTGTTGCGTTTCCCGCGCTTCCCTTTTGTGGGCGCATGCTTCCGGTCGCAGTAGGTTTTCAATCCGAGAAACGTATAGCGGTAGCTGAACTCATAGGCATTGTTGCTGCGCAGTCCCAACCCGGATGTGTTCACATCCACGCTAAAACCCACGTAAAACGGGTTTTTATGGGCTTTGCCATCCTGGTTGGTGAATCCGATGCTGCCCGTCACACTATTCGTATGCTTGGCACCGGCAAATGGCGCACGGGTGTGGTACAAGGCACCAGCGGTAAATTGTTTGCGAAAAACAACGTATAAGCCGCCCGAAAAATGCGTGAGGCTTTTCTTCAGGTTGGCAGGCTGCGCGCCCTGTGATTCAAAGCGAAAATTTGGCGAAAGCACCAGGTTGTTGTTGACCCCCCTTAAAAAGGTTAGGGGAATGATGGTGCCACCATGGATGGTGATGCGACCGGGTATTTCAGCGCCTGTCTTCAAAATGGAAGCATCTGGCCCTTCTCCCCACAAGCTTACAAAGTGATGCATCGCAATGCCGATGTGTGAGCGAAAACTTTTTTGGGTCTTGGCGTTGGACTTGATATTGCTATCCCAACGATATATAAAACCCGCAGCAACATCAAAAACGCTGACACTTTCATTTCCAGAAGCCATAGCTGAATCATATATTTTACCAAAAACAGGGTCGAGTTGATCAGAAAAAGTAAGGCTGCTCCAATCCAACCGTTTTTGGATAAAACCAGCCTGGATGCCGCCATGAAAATTACTGAAGGCATTGTGTGGCATAAAGGCGTAAGACAAAGAGCCTGCGGTGGTTTTCATGGGCGCTAAGCCTTCCCGCGCATGCGTTATCATGATGCCAAAGCCTGAATTCAGGCAAGGCTCTTGCAATTCAGCAGCAGCTGTTACAAAAGAATACCCCTTATCCGCCGCATACCATTGGTTGCGCGAACTGAGGGTAACTTGAAGCCCTTCTTCCATGCCTGTAAAGGCAGGGTTGAGGTACATACGATTGGCAAAAAACTGAGATAAGGAGGGATCTTGCGCTTTTAAACTCGATAAACAAGCAAAAAACACCGCAAAAAGACACAGAAATGGCACACGAAGGGCTAGGTTATTCGAGGTTTGTTTCATTGGTGGAGATGTTGGGCGGCAGGGTTTAGGTACCGGTTAAGGTTGATGCAACCGCATGAATAGCGATTAATGTCACGTAAAGTTAGTGTAATATATTCAAAACGACAGATAGTTTTTATAAACATATCCCTCTATGGTGCTGACATCATGGTCGCCAATAATTGTCACCTCAATTTTAACCCATTTGTCCCCGGCTGTATCCGTTACCACCACCCAATCGCCTTGCGATAAACGGGCAAGCAGCTTGTATTCAACGCTGGGGCCGCTCCTGTAGACAGACATGCAATTAGCAATAAAAAACAGAAGGTAAAGCACGTTTGAGGCATAAATTATGTCAGGGTGTTAAAGCTTAAGTTGCTTTCAAAAACCACGGTGTTTTTTCTAACAAGCGCAATAATCCACTAAAGTATTTAAAATTGGAAATACGGTTTTTGCCTCTTTCACCGAGGATTTTGCTTTTAATAAAAGCGAGGATTTTTTCAGTCCAAACGATTTATCCTTAGAAATGGGGGTTTATTTAAAAAAAACGTCAACTATTTAATGTTTTTAAGGTAGCTGGGTTCAGACAGGGACGCTGTTTTTTGTGTTTTTACGCACTGCCTTTCCCCGTACTTTTTTATAAAAAATAGGTGTATTTATAAAATTACCTTAACAGCTTCTTTCCTTGTTTCAAAAACAGATGACCACATCAAAGCCCACGGTTTTCCTGGTTTTGTAAAAAGAGAATGATCTCTGTCGGGGTCATTGAGCCGTTGGTCCAAATCGGCGCAGCGGCCTACTGAGGCTTGCAGCGTAAATTATGTAAGTATGGTAGATAGGAAAGCCCCGTCATACGACGAGGCTTCTTAATGTGGAGGATAACGGGGTCGAACCGATGACCTCTTGCATGCCATGCAAGCGCTCTACCAACTGAGCTAATCCCCCTTTTTTTAAAAGGGAGGGCAAATGTACGTTTTGATTGTTCAAAGTGGAAGAAAAATGGAGAAAAAAACTTGGGATGGCTAAGACAGTACCCGAATCCATCGGAACGATACAATTACATTGAAGATGCCGTTCCGATGGAACGGGTGCAATTTTCTTTGGCATTGCTACAAAGATAAAGTCCCGATGGGACTTTTGGGAGTTGGTGTTGCGTTGAGGCCTCGTTTTGAGCCGTTCCGATGGAACGGGTGCAATTTTCTTTGGCATTGCTACAAAGATAAAGTCCCGATGGGACTTTTGGGAGTTGGTGTTGCGTTGATGCCTCGTTTTGAGCCGTTCCGATGGAACGGGTGCAATTTTCT
>Ga0335398_10001443_pt1 | contig 40799 bp, 33 predicted proteins | sample BON03_FD_205742 | JGI IMG/M metagenome (GOLD analysis project Ga0335398, IMG submission 205742) | Freshwater microbial communities from Lake Bonney liftoff mats and glacier meltwater in Antarctica - BON-03 (spades assembly) (version 2) | ecosystem: Environmental > Aquatic > Freshwater > Ice >... | reverse complement strand
TTCTTATCCACCCATGCTCTGAGGTCCGATGGAGTGTTGTTGAGGTAGCTCATCTCCTGCACCAGCGCGATGTCGGGTCTCAGCCCTTGGAAGATGCGATTCCCATGGCCTGGATCATAGCTCTGATTGTTGCCGCTGGATGTGTTTGCAGCCATGATCCGGATGCCGTCGTCCGCCAATGTCGGTGTCGCGGCGAGTAAAACCGCAAGCGATGTAAGCCGAAGGAATTGGGTGCCTATCACGATGTGTTACAGATACCGTTAGGTAGTCGGGTGACAATGCCCAAATCACGCGCCGTTGTTCCGAGCACGTGAATTATCGGACTGGAGCTGATCCAAGACGTGGACCATTCTTCAACGAGCGGGAACTTGCCTTGATCGGCGAAAAGTTGATGGAGGAAATGTATGTTGCCGCGATCCGTCTTGCACCTGGGCGAGTCGGCCCTTTCGAGCGCAACATTACGCGGACTCAGCGGGCCGCGCAAACAAACGGGACAACGGATTGGCCGTGATGCCGTGTAACAAAATACTGAGCACGACGGTCGCGACGACCGTCTCGGCCACGATGGCTTGGCCTGGTAGCTCCGCTTCGATGAACAGCACCAGGAAAACGACACTGGCCAGACCGCGAGGGCCAAACCACCCGATGAAGAGCTTACGCGGAAACGGGATGTTCAGCCCGGTCAAAGCGAGCGTGACAGGAACCATTCGCAATACGGTTAGGCTTAGCACGGCATACGCAAACGAGGGCCAGTTGCAATGGGCGAGGTAAGGGCCAACCACCAGCGCACCGAATAATGCCCACGTGAGCATGGACATCACATTGCCGGTTCCTTCGGCAGCTTCGAGCATGGCCTTCTTGTGACTGTGATTGAGTGCGCCAAAAAGTAAACCTCCGGAGAAACTGGCGATGAATCCGCTGCCACCTAGAATTTGGGCGGTCGCGTAGGCTCCAAAGGCGATGCCGAGCGCGAGGACCTGACGCCAGACGGCTGGGATTCGTTGCTCCGAACCGGCAAGGCGAATGAGCCAGACGCACGCCAGTGTGACACCGAGTCCGGCGGCCAGTCCAATGCCGACCTGCTTGGCAAAGAGTTCGATCCCGAGGGCGAGCGGACCCTTATCCCGGGTCATCTCGGTAGCCAGCGCAAGAAAGAGAGAGAGCACTGGAACACAAATACCATCGTTGAGCCCGCTTTCGACATCGAGACCTTCCCGAATGTCGGCTGGCACATTACGATTCGAAATTACGTTCTGGCCGAGCGCGGCATCGGTCGGCGCCAAAATGACAGCCAGCAAAACGCATTCGAGCAGACCAAGATCTGGAAAGATCAACCACGCCGTCCCAAAGCCTGCGAGAATCGTCAGCGGAAGACCGATTGCGAGGAGGCGCTCGGGGATTTGGAACGTGCGCTTTACGACCTTGATATCCGCATTTGAGGCATCGCTGAAGAGCACAAGCGCGAGAGTGAGTTCCGCCATCACGCGGAGTTCTTCTGTTCCGGCTCCGGATTGCAACCAGTCTAGGTTTGAGGGTCCGATTAACCACCCGAGCGCTACGAAAAGAATCGATCCTGACAGCGGCATGCGTGCGATCCGGCCAGCGACAAGCGCGTAGAGGAATAAGCAAACGGCGAAGATGAGAAGTTGAATTTCCATAGGCCAGACGGAGCTAGTGTATGGGCTTTCGGTTCAGGCGACAGCCTCAAAGCGACGGTGCGCGGCTCCGGTCGGCAGCAGCTGCTCGTGGGAATAGAGCACTAGCACTCGCTTTGCCGGTGGCGCGTTCAAGGACACATTTTTCCAAGGCATCCCCTTTCCGTCGCCATTATGGAACTTCGACCGCGACCGAATCAGCGTCGGGCGCGGAGTCTGGGGGCATCTAAATCGCGCTCCTCCGTAGTCATTCCATTCGCCGACTTCAATAGCGGGAAAGTGACTTTTGTTCTTACAAGACCCAAGGCCAATGAAGGCCGGACTAGTTTACTCAATCATGGCGCTCGACCGTCTATTGGCGCAATGCCAGGACATCCCGCTCGTAATTTTTTACTGCAAGCATCCAGGCGCGGTCACCGGGAGTTTGATTGCGTTGGCAGAATTCCTCCCAGACTGCGCCCAGCGGGAGTGTTTTACTTTCTTCCAGAAGAGCTAGCCGCGAGGTGAAGTCATTTGCTTTCTCGGCGTCACGCAGCAGTGCGGCGGGCTCAAGGAGCGCTGCTAACAGCGCCTTCAGCGTCGAGCGGGATCCGAGCACCCACGCAGCCACGCGGTTGATGCTGGCATCAAAAAAGTCGAGCCCGATGTGGGTGCGCGGCAGAAAGTCACCCCGCACCAGTTCTTCCATGATACTCCGGGTAGGATCGTCAAATAGAACGACGTGATCACTGTCCCACCTGACCCCACGACTCACATGCAGCAGCAGGCGCGGGACGAATTGCAAGACAGACGAGATTTTGTCGGCGAGGTTTTCAGTCGGGTGAAAGTGTCCCGCATCCAGGCAATAGAGAATCTGCCGCTGCACCGCGTAGGCGAGGTAAAATTCATGACTTCCAACGACGTAGGATTCGGAGCCGATGCCAAAAAGTTTACTTTCTACGGCATCAAGGTGATGTGCCGGATCCAAGGATTCCGCGAATACGGCATCCAATGAATTGGCGAGGCGCTCGCGGGGTGTTTTGCGGTCAAATGGCAGGTCTTTGGATCCGTCGGGAATCCAAACATTCGTCACCGTCGGCGTTCCCAACTGACGACCGATCTCGGCGCCGATCTTGCGGCAGGCAACCCCGTGTTCGATCCAGAAATTTCGCACGGTCGGATCCGGATGCGCGAGCGTCAGGCCGTCGTTGGCGAGGGGATGGGAAAAGAAACTCGGATTGAAATCCATCCCCATGCCTCGCTCCTTGCACCAGTCGATCCACGTTTGAAATTCCGCTGCTGTGTAGGCATTACGGTCGAGTTTTTTGCCGTCCAAGTCCGCATAGCAAGCGTGGAGGTTCAATCGATGATTGCCAGGAATCAATGAAAGCGCCTGATCGAGATCGAGCCGGAGTTCTGCGATGGTGCGTGCCTTGCCAGGATAGTTCCCCGTGGCTTGGATGCCACCTCCGGATAGCTCGGCTCCGGCAGTCTCAAATCCCCCCACATCGTCACCCTGCCAGCAGTGCAGCGATATGGGCGTTGACGATAAAATCGCAAGCGCGCCTTCCGTATCGACACCGAGATCGGCATATTGCTGGCGGGCAGAGGGGTAGTTGCTTGTCATGGGATTCTGTGTGGGTATTAGGAAGAAACTGAATCATCAGGACTTTGACGTCAAGCCACGCGGATGCATGGCTTGCTGCCGGGATGCGGGAGTGTTCAAGTTTCGCAGGTATCCCAAAAAATTCCGGGAAAAATGCTCACTGAGGATCTGACCTGGGACGAAAACCAAGAGATCCGTGAGGTCTTGAATTCCGGACCTGTGGAATGGCAATATTAAAAACACTCTTCCATAATTTGCCTCACCGCAGGTGTCCTTGTGAGGTCCACTCCACCCAGCCGTCGCTGCCGGTCCACGACCTGATCCGCAGTGAGGGCTGGAAATTTTTCATCATGTCCCACATCGTGTAACACAGACTCGTCCGGTAGCTGCCGGTGTCGCAGTGCAGATGAGCCCACGCGTTTTTAGGGAGCTTATTCATTGTGTGCATGAATTGATCTGCAACTACAGCTGCGGGTAAACTTCCGTCTTGAAAGGCGATTCGATGAGAGGAAAATCGCGCCGCGGCAATCATGCGGGCGGGAGTGGCCGTGGTCCGCACATCGAAGACCAGATCAATCGCCTGCCATGCAGCCGGGTCGTCACTGTTTCAAAAAACTGGTGGCAGGACCCGCTCGGAGTTGGGTCCAAGATGCACCGGCCCTTGGAGAGGTTCCGCAAGCGGCGGAGGTTGATTCAGCACCATTGAGGGTCCGGGAGCGGCTTCGGCTTAAGAAAATCAAAGATCCCTGCGTGGGCTGACGGTAGGCTCATTAGCACCATACAGACGAGCACGGGGATCGCGTGATTTGCCCGGATAGCGGTCAAGCGGCGGGGATTTTGCTGTAATCGATGGTATGCAGACGTTCCCGGTGTGCACCGAGCTTAGGAATGCAATCGATGAGTGCCCGGGTATAGGGATGTTGGGGATTTCGAAGCACCTCTTCCGCAGTGCCAAACTCCACAATCTCTCCGCGGAACATCACAGCTACTTTATCGCAGAGGTTTTTGATGATCGCGAAATTATGCGTGATCAAAATCAATGACATGTCGAACTTTTGCCGCAGTTCCCGAAGTTGATCGAGGATTTGCGCCTGGATAGTTACATCCAGTGCCGTGGTGGGCTCGTCCGCGACCAGTAACTTGGGCTGGCAACTCAGAGCCATCGCAATCATTGCCCGCTGCTGCATGCCGCCGCTCAGTTGGTGCGGGTAATCACGCATCCGCTGCGCGGGGTTGACGATGCCGACGGCATCCAGCCACCGCACCACCTCGGCATCGACGTCCTTCACTTCCGGGCGGTGCAACCGGATCGCTTCGGCGATTTGCGAGCGGATCGAGTACACCGGATTCAGCGACGTCGAGGGTTCTTGAAATACGTAGGCGATGCCGCCGCCACGCACTTTGCGCAACTCCGCCGGTGAGAGCTTTAACACGTCGCGACCTTCAAATAAAATCTCTCCGCTACAGAATTCCGCCGGCGGTGTTGGCAGGAGGCGCGTGAGTGCGAGTGCCGTCACACTTTTTCCGCTTCCGCTTTCGCCAACAATGGCAAGCGCCTCTCCTTTTTGTAGTTCAAAGGAAATTCCCCGCACGGCCTCGGTCGTCCCGGACTCTGTGCGGAACTGGATGCGCAGGTCTTTGATTTCGAGGAGCGGTTGGGTGCTGGACATGAGATGGTGAGTGGTTACTGGGTTTCGCTTTTCGATGATGCCGCCCGGCGGAGCGCATCACCCGCCAAATAAAATGCGAGTGCCGACAGAAAAATCGCAAGTCCCGGAAAAAGAATCAACCACCATGCATCCAAGATGTAGCTTTTCCCGTCGGAGATGATATTCCCCCACGTCGCCTGCGGCGGTTGGACACCAAATCCGAGAAAACTCAACCCGGCCTCCGTCAAGATTGCGTCAGGAATACCCAGCACCGCTGTAACAAAAATCGGCGCCGCCGCATTCGGCAGGATGTGTTTAAAAATGATCGCGAATGAATTTTGGCCCAACCCGCGCGCTGCTCGCACATACTCGGATTCCCTCAGGGTCAAAAATTCTGCCCGTACCAACCGTGCGGTGCCGGTCCAACTCACCAGCCCGATCACCACGATGATATTAATTAAGCTTGGACCCATGAGGGCAACTGCGGTGAGGATCAGAAAAAAGGTGGGAAAACACATGATTGCGTCCACCACGCGCATGATCACGTTATCGACCCATCCGCCGAAGTACCCCGACACGGCCCCGACTACGACTCCTATCGCCAGTGATACGAAAACAGCGACAAATCCCACCGAGAGGGAAATGTATGCGCCATGCAGCAGGCGCGCCAACACATCCCGGCCGAGGTTGTCCGTGCCAAGCCAATGCTCCGCTGAGGGCGGTCGCAGCTTTACTTCGAGATTCGTGAGGTTCGGGTCCGCTGGAAACGGAATCCCCAGCAAACTCAAAGTGCCAAACGTGACGGCCACCACAAAAAGCACAGCCACGCACGCCGTGGCGATCATGCCGATCCGATCCCGGCGAAACCGGCGCATCATTCGCTGACCAGGACTTAGGAATTCGTCGTTCATTCCAGTCGTACGCGCGGGTCCACCGCAGCATAGAGGATGTCCGCCAACAGATTGCCCAACAAGACAAGCGCAGCGGTGATGAAATTGAGCGCGACGAGCGTGGAGTAGTCCCGCTCAAGCACGGCCTGGTATCCCAGTCGGCCGATCCCTGGGTACGCAAAAATACTTTCGATGATAATCGACCCGCCGATCAGCGCGGGCAGCAGCCCGCCAATGCCAGTGATCAATGGGCGGATCGAATTCCGCAGCGCGTGTTTGTAGGAAACAGTTTCTTCATCCAATCCTTTTGCGCGTGCTGTGCGAATGTAGTCCTCGCCAAGGGTCTCGATCATGCTTGCGCGGATGTATCGCGACTGTGCTGCGATGCCTCCCAACGCAAGTAACGATGCCGGCAGCGCTAGATGCCATGCGTAGTCGAGCATCTGCGATGCGGCATTGGGAAAGATGGTGCCGTAAGTGCTGGTCCCGAGCATCGGTGTGCCGAACCAGTCGGTGATTCCGATAATCACAAGATAGCTGATCCAAAATCCCGGTAGTGCAAGCATCGCAAAGGAAATCACCGATAACGTGACATCCGGCCATCGCCCGGCATTTCTGGCGGAATAAACCCCGATGAGTAAACCGAAGCTCAGCGAGATGACAATCGCGCAGACGTTCAATGCAAGCGTGGCAGGCAGTCGCTCCCCGATACGCTCCAGCACGGGCCGACCGTCCTTGATGCTTCGCAGATCCCCGGAAAACAGCCCCTTCATATTGAGGTAATATTGCATCCAGATCGGCTCATCCAAATGGAACTGCTTGCGGTAATTGTCCTTCACGGTTTGCGAGATTTTCGGATCAAGTTCCCCCCACGGATACGGGCTTCCGGGCGTGAGTGTGATGATGAAAAATGAAACCAGACTGATGAAAAATACCAGGACCAGCGTAATTAATAATCTGCGGATGATGAAATGAATCATGGCACGGCAACCTCTGCTGGCGGCATTTCATCCGCATATTCGGGTCGGTAAAACCACTGCAAATAATAAGTCCATCCAGCCTTGGTCATCTCCACCGGAGTATCCTTCCAGCCATCTGGTGTGGGGCGTCGGATGCGAAAACTATCCTTCCAGATCACGCTGGTGGAGTCCGGGATGTAAAGAAACAACAAGGGTTGGTCTTCGTAAATGATGAGTTGGATCTTCCCCGCCATCTCGATGATTTTATCTCTGTCGTATTCCTGGCGAAGTTGCTCGATCAGGCGGTCCACCTGGGGGTTATTGTATCCCACGAGGTTCAGTTGATCGGCGTTGGCCTGGGACGAATGCCAGACTTGAAAGGCATCGTAGTCCGGAGGGGTCGTCCATGCGAGCACGAGCGATTCAAATTCCTGCTTCATCACAAATCGGCTGATAAATACCGCCCATTCGTAAATCTCCACCTGCACGTCGACACCGATCCTTTTCAGGTTGTCCTGAACCAGCGTCGCAATGTCCTTCCGTGTCTCGTTGCCTTGGTTGGTAATGAGTTTAAATGACATGCGCTCGCCATCCTTCACGCGGATCCCATCCGGTCCTAATTTCCACCCGGCTTCATCGAGCAGCGCGCGGGCCCGATCGGGATCGTATGGGATCGGCACGATGTCGTTATTAGCAAACCAATACATAGGCGGGAAAATCCCCGTGCTTTGCACCCCGTTGCCGTAGAGGACATATTTGATCATCTCCGGGACGTTCACTGCGTGTGCAAATGCCTGGCGCACGCGCAAATCCTGAAACATCGGCATCCGGAGATTCCATCCGACCCAGTTGTATTGTTTCGCCGGAGCATTGAAGACATCAAACCGCTCGTCATCTTCGAACGCCTTGACCGCCCACGGATCAACTCCCCAGTAATCGACCTGACGCGTCTCAAATGCGAGACGATTGGCAATCGGGTCCGGGAGCGTGCGAATCACCACCGCATCCAGCCACGGCGCTCCGTCATAGTATGTCGGGTTGCGCTCCAAGCGGATGAATTCATTCGTCTTCCACTCAGCGAATTTGAACGGCCCGAGCCCGACCGGACTGCGGTGAAAAAATTCATCCCACCACGAGATCGGTTTGCCCTCGAGGATATGGGCCGGGATGATCGACATCGTCCAACTGCTCAGCGCGGGCGAAAACGGCTTTCGGTAGGTCACAACAACTTCATAGGGAGTCGGTGTCTCCAGTGCCTGAATGAGGTCAAAATCCGGCTTCCGGGGTGATCCGATGGATGCGTCGGTGAGCGCCCAAAACGTGAATGCCACATCCTTGGACGTGAACTCGACACCATCCTGCCAAAGCACACCTTCCCGCAAATCAAACCGCACCACGGGCTCCGCGAGAAATTGTAATTCGTCGAGCACCTGGACATTCGATTTCTCCACCTTTTTCGCGGCAAGAAATGCGGTGAGTGCCTCGGAGATGGGTGCGCTATCGCCGAGTGCGGAAATCTCGAAGACGGCATCGTAATCAAACCATTCGCGCACGATATTAAATTCCGGGTGTGCCGCTCGGAACGTCGCCAGCAACTCGCGCGCTTTGTCGCCGACCTCCACCCGCACCTGCACCACCGGAGACATCGGATCGATGGAAATCAAATCGGCGATGACGTTGCTCGTTTCCAGGCCGGGCTGAAGAAAGTCCAGCCGCAGCTCGCGGTCGATTACCACGGCGTTGCGCAGCGTCCACTCCGCCCAGCGGGCTGACAACGTCATCAAAATCTCACGGGCTGCCGAAGCAGACTCGTTGGTCGGGAAAAAGAACGTTGTCGTCTGGCTGAGCTGGAATTCCCTTGCGAGATTCGGCTCGAGCTCCAAGTCGGCGCTGTATTTTAGCAACCCTTCGAACACGAGCGACTCCACCTGACTGGCTGCCGAATCCGTCGAGAGAATCGGGTTGATTTTGGTAGGTTCCCCGATGGAGCCGATGGTCAGTTCATTTTTCTTATTCGTGGATAGCTGCGTTGCATTCCAAAACGCCGCGACGAAGACCGCCACTAATATCAGGGGAACCCCGTAAATGAGAAACTTGATCACGCGCATAGGCCGGTCAACGGGCAATAGCCCATCCAAATATGGCGTCAGACATCAGGAAAATCACAACCCGAAAGCTAATCGCATTCGTCCCACTGTCATGCAAAAACTACCATCCTTGGACATCAGGCCCCAGAGGATGAAAATTGCAGATCCCAGGGTTGGGACTATTTCGTTGGCGAGTGTCCCGGAGCGGGGGGACGGAATTTGAGCCCGGTGGGAGTCGTGGCAAGTCCCCCTAGGGACGTTTCTTTCAGCGCGCGCGGCATGCGTCGTCCGATGTCCCGCATGGCGAGGATGACATCGTCGAGCGGCACCACGCAGCGCACGTCGGCGAGTGCCATGACGGCGGCTTCGAAACTATGGACTGCAAACATCCCGTTGCGGCTGACGCAAGGGACTTCGACGTAGCCGCCGATGGGATCGCAGACGAGGCCGAGCGTATTCATCAAGGCGAATGCCGCTGCCGCGCACGCTTGCCGGGGAGTGCCGCCCTTGGCTTCAACGATGGCGGCGGCTGCCATGCATGAGGCGCTGCCGACCTCAGCCTGACAGCCTCCGCGAGCTCCGGAAAAACTGGCATTCTTGCCGATGATCACTCCGATACCCGCCGCTGTAAAAAGGGCGCGTGCAGCCTCCTCGTTGGTTAGACCGTCTTCTTCTTCGAGGCTGAGCAGGCACGCAGGCACAATTCCCGCAGAGCCGGCCGTGGGCGTGGCGACGATGCGTCCGAACTGGGCATTGCATTCGAGCACGGCAAACCCGTAGGCCATCGTCCGGGCAAAGCGTGAGCCAAACAACGGAGAGTCGCTCCGGGAATAGGCAAGCAGTTTTTTGGCATCGCCGCCGGAGAGTCCACTCGGCGAGGTTGCCGTGATTTCCAGCCCTTTGCGCACGCTTTCCCGCATTTTGATATAGTAGTCGCTCATGCGCGCGAGCAGATCGGCTTCGGGCACGTTCTGCTCGGAGGCCTCACGACGCAGGGCGGCTTCCGCAATGGAAATCCCCTGATTTTCGCACAGGGCGAGCAATTCAATCGCTGAATTATAATCGTTATTCATGGCAGGCGGAGAAGGTGACAAACGCGGTGGATCGAGGAAATTCGGGTGAGCAGACTCAAGCAGTCTTCCGGTAGCGGGGCGTCCACTTCGAGGATCGTGAGTGCCTCCTCGCCACGCGTCTGACGGCTGGTCCGAATGGTGGCGATATTAGCTTCGACGCAGGCGAGCAAGGTGGTGACTTTTGCCAGAAACCCGGGCTTATCGAGGTGCCAGAGAATGAGCGTTGTCAACTGCCCGCCGAACGATGTCCGGAAGTGGTCGATATCCTGAACCTCGATCGTGCCGCCGCCCACGGATGCGGCGGTGATGCGGTGCGAGCTTCCTTCGGAGTCAGTCAGCCGGATCCTCGCCGTGTTTGGGTGGACGTCCTCGCCAAGGTCCACCGTGGAAAAGCACACGGCAATACCCTCGGCTTCTGCGATTGTCAGGCTGTCTTTGAGCCGTTCATCGTCCGGTGCGAACCCAAGTAATCCCGCGACCAGCGCCCTGTCGGTGGCGTGGCCTTTTCCCGTCGCAGCGAAAGAACCATGCAACTCGATGTCGGCTTCCCGCGGTGGCGATGCCAGAAGAGCCCGCGCCACCAGCCCGATGCGCACGGCCCCGGCGGTGTGGCTGCTGGACGGGCCGATCATGGATGGACCGATGATATCGAATACGGAAATAGACATAGTGTTATTACTAGCACGGAGTGGGATCAGTTTTCAGTCGCCGAACCACCGCTCGCGATTTTCGGCCACAAAGTCGTCGTCTGTGAGCCAAGGATACGCGGCGGTCACGCGGTCGAGTTCCTCCGCCTGTCCTGGCGAAAGCTTTTCCTCCGGGTTGAGGCAATGGGTGTTTGCGAGCAGCCTCTGACGCCTGAGAACCTCGTGAATCCCGCAGAGCACTCCAGAGAACCCGTTCGCCGCATCGAAGACGGCAGCATTCGCGTCGGTCCATGCGGCATTGCGGGTGAGCCATTCCGTGGGAATTGCCGGTTCCTGCCGGACCGTTTTAATTTCTTCCAAGAGTTCGACCGCCCTTTTCGTCCAGACTCCAAATTGGCCGAGGAGTCCGCCGACAATGAAGCGTTTCTGTCCATCGACTTCCCATGGAGTGAGCAAATCCACGGCGATGTTGTCGTCGTTGCCAGTATATAGCGCGATGTCGTCACGGCCTGATTCAATAACAGCCCTAACGACGTCAAATGTCTGATACCGGTTAAATGGTGCCATCTTAATGGCGACGACGTTGGGGATTTCCGCGAATCCTTTCCAGAACGCGTAGGGAAGCACGCGCCCTCCGACGGCAGGCTGCAAGTAAAACCCGATGATGGGGATTACCTCTGCAATGGCCCGGCAATGCGCGAGTAATTCGTCCACAGGCTCTGATTTCCATGCCGCAAGGCTCAGAAGTCCGCCATCATATCCTGCGCTCTCAGCAATGCAGGCCTCTGCGGTCGCTTGGGCGGTTTTTCCGCAGATCCCGGCAATCTTGACGACCGGGCGCGAGTCGGCAACCCATGCATCCATCTCGCGACTCGCAAAGTCGAGCAGAGGTTCAAAAAGCGCATGCTGCGGCTCGCGAATCTCAAATTGCGTGGAGTGAACGCCCACAGCGATTCCGCCGACGCCTGCGTCCAGATAATACCGGATTACCGCCCGCTGGTGCCTCTGATCCCAAGCGCGGTTCTGGTCCAGCGCGAGCGGAAGGGCTGGGATGGCCAAGCCTTGGAGAAATAGGTTTCGGAGTTCAGAAGTTTCCATCGCGTTTCTCAAATCCGGTGGGTTTGTTGAGTGTGGGAAGCTGTGCGGTCTGCCAGAGTGCTGTCCACCGCAGCATGTCATTGATCGACGTCGTCGGATTGCCGAAAAGCCGATGCGAAAGCGATGCATCGCTGATCCATGCAGTCTCTGCTTCTTTCCCAATAAACTTCGGTTTGCGGCCGAGTCGCCGTCCAAGCTCCTCCGCGAGGTCCCTTACGCGGTGGGTCTCAGGTCCCGTGACGTTTATGATAAACGGCGAGGTGTTGGCCAGTTCATGGGCAAGGATGCTGTGGGCCACTGCATCCCTCTGCCAGATGATATTGGCATGTCCCATCGTGATATCGATGGGCGTGTCGCTCAGAATTTTGCTCACCAGGTCCACTGGCACTCCGTATCGAAATTCCACAGAATAGTTCAGACGGATAAGCGCCACGCGTGTTCCCATAGTTGATGCGACTCTTCGAAATGCCATCTCCCGGCCGAGGCACGATTGTGCATACGCTCCGACCGGCTCGGTCTCGGATGCTTCGGTCGATCCGCCGGAATTCACCGGCTGAAATGAATACACACACCCGGTCGAAAAGGCCGTGATCCGCGAGCGGGAAAAGCGATCGGCGACCATCGCGGGCATGTCTTCATTCATTTGCTTGAGAAGCCATGGTTGGTCGGCCGTCCCGAACTTGGCACCCGCCATGAAAATAATATTCTCGATCTCCTCCAGCCCCTCCAGTTGATCCGGTTGGCATAAATCACATTGCGCCGTGTGGATTCCATAACCCTCAAATTCATCCCGCGCCTTCGGATTGCTAAAGCGCGAAACCGCAATGACCCTGCGCGTGTCGCCCATACGATCCAATGCCTGCCGCAACATCAGGCAAACATGCAGCCCCATCTTGCCTGCGGCACCCAGCACCATAAACTCCCCGGTCAGCCGCCGGAGCGCTTTGCAGACGGCCTCTGGTGGCGAACTCAAAAATATATCAACCTCGCCAGGCACACAGGGGAGACCATTTAATCCGGGCTCCACTGATTGGGCCGCTTGCCCGCGGAGCGTCGAATCGAGTAGGATGCCAGAGGAATTATCGCTCATAAATAACTGGTTAGTTACATTATTTTTTCTTATGGTCAACCTTAAAGTCAAACGCAATCCGCAGAAAACCCGTGCAGATCTTTTACAGGCGGGGGTGGAGCTGTTTTCGGAATGCGGGTATGATGGAGTTTCCGTTGACCAGATTGTCGCTGCGGCGGGCGTCAACAAGCGGATGCTTTATCATTATTACGGCAGCAAAGATGGCTTGTATGTGGAGGTTTTGCGCACGGTTTTTGGGCGGCTGGAGGTGTTGGAATCAGAGACGCTCGACCATCCTGCGGGAACGGAGGAGGCGTTGCGCAATGTGCTGGCCTCCTATTTTGGTTTTCTCCAGGAGCAGCCGCAATTTGTCAGTCTCTTGATGTGGGAGAATTTGAACCGGGGGAAATTTTTGGACGCGCATCCGGATTTGTTGAGCAAGAGTCCGGTGCTACAACGTTTGAGGAAAATCGTCGAGCGTGCGAAACAAGCGGGTGAGATGGCGCAGACAGTTGATGCCCGGCACCTACTTGTCGTGCTTTACGGGATGTGTTTCTTTTATCACTCCAACCGTTTCACGCTCAAACACACGGTTGGACTCAACTTTATGAAACAGTCGGTCTTCAACGAGGGGATGCGGTTCACGCAGGAAGTTCTTTTGCGCGGGTTGCTTCAGTAAGGGCGCACACGCATTACCTTCAGGCTTCCCCATTGGCCATGTCTTGGCTTTAGTGGTCCGCTATGAGTTTAAAAGAGACCTATAAGGTGGCGGTGCTTTCCGGGGATGGCATTGGTCCAGAGGTCATGTCTGAAGCGCTTAAAGTGCTCGATGTGGTGTCGAAAAAGTTTTCTGTGTCCCTGGAGTTGACTGAGTGTCGTGTGGGTGGAGTTGCGATTGACACGGACGGCAAGGCGCTACCGGACGCGACGCTTGCTGAGTGTGAGGCATCGGATGCCATTTTGTTTGGCTCGGTGGGCGGTCCAAAATGGGAGACTCTTCCTGGAAATGAGCAGCCGGAGCGGGCGGCGCTGTTGCCGTTGCGAAAACACTTTGCGCTGTTTGCAAATCTGCGTCCGGCGATTTGTCTGCCGGAGTTGGCGCATGCATCGCCGCTGCATCCGCGCTCTGTTGAGGGCGGGTTTGACGTGTTATTCGTCCGCGAACTCACGGGTGGGATATATTTTGGGGAGCCGAAATATACGAAGCAGGAGGGCGGTGAATCGTTTGCGGTAGACACGATGATCTACTGGGAGAGTGAGATCCGCCGGATTGCGCGCGTGGCATTCGAAGCGGCAGCGGCAAGAGGTGGGAAGCTCACCTCGGTGGATAAGGCAAATGTGCTGCAAAACGGGATTTTGTGGCGCCGGATTGTCACCGAGACCGCCCGTGATTACCCATCTGTGACGCTGAGCCACTTGTATGTCGATAACGCGGCGATGCAATTGGTCAAAAATCCGAAGGCGTATGACGTGATGTTGGCGGAAAACATGTTCGGCGATATTCTGTCTGATGAATTGGCCATGCTCACCGGATCGCTTGGCATGTTGCCCAGCGCCAGTTTGGGTGAACTGACAGGGGGCGAGCGACGCTTCGGGATGTATGAACCCAGTGGCGGAACGGCTCCCGACATCGCAGGCCTCGGCATCGCGAATCCGATTGCCCAAATCCTCTCCGTGGCGCTCATGCTCCGTTATTCTCTTGGCCGTGAGGACGCGGCAGTGGCGATTGAGGGCGCTGTGCGTGCGGTTATTAGTAACGGGTTGAGAACTGCAGACATCTGGACCGACGGATCGCAGAGGGTGAATACTTCAGAAATGGGATCTGCGATTGCTGCAGCCCTCTGAGCAGACCGCGGCCAAATTAGCTGGTCTGAGAAGACGGTTTGCCTTGACTCTCCGAAATTCCCATTCCTAGTGTCATAGCTCACGCAGTGGCAGATTGTGACGCCGGGATCGGTGGCACTCTAATTTTGCACGCATTAAGGTTTTATACAGAAATATAAATAGATGCTAGACAACATATTGGGATTTTTCTCCAACGACATTGGAATTGATTTAGGGACCGCAAACACACTGGTTTACGTTAAGGATCACGGGATTGTTCTCCGCGAACCATCTGTCGTTGCGGTTCAAGCCGGAACGAACAAGGTTCTCGCGGTGGGAGAGGAAGCCAAGCGCATGCTTGGACGCACCCCGGGGAGTATCGTGGCGATTCGCCCGCTTAAAGACGGCGTGATTGCCGATTTTGAGATCACGGAAGCGATGTTGCGACATTTCATTAGCAAAGTTCATAACCGCCGTCGGATGGTCAGACCACGCGTGGTTATTGCTGTGCCGAGCGGCATCACGGAAGTCGAAAAACGCGCAGTGAAAGACTCTGCAAGCCACGCGGGAGCTCGGGAAGTTTATCTTATCGAGGAGCCCATGGCTGCTGCAATTGGCACTGGCCTACCCGTGCAAGATGCGGCTGGGAACATGATCGTCGATATCGGCGGCGGGACGACAGAGGTTGCTGTTATCTCGCTCTCCGGAATTGTTTTCAGCAGGAGCGTTCGCGTTGCTGGCGACGAACTGGACGAGGCAATCGCCCAGTATATGAAACGCGCTTATAACCTGATGATCGGTGAACGTACCGCCGAAGAAATTAAGATCAAGATTGGGTCTGCTTACAAGTTGGAAAAAGAGACCACCATGGAAGTCAAAGGCCGTGACCTTGTGGCGGGGCTTCCCAAGACTATTACTATAACCTCTCAAGAAGTGCGTGAGGCTTTGATGGAGCCGATCTCCACTATTGTTGATTCTGTGCGGATCACGTTGGAGCGTTGCCCGCCCGAGCTATCCGCGGACCTTGTGGACCGAGGTATGGTGCTTGCTGGCGGCGGGGCTCTACTTCGTGGGTTGGACCGCTTGTTGGCCGAGGAAACCGGTCTTCCGGTGCACGTCGCTGAAGATCCGCTCAGCGCTGTTGCCGAGGGCACTGGTCGCGCGCTCCAGGAACTGAAATTCCTTCGTGCTGTCGCCTCCTCCGATCGTCACTCATCGCATCGTTGATTCTCCGCCGGATGCAGATCTGGAGAGTCCGCAGTGTGTCGGAGGCTCCATAACCGCCCATGAAGAAAGTCAACATTATCCTTGCCGTGATCGTTGGTGTGCTGGCGATAGGCCTCACCATGCTCGGCGCGGGATCGATGGTTGGCGCGCAGTCCGGATTCCTCTCCTGGCTATCGCCCTTTCTCAAAGGTGGTGCTGCTGTGCAGCAGGGTATCGGAGCGATGGGTCAGGGGTTGAAGACGCTGGATCAGCTTGAGGCGGACCACCGGCGGTTGGTGACAGAAAACATGGAACTCCGCGCGTCTAATCAGATCCTCAGGGACTTGGAAATCGAGAATAACCGCCTGCGCGTGGCGCTAGATTTTCGCGAGCGGTCTTTGTTTCGGCTGGTTGCAACGCGGGTAATCACGCGGGACGCCTCGACATGGTGGAATACCATTAAAATCAATCGCGGATTTGAGGATGGTGTGGAAGCCGAATCCACCGTGATCACGGACATTGGGATTGTTGGAAAAACGACGACAGTCTCGAAAAACGAGGCGATTGTATTATTGATTACTGACGAGAACTGCAAGATCGGCGCTTATGTGGAAGGATCGCGAGAGAAGGGAATCGTGAGCGGGGTCCGGGTGCAAAATGCCATGGAACCAGAGCTTCAAATGAATTTTCTTTCGAAAAATGCAAACCTCCAGCCGGGGCAAAAAATCTATTCGCAGGGGGTTGGAGCGGTGTTTCCTTCGGGCCTGCTTGTGGGAACGGTGAAGAGTTTTCGGCAGCGGGAATTGGATGGTCAGGCGATCCTAACGCCGGCTGTCGATTTCTCCACTCTCTCGGATTCCTTCGTTATTGTGGGGGAGAAATGAGGGATGCTCTGATAGCCATGGGGCTCGTCGTGGGGACGTTTCTTCTGCTCGTTTTACAGGAGTTTATCCCGCCGATGGGATTTCTTAGCGACGCGCGGGTGAACTTGATTCCCGTGCTTTTTTGTTATGGCGCCATGATCTTGCCATTTCCACTCATGCTCGTCCTCGCGGTGGCGATCGGACTCATGAGTGATCTCGCCACTTTGCAGGTAGTTGGTGGCAGCGCTGAAATTGGGCTGGGATGGTCTGTATTGTTCTATCTTTTCGTCGGATTGATCTGTCAGGGCTTGCGTCCGCTGGTTTTGCGCGGACATTGGGAGTTGCATACGCTTATGAGTGCTTCTGCTGCTATTTCATTGCCTGCATTGCAGTTTGCAATGATTACCTTTCGCCGGATGGAAGCGGGCGGTATTTTCTATAGCAGCGACGTCACGTGGAAAATCCTGGGACCTGGCATCATCACGTTATTTGTGGCGCCGGTGTTTTGGTTTGCAGTTACGTGGGTGGTGGGGCGTAGTTCTGGATTTCAACGTATGCGGGAGATCGAGCGATGAAAAAGAGTTCTTATCAAATACGGATCATCGCGATGGGAGTGTTGACGCTTCTTGCTCTTGCGGGGCTGGTTGCTCGCCTCTGGTGGGTTCAGGTGGCGCGCGGCGATGAATACACCGCAAAAGTCCGTGGCCGCTCGCAGGTAACCGTGCGACTTCCAGCGGTGCGAGGCGAAATCATGGATCGCAATGGGATCGCGCTGGTTGAAAACCGCGCCAGCTTCGAATTAGATTTTTATCTGCCAGACATCGTTGCGTCGTATCGCAATGAACACGGGTCGCTCCCGAAACGGCAGGAGAAGCACCGCATCATCGTTCGGGGAATGGCCGAGGAGCGTGAGGAAATTGATATCGCGGAGGTGGTCAATGAGACGATTATTCCTCGCCTGCGGGAACTGGATCTTGAGCAAGATTACAATGCCGAGCGGTTACAAGTGCATTATCGCAATGACACGCTGATTCCCTACACGTATCGGCAGGATTTGGATTTTGATACCATGGCACGCGTCCTTGAAAGCAATTTGGGCTTGCCCGGGCTCAAGGCGGACGTGAAGCCGGTGCGTTATTATCCGTATGGATCTCTGGCCTCGCACATCCTTGGATACGTCGGTGCTCCGCAGCAAATCGATCTTGAGGAAGCGAGGAAGTTCAACTTCTACCAACCGGATGTGGAGGGTAAGGCGCAAATCGAGTTGGCCATGGATGACTATCTCCACGGCAAAGCGGGCGTGCGCGTGCTCCAACGCGACGTCAAAGGCAAGATTCTGGAAGAGGAAGTCGAACTGATCGAGCCAGTGCCTGGAAATCGCGTCTTTCTCACCATCGATGCGCGGATCCAGTATATCACGGAGCAGGCGTTGCGGGCTGTCGGGCGGGCCGCAGCTGTGGTCGTGGATGTGAATACTGGTGGCATTCTAGCCATGGCATCTGTGCCCTCATTTGATCCGAATATGTTCATCCCGGCCATCGCTGCCACCGACTGGGCTGCATTGAATCAAGACACGACAAATCCGTTGCTCAACCGCGCCACGAGTGCCTATGCACCCGGATCGACATACAAAGTTCCCATTGCGATTGCTGGATTGCGCAGTGGTATTGGCGACCGCAGCTTCCCATGCGGCGGGGGAATTGCTTTTGGAGATGTATTCATGAAATGCCATAGCCAGAAGCACGGGACTTTTGGGCTTATGGACGCGCTCAAAGTCTCATGTAACGGCTACTTTTATCGCTACGGCATTGCTACAGGGATCGATGAAATTACCTTTTTTGGTAATCTCATGGGGCTTGGGCAGCAATCGGGAATCCCGCTTTCTGGCGAGTCTCCCGGGATCTTGCCGGGGAAGGATTGGCTTTCCAATAAACATCCTAATGACCGCTGGCGCGATGGCTACACGGCGAATACTTCCATCGGGCAGGGGTTCGTTTTGGCCACTCCACTGCAAATGGCGATGGTCACAGCTGCCGTTGCGAATGGAGGCACGGTTTACTATCCGCGACTCGTGGATAAAGTGGTCTCGCCGACGGGTGAAGTCGTGCTGGAAGAACCAGCCAAGATCCGATCGAACCTCATCACCGACGGAGGCATTGATCCGGAGGATTTTGAGCACATCCGCCGGGGGATGTGGAAAGTGTCCAATGAAGGCGGCGGCACGGGGCGCGCTGCGGCCATCAAGGATCTCGGAGTTTCCGGAAAGACCGGGACGGCGCAGTTCAAGTTCCAAGGCAAGACAGACAACCGTGTTTGGTTCATCGCTTTCGCCCCGTACGACAATCCCCGGTACGCCATATGTATCATGGTGGAGGGTGCTAAATCCGGTGGTGGCGTGGCGGCCCCCATTGCGGGTAAGATTCTGGAGGAAACGTTTGCATTGGATGAAGCGGAGGAGCCATTTTTGCTGGCCCGCCTCGAACCTGCCGTTGGCAATTCCAAATATGTTGAAAGTGTGAATTTCGGTCGTGATATCCCGGCCGCTCTCGCTGCTGATCCGGAGACGACCGATGTGGTCGAGCAACCGGACCTTGCACGTGTAGCGACTGCAGTTGCAGCGCCATCCATTCGCGACGCCCCCGACGAGCGTGGGCGCGTGCAAAAACCCGAGCGGGAACGCAAGGGCCTACTTAATTTCTTCAACCGAGGTGGAGACAAAAAACCGCGGGAGAGTCCGGAGCGTTCCGTGCCTCCACCGCGACGTCCGTTCCACCGATGAAGATGCATCCAAAAATTAACCCTTCTCCTGTCCCGCTTTGCCGGGCAGTATTTTTATTATATCATGTTCGAAATTGTAAAACGTCTCCTCGGTTTAGGCCGTAAACCGACCGGAACCAAACTCATCGTCAGCTGCGAAAAACTCGAAAAACGGGTAGCGCTGATGGAAAATAACCGCCTCGAAGAATATACCATCGAGCGCGAAACGGACCGCAATATTGTCGGCGGAATTTATAAAGGCAAAGTCCGCAACATCGAACACGGGCTCAAGGCCATGTTCGTCGATATCGGGTTTGAGAAAAATGCGTTCCTGCACTTTTGGGATGCCATCCCGGCTGCGCTCGATAGCGGCGTGGAAGAGGTCTCTCGCGCCGATGGCGGCGGGAAAACTCAAAAGAAAAAGATCACCGCCAAAGATATCCCGACGATCTATCCCGTCGGGGCAGATGTCATCGTGCAGGTAAGCAAGGGGCCAATCAGCAACAAAGGTCCGCGAATCACAACTAACATCAGTCTGCCAGGCAGGTATCTTGTGCTCATGCCGTTCAATGATCAATGCGGCATCTCCCGTAAGATCGATGATCCCAAAGAGCGCGATCGGCTGCGCAAAATCCTTCGGGAACTCGACCTGCCCGAAGGGATGGGAGTGATCATGCGTACGGCCGGGCAGGACCAGCGCGCCCGGTATTTCGTACGCGATCTCAGTTTGCTGCTCGATCAATGGGATGAAATCGCCCAGGGCATGGAGGAGAAAAGGGCTCCCGCAGTGCTCTTTAACGAGCCAGACCTCATTGATCGCACGGTGCGTGATTTTCTTACAGATGAGGTGGATGAAGTGTTGGTTGATGATCTCGTTGCCTTCGAGCGCATGCAATCACTCGTCGAGCAAATTTCAAAGCGAGCAAAAAAACGCGTGCATCACTACGGTGGAGTACAGCCGATTTTTGATTTTTTTGGCGTTCAGCCTCAGATCGATGCCGCATTTCACCGGCAGGTCTGGCTGCCATGCGGCGGGTATATCGTGATCGATGAAACCGAGGCGATGATCGCCATCGACGTCAACACCGGGCGGAACAAAGGCGGGAAGGACATGGATAAAACGATCCTCACGACCAACCTTGAAGCTGCGGATGAGATTTCGCGCCAGCTTCGTCTGAGGAATATCGGCGGACTAATCGTCGGAGATTTCATCGATATGAAGAGCCGCAAGGATCAGCAGGCGGTGTATCAACGGGTGCGGGATCGGCTCAAGCGTGACAAGGCGCGGACCCATGTGCTCCCGATTTCACAGCTCGGGCTCATGGAAATGACCCGGCAGCGTGCCGCCGAAAGTCTCGCAAGTTCTCAATTCATCACCTGCCCGTATTGCAATGGGCGGGGATTGATTAAAAGTCCGATGACGATGAGCGTCGAACTCCAGCGCGCACTCCATTCCGTGATGAAAAAACACCAGGTGGACGTTCACGAGATCAAGATCGCCGTGCACCCGGATCTGCTCGGCCGCCTGCGTGAGGAAGATGAGGAACTCTTGATTGATATTGAGCGCCGTTACGCCGGACGCCTTACATTCCGCTCAGACCCGACATTCCATCCGGAAAAGTTCGTCATCAGCAATGCCGTGACTGGCGAGGATCTCAAGGGATAGGAGGAAGACCGGAAATCCGCGACCCTGGCTTGATGCCTTGCCGCTGAAACCAGCCGCCGGGCATCTCCAGCGCGTAGAAGATCGTGGAAAACCGGCTCTGAATAGCAGTCTCGTCGTTGGCCTGCATCTCGTAGATTTCAAGAATCATTCCCGTCTGGTTGATGTAGGCGATTGACAGCGGGATCAATGTGTTTTTCATCCAAAAAGATGCCGGTCCAGGCTCATCCATCACGAACAGCATGCCCTCGTTTTCTGCCATTTCCGTTCGGAACATCATCCCGATCCGCCGGGTTTCTGGTTGGTCGGCGACTTCAGCCTCCACGGCAACTCCTGCAACATCCAGGGTTATCGCCGGAAGCCGGGGCTGCGGGCTTTTTGCCAGCGCAGTGAGTGACAATGACAGGCCGAGAAGGGAAAGGACGGCTGAGTAGCGGATGCATTTCATGACGAAAAATCTATCGATTCTATTGACAGGCGCGAAGCGGATTTTGCAAGTTGCCTGCGCCAACGCGGGCGAGATCTGCTGCACGGCACAAATTACCCAAAATGTGTTTGATATTAGATTTTTTAATACTAGCGTTACCGCGCGCGTATATGATTTTGTGCCTTTTCCACGCATTCCAACTTTTTCCGACGGCCCGGCCCTGATTCGATAGCTATGGCGAATTTTTTTCCAAAATGGTTAAACTGGCTTCCACTGAAGCTGACGATTTGCATTGGTGTCATCGTCACCACATTGGTGGGCGGGATCTGGTATTATTTCACTCCGAAATACACCCGCGTGGGATATGAGCCCGACCAACCGGTTCCTTTTTCACATGTCGTCCATGTGGAACAGCTCGGGATGGATTGCCGATATTGCCATAGTTTTGTAGAGGTTGCATCGCATTCGAATGTCCCCACGACGGCGACCTGCATCGGCTGTCATGGCGAAGGGAAAATCAAGCATGACAGCCCGAAACTCACAGCCGTGGTTGAGAGCTGGAAAACCGGACGCCCTGTGCAATGGGCGCGGGTTCACCAGGTGCCTGATTACGCGTATTTCAATCATGCTGTTCACGTCAACCGTGGGGTGAGTTGCTACAGCTGTCACGGAGACGTCAGCGCAATGCCGGTCGTCTACCAGCATGAGCCGCAAAGCATGGCATGGTGCTTGGAGTGCCACAGGGCACCGGAAAACCACCTGCGTCCGCCGGAGGAAATTTATAATATGAAATGGAAGCCAGTGGCTGGCGAAACGCAGCGCGAAATAGGCATGAAGTTTAAACAAGAATGGGATGTGAATCCTCCGGTCACCTGCGGAGGATGCCACCGATGAAAAAAATCATCAATCACCCGCCCCGGCTGGAACATCCGACGATGTGGCGCTCCATGGAGGAATTCCAGAATACGCCGGAGTTCGAGGAAACGCTTCAACGGGAATTTCCATCAGGCGCCGCCGTTTATGACGAGACGGGATTGTCGAAGCGCGACTTTCTCAAGCTCATGGGTGCTTCGATGGCGCTTGCCGGTGTCGGACTCACGGGTTGCCGCAGACCGCCGTCGTTTCTCGTGCCCCTTACGCAGGGGGTCGAGTGGACCGTGCCGGGCAAGTTTCTTTATTACGCGACCGCCACGCCCACGCGGCTGGGGGCGATTCCGTTAATTGCGACGACCTCAGACGGACGTCCTACCAAGGTTGAAGGTAATCCCTTGCATCCTTACAGCAACGGCGGGACAGATGTATTCTCTCAAGCAAGCGTTCTCGATCTCTATGATCCGAACCGGCTAAAGGCGATCAAACGCGAGGGAGCTTCGACCGATACTGCTAGTTTTGACACGCTGATCGGAGAAATTCGGCAGCGGGGTGACGGCCTTGCCGTGCTTGCGGATTTCATCAATTCGCCATCGAGGGACCGTCTTCGCACGGAACTCAAGGCTGCGTTTCCAGGAATGATTTGGGCTGAATACGAGCCGCTTGCCACGGGTGAGTCCACGTCGGCTGCGGTTATCGCATTTGGCGAGGGGACGAGCGTTCGACCTAATTTTGAGGCAGCGGATGTCATCCTCGCGTTGGATTCAGATTTTCTGGATACTTCAGAAACGGGACCTTCCTTCGCGACTGCGTTTTATCAACGCCGCAAACCCGAGCAAGTGGGGCACGGGATGAACCGCCTCTACGTGGTCGAAAACCATTATACCTCGACAGGCGGATTAGCAGACCATCGTTTGCGTGTTCGCGCGTGCGACATGGGAGCATTTTTGGCGGCTGTCTCGGTTCAAGTTGCATCGCTTACGGGAAATTCCGCCTTGGCGTCTGCGGCTTCAGCATTTCCTGCAGGCAGCGCTTCCTTCGATGATGTTTGGGTAAACGAATGCGCTAAGGATTTGGCAAGCGCAAGCGGTCGTGCCCTTGTGATCGTCGGGCGTGAGCAACCGGCGGCAGTTCAGGCCCTCGGTTACGCACTCAACGGAGCCCTCGGCAGTTTGGGAAGCACGCTTCTGGGCTATAAAACCGCCCCGGGCTCCAAGGCTGCGTCAATCGAAGATCTTGCGGCGGCTCTTTCAAGCAAGAGCGTGCAGACACTCATGATCTTGGGAGGAAATCCGGTTTACAACGCACCAGCGAACATCAACTTTGCGGATCTACTCAAAACGGTGCCGACGAGCATCCATCTTTCGCTTTATGAGGATGAAACGTCGAAAACGTGCAAATGGGCCGTTCCCGCTTCTCACTATCTTGAAACCTGGGGCGATACTCGGACATTTGACGGGACGCACACCTCCATCCAGCCAATGATCCTTCCGCTTTGGAATGGAGTGTCGCAGTTGGATATTCTATCGCAACTCCTGGGCCGTCCACGGCCCGAGGGCCCTGAAATCGTCCGCGAGACATTCCAACAGCGCCTCGGTTCGACCGGATCGGCGTTGGATCTCGCATGGAACGAATACGTGCGCACGGGATTTCTCGCGGAGTCCGCCTTTCCAGCGGCCGCATTGAAACTCAACAGTGGTGCAATCACATCGGCCATTGCCGCCTACCAACCCTCTCCTTCCGACGGCACCGAGATTGTCTTCCTAAAGAGTAGCAGCGTGGATGACGGGCGCTATGCCAATAACTCGTGGCTCCAAGAGACCCCGGACTTTGTCACCAAACTTACGTGGGACAATGCAGCGCTGATCAGCCCGGCTGACGCGGCTGAGATGGGAATTAAAGACGGAGATATGGTGGAAATCGCAGCTGGAGAATCCCGTCTTGAATGCGCGGCTCTGATTGCGCCCGGGCACGCGGATGATTCCGTTTCGATTTCCCTCGGTTACGGCCGGAAAGATGTTTCGGCCCTCATGCAGGGAGTGGGATTTGACGCCTATCCGCTGCGCACGGCAGCCACACCTCGTTTCCGTAAGGGAGTTAGTGTGAAGGCTACCCGGGGTCCGAAATATAAGCTCGCTCGTCCTCAGGAGCATCAGTCCATGGAAGGTCGTGATCTATTCCGCGAAGGCACGCTGGATCGCTTTAAGAAAGATCCAACTTTTGCCCTGAATATGGGCATGGATGGCCACTTGCCACCGGAGATTTCGATTTACAAAAATCCGCTGTTTCAGCCTGGGCAGATGGCCAAAGAGCAATGGGCAATGACAATTGACCTGAATGTTTGTAATGGTTGCAATGCCTGTCTGGTTGCCTGCCAAGCGGAAAATAACGTGCCCGTCGTAGGTAAGGATCAGGTGATCCGGGGCCGCGACATGGCATGGATCCGCATAGATCGCTATTTCGCGAGCCCGGAGAGTTCGCTCGAAAATCCGGAGATGGTTGCGCAGATGATCACGTGCCAGCATTGCGAAAATGCGCCATGCGAAACGGTGTGTCCGGTGAACGCGACAGTACACAGCGAAGATGGCCTCAATTTGATGGCTTACAACCGCTGCATCGGCACTCGGTATTGTGCCAATAACTGCCCATGGAAAGTCCGTCGGTTTAATCATTTCGATTACAATCAGCGTCCGATTGACAAGCTCTACTTTGGCCCGCTTGCTCCTAAGGGGATGGCGGACAGCTTGAAAATGAGCAAAAACCCGAATGTCACGGTTCGCATGCGCGGTGTGATGGAAAAGTGCACGTTTTGCATCCAGCGCATCGAGGAAGCGAAGATCGCGCGCACGGTTAAGGCAGGAGCATCCGATAAGTCTAAGGTCGCGGTGGCGCCCTTCAAGACCGCATGTCAGCAGGCCTGTCCATCTGAGGCTATCGTTTTCGGCGACGAAAATAACCCGGATCGATTGGTTTCCAAGCTGCGGAAAGACCCGCGTGGATTTACCATGCTGAAATACGTGAATGCGCGCCCCCGCATCACGTATCTCGCCCGAATCAAGAACCCGAATCCAGCAATGCCAGGTGCCGAACTAGTGGGGAACATCAACACGCCCGATTATCACGAAGCCCATCATGGCGAAGCATCCCACGGCGCTGCCGATCCCCACGGAAGCCATGCTCCTGAGGCTCACCATTAACTGAATTTTATGGCAGATAGCACCGCCACGATCGATCCCGTCAAGCCTCCGGAAACCGGAGTTGCCGTCGTTCGCCCTCCGCTCGTCTTGAACGAGCGCACCATGGGATGGATCAGCAATTACATCAGCTCCATCGTAGAAGCGAGGACTCCGACCTGGTGGTATATAGCCATGGGAGTGACCGTTCCGCTCATGCTCATGTGCTTCACCATGCTGGCTTATCTCGTTTCCACGGGTATCGGCGTATGGGGCAATAACCATCCCGTCGGTTGGGCATGGGACATCACGAACTTCGTGTTCTGGATCGGTATTGGCCACGCAGGCACGCTGATCTCGGCGATTTTGTTTCTCACCCGGCAAAAATGGCGAACCTCCATTAACCGGGCGGCAGAAGCGATGACACTTTTTGCGGTGGTATGCGCCGGCATTTACCCGGCGCTTCATGTCGGGCGGGTCTGGATGGTGTGGTTTCTGGCACCGGTGCCGAATTCAAACGCGATCTGGCCCAACTTCCGGAGTCCGCTGCTGTGGGATGTTTTTGCGGTGTCCACGTATTTCACCGTTTCAGTTCTTTTTTGGTACACAGGTCTTATTCCGGATCTTGCAACCCTGCGGGATCGCTGCACTTCGAAAATTAAGAAGTTCTTCTACGGAATCTTTGCCCTCGGATGGCGGGGAGGTAACCGCCAGTGGCGTCACTACGAGATGGCGTATCTGTTGCTCGCAGGCCTCTCTACGCCGCTTGTGTTATCGGTGCATTCGGTCGTTTCCTTTGACTTTGCAACGTCCGTTATCCCGGGATGGCATGCGACTATTTTCCCGCCCTACTTCGTGGCAGGCGCCATTTTCGGCGGATTTGCAATGGTTCTTACGTTGATGATCCCCGCGACTGCCATTTGGCCTTCGCTAAAAGATTTGATCACGCCGAGCCACGTGGATAAAATGTGTAAGATCATCCTGCTGACAGGGTCGATCGTAGGCTACGCCTATCTCATGGAGTTGTTCATTGCCTGGTATGGCGGCAACCCGTATGAGCAGGCTGCTTTCTGGAATCGCGCATTTGGCCCCTCCGGGTGGAACTATTGGGTCATGATGACGTGTAACGTCGTCGCCCCGCAGTTCTTCTGGTTTAAGTGGTGCCGACACAACTGGTGGGCCGTCTGGATTCTTGTCCAGTTCCCGAACGTCGGGATGTGGTTCGAGCGGTTTGTGATTATTGGAACGACGCTCGAGCGGGACTTCTTGCCGAGCTCATGGCAGCAGTTTCACCCGAGCATCGTTGACGTGCTGACATTCATCGGAACGTTTGGATTGTTCATGACATTATTCCTGCTTTTCATCCGCTTCCTTCCGATGATTTGTATGTTTGAGGTGAAAGCGGTCCTACCTGAAGCTGACCCCCACTACGGAGAAAAACACTAATGCACATCGCTGGAGATCAAAAATCTGCCTTATTCGCAGTTGCTGCGGAATTTGACAGCGCGCGGGACCTCTACCAAGCCGCCTTAAAAATCCGTGCCGCGGGTTTCAAGCGTTGGGATGTCTACTCGCCCTTTCCGATTCATGGAATGGACGAGGCCATGGGACTGAGCCGATCGCTTCTCGGTCGGCTGGTCTTCGTTGGTGGCCTGATCGGATTTATCACGGCCGTTTCTCTGCAGTTTATTCCGTCGTCGATTTTATACCCGCTCGTGGTTGCCGGAAAGCCGACGGATATCATGACCGCACCTGCATTTTTCCCGATCATGTTTGAGCTAACCATCCTGCTATCTGCATTCACCGCAGTGTTCGGGATGTTGATTCTTAACGGGCTCCCGCGCTGGAATCATCCGATGTTCAATTGGGAGCGGTTTAAAAAGGTCACTGAAGACAAATTTTACGTCGCTATCGAGTCACGTGATCCGCAGTTCTCTGAACAATCCACCCGTGAGTTCCTCGAAACGCTTGGAGGCAAAAACCTCGCGGTCATTCACGAAGAATAAGCGCTGCTCCGCCTGCGACCGTCTGAACGCGTGCCGCCGACGCGAAGTTGAAACCGATGCAGCTCAGGCTAAAAAGGGATTTGTCCGGCGTTCGTGGCCGATCGTTGTATGAGGACCGTGCCCCGGATATAGGATCGTTTCTTCCGGCAGTGTCAGCAGATTTTGAAAAATCTTCTCGAGGAGGAGATCCTTATTGCCTCCGGGAAGATCCCATCGGCCAATGCCGCCTGCAAACAACGCATCGCCGCCAAATACAATCCCGTCGTTTTTGAGGTAGAAACAGATGCTGCCCGGACAGTGGCCCGGGACCTCCAGGACGTCGAAGTGGAGTCCTGCAAACTCGGCAGACTCGGATTCCGCCAAGTCCACATCCGGGTGGGCGGGCTCGATTTCGAGTTGAAATCCCCATTTTGAAAAAAAACCACGTTCAGCCACCATCGCCCGGGAGTCTGCGTGCACCGCGACTTTGCAGGCATGGCGCTGCTGGACCGCAGCTGCATCAACGATATGATCGAAGTGGCCATGGGTAAGTAAAAGGGCGACAATAGGCTCATCTGCAAAACGTTCGTCAGCTCCTTGGGGAGCGTCGATTAGCACGCAGCCGGACGGCCCCCGGAGGAGAAATGCGTTGGTGTCAAAGACACCGCCGGTAAATTCTTCGAACTTTATCATGAAAAAGTGGTCATAGTTGTAATGCGTAATTTGATTTTGAGGCAATCGTCTGCTTCTGTGAAGGATACAATGAAGATTAAGAACTCCACTTTGGCAATATTGCTTGCCCTGACCATTACATCCATTGCCCTGCCGGCACGGGCCCAGACAGATATGGATAAAGTGTCGGTGTCCGTTGCTCGCCTCCTGGAGCAGGGACATTATTCGCGGCAATCGCTGAATGCCGATATTTCAAAGCGCCTCTTCGAACGCTACCTCGCCGATCTCGACCCTAACCGCCTGTTTTTCATTGAGCCCGATGTGGAGGAGTTTCGGCTCAAATACGAAAGCTCATTGGACCAGAACATCCTCTCCGGAAACTTGGACCCAGCGCGCGAAATATTCGCTCGTTACAAGGAACGCGTTGAAGCACGAGCCGCAAAAAATCTAAAACTCGCTGACAAAAAATATGATTTCAAATCGGAGCGCACCGTCGCACTGGATCGCAAGGAATCACCGTGGCCGAAGGACGCAGCTGAAGCAGACCAGCTTTGGGCGGATCGAATCGAGGCTGAGCTGCTCGAAGAAAGTCTCAATGAACATGCCACAGACGCTCCTCCTAAGGTGATCGCCCGGCGTCAGAACCAGATTCTTCGTAACGTGAACGATCTTGATGACGAAGCGATCGTCGCAGGATTCCTGAGCGCCCTCGCACGCACATACGATCCGCACACAACCTACATGAGCCCGTCCGAACTGGAGAGCTTCCGGATTGAAATGGAGAAGTCACTCGAAGGTGTTGGTGCTGTCCTCAGCTCCGAAGACGGCTATACGAAGGTGCGAGAGATCGTTCCGGGAGGCCCTGCGGATCTGCAAGGTAATCTCCGTGTCAGTGACCGCATTGTGGCTGTCGCGCAGGGCGAAAAGGAATTCGAGGATATCGTCGACATGCGACTCGACAAAGTCGTTCAGAAAATCCGTGGGAAACGCGGAACCATCGTCCGGCTCCAAGTGATCCCTGCCAATGTGGTCGACGCTTCTAAGCGCGAGGTGATCGCCATCCGCCGGGACAAGGTGGAATTAAAAGACCAGAAGGCCAAAGCGGAGCTTCTCGACATGAAAGGTCAAGATGGCAGGAATGTAAAAATCGGATGGGTGGAGGTGCCGTCCTTTTACGCGAACTCCGATGAGGGTGTGAGTACTGCAGGCGACGTTCTTTCATTGATCAATCGTCTCAAAAAAGAAGATGCCGAGGGCTTGGTAATTGATCTCCGCCGTGACGGAGGTGGATCTTTGGATGAGGCTATTAAGCTGACGGGATTGTTCATCCCAAAAGGTCCGGTGGTATTGTCCAAGGATTCGAATGGAAAAGTCAGCGTCTCAAATGATCCTGATCCCAGTTTGGCTTATAATGGTCCGATTGTGGTGCTCATGAATCGACTGAGCGCATCCGCCAGCGAGATCTTTGCTGCTGCCCTTCAGGATTACGGGGTAGCCGTAATCGTCGGAGATGAGCGTTCATTTGGAAAAGGAACAGTCCAGACGATGCTGGATATCGGCCGCTTCATGCCGATCTTTAGTTTGGGTGCTGCCGATGCCGGGGCTCTGAAGCTGACCATCAACAAATATTACCGAGTCCGCGGCGGTTCGACCCAACTCGAGGGCGTTCGCTCGGACATCATCATCCCATCGCTGACGGACAATCCTGAAATCGGCGAGGGTGCATTGCCTAATGCGCTCCCTTACGACGAAGTCGCTCCGCAGCGCATCGAGACCGATCCCATGATGGCGTCTATGCTGCCCGAATTGCAAAACCGCTCGGCGGCACGTGTCGCGTCCGACCCCGAGTTCTCGTACATCCTTGAAGATATGACGCGGTTGCGGCAGCGCATTGAGGAAAATACCGTTTCCCTGAACCTTGCTAAGCGGAAGTCTGAGCGGGATGCAGATACTGCCCGGAAAGAGGCACGTATTTCAGATCGCAAAGAGCGCGGCCCGGCGTTTGAGGTGACTGCTTACGAGCTGACACTTGAAAATGTGGAGAAACCAGAGCTCGTCCAAGTCGCCTTTGATCGTGACAAAAAGAAGGGCTACGATATGGAAGTTGAAGAGGCGAAAGACGAAGAGCCAAAAGACCCGGCACCGGACGCCGTGCGAAACGAAGCACTTCGGATCGCTGGAGATCTGATCGAAGTCAGGGCTGCCAGCAAGACGGCCTCCATCCAGAAAGACACACCTGTCGTTCAATGATGTTTACAAGATTCCGAATTTGAGATTGCAAAAACTCCTCCGGTGCGAGAAATATTGAGCAACAACATTTTTTTAACAGATTACCCCAGAGTTTATGAGTGAGCCGAAAAAAGAAACCGTCCGCATCGTTCTTCCACCGCGTCGTGAAGGGCAGTCGGCCGCAGGAAACCCGCGCGAGAACGCGATGATCAATCTGCCGCCAAAGCCTGCACCTGCTCCCACAGGTGGCGCTCCACTACCACCTGCCGGGCTTAAACCCCCTTCGCCTCCTGTCGGTCTCACTCCGCCAAAACCGCCTGCAGCACCGGTCGCTCCTGCCGGATTGAAGCCGCCGATGGCTCCATCCGCTCCCGTTGCCCCTGCGCTGTCAGCTTCAAAGGTCGCCTCCATGCCAGCCCCTGCGCCTGTTGCAGTAAAACCTGAGGCCAAGAAGGAGACTGCAAAAGTTACCCCAGCACCTAGCAAGCCGATGCCTCAGGCAACTGTGCAGTTGACGCCTAAAGCGCCGCTTCTCGGAGCTACGGCTAAGGCTCCTTTCAAAACCTCGGATGTTGCTCCAGTGGCAGAGTCTCCAGATACCATGACCACGATTCTTGGTGCTGCCGCTGTCGTTGCCGCGCTCATCGCTCTCGGAGTTCAATTTCTGTAGCCTGCCGGGCCGATTCTCGGCGTCTTTGAGTGCTCGCGTTGACCTGGGAGTATTCCAGTTATTTCATTCCAATAAAAACCCCGCCCTCCCGGATCCAACCTCTATTTAAATATCCTATGGCTAGCGCAAATGTAATTGAGTTCACCGACGCCAACTTCGACGATGAAATCGCGAATGCGACCGTCCCGGTTTTAGTTGATTTCTGGGCACCTTGGTGCGGTCCCTGCCGAATGATCGCTCCGCTGATTGACGAGATCGCTGACGAGAAAGTCGGACTCGTAAAGGTAGGTAAAGTAAATGTCGATGACTGCCCCGGTGTCGCATCGAAGTTCCGAATTCAGGCAATCCCGACAATCCTTATCTTTGAAAATGGTGAGAAGAAAGACCAAGTCGTAGGTCTTGCCGGAAAAGCAGACCTTCTTTCCAAGCTCGGTATTTAAGCCTCAGGGAGTGGGAAGGAGTCAGATTTCCCTCAGATCCCGAGAATCTGACGGGATGGCAGCCGCTGCCTATTTTTTAGGTAGATCGGCGTGTTTCACATCATTCCCGGCGATGGACGGATGAGGGCGAAATACCCCCCGTTGGAGGTGTGGGTTCGCTTCTTTGCGGTGGAACGGGACTTTCTTCAGCCACAAACGTATCGCTTCCCAGTGGATGAGTGTGATCACCTTGAGAGTAATCAATGGATACTTGAGTGTGCAGTACAGCAGGTTTGCGGTGGTTAGCGGTAGACGCTTCCCGCTGAGCACACTGATTAGTTCCTTTTCCTCGTCTCGGTAATCATCGATCCAGACGCGGAGTCGCTCCGATGGAGTTTCATATTTAAAGTCGAATGCGAGATCGAGGTCAGAGAACGGGGATACATAAAAATGCTTCGTTGCCCGCGAATGAAAATGCTCACCTTCCGCAGGAACTAGGTAAGGTTTCAATTCTTTGAATGTATTTCCCACTTCTGTGACCGAGGTAATCGGATCTCCTGCGGCATTGTAGAGGATGTAGATGGTGATCGGATTGAACGTATATCCGAGGAATCGAGGAAGCGTGAGCATACGGACGTTTGCTATTTCCCTGGTTTCGCCCTGCGATTGCACCCAGGAAATGACATTGCTCCGAATCGATTGGGCTCCGAAGGAAAAATGATCTTCCGCTTGCAGGCTGTAAAGATTCCGTGTTCCCGCTGAGAAGATCGGAACGGATCGCTCGACTGCCGCGAGTTCATCCAAATCCAGCCAAAATAGAAAGATCCGATAGGTGAATTGGTGGGTCTTCGGGCGAAGACGCTTGTGCATCACGGTGCATTCGTAAAGACACGAATTCATGACTGGCGGAGGTGGTCGGAAATCGTGTGGCTGAGCGTCACTGCCGACCAATACGCATCCTCATGAAAGCCATGTCTGAAATAGCTGCCGCAGAAATAGACGCGCTGCTTCGCCGCGCGTGAATTCAGCGATGGCAGGCGAGCTTGGGTGGCAAGTGAATCCAAGGTGAACCCCGGGTGGGTGTAGTCTGTCTCGTAAAGAATGGTCTCGGGCTTAATCAAGCCACGTGCGTTGATTGATACAAAATAATTCTGCTCCTCAGACACGCGCTGGAGTGCATTCATCCAATAATGGGTCGTTGCCCGAAGGTTTCCGTCGGGCGAATTTTCCATCCGATAGTTCCATGAGGCCCATGCGATCTTTTTGCGAGGCATGCAAGACGCGTCGGTATGGAGTGTGGCCGCATTGTGCTGATAGCGCCAAGGGCCCAATAGGGCAGCTTGGTCGTCATCCGGCTGCGCGAGAAGCGCCAACGCCTCATCCGCATGGGTCGCTACAATCACGCGGTCAAAATGGTCCGAGTAACCATCGGCAGTTCGGAGTTGGACTGCATCTGGTGATTCGGAGATTTCCACAATTTCGGCATCGAGACGTGGCTCGCCGGTCGCGGCTAGAATCTTCCGGAGGTAAGTGTGGGAGCCATTGGAAACCGTGAACCATGGATGATGAGTTTGTACGCCGAGAAACCCATGATTATAGAAAAAACGAATCAGCATTTCCGCCGGGAAATCGAGAACTTCGTCGGGATGTGTCGACCACACTGCCGAGCTCATTGGAACGAGGTAATAATTGAGCAGATCAGCATCAAATCCATGGGCGTCTGCATACTGTCGCACCGTGAGGTTCCTTGCATTGCCGGATGCCAAGGATGCATTCGCCACTTTGAAAAAACGACCGATCTGCGCCAGGAGACGGTAAAACCGCGGGCGAAACAGGTTTCGTTTTTGGGCGAAAATCTTTTGCAGGCTCATCCCGTTATATTCAAGCCCGTCGGGACGATGCTGCACGCTGAACGACATCTCGCTCGGCTGAATGGCAACTCCGGTTTCCTCAAAGAGCTGACATAAGTTCGGATAAGTTACCTTGTTGAAAACAATGAATCCGGTGTCGATGGGGACTGCGCGGCCGCTCTCTTGCACCGTCACCGTATTGGTGTGGCCTCCCGGTCGGGCCGCCTTGTCGAAAAGTGTCAAATGGGCTTGGTCGCGCAAATTCCACGCACATCCAAGGCCCGCGACGCCCGTGCCAATAATCGCGATGCGCTCCATGGCGAAGTTATTCGTCGTTCTGGTCTCGGGCGACTTGGTAAGCGGACGTTGGCACTCCGCGCAGGTCCCATACAATGCCCAGCGCCGCTAATACTCTCAGCACGTAGTAAGAAATATCAATCTCCCACCAGTAAAACCCTTGCCTTGCGGAAGCCTGATAGTGGTGGTGGTTGTTGTGCCATCCTTCGCCCAGCGTGATTAGCGCGAGGATGAGGCTGTTTCGACTCTCGTCATTCGTTTCGTAGCGCTTGGACCCCAGCGTGTGCGCAAACGAATTGACTGCACAGGTTCCGTGGAAAAGGAAAACGGTGCTGATAAAAAATCCCCAGACGACCAACTGCCATCCATTGGTGCCCAGACCCGGTGCAAAGGCAGCTAGCAGTTCTCCCGCTCCGAAAAGTGCTCCCGCTAGCAACAGGGGACCGATCAAGTCAAAACGATTAAGGAAAACAAGCTCGGGGAATTTCACCAGGTCACGCACCGCGGCATAGTTGGTCGGGAAGTTCCGGCTGCTCGTCAGCCACCCGACATGGGACCAGAGAAAGCCCTTGGACACTGGCGAATGAGTATCGTGTTCTTCATCAGAATGCCGGTGGTGATGCCTGTGCACCGAAGCCCACCACAGAGGGCCACGCTGGACCGCAGTGAGGCCAAGTAACGCAAAGACAAATTGGATCGGGCGCGAAGTTTTGAAAGCCCGGTGACAAAAGTAGCGGTGATACAATCCAGTCACTGCAAACATGCGGATCAGGTAGAGCGCTACGGCAACACCGACAGCCGTCCAGCTCCATCCCGTCCAGATCACACCGAGACAAGCCAGATGCAGAATGATAAACGGGATCGCCCGGGACCATTCGAAGCGCTCTGGAAGATCTCGAATGCGCTCTCCGCCCTCCGGGAAGTAGTCGGAATCCAGGAGGTCAATTAGCCTGCGCCAAAACCCCCGCCGTCTTGGTTGTGCGGTGGGGTTATTCAGAATTGATTCCGATTTCGGTGAGGATGCGTTGTAAGTCGTCGGTTCCATAATACTCAATGGTGATGTGGCCTTGTTTCTCACCATGATGTATTACGACGCGGGTTGCCAACCGGTGCTGCAGTAAGTTCTGCACGTGTTGGACCGCAGGAGTCAACCCCTCCATCTTCCGACGCCGAGATGGAGCTGTTGATGGTTGTCCGGATCTGGATTGATGGTCGGCGACCAATTTTTCTGCCCGTCGAACCGAGGCACTCTGACGCAGGATCATATCCGCCAGGAGGCGCTGCTCTTCCTTGGTCCTTAGCGAGAGCAATACTTTGGCATGGCCAACGGAAACCTGTCCCTGCCGAAGCATCGATTTTACGTTTTCATCGAGATCCAGCAACCGGACGGCATTGGCAATCGCAGCGCGGCTTTTGCCGACCCGCCTGGAAATCTCTTCCTGGGTCAGGCCGAATTCCTTGGAGAGGCGTGCATACGCTGTCGCTTCTTCGATCGGATTCAGATCCTCACGCTGAAGGTTTTCAATAAGCGCGAGTTCGAGAACCTCCTGATCGGAAGCCTTGCGGATGATTACCGGGGCCTCGGTGAGACCCACCTCTTGGGCTGCTCTCCACCGGCGCTCGCCTGCGATAAGCTCAAACTTGCCATCGGAACTTCGGACAATCAATGGCTGGATAATTCCCCGTTCGCGGATCGACTCGACAAGGTCGTGCAGTTGTTCCGGGCGAAACTGGGACCGCGGCTGCAGCGGGCTCGCAAATATTTTTTGGAGTCCGATCATTTGAATCCGCTCGCCATCGTCCACGGAGGGCACGGGGGCGGAAACGCGGGGATTAATCAGTGCGCCAAGTCCCTTGCCAAGTGCGGGTTTTGCCATAGTTAGCGGAGTCTAAACGGATGCTGCCATCAAAATCAAACTGGTTTACGTCCAAATTTGACGAAAGTATGGTTGGGTGAAATGTTCTTAATAAGAAATGAAATGTGATTGGGCGAACTTTCGGCTGGAGCGGCTCCTTGTTTGGAATGACATTGCGGGACGTGTGGCGCCGGAGCACATGGCTTTCGACGAATGGATGCTGGGTCAGCAATCGCCGTGCTTGCGGGCGTATCGATGGAATCATGCTGCGGTTTCTGTGGGAACCATGGCGTCCGCTCAAGCAGCAGTGTCCTTTGCCGGAGAGCGGCCATGGGTGCGGCGTTGGACTGGAGGGGGAATAGTAGAGCATGGATCAGATCTCACTATCGCGTTGGCCCTCCCGGCGGATGCTCTGACATGGGAACTAGACGCGCGTGCCGTTTACGGCTGGATTCATCGGGCTGCAGAGAAGGCGCTAAGGCCGATCATTTCAGCGGTTCGCGCTGCTGACGCACAGGATTTTATCAATGGTCCTCAGTGCTTTGAAAGTCCGGTTTGTTCGGATCTGATGCTGGGTGACGCTAAAATCCTCGGAGGCGCGCTCCGGAGATCGCGGGCGGGCATTTTGTATCAGGGGTCGCTCCAACGCGTCTTGCCACCCGATGATTTCTTGCCACTCATGGCTGCCAATCTCGCCGATAACTGCGTGGTGTGGCGCCCGGATCTTGACGCCGAGTCTGCTGCAAAATCTCTCGCCCGATCGAGATACGCCTCAGACAATTGGAAGTTTCGTCGGGCGTAGGGTGCCACGCAATGCCGATTCTGCGCAACTTGATCTGCAACGTCCCTTGACAGCTGCGCAGTCCCACATTTAATTAACGACACAGATGATCGATATTAATCCGAATTTTGCTGCCATCAAGCAGGGCCTCATTGAGATCCCTCCTGCGGAAGCGTTGAAACTGGAAAAAGACGGCCTTGACGTCATTCACGATATTTACCGTTACGCGAAATTGGGATTTGGCGCGATTTCGGAGGGAGATTTTGACCGGATGAAGTGGTATGGCGTGTATCGCCAAAAACCTAAAGACGGTGGCTATTTCATGTTGCGAACGAAGATTCCTGGCGGTCAGCTCACTCCGGAGCAGGCGATCAAATTGTCGGAATTGGGCGACCAGTATGGGCATGGTTTTTCGGATGCCACGACGCGCCAGACCATTCAATTTCACTGGCTGAGGATCGAAGACATCCCCGATATTTTTGACCAACTGGACAAGGTGGGAATCACGACCAGCGGTGCCTGTGGCGACGATACCCGCAATGTCTGCGGATGCCCGGTGAGCGGGATTAACCCGGATGAGGTGTTGGATGCGACGCCGCAGTTGATGGAAATCAACCGGAACCTGACAAATAACCGCGATTTTTCCAACTTGCCTCGCAAGTATAAAATCTCCATTAGCGGTTGCCACCTGCATTGCTCGCAGCCTGATATCAACTGCCTCGGGATGTTTGGGCTTGTTAACACCGATGGCGAACCTGGCTATGGCGTGAAAACGGGGGGCGGATTGGCATCTTCGCCGCACATGGCTCAAACCTTGCCGATCTGGATCTCACCCGAGCAAGCGTGGCCGGTCACTAAGGCCATCAGTGAAATCTATCGCGACGAAGGATACCGCAATAAGCGCAACCGGGCGCGGTTCAAGTTCCTGGTTGCAGACTGGGGCGCGGAACGCATCACTAAGGAAATTGAAGCAATCCTCGGCTATACCTTGCGACCGCACACGGATTTTGTTTTTCCTCGCGATCAGGAGTCGGATCACATGGGCATCCATCCGCAAAAGCAGGTCGGCTTGTTTTGGGTCGGTATTTGTTTGTCTGGCGGTCGAATCCGTGACGGTGTGCTTGCCAAGGTTGGCGCACTTGCGGCAAAGTTTTGTGAGCCGGGTAAGGCGTGCATCCGACTTACGAATAAGCAAAATCTCCTCATTCCGAACGTGCCTGAGGCAAATCTGCCTGCCATGAAGGCAGAGATGGACGCGTTGGGATTGGTCTATGAGCCGACGAATTTCCGCAAAGGCTGTGTTTCCTGCACCGGAATTGAGTTTTGTAACCTTGCCATTGCTGAGACAAAAAACCGGATGATTACGCTGGTCGAGCAGCTTGAGCAGCGTAGCGGGTGGTACAAAGACAAGCTCCGCGTGCATTTCAGCGGTTGCCCTTCATCCTGCGGCCAGCACCAGATCGCTGACATCGGCTTTCGCGGAGCGAGAACCAAAGTCGATGGCAAGATGGTGGACGCCTTCGATATGTTCGTGGCGGGTCGATTGGGCGAGAATCGCCGCTTCAACGATCTGCTCAAAGGGAAGATCCTGGCCACTGACGTGGACGTGGTCATCGACTCGCTGTTGCGGGCCTACACCGAGAATAAATCGGAAGCTGAAACATTCAGCGAGTATTGCGAACGTGCGGGTAAAGCGAACCTGCTGGCGGTCCTGCCGGAACGCTATCGCTCTTAATCGCGTGTTTCGTTAATTTAAATTATAAACCCTCCATGACGCACGCCGTCATGGAGGGTTTTCTTTTGCGCCAGCGCTGGGTCGTTAAACGATGCTTTTGATCGGCCGAATAGGGTCGGTCTCCGCGTCGTAATCCACACCGTCCAGGCCGAATCCGAAGAGGCGATAAAACTCACTCTGGTAGCCGGTGAAATCCGAAACGGCATCGATTGTTTCGGTAGTTACTCCATCCCAGACCTGCGTGATTTCCGCCTGCACGTCTTCGCGCATTTCCCAGTCATCAATGCGCACGCGGCCTTTGTCGTCTAGCGTCGGACCCGTGGGTGCGCCGAAATGATCGGAGAATAGCCGGTATATTTGCTCAATGCATCCTTCGTGCAGCCCCTTTGCTTTCATTACTTTGTATAGAATGGAAATATAGAGCGGCACCACGGGGATTGCGGAACTGGCCTGCGTGACGAGTGCTTTATTGACCGAGACAACGGCCGTTCCCGATCCAAACCGGGCGTTCATTTCCTGTGCGGTGTCTTCTAAATGTAACTTGGCGCGACCGATCGTTCCATCGGCATAGATGGCCCATGTCAGCTCCGGCCCAATGTACGAATACGCCACGGTTCTAAATCCGTCGGCAAGGACACCTGCTGCAGAAAGTGCGTCGATCCAGAGTTTCCAGTCGTCTCCGCCCATCACCTTGATGGTTTGGGTGAGTTCGTCTTCGGTAGCTGGTTCGATCGTGACCGACTCGATTTCCTTTTTGTCGGTATTTAGATTTTTGTTCGTGTAAGTTTCACCGGTCGGTTTCAAGACGGATCGATACACGTCTCCGGTGGCGGGGTCCGTACGACGGGGGGATGCAAGGCTGTAAACAATCATGTCGATATGGCCCAGGTCTGCACGGATGGCCTCGATCACCGATTGTTTCATTTCATTTGAAAATGCATCGCCGTTAAAGCTCTTGGCGTACAAGTCTTCTTTGGCGGCAGCGACCTCAAATGCGGCTGAATTGTACCACCCGGCGGAGGCCGACTTCTTCTCGACGGGTTCCCTTTCAAAAAATACGCCGATGGTGGACGCGCCCGCTCCAAAAGCCGGGACGATCCGTGATGCGAGGCCATAGCCGGTAGAGGCTCCGACGACCAGGATGCGCTTGGGGGCGTTCGTCAAGCGGGGCTTTGATTTTACGTAATCAATCTGCTGCTGCACGTGCGCTGCACAGCCTTCCGGGTGTGCTGTGGTGCAAATAAAACCGCGAATTTTAGGGGTAATGATCATGTGGGCAAAGTTTTTGACGCCTTTGTCTGATGGACGCAAGCCTTTGCAAATGGAATTGATGGTCTTGAATATTCTCAGCGCTGCGCCGTTAGTAATAATATGAAGACATTCTGCGGGTTTTCCCGTGACTCACTCAAGGGCAGCGCGCTCGTATTCGTGCTCACTATTGCCCTCACGGCTTGCGGACCATCGGCACCTGTTGATTCGGGGGAAGGCACACTGATCGACGAGGAGGTCAATCAACGGGTTGCGCAGATAGAACTCGAACAAAGGCTTGCCGACCTCGAGCGACGGCTTGAAGAGCAATCTCTGACGGATGAAGAAAAAGACCGGCTCATCGCCGATCAGCGCCTCTTGCTTGAGGAAAAGAACCGCACCGCACAGGCAAATTCGGCTCCATCCCCTGTGAGCAGCCAACCCGCTACAGCTCCCGTGCTCGCCTCCGGCGTGGGTAATTCTGTCGATGCAGACTACTCGGTGTTTTATGAGCGCCTCGAGCCTCATGGCACGTGGCTGGAGACTCCGCAATTCGGAGAGATCTGGCAGCCCGCGCCGCGATATACTCCGCAGGGCTGGCAACCCTACACCCGGGGAGAATGGACTTACGCCGACGTAGGCTGGACATGGGTCTCCAGCGAGCCCTTTGGGTGGGCGACCTATCACTACGGACGCTGGAGCAATATTTCCGGTCGTGGCTGGTGTTGGATTCCTGGAAACCAATGGGCTCCGGCGTGGGTCTCATGGAGAACCGGCAGAGATTATGTCGGATGGGCGCCACTGCCGGTGCAGGCAGGATTCCGAGGAAATCGCATCGGTGTGAATATCGACATCGAATTTGACTCGGGTCCCAGCTGCTATAATTTTGTTCCGAATCGGTATTTTGGATCCTCATCGATCTACCGCTATGTGGTGCCGCGGAATCAGAATGTCGCGATTATCGGAAATACAACGAATGTCACCAACATCATCACTGACAATAACGTCGTGATCAACCAAGGGCCAAACTACACGAGCCTCAATGCGTCGCAGGTAAATCCTATCCGCACTGCCCGGTTGCAGCGGGAAGCGATCCTCCGAAACCAGGGCAATCTCAACCCGACGTTCTTAAATGGGCAACTCCGGGTTGCAGCTCCTGCCGTCGGGCAGGGAAGTCCCGCCCGCCGCGCCGCCCTACAACGGGCGGAGCGACTCGAACGCATTGAAACTGTGACCGGATGGGAGCAAGTCCGCAGCCCTGCAGAACGCCAACAACTCCGAGAGCAGCTCGTGCGTCAGAATCAACGGGAGCAGGCCCGGAATCAAGCAATAGCAGCAGCCGACTCAACAACAGTTCAAAATACGCCGCCAGCACGGAAAACTCTGATCGAGCAGCGGGCGCAGCGTGAAGTGCAAGCCCGCCGCGATGTAGCACAACGCGAGCGTGACCAACAGGCGCGGCTAGCTGCTGCGCGTCAGCAGGCAGGACCGCCGCCGCCAGCAGCGCAAACAAATCGAGGCCAACGAGAGGCCCAAGCCCGCCGCGATGTAGCACAACGCGA
>Ga0335398_10001416_pt1 | contig 41209 bp, 15 predicted proteins | sample BON03_FD_205742 | JGI IMG/M metagenome (GOLD analysis project Ga0335398, IMG submission 205742) | Freshwater microbial communities from Lake Bonney liftoff mats and glacier meltwater in Antarctica - BON-03 (spades assembly) (version 2) | ecosystem: Environmental > Aquatic > Freshwater > Ice >... | reverse complement strand
GGCCTCGAGGTCGCCCTCGTCGGCGTCGGCGGGGGCCGGGGGCGCGGAGGGGGGCGGGGGGGGGGCGGCCAGGGCGCCGGCGCCGTCGCCGCCTCCTGCGGCCGCTGCAGACGAGGCCGCGGCTGATGCCGCCGCCGATGCTGGTGCCGCCGCCGCCGCCGCCGCTGCTGCTGCCGCCGCGCCGCTGCTGCCCCCCGCGCCCCGTAGCCGCGCGTCCATGTACTTGGCCACGAGTTCGGCTGGCTCAGACGGGCGCGAGTTGACCGCCGACTCGATCGCGTCCTTGACCGCGTGCGCGAACAGCATCCCGGCCGGCGTGCAGCCAAAGGGCACGCCGGCGAGGTCGTCGCCGCCGCCGCCGCTAGGTCGCCGCCGCCGCCGACGCCCCCTCCCCTCGAGCGCGCGTCACACTTCCTCAATCCAGCAATCCCTCGACCCTCGTCCTCTTCTTGATCGTCCCAACCAAACCGGCAGCAACAACCCACGGCCCAACGCATGTCCATCCCTCTCTGGTCAACCGCCCCCTCCCCAACAACCGAAATCGCGAGGGGCTTGATGGCGATGCCGCGACCCGGCAAGCGCCCCGCCAAGACGGACGAGGAGCGCGCCGCCTTCAAGGAGGAGAGCCGGCGCCTCGCCGAGGGCCAGAAGACGCGCCCCGTCTACGGGCCCGGGTCGCCGCTCCAGCCCCCGCTCACGGCGCTCGAGCGCCGGGCGGGGGCGGCCGCCGGCAGCGCGTCGGCCGCCCGGCTCGCGCAGGTCGCCGGCGGCGGGCGGCCCGTCTGCGTCACAGGCGCCACGGGCTACGTGGCGGGCCACGTGGTCAAGCGCCTGCTCGCCGCGGGGCACGCGGTGCACGGCACGTGCCGCGCGCCCGAGGACGCCCGCAGCACGGGCCACCTGCTGGCCCTGCCCGGCGCGCCCGAGCGGCTCAAGCTCTTCCGCGCGGACTTGGTGGCGGACGCCGACGGCGCTGCGTTCGACGCCGCGCTCAAGGGCTGCGGCGCGCTCATCCACACCGCCTCGCCCTACGCCGTGGACGTGCCCTCGCGGCGCGAGGCGGAGCGCATGATTCGGACCGCCGTGCAGGGGACGGACGCCGTCTTGAAGGCGGCCGCCCGCTGCCCGACCGTCGAGCGCGTCGTCGTCACTGCCTCTTCGGTCTCGGTGTTCGGCGACGCGCACGAGCGCGGCCGGGGGCACGTGTTCACGGACGCCGACTGGAACCTGGTGGCCGACCGCCGGCGGCACCCTTACTACTTTTCCAAGGTCGCGGCGGAGCGGCGCGCGTGGCAGATCGAGGAGGAGGCGCGCGCGCAGCTGCGGGGGCGGCAGCAGCAGCAGGGGCAGCAAGGCAGCACGGGCGGCGGCGGTGGCCGCAATAGCAACGGCAACGGCGCCGCGCCGGCCTCGGCGGCGGCCGGCGGCGGCTGGAACCTGGTCACGGTGCACCCGCCCGCGGTGTGGGGCCCCCCCATCTCGGACCGCCGCGACGGCGAGTCGGTCGAGCAGGCGCTCGACCTGCTCTCCGGGCGGCTGTGGCCGTGGGCGCCCCAGCTGGGGGTGGGAACCGTCGACGCGCGCGACGCCGCGCTGGCGCACTGCGCCGCCGCCCTGGCGCCCGGCGCCCGCGGCCGGTACCTGATCAACGGCCGGTCGTGCGAGCTGCTGTCGCAGGCCGCGCGCCTGCTCCGGCGCGCGTACCCGTCGATGCCGGTCCCCTTTCTGACAAAGCCGCCGCGCCTGCCGCTGCTGCTTTTCGGCCCGCTGATCGGCCTGCCGCGGCCCATGACGCGCGCCCTGCACCGCAAGGTCCCCCGGATCGACGCGTCCCGCGCGGCCGAGGATCTCGGCCTGCGCGAGTACATCCCGCTGGAGGACACGATCCTCGACATGGCCGCGGCAGTGGTGGCGCGCGGGATGGTCCGCCCGCCGCCGTTCCTAAAAACGGCGGTGGGGCGGATGGCCGTCTTCGTGGTCTTGCCCGCGCTCGCGGCCCTCTTGGCGCTCGTCGCAGCGCTGGTGCGGCGACTCCTGTTGGGGCGGGTGTTTTGAATGTCGGGCCTCTTGTGTTGGCGGCGTTTTCGATGCAGCTTTTGCAACTCTGAATGTGAAAGCGAATCGAGCGAGATCTCTTGCGAGGAGAGCGTCGTCGGCAACGGCGGCGGCGGCGACAAACAGACACAACACGGGCGCGCTGTATTGATGCCCCCATTCTTCTCTCTCGCTCGTCTCTCTCCTTGGTCACGACCAAACCCGTCGGCTCCTTCTTCCAACACAGCGCCAGCCCATTACCTTCCGAGAACACCCAAAAACAGCGAGGCGTCTCTTTGTCCCCCTCCAGTGCCCCCCGCTCCCCTCTCGCAGGGCCGACCGCGCGCACCTGCCCACCGCAGGAGGACATCACAGACAGCATCTTCTCCGGCATTCGACAGTCAGCGCGGAGGCGATGAGCGACTACTACGGTGCAGGAGCGGGAGGAGGAGGAGGACCCGAGGCGCCCCCTCCCCCTCCCCCTCCAGACGACGATGCGGGGGACGGCTATCACGGCTACGCGGCGGGGGGGGGCGTTCCTCCACCGCCGCCCCCCCCTCACGACGGGTCGGCATACCACCCGCCGCCGCCTCCTCCGCCAGGCGCCGGCCCCTCCCCGTTGCCGCCGCCGCCGCCGCCGCCGCCGCCGGGCGCCTACCCGCCGCCGCCGCCGCCGCCGCCCCGCCAAATGAGCAGCAGCGGTGGCGCGCTCGTCGCGTTCGGCGCGAGCCGCGCGGGCAGCGCACCGGGCGGCGGCGCCCTCGTGCCGTTTGGCGCCGCCGCAGGTCCCGCGCTGCGGCAGCCGCCGGCCCCGCGCGCCAAGCGCCCGCGGCGGTACCAGTGGGGCCCGCCGGCCGACCCGTCGGCGCTCGAGCCGCCGCCCGCGCCGCCGCCGCCGGCGCCGCCGCCGCCGCTCAAGGTGGAAGGAGCACACGCGGCCGCCGCTCCCGCTGCCGTCGGCGACAAGCGCGCCCCGAGCGCCGAGGGTGACGAGGCTCCCGAGGGCGTCAAGCGCCGCAAGCGCAAGAGCCGCTGGGAGCCCGAGCCAGCGGCGGCGGCGGCGCCCGCTCAGCCGTCCTTTCACACGGCCACGCGCGCCGAGCCCGCCCGCGACGCCGCCGGATTCGTGATCTTCCCCGGGGAGATCCCCGCGGTTGTGTCGCTGGCGGGCGGCGCCGTGACGGCGGTCCTGGACCCGGCGGCGCGCGCGGCAGCTGGGGGCGGCGACGCCGCCGGCGCGGGCGGCGGCGGCGGCGGCCTCGGCGGCGGCCTCGGCGGCGCCGGCGGGACCTCTGTGGCGGGCGAGCTCCGCGACGCCCTCGCTCGTCTCCAGGACCTCCAGCGCCGCATGGACGCGGGCGAGGCCGACGTTCCGCCCCCGCCGCCGCCCGGCCAGCCGCGCTCCCCGTCGCCCGAGCCAGAGTACGACGCCGCGGGCGTCCGCACCAACACGCGCGAGCAGCGCGCCCGGGGACGGCTCGTCGACGCGCGCAACCGCGCCGTCGAGGACGTGCTGCGGCACGACCCCTCCTTCCGCCCGCCACCCGGCTACAAGCCCCGCACCTACAGCCGCAAGCTCTACATCCCCGAGAAGGAGTATCCCGGCTACAACTTCATCGGCCTGATCATCGGCCCGCGCGGTAACACCCAAAAAAAGATGATGCGCGAGACGGGCTGCCGCATCGCCATCCGCGGCCGGGGCTCCGTGAAGGACGGCGCCGCGCGCGCCAGCGGCTACGACTACGGCGAGGACGACGAGCTGCACGTCCTGGTCGCCGGGGAGAGCGCCGAGGCGGTCGACCGCGCGGCCGCGATGGTCGAGGAGCTGCTCTCGCCCGTGGACGACGCCATCAACGACCACAAGAAGCTGCAGCTGCGCGAGCTGGCGGCGCTCAACGGCACGCTCAAGGAGCACGAGGTGTGCGCGGTGTGCGGCGACTACCTGCACCGCGCGGAGGAGTGCCCGCAGGCGGGGCCGGGAGGGGCGGGCGGCAAGCAAGTGTACCGCCTGCCGGATCACGTGGCGTCCGCCGTGCAGGAGCAGTACGAGCGCGACGTGGCGCGGGTGCGCGGGGCGGGCGCGGCGCGGCCGACGGCCGACGCCGAGTTCCGGTCGTTCATGGCCGAGCTCGGGGGGGCGCCGCCGCCCGAGATGATGGGGGGCGGGGGGGGGGGGGGGGGGGGCCCAGGCGGGCGGGCCGGGTCGGGCGGCGGCGGCGCGCCCGGAGGCGGCGGAGGAGGGGGCGGCGGGCGCGCGCCCGACCTGCCCGACGAGTGCCGAATCTTCGTCAACGGCCTCCCGCCCGCCTTCAACGACGCCATGCTGGCGCAGCTGTTCGAGCCGCACGGGCGCGTGGCGCACGCCGCCATCGCCACCGAGCCGGGCGCGGGGGGCGCGCCCCGCGGCTTCGGGTTCGTGCAGATGCCCGACGCCGCCGAGGCGCTGGCCGCGCGGCGCGCGCTCGACGGGCACGCGCTGGCCGACGGCCGCGCGCTGCTCGTGCGCCTGCGGTCGGAGCGCGGGCAGCCGTCGGGCGAGCGCGGCGGCGGCGGCGTGGCCGGCGGCGGCGGCGGCCCCATGGGCGGCGGCGGCCGCGGCGGCCCCATGGGCGGCGGCGGCGGCGGCGGCGGCGGCGGCCCCCCGGACGACCGCAAGCTCTACGTGGCAGGCCTGCCCCCCCGCGCCGACGAACGCTGGCTTCGCGCCGCCTTCGAGCCCTTTGGCCCCGTGCTCGAGGCGCGGCAGGTCGCCGAGCGCCACGACCCCTCCGTCTGCCGCGGCTTTGGGTTCGTGACCTTTGCCGACGCCGAGCGCGCGCGCGCGGCCATGGCCGCGCTCGACGGCGCGTGGCAGGAGGGGAAGCAGCTGTGCGTGCGGGTGGCGGGGCAGCCGGGCGACGGGCCGCGCGGCCCGCCCGGCGGCGGCGGCGGCGGCGGCGGGATGGGCTTTGGCTTTGGCCGCGGCGGCCCGCCGATGCCGTACGGTCCTCCCGGTCCCGCGGGCTACGGCGGCGGCGGGGGGCCGATGCAGCCGCCGCCGCCCTATGGCGGCGGCGGCGGGGCTGGCGGGTACGGCGCCCATCCCCCTGCCTATGGCGGGGGACACGGCGGCGGCGGATACGCGGCGCCGCAGCAGTCGCAGCAGCAGCAGCAGCAGCAGCAGCAGGCGTACGGAGGAGGAGGAGGAGGGTATGGCGTCGGCGGGCCGCCGCTGCCGCCCGGGCCGCCGCCGCCGCAGCACCAGTTTGCGCCGCCGCCTCAGCACCAATTCGCGCCGCCGCCGCAGCACCAGCAAGCGTACGGCGGGTGGGGCGGCGGGCCGCCCGACCCCTCCTCCTCCTACGGCGGGCGGCCCCCCATGCACTACCCGCCGCCCCAGCAGCAGCAGCAGATGCTGATGCAGCAGCAGATGCAGATGCAGGGCGCGATGTACCCGCCGCCCGCGCACCGAGGCGGCATGCCGATGATGATGATGGGCGGCGGGGTTGCGGGCGCGCCGCTGCCGCCGATGGGCGTGCCCCCTCCGCCGCCCCCTCCTCCGCCCCCTCCTCCGCCGGACGAGGACGAGCCCGACGACGACGACGACGAGGACGGCGCGGGCGGGTACCAGCCGCCGCGGCCGCCGCCGCAGCCGCCGCAGCCGCAGCAGCAGCAGCAGCCGCATGCCGCGGCCGAGTACGAGCGTTTCATGGCCGAGCTCAAGTGACGAGAAGGAACAAAAGAGAGGGTTGGGTCCGCCTCGAAAGAGCCAGGCGACAGAGCGCGGGCGAGCGCGGCGCGGCGGAGGGTCTTTGTCTCGTCGGGCGTTCCGTCGCCCGCGCGATTGGCGGTAATTTATCTTCTTCTTTGCTTGTCGTTGTGCGTCAGCGTCGATTGCTAGCACTAAAAGACAAGGAGGCGAGCTCTCCATTACATTGCAAGACCCGCATAAACGCGATCGTCAACAAACAGCCGCCCGCTCGTGACGAGCGCAAATGACCTCGCCGCCGCTCAACAACGGCGTCGCCGGCCGCATCGCGATCGGGCAGCCCATCCCTCCCCCCCTCTCCCCTTTTTTCACTCGTCCCGCGACCCGCCCGCCAGCAAGCTCAGCAGCTTGAGCAGCTCGATGTACATCCACACCAGCGTGAGCATCAGGCTCTGCGCGAAGTACCACACCATGTGGTCCGGCACGCGCTGGCGCGAGCGCGACAGGCGGTCGATCTGCGCGAGGTCGAGCAGCAGGTTGGACGCGGCGAGGCCGCTGGCAACGAGGCTGATGCCGATCGCTAAGGGCCCGCCGCCGAACAGGGCCGGCATGCGGACGCCGCACATGCCCAATCCGACGACCGCCAGCATCCCTAAAAAGTAGCCGCCCGTCACGCCGCGGACGGCCGAGGCGAACCGGTCGGTCACGTCGACCCAGCGGAAGCGCACGGCGGCGAGCATGGCGGCCGCCGTAGTGGTGGTCAGCAGGGCGGCCTGCATCGCCACGCCCGGAAAGCGGAGCTCCATGACGGCGCTCATGCCGGCGATGGCGACGCCTTTTGCAACGGCGTAAACCGGCGCCGTGTAAGGGGCCCACGTTGGTTTAAACGTGCCGGCGATGGCGGCCGCGAACGCGACGACGCCGGCCCCCTGCGAGGCGCCCAGGACCGCGGGGAGGCCCCCCGTCACGGCGCCCGCGAAGATCTGCTGCCACGTGAAGGCGGCGCTGCAGGCCATCATCGCGAGCAAGAGCGCGGTCCTTTGGATGACCTGGTCTCCGGTGGCGAGCGCCTTGCCGCCGCCGTCGTCAAACCCGCCGCCGCCTCGCCGCCGGAGCGGGGAGCCGTAGCCGCCGCCGTCGTCGAGCTCGGCGGCGGCGCGGCGGAGGGCCGGGTTGCTGCTGGTGGTGCTGAAGACGGCGGCCACGCGCAAGGGGGCGCGGCGGCGGCCGAGGCGGAGGGGCGCGGCGCGAGCGTTGGCGGAAGCGGAAACGGCGAGAGCCCGGCGCGACGGCGACGGAGCGACTGCGGCGGCGGCGACCAGCAGCGGCCGCTGCCGCCTGGCCGCGCCCAGGCCGAGGGGTCCTCCGCGAGCAGCAGGCGCGGAGCATGCCGTCGACGCCATGTTGGGTGGGTTGTGCTTGCGCGGGCGATTGGCGATCGTGGTGTGTGTTGTAGTGTGTGGCGCGCCCGCGCGCAGAGACTCTTGCGCCCGTAGAAAAGAGAGCTTCAGCACTACTAGAGAGCGGACGCGGACGTGGGTGTTTGGTCGAAAGTTGCTCGGTTGTGCAATCCGACTCTTGTGTGGCAGACGAGGAAGACACGGGATGAGTGCGGGACGTTGCAAAAACAACGAGCCGACGGCGCCGCCGGCGAGACGAGACGAGACGAGACGACGCCGCCACACCGCCGTCGTTGTCGCGAGCCAAAGCATCCCGCCTCGACAACGCCGTCCCTTGCCGCACACCACGCCTCTCCTGTCCGCACACACAGATCACGCCCGGATCCCATCTCTTTCGTCAAGTCAGAGAGCCAAAGCGAGACGTAGAAACGCAGAGAAACGTAGAACCCACCGAAAAAAAGAACAACACGATGCTGAACGCTGCCGCGTCTCGCGGCGCCGTCCGCGCGGCCGCCAGGTACGTGCCAGGACGACGGCGATGGTCGTCTTATTGCTGCTGCCAGCGCCTCCGGAATCGAACGCGGACGTTTCAGAGGCGCGCGCGGCCCCAATCTAAAAAGAATAGAGCCCCCCGACGCAAAAGTGCCTCTCGATCGCCCGCCCCCCCCCCCTCTTCCACCCCCTCCAAACGCCGAAACCAATCCAAACCGCAGCAGCCGCCGCGCCGTGGTCGTCCGCGCCGATGCCTCGGCGTCTGCGACGGTGAGTCGTCCGCTAGAGCGCGAGAACGAGCGCCAATCTTGCTTGGGGAGGAGGAGAGAGAGGGAGAGGGAGCCGCCGCCGCCGCTTTTGCCGCCACTTCCGCCGCCGCCAGCGCTCAAAACGTTCCCCCCCTTCCGAACCGAAAAAACAAACAGGACTGCCGCCCGTCCCCCCTCGCCCGCGGCGGCACCCTCGCCGACGCCCCCGTCGCCGCCTCGACCGCCCCCGCCGCCGCCGCCTCGGCCGCCCCCGCCGCCGCCGCGCGCGCCGCCGTCGTCGCGTCGGCCGCCGCCGCCGCCGCGCCCGCCGCGCCCGCCGCGCCCGCCGCCGCCCAGATGAGCGTGTCGGGCGGCCGCTTCCTCGACGACCGCTGGGTCGGCGGCCGCTGGGACCTCGCGCGCTTCGCCGGCAAGGGCGGCGAGACCGACTGGGACGCCGTCATCGACGCCGAGATGGCGCGCCGCAAGATGCTCGAGGACGCGCCCATCCCCTGTACCAACGAGGACCCCGTCAACTTCGACACGGCCGAGATCCCCTGGTGGGCGTGGGTGCGCCGCTTCCACCTGCCCGAGGCCGAGAAGCTCAACGGCCGGGCGGCCATGCTGGGCTACGTGCTCGCGGGCCTGGTGGACCTGGCCACGGGCGGCGCGGGCCTGGTCGAGCAGCAGGAGTCGTTTTTGGGCAAGCTGGCGCTGCACGTGTGCGTCTTCGGCGTCCTGCTGGTGCGGCAGACGGCCGACCTCGACCGCTTCAAGGGCCTGGTGGACGAGGCCACGTTCTACGACAAGCAGTGGTCGGCGGCGTGGGACGGGGTGCCGCGCCCGAGCGAGACGGAGAAGAGCTCCTGAGCGGGGAAAAGGGGGGGCGGGGGCGGGGGCGGGGGCGGGGGCGGAATCAAAACCGCGCGCTGCGCGGAGCGCATCATTCTCGGCGAGCGCTGTGTTTTAAGTTTTGTGTTTGTCTTCCCCCAGTGTTTGATCCCCTCGATCTGACTGGTTTCTTGTCCATTCTTTTGTGTGACCGCGTGTAAAGGGACCCTGTGTGAGTTGCATCAAGAGGAAAGAGCGATCGTCATTATCGTCGTCGTCGTCGTTCCCGCGCCGCGCGCCGCACGCTGCCGTCGTCCTTCGTCGTGGCGTCTATTTCGTCGCGCCCCCTTGCGAAAAGCGATTCCGACGGGCGCGAGCCTCGATCCACGCGTGCATCTATCCGACGCTGCTCCGCACTCGCACGACGACGACCATCACGCCGGTTGCCGACACACACACCCAGGAAGATTGACACCCGCACCCCGGGAGCAGAGAGAGAGACCACCCACCGGTCCGATGTCCGCGCGCTGGGGCGGGGGGGCAGGCGGGCGCGCAGGAGGACGCGGGCGCGGTGGCCGGTCACGGGGAGCAGGAGCAGGAGGCGGCAGCACGGAAGACGACGACACGAGCGCCGCCGGCCTGCTGCGCACGGCCACGGCGCTGGCCGAGCGGGCGTCGCGCAGGGGGGCGGCCGCGCAACCGTCCGACCACGCCTCGGCCGCGGCCAAGTTCGCCCAGGCCGCCGCGTCCCCGTCGCCCCCCGACGCCGCCATGCAGGCGCTCCTGGGCCTGGGCGAGTCCCTCCAGCGGCAGGCGGAGGCCACGGTCGAGGCGGCCCGGCGGGCGCGCGACCTGACCGCGGGGGCTGAGCGGAGCGCCGCCGCCGCCGCCCTGGGTCTCTACTCGTCCGCCGCGGCCACGTGCGAGGAGGCGCTCTCGCGCGCGGCGTGCGCGTCGCTGCCGGGCGCGGGCGCCATGCGGGAGGACGCCGCGGCCAACGGCGCACGGGCGCTGTGCGCGGGCGCGGCGCTCATGCAGCAGCAGCAGCAGCAGCAGGAGACAAGGGGCGGCGGCGGCGGCGGCGGCGGCGGCGGCGGCGGCGGCGAGGTCGCGGGCGCCCTCACGGCGCTGGCGCTGCTCGACCGCGCGGTCGCCCTGTACGAGGGGGTGTTGCAACAGCGAGAGGGGGAGGACGAAGAAGTGGAGGCGCTGACGGACTTGGCGGACGCTTTGATAAGCAGGGCAGAGGCGGCGGGACGGCAGCAGGGGTGGCCGACGCCGGATGTCTCGCGCGCCCTCGAGCTCTACGCGCGCGCGTGCGGCGCGTGCGACTCGGCCCGGGGCGATGACCTGCCGGGCCTCTTGCACAACTGGGGCGTAGGTCTGTACACGGCCGCGCGGCTGCTGGCGGGCGGCGGCGACGACGGCGGCGGCGGCGGCGACGGCGGTGGCGGCGGCGACGGCGACAACGGCGGCGACGACGGCGACGACGCGGGGACCGCCATGCTCGGCGAGGCTGCCGGCAAGCTGCGCGCGGCGGCGGCCTTTGCGCGCGGCGACCCCCAGCCACACAACGCGCTGGGCGACGTGCTCGTGGCGCTGGCCCAGCGGGCGACGGCCAGGCCGGCGGCCGTGTCGCGCGCCGCCTCGACGGGGCTCCTGCCAGCGGCGGCGGCGGCGGCGGCGGCGGCGGCGGCGACCGATAACAACAGCAACGCGAGCCCCTTGCTCGGCCGCGCGGCCGCGGCCACCCGCGACGCGCTGTCCGCCGTGGCCACGGCGGCCGACCTCTGGCGGGCGCTGCTCCGGGCCGCCGTTGCAGAGGGCTACGGCGCGGCGCTGACGCTCTCGCGGCGCGATGCCGACGGCCTCTGCGGCTGCGCCGAGGTGTCCGTTCTGCTGGGCAAGGCGGACGCCGCGGGGGCGATGGGGGCGGGCGGGGGCGGCCCGGCCGCGGCGCTGGCGCACTTTGCCGAGGCGGCCCGGCTGTACGGCCAGGCGCTCCGCGAGTCGCCGCCCGCCGCGCTGGGCGCGTTTGCCGAGCGCGGGGCGGTGGCTTACAACGCGGCGTGCGCGGCGGCGCTGGCCGGGGACGCGGCGGGGGCGGCGGCGCTGCTGCGCGAGCTCCGGGCGCTCGGGCACCTCGGCGGGACGGCGGCCGACGTGGCCGACCTGCGCGGGGAGGAGGACCTGCGCGCGGTGTGGTCGCTGCCCGGGTGGGAGGGGGCCGTGTTCGGAAGCGTGGGGGCCGGCGGCGAGCGCTCCCTCGACGGCGGCGCTGATTGACAGACGCAGCGGGCGACGAGCCGATGCTGAAAGAAAGATACCCATCCGCGGCTCGCTCATGTGGCCACCCTTTCCCGCGGGCCGAGGATGTGAGGGTGGTAGCGCCCGAGAGCCTGCGCCTTCGGTGATTGTTGGCGAGCCGGGCCCCTCCGCCGAGAAAAATCTTCACGGAGAGGAGGAGGAGGGAGAAGATCGAGGTCACGTCGGCCGGCAAGCCTCCTTCCCTCAATCTTCTGCTATCCCTCCCCGCATCGTTTGCGCGCGCAATAACCAGAGCGCCTGCCCTCATCTCTCCCACCTCCCTCCTCGCCACGCTTCTCTTTCAGCGCGTTCAAAATCTTTCCTCTTCCTCGCACACAAGTTCAGGCGCGCCACAGCGCCGGCCGCTAGCCTCTCACGGCCGCCGCACGCGCGCAAAGGGAGATCGTCGACGCGCCGCTCCCCTGCCTGCGGTCACGCGCGGCACAGGCCCCGGAATAGGCGGCAGGGAGAGGGTGCTCTCGCCGGCTCGGCCCCCTCTCCCTCCCTCTCCCTCCCCCTCTCCCCAATCGCCAAGAGCATGGACGCGGGCCGCACCAAGCGCGTGCGCAAGGAGTCGCTCAAGCTGATGGAGGCCAACGCCGGCGCCCCGGGCGGCGCGGCGAGCGCGAGCGCGAGCGCAAGCGTGAGCGCCGGCCCCGGCGGCGGCGGCGTCGGCGGCGCCGGCGGCGACCATGCGGCGGCAGCGACGACGACGACGACGACCACGGCGCCCGCGACGGCGGCGACCCCCGCCGCGAGCGGCGGGGCCGGCGGCGCGGCGGACGGCGCCGGCGCGCCGGCCAAGGCCGCGGTCGCGCCGGCGGCCGTCGCGCCTGACGCTGCTCCCGCTGCTCCTGCTGCGCCCTACGCGGCGGCCTTGTCCGCCGCCGCCGCCGCCGCCGAGCAAATGGTGGCGGCAGCGCCTGCAACTGCCCCTGTTGGCCCTGCTGCTGCTGCCGCTGCTGCTGCCGTTCTCCCGACGGTCGCAGCCCCGGCCGAGGCCGGCAACGCGCAAGAGGGGGCCAACAAGGCGCTACCGGCAGCAGCAGCAGGAGCGAGCGCTGCTGCCGCCGCCGCCGCCGCCGCCGCCGCCGCCCTCGCGGCCGCCGCCGCCGCAGCGACGGCCGACGCCGACGCCGGCGCGGCCGCGGCCGGCGCCGCCCTGGACGCGGCGGCCGAGATCGAGGTCGCGGACGCAGAGGCGGCCGCGGAGGCGGCCGACGGAGGCGCCGCCGCCGCTGCCGCCCCGCCCGCCGCCGCGGACCCCCCGCTCGACCCCGCCGCGGCGGCCGCCGCCGCCGCCGCCGCCGCCGCCGCCGCCATCGCGGCGCTCGACTACGAGGAGGAGGAGGACGGCGAGGGCTCCCCGCCGCCCGCGGGCGGCGCGCCCATGTACACAGGGCCCTGCTCCCACTGCGGCACCCACGCCACCAGCCAGTGGCGCGCAGGCCCCGAGGCGGCCCCTGTGCTGTGCAACGCCTGCGGCCTGCAGTACAAGCGGGCGGGCGGCGAGCTGCCGCCGTGCGCGTGCCGCGTGAACGACGCGCTGACTGGTCCCTGCGTGCACTGCGGCGAGGAGGAGTCGCCGCAGTGGCGCGACGGCCCCGCGGGCGCCCCCCTCTGCGAGACGTGCGGGCGGCACTACCAGAAGACGCGCGCGCTGCCCAAGCGCAAGCGCCGCGCGCTGACGGGCGCGTTCAACGGCTGCGCCCACTGCGGCGCGCAGCAGTCGCCGCAGTGGCGCAGCGGCCCGCCTGAGCGGCCCGTGCTGTGCAACCGCTGCGGGCTGAGCTGGCGCAACCGGCGGTCGCTGCCGGTCTTGGTTCCCGGTACGGGCGGGGCCAACGGGCCGGCGTCGGTCGCGGCGCCGCTGGCGGGCGCAGCGGCGGCGGCGGCGGCGGCGGCGGCGGCGGCGGCGGCGGCGGGCGGCGGCGGCGGCGGCGGCACAGGCGCGGGCGAGCGGCGCGCGGCGGCAGGGCACCGCGGCGTGAGCGACGACTACCACTACTACGGCGCGGCGGGCGCGCACCAGCGCGGCGGGTCGGGCGCCAGCAAGCGCAAGGCCGCGGCCAGCATCGTGGGCGGCGGCAGCATCGTGGGCCCGGGCGGCATGGGCGGCGGCGCCAGCCTGGGCGGCGGCGGCAAGTCGAAAAAGGCGAAAAAGGGCGGCGGCGGCGGCGGCGGCGGCGGCGGCGGCGGCGGCGGCGGCGGCGGCGGCGGCGGCGGCGGCGGCAAGGCCAAAAAGCCCACCAAGGCGCAGCGCGAGGCCGCGGCGCAGGCCGCGGCCCAGGCGCACCAGCACGCCATCTTTGCGCACCAGCAGATGCAGCAGCAGATGATGATGGACGCTGCTGCTGCGGCGGCGGCGGCGGCGGCGGCGGCGGCGGCGGCGGGCGGCGGCGGCCTCGGCGGCGGCGGCCACTACGGCCACCACCAGCCCCACCACCACCTGCAGCAGCAGCAGCACCAGCACCAGCAGCACCACCACCACATGGCCGGTCTGCCCGCCGGCGGGCCCGACGCCGGCGGCATGGGCGGCATGGGCGCCACCCTGCTCGACCTGTCGCGCGCCGCGGCGGCCCTGCGGTCGGGCGTGAGCGGCGCGCCGAGCGCGGGCCCGGCGTCGGCGCGCGGCGCGGCGGCGGCCGCGGCGCTCGGCGCGGCGGACGAGCACCTCGCGGCCATGGCCGGGCGCTACGGCGCCGGCGGCGGCGCGGGTGGGCGCGCGCACGTTCCCAACAACAACAACAACGGCGGGGATCCCAACCTGTCGTCGTGCTCGGAGCAGGTCTCGCAACAGCAGCGCCAGCACCAGCAGCAGCAGCAGATGCTTGCAGGCGGCGGCGGCGGCGGCGGCGGGAGCGGCGGCGGCCCGGCCGTCACCGCCGTGCCCCCCATGCCCGGCTTTGTCCCCCTGGACGGCAGCGCCGCTAACGGCGGCGGCGCCACCGCAGAGGGCGTTGCGGTCGGCCCCTACGGCGGCGGCCCCGGGATGATGGCGGGCGTGGGAGGGGGGGGGGCCTATGGCGGCCCGATGGCGCCGGGCGGCGGCGGGGGCCTGCCGCCGGGCTTTGGCGGCGGCGGCCACAACCCGTACGGCTGCCCGCCGGGCGCGCCCGGGGGCGGTTTCGGCCCCTGGGGCGGCCACCCGGGCCAGGCCATGGGCGGCTGGGGCCCCGCGGGCATGATGGCCGGCGCGGGCGGCCCGATGGGCGGCCCGCCGCTGCCCGGCGCCGACCCTCTTTCGCAAGCCATGGCGGCCGCCGCCGCAGCGGCCGCGGGCGGCGGCCAGCCTGGCCAGCCCGGCTTGCCCCCCTTTGCGGCCATGATGGGACCCTACGGCATGTTTGGCATGCATCCGGCCATGATGGCCGCGGCCGCGGGCTTCATGCAGCAGCAGGGCGGCGGCGGCGGCGGCGCCGACGGCGGCGGCAGCAAGCCCGAGGAGGCGGCCGCGCTCGCGCAGCAGCAGCAGATGGCGGCGATGGCGGCCATGGCGCAGCAGCAGTACGCGGCGCAGTACCAGCTGTACGCGCAGCAGTGGCAGCAGCAGTGGCAGCAGCAGCACCAGCCGCAGCCGCAGCCGCCGCAGCCGCAGCAGCAGCAGCAGCAGCAGCCGTCGGCGGCGGTCGTTGCCGAGGCGGCGGCGGCGGCGGCGGCCGCCGCCGCAGCGGGCGAGGCCGAGGCCGCCGCCGCCGCTGCAGCCCAGGCCGCCGCCGCCGCCGCCAACGCCAACGCTTCCGCCGCAGCCGAGCAGTCGGATGCGGAGCGCAAGCGCGCCGCCGCGGCCGCCGAGCTCGCCGCCATGGAGGAGGAGGGGGAGGGCGAGGGCGAGGGGGAGGGCGAGGGCGAGGGCGAGGGCGAGGGCGAGGGCGGCGAGGGCGGCGACGGCGGCGAGGGCGACGACAACAAGGCGGATGCCGCCGACGCCGCCGCCGCCGCCGCGCATGCTGCCGCCGCTGCCCACGCCGCGGACGACGCCCGCGCGGGCGGCGCCGACCAGGCCCTCGTGAAAAAGGAGGGCGCTGGCGCCGCCGCCGCCGCCGCCGCCGACAAGGTCGGCGGCGGGCAGCAGCCAGCCACCGAGGACGCCGGCGGGGCGGGCGGCCTGACGGTCGACGGCGTGCCCGTGGGCGTGCCGCCCAACATGGCGGCGGCGATGGCCGCGATGATGGGCGGCCCCCCGCGCGCGGGCGCGACCGGCGGCGGGGCGCAGGCCGCGGCGCCAAACGCCGCCGCCCCGGCCCCGGCCGCCGCGCCCGCGGTTGCCGCCCCTGGCGCGGCCGCTGGCGTCGGCGCTGGCGTCGGCGCTGGCGGCGCCGGCGGTGCGGCGGGCGGCGGCAGCGCCTTCCCTTTCAACGGCATGATGATGCCCGGCATGGGCATGATGATGCCCCCAGGACACGGCGCGGCCTTTGGCGCGCCCTTCGGCTTTTTAAACAACCCCTTTGCGGGCGGCATGGCCGGCGGCCCCTGGGGCGCGGGCGCCGCGCCGGCGCCTCCGGCCGGCGGCGGCGCGCCTCAGTGAAGCGGCGGCGGCGGCGGCGGGGGGCGGCGGGGGCGGCGGCCGGATCTCTCGTCTCGTTTCTCTCGCTATGTGGTGTCGTTGCAAACCCCTCCGATTTTGTATCTTGAGTTGCCTTGCGTCTCCCCCAGCATAGTACTTGTGCGCCCGCCCCCCCCTGTTCCCGCGCGCCCCGAGAGGGCGCTGCCGCGCGCGCGACGAGCAAACGGAAGTAGCGACCAAAAAAGACGACAAATGGACGCGGGGCTGCAAGGCCAGAGTTATGTCGAGAGATCACGCTCGACCGATCCGACTCAAAAGATCACATTGTCACGCAAAGTCGTCCGCGGCCGCCCCGGGCCCCGCGGACGCGTCGACCAGCTCGCTCACGATCTCGACCCCGCGCCGGAGCGCCCGCCCGGCCACCCCGCTCGCGCGCAAGGCGCGGCACACGGCCTCTGGCGCCACGACCAACTGGAGCTCGGGCGCGATGGCGCGGCGGCAGGGGCGCGGGCCGCGCGGGCGGGTTGCCTCCGCCGCTGCCGCCGTCGTCCCTGCCGCCGCCGCCCCTGCGCCGCCGCCGCCGTCCTCGCCGCAGTCGTACAGGCCCGCGAGGGCGGCCACGAACGGGACCCAGCGCGCGGCGCTCTCGCGCACGCGCTGCGCCGGGCGGTCGAGCAGCGAGCAGCGCTGCGCCGCCACCGCGCTGGCGCCCGCCGGCGCGCGCGCGCCAGCCGGCCTCGGGCGCGCGGCCGCCCTCGACGCCGCCGACGCGGCGGCGCCGCCGGCGAACCGCAGCGCCCCCTCGGGCGCCGGGTGGTCCGCGTCCGCCGCCGCGCCCTCGCTCCAGCCGCACAGCTGCACCACGCGCAGCGACGTCAGCTTGGTCAGGGCGGCGGGCGGAGGCGGACCGGAACCGAGCTCGAGGTCGAGCGCCAGAACCTTGAGCGCCGGCAGCGCCAGCTGGCGGCGCGTCAGCGGTCCGGGCGCGCCCGTCTCCGAGACGTCCAGGTGCTCGAGCGCGACGCACCCGCGCAAAGAGTCCGGAAGCTCCAGGCCGCGGCACCCGCGCAGGCTCAGCGTGCGCAGGTCGGTGAGGCGGCCGACCGAGCGGCCGAGCACCAGGCCTTGCGGGGGGTCGCCACCGTCGCCGCCGGCGTCGTCCTCGGCGCCGCCGCCGCTGCCCGTCAGGTCGAGCGCGCGCAGGCGCGGGCACGTGCGCCCGATGCGCGCGACGCGGGTCAGGAGGGGCAGGCGCGCGAGGCCCAGGGAGGTCAGGTAGGGCAGGCGGGCGGTCACGTCGGACACGTCCGACAGGCGCGGGCAGTCGCCGCAAGAGAGGTCCCTCAGCGCCCACAGCAGGCGGACCACGACGGGGAGCCGCCCCTCGAACGCGTTGCGCGCCAGGCCCAGCGTGCGCAGCGTGGGCGCGAGCCGCGCGAGGCAGCTGGGCAGGTCGCGCAGGTCCATGGCCGTGAGGTCGAGCGCGCGCAGGTGCCGCGGGCCGCCCTCGCCGAGCCAAGCCGACAGCGTGCGCATGGGCCGGCGCAGGCGCGTGCGGTCGCCCAGCGACGCGTAGAGCAGGCCCTCTGGCAGCGGCGGGTGCCGGAAGTAGCGGCGGCCGCGGCGCGCCTCGGCGGGGACGTCGCCGGCGAGCGCGGCGTCGGAGGACAGCTCGGTCGGATCCTCCTCCTCCGGGCTGCGGCGGCGGTAGTAGCCGCCCGCAACGGCCGCGCGCGAGATCGCCCGCCTCGCCTTGCGCCTTGCAGAGCTCGGCCCCGCGGCGTCCCGCGCGATCCGCGCCAGCTGCTCGCGGGAGAGGTTGTCGGTCGACAATCGCTCGAGGCGGGCGGTCGACCGCCCAGCGCCGGCGACGCCGTCCGGGTCCGGGCACTCGTGCACGAGGCGCGCCTCGCCGCCGCCGCCGCCGCCGCCGCCCGCGCTCGAGTCTCCGGACTCGTCCGAACCCGAGTCGAAGTCATAGTAGTCGTCGTCGTCGTCGGCAAGGTTGCCCGGCCGCGCCCACCACTCGTCCTCCTCCTCCTCCTCCGCCGCGTCGCCGCCGCGCGCCCGCCGGGCCCGGCGCTCGGCCTCCTCGGCGGCGACCTCGGCGCCGAGGCCGCACGCCAGAGCCCGCAGCTCCGCCATCCCCCGGTCGTCGTCGTCCAGCGGGGCGTCGCTGCCCAGGTCGTCCTCCGGCTCGTCATAGTCGTTGGGGCCGCCGCCGTGGGGGCCCTCGTTGTCCTCGAACATTTCGGCGTTTGCGTCGCCGTACTCGCGCTCCGGCGCGCCGTCCTGTCCCGGGGGCACGCCCGTGCGCTCGCCGCCGGAGACGAGCACGCCCTCGGCGCGCAGGTCGCGGCAGGGGTCGCGCGCGACGTACGCGTTGCGGAAGAACAGGGCGCGCAGCCGCCGGGGCAGCGCCGAGCGCGCGACGTCGACGACGGTGTGCCGCTCGGCGCCGCCGGTCGCCGGGTCGTCCTCGAACGAGGCCGGGCACAGCATCTTGAGGCTCGGGCAGTCGCACGCCGACAGCATGCCCAGGCGCGGGCACCAGTCGGACAGGGGCGGCAGCACCTCGACCCCGGGGGCGTCGTTCAGGTCGAGCGAGCGCAGCGCGTCGCCGCTGCCGGCGACGCCGCACACGCGCTCGAGCAGCTCGACCGCCTCTCCCGGTCCGAGGTCGTTGTTGTAGCACAGCAGGCGCCGCAGCTTTGGGAAGCGCATGGCCCCACCAAAAGGGAAATCCGACAGGACGAACGAGTTGCCGCTCAGGTCCAGGACCTCGAGGCTGGGAAGCCGCGCAGCGCCGGCCAGCGCGCGCGGGAAAGAGGCGTGCCCCGCGAGAGACAGCTCCAGGCGCGTGAGCGCGGTCAGCTGCGCGATGCCGTCGAGCGTCTGCGCGAGCGACTCGTCCAGCCCGGCCTGGCGCGCGTCACCCTCGGGGAGCCAAGAGCCGTCGGGCTCCTGCTGCGTCAGCGCCGTCAGCGACACGCGAAGGCCGCGGAGCGTGCGGTGCGCGGCGGCCAGGTCGCACGCGCCGGCGGGCAGCATCGTCTCGGCGGACGGGCACGTGAGCTCCCAAAGGAAGGTCTCGAGCGCGGGCCAGGCGGGCGCGGGGGCTGGGGGCGGGGGGCGCGCGCGGCGGGCGCGGGCGGCGGCGACGGCGGCGGCGACGGCGGCGGCCGGGCCGCGCGCCAGGCCGGCGGCCGTGGCCAACCCGCCCGGCCCGGGCGGCCCGGAGATGGCGCAGACCGCCGCGTGCGGCGTCTCCCTGCCGGAGCGCGCCAGCCGCACGTCGTGCATGGCCAGGTGCCGCAGGGCCGGCAGGCGCGCCACGGCGGCGAGCGAGACCGGGTCGCACACGCAGGGGCCGAGGCTGAGAGCCTCGAGGTATGGCGGCGGCACTGCGGCGGAGGCGGCAGCGTCGAAGGAAGAGCGGCGGACGGTACCCCCCCTGGCCTGCCGCTGCTCCTGCTGCTGCTGCTGCTGCTGCCCGGCAGCAGCGGCAGCAGCGTTAGCAGCAGCAGCGGCGTCGGCGGCGGCAGCAGCGTTAGCAGCAGCAGCGGCGGCGGCGGCGGCAGCAGCGTTAGCGGCAGCAGCGACGGCGGCGGCGGCAGCAGCAACGGCAGCGGCGGCGTCGCCCGTCTTAGGCTGCTTGGCCTTGCCGCCGGCGCGCGGCCATGCGCTCTCGAGGGCGGCCGCCGCCGCGGCCACCTCGCCGGCGGCGGCGTGACCAGAGGCGGCGGCGTCGGCGGCGGCGGCGGCGGCGGCGGCGGCGGCGGCGGCGGCGAACAGCGCGCGCTGGATGTCATCGCCCTCGCCGCCCTCGCCGCCCTCGCCGCCCTCGCCGCCCTCGCCGCCCTCGCCGCCCTCACCGCCCTCGCCGCCCTGGTCGCCCTCGCCCTCGCCGTCGTCGTCCTCGTCGTCCCCGTCGCCCTCCGCCGCCACGAGAAAGGCCTGGCTGTGGACGAACGGCCGCGAACCGTCCCAGCGCGTGCCCCCGAGCGCCAGCGAGTGCAGCCGCCGCGGCAGCCGCATCCCCCCTTGCGCGCCGCAGGGCAGCGGCATCGCCTCGAGAGACAGCGCGCGCAGCCGCGGGAACTTGCGCGGCAGCAACGCCAGCGGGTCGGCCGCGAGCGGCTCGTGCCCGTGCGGGCCCGAGCACCGCACCTCGAGGCGCGTCAGCTGCGCCAGGCGCGGCAGGTGCTCCAGGCTGCACGTGCGGCAGCCGCGGGGGGGCAAGGGCGCGGCGGCGGCGGCGCCGCCGCGCCCCGCCGGGACGGGCGCCCGCTCCGCCCGCTCGCGCTCTCCCTCGTCCTCCTCGTCGCCCGCAAACAGCGCGCCCGGCACGAGCAGATCCCGCAGCGCGCCCAGCAGCGTCAGCGCCGCGAGCAGCGCGGCGGCGGCCCGCTCGGGCCCGCCCGGCCCGGGCGGGGCCGGCGCGCCGCCCAGCGCGGTCAGGTCTAGGCGCCGCAGGCGGGAGAAGCCGCCCCAGCAAAAAGGCGCCAGCCGGGCGGGCGGGCAGTGCCGGCGCCCCGAGGGAATGGCCAGGCCCGCGACGCGGTCGTCCATGGTGGCGCGCAGTGCGCGGCACACGCACCGCAGCGCCTTGTGCGGCGGGGACTGCGCCAGGGGCCGCCGCTCCACGCAGCCGCGGCGCACGAGCTTGCAGTGGGCGGCCTCGACGTCGGCGGCGTCGAGGTAGGCGCCGTTGTCGGAAAAGAGTGAAAGCAGCAGCGCGTCGTCGGCGGCGGCGACGGCGACGGTGCTCGTGAAGGCGTCCTGGTCGGTCTCGTCGTCGTAGGTGTAGGCCTGCACGGCCGTGGCGGCGATGACCTCCCACGCGTGGGCGGGCAGGTCGGCCCACGAGCGGCCGCGCATGTCCCCCTGCTCCCAGGACGCGTCGGCGTCGTCGCTGCTGCTGCTGGTGCCGCTGGTCATTCCGCTGGTCATTTCGCCCTCGGTCTCGTCCTCCTCCTCGTCCTCCTCCTCGTCTTGGTCGTCGTCGCTCGCGTCGCTGTCCTCGTCCTCGTCCTCGTCCTCGTCCTCTGCTTCGTCGGCGGCGGCGTAGGTCTCGTCGTCCTCGTCCTCCTCGTCCGACGTATCCGGACGGCCGGGCAGGTGCGGGCCGGACATCGCGGCTGCTTGGCGCGCGCGAAAGGCGGAGGAGGGGGGAGGGGGGCGGCGATAATCGCAACGTCGAGTGCGCGCGCGCCGAGATGCACGTGATCCGCGGCGTAGCTCGTGTGTCTGTCGACTGCGGGGCCGTGATCGGCGGTCAAGTAATCGGGACCGTGTTCTTGGGACGTGCAAGACAGCAGCGAGCCCGCAACTTGGGAGCGGGCGCCGCCGACGCCGCGCCGCCGCCGCCGCCGAACCACAACCGCTCGCGCCCTCGCCCCTTGGCACTCGAATTCATTTTCAACTCTAGCCGTCTTCGGCCGCGATCAGCGTCACGAGCGCCGTCCAGCCCGTGAACGGCCTGCTGCCCATCCCCTCGCCCGTGCGGTCGTCGTACTGCTCCCAGAAGAATCCCGTCCGGCTGTAGCCGCCCGCGACCGTGCGCAGCAGCGCGTGCCGGAGCGAGCGCGCCGCCTCTGCCGCCACAGCGCCGCTGCCGCCGCCGCCGCCGCCGCCGCCGCCGCCGCCGGTCCCCCTCCGGCCGCCGCCGCCGCCGCCGCCGCCGCCGCCGCCGCCGCCGCCGCCGCCGCTCGCGCCCGCGCCCGATCCCGCCGCCGCGCCCGCCTCTGCCGCCGCGCAGCGCCTCAGCGCGCGCAGCGCCAGGTAGTTTACGTTGATCCACACCTGCCCGCGCCAGTAGGGGGGGTCGTGCTCCGTGTTGCGCGCGCGGTACAGCGGCGAGGATGGCGCCAGCGAGCGCAGGCCGTGCGGCGTCCACAGCGCGGCGTCGGCGTCAATCGCGCCGGCGTCGTTCGCGTTGGCGTCGGCGTCGGGTTGGGCCGCTGCCCGCTCTGGCGCGTCCCCGCTGCGCCCGCGCCGGCCTGACCGCCCCGCTCCCTTGAGCAGCGCCAGCTGCCGCGCGAGCTCGGGCGACCCGGGCGGCAGCAGGCCGGTCAGCAGGGGAAACAGGCTCACGTACCCGTAGGCCGGGACCAGGCCGGGCCGCGGCGGGGCGCCGTGCTCCTCCCGCACCTCGCGGACCTCCTCCCGGACGGACGGCGGCGGCGGCTCCGTCCTCGCGCCGCCGCCGCCGCCTCCGCCGCCGCCGCCGCCGCCGCCGCCGTCTGCCGCCGTGGCCACAGCCACCCGCGCCCTCCCCAGGCGCACGTGCTCCGTGTGCAGCCCAAAGTCCCGAAACTCCCCGGACGCCTCGTCCTGGTGCAGCCGCCGCAGGGTCCCCAGGTCGGCCAGCGCGCGGAAGGCGGACTCGTACCGCTCGGCGGCTCCCGCGGGTGGCGGCAGCGGCGGCGGCGGCGGCTTGTTCGTCCAAGCAGCAGCAGAAAGCGGCGAGCGCCGCCGCCGCCGCCGCGCGCCGCCGTCAGAGTCCGCCGCCGCCGCCGCCGCCGCCGCCGCCGCCGCTGCCGCCGCCGCCGCCTCCTGCCCGTCCCGCGCCGCCCGCGCGACGAGGGACATGGCCCGGCTCGCCAGCGCCACCCAGCACCGCAGGTCCAGGTGCCGCTCGTCCGGCGACGGGTGCGAGGCCCGCGGGTAGTCGTCGAGCCCGCTGGCCAGCGTCTTTGGGTTGAGCTCGGCCCTGGCGCCGGCGAGCGCCGGCGGCAGGGGCGGCGGAGCCAGGGCGAGGGCGGCGGCCTCGGCCTCCTCCTGGGCGGCCGCGTCGGGGGCGGACGCGGCGGCGGCGCGCCACTGGGCGGCCTGGGAGGCGGAGGCGGAGGAGGAGGGGGAGGAGGTGGAGGGGGCGGTCGCGGCGGCGGTCGCGGCGGTGAGCGCGCGGGGCACGGGCGCGCGGCCGTGCCACCTGTACGCGCCCGGGGCGCTGCCGGCCTGCGTGCGGTTGAACCAGCCGTACCACGCCTCGAGGCGGGGCCAGGCGCGAGCGAGGAAGTCGGCGCCGCGCGTCAGCTCGAGGAGATCGGCCGCGTCCTCCTCCTCCTCCTCCTCCGTCTCTCCCCCGGCCCCCGCCGCGGCCGCCGCCGCCCCTGCCCCCGCCCGCGCGAGCCGCCGCGCCGCCCGCCTCTGCACGTCCTCCGCCATCTCCGCCAGCGGCAGCAGCAGCGACGGCGGGTTGCCGTGCCCCGGGCGCTGCACCACGAACTCGGCCGGCACGCGCGACCGCGCCTCCGCCCCCAGCACCTGCTCGCGCGGGATCCAGCCGGTAGCCGTTAGGAGGTCGAGCCAGTGCGCGAGCGCGTCGCGGCAGAGCGCCCCGTCCCACCGGCGCACGAGCAGCTGGTGGAAGCCCTCGTCCCACAGGAAGCCGCGGGGGAAGGTGCTGCGCGAGGGCACGGCCGTGAAGAGGGACGAGGGAAAGGCCTCGCCGACGACGGCGCCGGGCGCGCCGCCCGGCACCAGGCCGCCGGGCGCGTGCGGCGGGGCGCCGGGCACGGGAGGCGGGCCGCGCACCAGCACGCGCGAGCGCCCGTGGGAGTAGCCCATGGTGCCGAGCAGGTTGCTCAGGGCGGCCTTAGCGGCCTCCTTGACCTCGGCGGCGGTGACGCCCGCGGACACGACGACGGTGCGGCGGACCTTTTTCTTTGTTTCGCGCCCGCCGTCCGTTTTCCCGCTCTCGCCCTCGCCCGTCGCGCCGCCCTCCTCCTCGTCCGCCGCCCCCCGCTCTTCCGCCGCAGTCGCCGCCCGCACGGCCGGCGGCACGTCCTCGTCCGGCACGCGGAACGTGCGGTCAAAGCGCGCGTCGAACTCGGCCTCGCGCTCCGCGATCAGTGCCGTCAAGGCGGGGCCCGACAGGCGCGCCGCCCGCTGCTCGAGCGTCTCCTCCCCCGCGCCCTCGTCCTCGTCCTTGCCGCCGCCGCCGCCGCCGCCGCCGCCGCCGCCCGCATTATTTTTGCGACGGTCGACGCTGTGCGGCGTAAAGACGATGTCGACCGTCGCGGGCAGCTCGACCGTGATCTGCACGAACAGCAGGGTCGGGCGGGCCTCGCGCGCGTCGCTGAGCTCCATGTTGAAGCCGCGGGCGAGCCTATTTGGTGTTGTTGTTTGTTGGGGGGGGGGGCGCGAGGGAGAAACCCCGGGGGGGTGGTGAGCGCCCGCGCTCGACCGGGCGGCGCGAGGGAGAGAGAGCGCGTCTGTTTTCCGTGATTGCTTCCCCCCTTTGCCCCCGCAAATAAACTCACCCGCGCTCCCGCACGCCCTGCAAGAGGTCATGGCGCACGATCTCCGCCGCGCGCACGAGCGCCTCGGCCCCCGGGCCCTCCCCCGGCTCTGGCCTCTTGCCGCTGCCGCCGCCGCCGCCGCCGCCGCCGCCGCCGCCGCCGCCGCCGCCGCCAAACGTCTCTTGCCGCGGCCGAATCGCCAGCACCCGCACGCTGGCCGCGGCGGCGTGGCGGGTCGGCGCCGCCAGCCCCGTCGATCCGCCCCCGCCCCCGGGCACCGCGCGCACGGACCACCCGCCGCCGCCGACGTCCGGGTGGGAGGCGCCCTGGGCCAGCAGCAGTCCCTTCTCGCCCAGGCGCCTGCGTCGGCCCGCGGCGCCGAGCGCGCCCGCCGGCAGCGGCGGCACGCCGACGGCGATGCCGGCGCCCGGGCCGGCCTCCCAGCGCGCGTCGCCGATGTACCACACCAGCGCGACGCGCCGCCGCTCGGGCCGCAGGTTGGGGTCGGGCGGCAGCAGGTGCTCGAATTCGGCGCGCTGCTCGGCGCGGCGCCGCGCGGCGGCCGCGTCCGGCGGCGGCCGCTCGGGCCCGACCGACAGGCGCGCGGCCCAGTCCCCCCCGCTCCGCAGGGTGGCGCCGGTCGCGCGCTTGACCATGTGCACGGTCAGGTCGTACGCGCCGTCGACGATGCGCTGGCGGCCGTAGCCGCGGCCGTCGTGCCGCTGCCACCCGTGGCGCTCGGGCGCGCGGTCGCCGCCCCCCTGCTCGGCGGCGTGGCGGATGGGCGTCGGCAGGTCCGGGTCGAACCACATGAGGCCCGTGACGAGGGGCGTGGGGGAGCTGCGTGGTGTGGGTTCGTTGTTTGGGTGGTCTCGCGCGGGGGGGTTTGGGGGGCCGAGGCGGTGGGTGGGTTTGGGGTTGAGCGGTCGAGGCGGCGGCAGCAAAGCGGGGCGGCGGCGGCCCAGACGGCGGCGAAACAAGCCTTCACAGCCCCCCTATTTCTCGCCTTACCGCGTGCTCATGCCGAAGTAGAGCCCCGAGCGGTACGAACCCCACATGAGGCCGCCCCTGTGCGCCGCGTCCGCCAGTTCGGCGAGCGAGGACGTCAGCCGCGGCGCGCCCGGCAGCGGCAGCAGCTCGGGCGGCGGCGGCGTCCGCGGCCAGCGGGCAGAGGGGGGCAGCAGGGCGAGCAGCCGGGAGCGCAGGAGGAAGGCGGCCAGCGCAGCGGCGGCGCCGACGAGCAGCCAGACGAGCCGCGGCGACGCGGACGAGCGGCCTGTTCAAGTGTTTTTGGTTTGGGGGGAGAGGAGGAGGAGGAGGGGAGCGGCGATGGTCGGGAGCCGCCCTTCGGCGAGGGGCGAAGAGGCGCACGGCGCGGCGCGTCGACGGCGCGCGGGTTTTTTCTGTCGTGCTTCGAGCGGGACGCACCAGATCGAGCGGGCCTCTTGGGAGGCCGCTGCGGCGCCCCCTGAGATTGCTCCTGCGGCGGCTGCCCATCCGGCTGCTGCTTGGCGCCCGGCCCGCGCTGCCGCAGGTCCCGCGATCCCATGATCGCGGGCTGTCGCGCTTTGTTTTTTTGGGGGGCTTGTTCGGGAGCTTGATCCTCCTACATCTGGTGGTGGGCTGGTTATGTTGACGATGGCGGTGACAGCGTTGCCCAGTGCGACTTTGAGTGGGAGCGCTGTGGTTCTGCATGGGCGGCGGCGCTAGACAAAAATGGATGCGCGCCGTCCGACCGACGCGCGCGCTTTCACGCCAATCGCTGGCCGTGCGGCGCCGCCTCTTGTCCTCTTGGCTCACGCAGTCTATCCGACCTTGATCAATCCACATCCGACAATGGATCGCTCTCTCGCGCGCGCGCCGTCGCACGGTGGCGGTGGCGCGCGATTGAATCCAACAGGGGCGGGACGGGGAGCGGCGGCATCGCACCCGCGACTCCTCCCGCGCGCGCCAACAGGACCGGCAACGGCAGCCGCGGTGTCGGTGTCGATGCTGCTGCGGCGGAGACCCGTGCACCGGTCGCACTGCCCACCATCGACGTGCCGGGCAAGCAAGGCAGCAGGACGACGTGACGGCGGCGCGAGCTCGACGCCCGAGACGGCGTCGCCGCCCGCCATCGCCGCCGCCGCCGCCCCGTGGCCAGAGCCACTCTTCCCCGCCCGCGCCCTCGCGGCCGCCGCCGTCGCCGGCGACCTCCCCATCCGCCCGCAGATCCCCCCGGCCCTCGCCGCCCTCGACGCGAGCGCCTGCCTCATCCTCGAGGCGCCGCCGGGCGCGGGAAAGACGACGGCGCTGCCGCTCGCCATCCTCGAGTACGACTCTCCAGTTTACTTGGGCGACGGCGACGGGGGCGACGGCGACGGGGGCGACGGCGACGGGGGCGACGGCGACGGGAGCGGCGACGGGGGCCGGGGCAGCAGCGCCGTCTCTTCGTCCCGCCGCCGCAAGACGATCCTGGTCGTCGAGCCGCGCCGCGTGGCCGCCAAGGCGGCCGCCCGCCGCATGGCCGCCGCCCTCGGCCAGGGCCCCACGGGATCGCGCGCGTGCCGCGTCGGCTTCTCCGTCCGCCTGGAGCGTAGCGTCGGCCCGGGCGCGCGCGTAATTTGCATCACAGAGGGCGTGCTGCTGCGGCGGCTGCTGCGCGACCCCTCGCTCGCGGGCGTGGGCTGCGTGATTTTTGACGAGTACCACGAGCGCAGCGCCGACGCCGACGCCGCGCTGGCGCTGTGCCTCGACAGCCAGCAAGGGGGGTTGCGGCCGGACCTGCGGCTGGTGGTCATGTCGGCGACGCTCGGCGGCGGGCTGGCGGGCGGGCTGTCGCGGATGATGGGGCGGGCGACTGTGGGGGCAAAGGCGGAAGCGGGAGCGGCGGCGGCAAGAGACGGCTCCAATGGCGGCGACGTCGAGAGCGCGACGGCGCCCGCTGCCGCCGCCGCCGCCTCGTGCGCCCCCGTGCTCGCGAGCGACGGGCGCAGCTATCCAGTAAAGACGGTTTACCTGGGGACGCCCGCCATGCTCGCCGACGGGCGCGAAGCGGCCGCCTCGTCCTCCTACGCCGGCGCGCGGGGCGGCGGCCTGTTCGGCGGCCTGCCCGCCATCGCGCGCGCACGCCCGGGCGTCGTCGAGGCCGCGATCGCCGGGGCCGTCGCGCTGGCGCTCGAGGAGAACGCCGCGGGCGACGTGCTCGCCTTTCTGCCGGGCGTCGCGCACATCCGCCGCGCGCAGAGGCTGCTCGCAGAACGCCACGGCGTCGGGCGCGGCGGCAAGCACGCCGCCGTGCGCGTCGACGTCCTCCACGGCTCGCTCCCCCCGGCGCAGCAGGACGCCGTGCTGCGGCCGCCGCCGTCGCTCTCCGCTTCCTCCTCTTTTGCCGCCGCCGCCTCGCGCCGCGTCGTGCTCGCCACCCCCATCGCCGAGTCCTCCGTCACGCTCGACGGCGTCGTCGCCGTCGTCGACTGCGGCCTGCGCCGGTCGCCGCGCTTCGACCCGCGCACGGGCGTGTCGCGGCTGGCCACCGTGCCCGTCAGCGAGGCGGCGGCCGACCAGCGTCGCGGGCGCGCGGGCAGGACGGGACCCGGCGTGGCCTACAGGCTGTGGGACAGCGGCGAGGACCTCGAGCCGGCGACGGCGCCCGAGATCGCCGACGCCGACCTCGCGCCGCTGGCGCTGACGCTGGCGGCGTGGGGCGCGCCGTTCGACGAGACAGGGGGGTTGCGGTGGCTGGACCCGCCCGACCGCGAGCGGCTGGGGCGGGCGTTCGGCCTGCTGCGCGGGCTGGGCGCCGTCGAGGAGGAGGAGGGGGACGAGGACGACGGCGAGGCGGGGCGGGACATGGCGGCGGCGCTGGCGGCGGCTGCCGCCGCGGGGGTGGTAGGTCCCCTCGCGGCCCCCCCGCCGCCGCCGCCGCCCCGCATCACGGCGCGCGGCAGGGCCATGGCGGCGCTCGGCGCCCACCCGCGCTACGCCCAGCTCGCGCTCCGCGGCGCCCGCGCGGAGGGCGGCGGCGGCGGCGCCGCCGCAAGCAAGGATAGGGGCCGCCTCGACTGCCCCGAGCTCGCCTGCGTCGTCGCGTCGCTGCTGGGCGAGCGCGACGTGCTGGTGCAGGCCCCGTCGGCGGGCGGCGGCAGCGGCAGGGACGGGCGCCCGGGCGTCGGCGGCTCGTCGGCCGCGCGCTCGGCCGACCTGCGCACGCGCCTGCAGGCCCTGGCCGACGCAGGCGCCGGGCTCGGGGGTGGCCGGGCTGCGCGCCCCCTGTACCAAGGGGTGCCGGCCCCCCGGGCGGACGAAGTCGACCGGCTGGCGGCGGGGCGCGTGATCGACGGCGCGCGGCAGATGCACGGGCGGGTGCGGCGGCTGCAGCTGCTTCTCGAGGCGGGTGAGGACGGGGAGGAGGACGAGGAGGGGGAGGGAGCCTCTGATCGCGAGGACGCTACGGCGGCGGCGCTGTCGGTCGAGGAAGAGGACGAGGCCGAGACCGCCGACACCGACGACGACGACGACGAGGACGATGACGAGGACCAAGGCGGCCGCCGCCCGCGCTCGGCCGGCGCCGCCGCCCCGTCCCCAAAAGCCACGATGGGCTTTGTCGACGACGCCGCGGAGGCGCGCCGCTTCCACGACGCGTGGACGGGTCAGGCGCGCGCGCGGCCGGCCCTGGTCGGCGCGCTGGTCGCGAGCGCCTACCCCGACCGCGTCGCGCGCGTCAGGCCGCAGACGCTCGGCAGCCAGCGGCCCGAGGTGTCGCTGGCTTCAGGGGGCACGGCCACGCTGCCGCGTCCCGCGCGCGAGGACTCGGTCATGGACGGCGACCCGGAGCTCCTGGCCGTCGCCGAGCTGTCGGGCGGCGGCGTCGCCGGCCGCACGGGCGCCGCGCGCGCCGACGTCGTGCGCCTGGCGGCGCCCCTGCCGATGGCAGCGGCCGAGGCGCTGCTGGCGGCCGACATCGTCGAGCGCGAGACGGTCGCCTGGGCGCCCGCGGCCAGGCGGGTGGTGGGGAGGCGCCAGACGCGCCTGGGCGCGCTGGTGCTGCGCGAGTCGGCGCTGCCGCCAGAGGCGCTGACGGACGCGCGCTGCGCGCCCGTGATCGTGGCGGCGCTGCAGCGCGAGGCCCTGCTTCTGATGGGGGGGGGCGGGGGGGGAGGCGGTGGGAGCGGGGCCGGCGACGCGGGCGACGCCGGCGGCAACGGCGGCAGCGGCGGCAACGAAGCAGGGCTCGCGCAGGCCTTGAACCTGCCGGCGCCGTTCGAGGCGTGGCGCGCGCGGGTCGAGTGGCTGCGCGCCGCCGAGGTCGGCGCCGCGGGCGAGACCGACCTACCGGACATGTCGGCGGCGGCGCTCGTGCGCGAGATGCCGCGCTGGCTGGCTCCCCTGCTCGCGGGCTGCCGCTCGCGGGCAGACGTGCTCAAGGGCGGCGGCGGCGGCGGCGCCGCCGCCGTGGACATTCCCACGGCCCTGCGCGCGCGCCTGTCGCCCGAGCAGCAGCGGCGCGTCGAGCGCGACGCGCCCGCGCGCGCGCCGCTGCCGCTCGGCGGCACCGTGGCCGTCGATTACGCCCATGCCGCGGGCCCCACCGCCCGCGCGCGCGTCCAGGAGGTCTTTGGCCTCGCGCAGACCCCGCTGCTGGGCGGCCCCCGAGCGCGCGTGCCGCTGCGCCTAGAGCTCCTCGACCCGGCGCAGAGGCCGCTGGCGGCGACGAGCGACCTCGCTTCCTTCTGGGCGACGGGCTACCCGCTGGCGCGCAAGGACCTGCGGGGGCGGTACCCGCGGCACGTGTGGCCCGAGGATGGGGCGGCGGCCGAGCCGACGCGCATGACCAAGGCCAAGACGGAGGCGGCGGCGAAGGCCAAGGCGGCGGCGGAGGAGGGGGCCAAGGCGGGGGCGGGGGCGGGGGCGGGGGGCAAGCAGAGGCAGGCCAAGGGCGGGGGAGGGGCGGCGGCGGCCGCGGGCGGAAAGAACAAGCGGCGTTGAAACCAACAGTATTAGAGCGTTGGTTCTCGTGTCGCCGAAATGCCGTTTCATCTCTCTCTCTCTGTTTTCAGGACGCCCTCCAAAAGAAAAAGCCCGCCGCATCAGCGCGGCGACAAAAAGTCGGCGGCCAGGTCGAGGTCGACCGCCTCTCCGCCGCCGCCGCCCGCGCCGGCCGCCAGGCAGGCGCCCGTGGCGGCGGCGGCAAAGGCGGCGGCGGCGGCGGCACCCGTGAGCATCCTCGGGCGCGCGGGCGGGGCGGGCGCGGGCTGCTGCTGCTGCTGCTGCTGCTGTCGCTGCGGCGGCGCGCGGGACTCGCGCGCGGCGGCCGGAGCACCGCCGCCGCGCCGTGCCGCCGCGGCTGCGGCGGCGGAGGCTCCTGCGCGGCGGTTGCCGGCGCCTCGGCCGGCGCCGCGGGCGGCGCCGCGGCCGCCCCGGCCGCCGCGCGGCTGGGGCTGCTGCTGCTGTTGCTGCTGCTGTTGCTGCTGGGGCTCATGGTCGGGGGCGCACGGCTCGCGCGTCGGATCGGACGAAACAGCCAGGGGGCCGGGAGGTGGCAGGGGTGCGGCGGCGGCGGCGGCCGAGCCCAGCGCCGTCGGCGGCATCGCCCCGGCTCCTCCACCTCCTCCTCCTCCTCCTCCCCCATTGCCGCCGCCGCCGCCACCGCCGCCGCCGCCGCCGCCGCCGCCGCCGCCGCCGCCGTTTCTCAGCCCCGCAAAAAAGGCGCCAAAGTCGGTCGGGCCGCCGCCCAGGTCTCCCACCGCCGCGGCGATCCGCGTGATGCCGGCGGGCTGCTGGCTCTCCACGCCCGCCATCAGGCCCATCAGCGTGTCGCCGCCCGCGAGCGCAACAGCAGGCGCCCGCCCGGCCGCCGTGCAGGCGTTGCCCTGAGCAGCAGCGGCGGCGGCGGCGGCCGCCGCCGCCAGCGCGCGAGGCGAGTCGCCCGCGATCAGACCCGCGATCGCCTGGTGCGTGGTGCAGTCGAACATCAGCTCTTGCGGCGCGCGGCGCGCCGGGGGGCCCATGGCGCCCGGGGCGGCGCGGTCGTCGCTGCCGCCGCCGATCATACCGCCAGCAGCCGCGGCGGCGGCGGCGACGGCGCCGGCGGCGGCGGCAACGGCCGCGCCTCCCCGCCCCTCCATGAGGGCGTCGTCCAGGGCGCGCTCCACGCCCGGGCTGAGCATGAGCGGGGAGGCGCCGCCGAGCAGGTGCTCCATGAGGGCGGCGGCGGCCGGCCCGCGCTGCTCGCGCCCGGCCGAGGCGGGCGGCAGCGGCGGCGGCAGAGGGGGGACGGCCAGCGGCGGAAGCGACAGTTGCGGCGGCGGCTGACGTTGCTGCCGCTGCTGCCGCTGCCGCTGCTGCGGCTGCTGCGGCTGCTGCTGCGGCTGCTGCTGCTGCCCCTGCTGTCCCTGCTGGGCCGCCTCGACGCGAGGGCGCTTGCGCGCGCGGGAACCCGCCTCAGCACTACCCCCGCCGCCGCCCCCGAGAGGGTCGCGCCGGCCGGCGGCCGCCCGGCGCCGGGTGTCGGCGGCGGCGGCGGCGGCGACGTCGTCCGTCCGCCCAGGCGTCGCCCCCGCCGCCGCCGCCGCCGCCGTCGCCCCCGGTCCCGCCGCTGCAGCCAGGGGCGCCATGGGCCCCCGAAGCGGCGGCGGCGGGTCCTGGCCGATGAGCATGGCGCCGAGGCCCTCGAAGTCGACGTCCGCGGCGAGGACCGTGGGCAGAGGCGTGGGCGCGGCGAGGGCCGAAGACAGCGGCGGCGCCAGGGCTGGGGCCAGGGGCGCGGGCGGGCCGCCTGCTCCTCCTCCTGCTCCTCCTCCGCCGCCGTGCTGCTGTTGCTGCTGCTGCTGCGGCTCCTGTTGCGGGCCCCCGACCCAGAAGTGAAAGCTGCTGTTGCTGTGGTGGCCCGCGGGAGGCGCGCCGGCGGGCGGCGCGCCAAACGCCTGGGGCGCGCGCGACGGCTGCGGCCCGGCTGCCGTGGCGGCGGCAGTCGCGCCCCCGGCCTCGCGCCCGTGTGCTGCCGCCGCTGCTGCCGCCCCGCCCCTGCCCCCGGAAAAGGTGGCCGCCATGCCGGCAGAAGCCGCGGGGTTGGCCGCGGCCGCGGCTCCCGGCGCGGCCGCGCTCGCGAGGCCGCGGAAACTGCTGGTCGCGGCGGCGCCGCCGCCCCCGCCTGCCCCCCCTTGCGGCTGCTGCTGCTGCTGCTGCTGCTGCTGGTGCTGCTTCTGGTTCTGCTGCTGGTGCTGCTGGTGGTGCAGGGCGTGCGTGTTCATAGTGGGCGCGGGCAGGGCGCCAGAGTGCGCGCGCTGCGCCGCGGCGTCGCTGTTGGCCCAGCCGTCGTCGCCGCCGCCGCCGCCGCCGCCGCCGCCGCCGCCGCTGCCGCCGCCGACCGCTGTCACGAGGACCGTCGGCGCGGGCGCGCCGCCCGCGCTGCTGCAGCGATGGTGGTGCTGCTGCTGTCGCTGCTGATGTTGATGGTGCGCGTAAGACTGCTGCTGCTGCTGCTGCTGTTGGTAGGGCGCCGCAGCCCAGCCTCCCGCCAGCGCCGCCGCCGCCGCGCTGCCGGCCGCGCCCGCAGAGCCCCCGCCGCTTTGGTGGTGGTGGTGCTGCTGCTGCTCTTGCTGCTGCTGCTGCTGATAGGCAAGGTGGTGGCGCGGCTGGTGATGCTGCTGCTGCTGCTGGTGCTGATGCTGGTGCTGCTGCTGGGCGGCGGCGTTGTATCCATGTGCGAACCCGAGCCCGCCGCCGCCGCCGCCGATGGACGGCGCGCCCCCGCCCGCGCCTCCCCCGCCTTGCTCGTCGCCCCACAGCCGGCACGGCCGCAGCCCACCCGCGCGCCTGGCGGGCGTGCCCGCCGCGCCCGCGCCCGCGGGCGACACCGCCCCCCTCCCTCCCGCGGCCGCCGCCGCCGCCGCCGCGCGCGGGCCGCGGCGGGCCGACAGCATCATGGCCGACGGGCGGAAGACGCTCGGCACCGCCGCCGGCTTGAGCGGCGACGGGCCCGTGGCTGGGGGCGCGCGGTCCCAGGCGCCGCGGCGGTGGCGCCAGTAGCCCAGGGCGCTGCGCGAGGCGCGCACGACCGAGGGCACGTCGTGGCCGGCCGGCCCGTCGGGCTCGCGCGGGCGGGCCGCCGCGGCCGGAGGGACCACTCGCGCAGCCGCAGCCGCGGCCGGGCGAGAGGACGGGTCGCCGCCGTCGCCGCCGTCGTCGTCCTCGTCGTCGTCATCAGAGGAGGAGGAGTCCGAGGCGTCCGAGCCCGAGCCGGAGGACGAGGAAGACGTGTCCGGCGAGGAGGCGGGCGGGGGGGGCTCCGCGGTGGCGGTCGCAGCGGCCCGACGCGCGACGCCGGGAGGGCCGCCGCCCGCCGCCGCCGCCGCCGCTGCCGCCGCCGCTGCCGCCGCCGCCGCCGCCGCCGCCGCCGCCGCCTCGTCCTCGTCCTCGCCGCCGTCCCCCTCCCCCTCGTCCTCGTCGGCGCCGTCTGTCGTCGGCGGCAGGTCCTCCGCGACCGTGTCCTCGCGCGCCTGCGACTGCTGCAGCGGGCCCGTCGGCGTCAGCTCCTGCGGCGGCCGCCCGCCGTGCGCGCGGGGCGCCGGCGCCGGCATCGAGCTCTGCGAGGGCGCACGCTCGCGGGCGCGGCGGGCGCCCTCTCGCTGCTGCTGCTGATGCCGCTGCGGCTGCTGAGCCGATGCCGCCGCCGCCGTCGCCGCCCCTCTCGCCGCTCCGGCGTGGCGCGGGCTGCTACAGACGTCCTCCTCGCCCGGGGGCGTGGGGGCGATGGGCGAGAGGCCGGGCGCGGCGAAGCGGCGCTGGCGGCGCTGGTCGAGGGGCGGGTGCGGGGCTTGCGGCCGGGAGGCCGCGCCAGGCGCGGGCAGCTGTCCCGCCCCTCCCTGCGCCCCCGCCGCCGTTGCCGCTGTCGCTGGGTCCGGCGCTGCTCCGCCTGCGCCGCCGCCGGCCGCCGCTCCCGCCGGGTCGGCGCTCACGCTGCTGCACCGCGACCGCACGAGGTCGGGCGGGGTGGTCGGGCCCGCGCGGCCGTGCCCGCCTGGCGCCGCCGCCGCCGCCGCTGCTGCCGCCGCCGCCGCCGCTGCTCCCGCCGCTGCTCCTCCTCCCCCTCCTCCTCCACCCGCGCCAGGCCCGTAGGCGTAGTGCTGCTGCTGCTGCTGGAGCGGGTCTGGGTGCGGGTAGATGTGCTGCTGCGGATGATAGTGGGCCCAAGGCGCGTAGCCGTGGTGCTGTTGCTGCTGCTGGTGGTGGTGGTGGTAGTGGTGCTGCTGCACGGGCGTCTCCTCGGCGCCGGCCGCCGGCGCGGGCATGGCGCGGCCGGCGGCGGCCGGCGGCGGCGGCGGGCCGTTGGGCGCAGCCGCAAACGTCGCGCCGCCGCCGCCGCCGCCGCCGTCGCCCGGGCCGCAGCGACCGGGGTGGAGGGGCGTGAAGGGGCTGTAGGCCGGACGCTGGTGCGAGAGGGGCAGGGCGCCGTGCTGCTGGTAGTGCTGCGCAGGCGGAGGCGGAGGGCCCTCGCCCGCGACTCCCCCGCCGCCGCCGCCGCCACGCCCCCCTGCCGGCGCGCCCTCCAGCTGCCTCTGCTGTTGCTGCTGCTGCTGCTGCTGCTGCTGCTGCTGGTGATGCTGGTACTGGTGCGGGTGGTAGGGCTGCTGCTGCTGCTGCTGTTGGTAGTGCGCGCGGGTGGGGTGCGCGGCCCCGCCGCTCGGGCCGTGCACAGACGACGGCGTGCGGCCGGGCGCGGCGGCGGCGCTGCCCCAGGGGGCGTGCTGCTGGTGCTGGTGCTGGTGCGGATCGTGCGGGTGCTGTTGGGGCTGATGGTACTGCTGCGAGTGCTGGTGCTGGTGCTTCTGCTGCTGCTGCTCGGCGCGCGGGCGCGCCTCGGGATGGGCAAAGGGGGACGGCTGCTCGGGGGGAGGCAGCACGGCCGCCGCTTGCTGCCGCAGCGCGGCGCCTCGGTTCTGCTGCTGCTGCCGCTGCTGCTGCTGCTGCCCCTCCTGACGCTGCTGCGGCTGATGCGGCCGTTCTTGAGGCTGAGCGCGCCGTCGCCCCCCGCCGCCGCCGCCGTCCCCACCTGCCGACCTGGGCCCCGCCAGCGCCGCCGCCGCCGACCCCCCCCCCCCCCCCGCGCGCGGCGCCGCCGCCGCCGCCCCCGCACCCCCATGCGCGCCTCCGGCCGTGCCGCCAGCCGTGGTCGCACCCCCGACCGTGCCGCCACCGACCGCCCCCCCGACCATCCCGCCCCCGACCGTTCCCCCGACCGTGCCGCCGCCGCCGCCGCCGCCGCCGCCGCCGCCGCCCGCCGCCGTATCCGCCACGAGCCGGTAGCGAAAGTGCATGCGGGCGGGCGCGCACATGGTCTGATAGACGTCCCTGAGGCGCAGGTCCGGGTCGAACGACGGCTCGCCCCACGCGAGGTTGGGGCCCAGGGCGCGCAGGTGCGCGTGCTGGTCGAGGTCCGGCAGCAGCACGACGCGCCACCCCGCGCCGCCGCCGCCGCCATTGCCGCCGCCGCCGTTGCCGCCGCCGTCGCCGCTGGCGGTGGCTGCGGGGCCGGTGCCGCCGCCGCCGGCGCTCGCCTCGCCGGCGCGCGGCAGGCGGAAGCGGCGCAGCAGCAGGGTGGCCAGCTGCTCGAGGCGGGCGGTGGCTCTGTGGTTGTTTTCGATGGGGTGGGTTTGGAGTGAGTGGATGCCCCCGCGCGAAAGGACGACGGCCGCCCGACGGCGCCCAGCACTTCCCGGCGACGGCGCCCGGCGTCGTTGTGACTCACGATAGCTGGCAGAACAGGCGGTGCGCGCCGCCCTGGCTGAGGACCGCGGCTTTGGTCCCCGCGTCCTGCGCCGCCACCTGCAGGTCCAGGCGGTCGGGCACGTCCATGTCACGGCGGCGATTTGATTTAAACTGATGTAGAGGGACAGACGCCTGCTTCTGCTTTTTGTTTCGCCCGCCTGTCAGCCTCGAGGCTGCGAGCGTCGTTTTTTCATTGTTCTTGCTAGTGCTGTCGTTGCTCGTGTTGGTGTTGAGACTAGGGAGCGATTGAATGTGTGGGTTTTAGAGACAGCGAGGGAGGGAGCGGCGTTTTGGTTCCTCACAGAGAGGAGAGGGGAGGGGGGAGCACAGGGGACTCCCCTGTCAGGGGAGAGGGCGAGAGGGGGAAAACAACAGGGACTGGGCCTTAACTCGTCATCCGACCCATTCGTCAGCCATCCCCACTTCTAGAATCCTTCAACCTCGCACTCTCAACGCGATCGATCCGTTCCTGCGCATTGGCGGGCGACAGAGAGAACGCCCCTTCTTGGAGACCAAAAGCAAAACTTTCAAAAACTTCCTCACGAGATCGGGATCGCTTTTTGGGCAGCGACCCACACCCATCGAGGTCGCGCGCCATGCTCGGCATGCGCGCGAGCAGCCCGGGGCAGGCGCGGGCGGCGTGCAGCGGCGCAGGTGCGTTGTGTTTCCCCCCCAGTCCTCGTCGTCATTCGGGGAAGGATCGCAGCAGCCGCCGAGTGCCTGCGTCCCTCCTTTCTCACACACACGCCCGCCCGACGATCAACCCCTTGCTGATCAACACGCCACAGCAGATGCCGCGCCGCTGATGCGGGCCGCCGCGCCGCACCGCCCACTCTCCTTGCATCAGCAGCCAAAGCAGCAACAGCGCCGGCGGCGCGGTCCGGCGCCCGTTGCCGTCGAGCGCCCGACGGTCAGCCGCCGCCGCTCGACCCCGGCCGTTGCGCCGCCGCGCGAAGCAGAGGAGGACGTCGTCGCGCCCGCGGCCGCCGAGCTCGCCGCGCCCGAGGCCGCGCCGCAGGCCCTCCCCGCGCCCGCGGAAGAAGCAGAGGCGGAGGACATGACCGAGGCCACGGTCACGGACGACGCGCCCCCCGAGCCGACCGCCGCCGCCTCTGCCGCCGCCGCGCGCCGCGCCCTCCCGGGGCAGCAGCCGCAGGCCGCCGAGACGTCCCTGGCGCAGCGCGCGGTCGGCGCGCGCGACTGGGCCGTCGAGACGGGCTTCGCCTCGGCCCTGGGCGCCGCCGCCGGCGCGGGCCTGGCCGCCACCCTCGCCGTCGCCGCCTACCGCGCCTGGCGCCGCGCCAGCAGCCCGCGCGCCGTGCGGCGGCGCGTGCTCGACCGCAACCGCGCGCTGATCGACGCGCTGCGCGAGCACCTGGCGCCGGATGGCGGCGGCGGGGGGCGCGCCGGGCTCACCCCAGCTGTTGCGGCTCGGGTCCGCGCCCGCTCGGGCTTCACCCCTGTAGAGGTGTTCCGCAAGTTTCTGTGGTACCTACTGCGCGACCGGCGCTTTGACGGCGAGGCGGTGGCCGACGCTGCCGCGCTCAAGGCCGCGCTCGGCCTGTCGGACGAGCAGGCCGCCGAGGCCCTGCGCGAGCGCGCCGACCGGGTGTACGAGAAGTACGGGACCCTGATGCTCGGGGCCGAGGCCCAGGGCCTGTCGGCGGCGGGGCTGGAGCGCAAGGCGGCGTGCCGCGCGCTGTTTGCAAAGCTGCTGTACCTGGCCGAGACGGAGGCGATCGTCGGCCCGGCCGCCGGCACGGGCCGCGCGGGCGACGGCGGCCGCGCCGTCTTCTCGGCCGCCGACCTGCGCGACGTGTTCGGCGCCACCGAGGACGACGTGGACGCGGTGCGCATCGCGTCGCTCGAGGAGGAGGGCGCCGTCGAGCGCCTCGAGGCAATGATGGGGCGCGCGAGGCACGCCGAGCGCGTGATGCAGGAGGCGGGGATGGCCGAGGAGGAGGCGGTCGACGGCAAGTGGGCGGAGGACCAGGTGCGGGAACGGGCGGCGGCGGCGGCGGCGGCGGCGGAGCAGAAGACGAAGGAGGAGGGGGGCGCCTATGGCTTCGAGGACGCGGCGGCGGGGGCAGCAGCAGAGGAGGGCAAAGGGAAGGAGGAGGGCGGCGGGGCGGCGCCAAAGCCGGCCGCGCCCTGACACCGTCAACGCGCCGAGGAATGTCAATTTCAAATCAAACGACGGACTTCTCTTCTTTTCACCTCTCTGGCCAGGTCTGCTAACAGCATTCCCCTTCCCTGCCCCTGTCCTCACAGCAGGCTCAGGTGCCCCGTCACCTCGTCCACCAGGCGCTTGGGCGCAGGGCCGATCGCCAGCACCGTCCTCGACCCGGCGGCGATCTGCGTGCGGCCCGCGTCGTGCACCACGTACGTCAGCAAGCCTTTTTCGCGCGCCCGGGCCTCGAGCTCCGTCAGCTCCGCGTCGCCCGGCACTTTCAAGGCGATCTTGGGCTGCCCACCTTGCTCCCAGCGGCGGAAGCGCGCCTCGGTCGCGGGGGTCCGGTGGCGCTGCGCGGCGCCGAGGGCCGCGTGCGCGCACTGGGCGCCGATCTTGCCCTTGCCCATGCCGAGGCCGTTGTTGACGCAGAGGACCATCTTGTGCTCCTCTGCGGGGGACGAGGGGGGCAGGGAGGCGGTCGCTGCGGTGGGTCTGCGGGCGGCGCCCTGGCCGCCGAGGAGCGCCGCGCCGCCGGACATGGGCTTTTTCTTCTTTTTTTTCTTCAGCGCCGCCGCCATCGTCGGGTCGGCGGCCGCGGCGGTGGGCGCTGCGCCGCGCCCCCGCGCCAAGAACCCGAGGGCAAACCCGACGAGCCCCGCTGCTGCGGCGCAGAGGCTTGCGATCAGTGCCGTGGACGCAGAGGGAGGAGAGGGATCGGGTCGCTGCTTGGGCCGCGCGATCGGCGGTCGAGCAACAGGAGGAGGAGGAGGAGCAGGGGGGGGTCTTGCTGCGCCCGCCGCTTGCTCAGCTCCCGCCGCCTGGCCCTCTGCCAAGGGCGGCGATCGTGCAGCTGGAGGCAGAGCTGCTGCTGCTGCTGATGTTGATGGTGTTGATGCTGAACGCGACATTGTTAAAGAATGGCGGGGGCATCTGTCAGGCACGGCGACCGCCTTTCTTCGAGCGACGGCGAGCGGCGACGGCGAGCGGCGACGGCGCCTGTGCGACGACGACGGCGGACCGGGCGTTCCGCCCGGGCGTGCTCGTCCTTGTCCCAGGCTCGCCCTCCGATCCCCAACTGCTCACATCCCACGCATCCCGTCCCAATTTCATCAATCCACACGACCACCGTCTCTGAGACCGACACCAGAGAGTGCTTCCCACGCGCAAAAGAAAAGAGAAGGCTCCGAAACGCCGCAAGACCCGATGGCGGCGCTCCGCTCGGCGCCGCCCACGAGCTACCCCGTCACGGCCAGCCCATGGTCTCGGCCGTCCGTGTTGCGCGCGGGCGCGCCAGCGACCGCAGCCGCCGCCGCTGCACCGACGCCTCTGCCGACCGCCGCCGCCGCGGCCGCCGCCCGCAGCCGCCGCCGCCCCTGCCGCCGCCCGCCCGCCGCCGCCGCCACCGGCTCGGCCTCGTCGGCGCCGGCCACCGACGCCGTCGACCTCGACCGCGAGGCCCACAAGGTCTTCGACGAGGCCTACGTCTCCGTGCGCGGCGGCAAGGGCGGGTCGGGCGAGGTGGTCGAGGCGGGCCGCGGCAAGTGGGTGCGCAACCTAAAGTACAAACCGGGAGGGCAGCAGGCCAAGCAGGTCTGGCTGCCCGCCTCGGAGCCCGCGGACGGTGCGGACGGCGCCGACGTGGTGCTCGTGTGCGACGCGTCGTGCGACACGCTGCTGCACCTGCACAGGCCGACCCCGCCGTCGAGGGGGGGCGGGGCGGGAGGGGGAGGGGGAGGCGGCGGCGGCAGCGGCGGCGACCGCGCTCGAGCGACGACGCCGGCACAGGGCCCCGCCGCCACGAGCCGCCACCCGCGCGCCTTTGTCGGCGCCGACGGCGCGCACGGCAACCCGGCCGTCGGCAGCGGCGGGCCCAAGCGCAACCGCGACATCAAGAAGGCGCGCACGCCGCCGCTCGAGGTGCGCGTGCCGCCGGGCACGGTCGTCCGCCGCAAGGGCTCGGGCGCCACCGTGGGCGAGCTGCTGCAGCCCGGCGAGCGGCTCGTGGTCGCGCGCGGCGGCCGCGGCGGCGCGGGCGTGGTCGCGCCCTCGCGCGAGACAAAGCAGCGCGCGTCCCAGCGCGCGGAGCGGCGCGCGGAGCAGGCCGGGGCCGAGGTCGTGGGCGTCGAGGACGGCAACTGGCGCGCGGACGCGAGGGGCATGCCGGGCAGCGCGGCCACCACGCTGCAGCTGCTGCTCCGGGTGGTGGCTGACGTGGGGATCGTAGGGTTTCCCAACGCGGGCAAGTCGTCCCTGCTGGCCGCGCTGACGCGCGCGGCGCCCGAGGTGGCGGCCTACCCCTTTACGACGCTCATGCCAAACCTGGGCGTGATGGCGAGGGGGCGCGCGGGCGGGGGCGGCGGCGCCGGCGCCGGCGCCGGCGCCGGCGGCGACGACGAAGAAGACGAGGAGGTCTGGGCGGGCATGCTCGCGCAGGCGGGCGGGGGCGGCGGCCGCGGCAACGGCGTGGTGGTTCCCGACGCCGAGGCCACCGTGCTCGCGGACCTCCCCGGCCTCATCGAGGGCGCCCACTCGGGCCGCGGGCTCGGCCGCGCCTTTTTGCGGCACCTCCGGCGCGCGCGGGCGCTGCTGCACGTTGTCGACGCCTCGGCCGCGGACCCCGCCGCCGACTACGTCGCCGTGCGCGAGGAGCTGCGCATGTACAACCCGCGGTACGGCGCCCTGCCGCACGTGGTGGCGCTGAACAAGTGCGACCTGGAGGACGCGCGCGCCCTGAGGCGCGAGGCGGCGGGGGAGGTGGCGGCGGCGGCTGCGCGGCTGCGGCGGCGGGCGCGCGACGAGGCGGCGGCGGGCGGCGGCGGCGGCGGCGAGGGATACGAGGAGAGCGCGCTGCCGGCGGCGGTGGTGGCGGTGAGCGCGGCGTCCGGCGAGGGCGTGCGCGAGCTGCGCGTGGCGCTGCAGCAGGTGCTGGCGGCCGAGGCGGAGGCCGAGGCGCGCCGGGGCAGCAAGCAGCAGCGGCGCAGGCCCGCCGGCGACGGCGGCGACGGCGACGGCAACGAGCAGCAACCCGAGGGCGTGATCTTTGTCGACGGCGTGATCGACGACGACGGTGAGGAGGAGGACGCGAACGAGGACGACGGCGACGCGCCTGCCGACGGCGACGCCCCCGAGAGCGCGCCCGCCGACGACGAGGACGCGTGGATGGTGGGCCTCAGCGAGGAGGAGCTCGAGGCGCTGGCGGCGGCCGGCGACGAGGAGGCCGAGGAGGAGGCCGCCGCCGCCGCGGGCAAGGACGACGGCGACGACGGGTGGGGCGACGACGACGAGTGGGACGAGGAGCTGGCTTGATTGAGAATTTCTCGATTTACACCCCCGTACACTTTTTAAGCGTCGGTGCACGATCTTTCGAAAAAGAAAGGGTGGGCGTTCAGGTCTGTACGGGGCGACGCCGGGATGCGGAACGCTCAACGGCCCGAGCATGGCAGCACGATCTTGCGCGGCGTGAGCCAGGAGGGGCGTGGGTGCCCGGCCAGCTTGGCTGCGAGGATCATGAGCATGTTGCGGGAGCCGTTGA